>Ga0208721_1000194_pt1 | contig 13973 bp, 12 predicted proteins | sample LakMenEpi17Aug10_FD_150705 | JGI IMG/M metagenome (GOLD analysis project Ga0208721, IMG submission 150705) | Freshwater microbial communities from Lake Mendota, WI - 17AUG2010 deep hole epilimnion (SPAdes) | ecosystem: Environmental > Aquatic > Freshwater > Lentic | place: Lake Mendota, Madison... | reverse complement strand
CCTCGGATTGAAGTTCGGATGTAAAGGGGTAGAGAGCCTTACGACTGAAGTACTGGAACTCATCGAGCGCCACAATCCATCCCTCGGCGCACAGCGCACCGATGCGCACCGCGAGGGATCGCAGGTCATGGGGCAGAGGAGCATCGACTCCGAAGTTCTCCATGAAGTCGCGGGCCGTGCTCACCACACCGGCCGGATCGGAATCAGGGATCTGGATGTAGAGCACCCGTTTCCTTCGCTCTGGCTGGAGCAGCTCCTGCACCAGCCTGGTTTTGCCAATGCGGCGCCTGCCTGAGATCTGCAGGAAAAACCAGCGCCCGCGACCCAGCACGGCGGCCAGCTCCGCCCGCTCACGCCGCCTGCCGTAGAAGCCCCACGCAGCCACGGCCGCCCTCGCCTACTTAATTCTTTTTATGTTAACCCGCCAACTCAGTGACAGCAATGCTTCTGGAGTGGTCGAGGGTTGTCAGGGCGATCCGCTGGATGGGTCTGGCGTGGGCGTTGGACGCGACGCCAGCCAGGCATTTGGGTGCGACAAACGGCAACGCCCTGGCGCTGACGCACCATCCAGCCATGACACAGCCCAAGCAACCGGTCGATGGTTCGAATCCATCAGGGGGCGTACTTCACGCGTAGGCCGGTCACGGGCCGGCATCACCACCAAGCGACACCAAAAAAGCGCCGCAGCACCAGCGGCAGGGCCGCCAGACCCACACCCACCAGCAGCTGCGCCAGGAAGCCGGGCACCAGATACGGCGCGACGATGACCAGAATGCCCCAATACATCGGCAGGAGGGACCCCTGCTTGCGGCCATAGATCAGATAGGCGGAGCCCACCGTGCCCAGCACAATGTTGAGGAACAGATCGGCACCGTTCATGCCAGCCACGGCGCTGGCGTGAGTCTGGCAGCGGTTGGCTCCAGGGGCTCCAGTGGCTCCGAACCGGCTCAGCATGGACGGTGACTGCGTCAAGCCCCGGTGCTGCTCACCGCCGCCCAGCCGATCTGGTCGCTGCCGCTGCCGGAGGCTTATGCGGGCCTGCAGAGCCAACCGGAGGGACTGAGCAGCCACGAGGCCGAAGAACGCCTTGAGCGCTTCGGGGCCAACCGGCTGCCGCCCCTGAAACGGCGGCCGTTGCTGCTGCGCTTCACCGATCAGCTCGTCCACTTCATGGCGCTGCTGCTGTGGGTGGCGGGCGGCCTGGCCTTCATCGCCCGGGCACCGCAGCTGGGCTGGGCGATCTGGGCGGTGATTCTGATCAACGGGGTGTTCTCCTTCTGGCAGGAGTTCAAGGCGGAGCGCACCCTGCAGGCGCTAGCCGGCAACCTGCCGCCGATGGTGCGGGTCTGGCGCGACGGGCGGCTGCAGGAGCTCCCCGCCGATCAGCTGGTCTGCGGCGACCGGGTGGTGCTTGAGGAGGGCGATCAGATTCCGGCCGACTGCCGCGTGGTGGTAGCGCATCAGCTCTACGTCGACCTCTCGGTGCTCACCGGCGAATCACTACCGGTTGCCCGCGATGCCGATCTCCAGAGCGGCGCGGGGATCCCCACGCGCGAACGCACCAACCTGCTGCTGGCGGGCAGCACCGTGGCCACCGGCCGGGGCGAGGGGCTGGTCTTCGCCACCGGCTCGGAAACCGAATTCGGCCAGGTGGCGCATCTCACCGCCAGCACCGCCCGCAGCGTGAGCACGCTCGAGGTGCAGATCCAGCGGATCGTGCACACGATCACACTGATCGCCCTGAGCACCGGCCTGCTCACCTTCGCCATGAGCGTGCTGGTGACGCGACTCACGCCGCTGGAGAGCCTGATCTATGCGGTGGGCATCATCGTGGGCTTCGTGCCCGAGGGCCTGCTGCCGCAGGTGACGCTCACCCTGGCGCTCAACGTGCAGCGCATGGCCCGCCGCAACGCCCTGGTGCGGCGTCTGTCGGCGGTGGAGACCCTCGGGTCGGTGAGCGTGATCTGCTCCGACAAGACCGGCACGATCACCCAGAACCACATGGCGGTGGAGGACACCTGGTTGCCCGAGCCCGGCGACAGCCAGAGACGACTGCTCCTGCTTGCCGCCAGCCTCTGCTCCAACGCCCGTCTGGATCAGGACAGCCCCGGGCCGGAACCCTGGCGCGCCAGCGGCGATCCCACCGAAACCGCCCTGCTGCTCGCCGCCGTGGAGGCAGGGCTGAGCCATGCCGAACAGCAGCGGCGCTTCCCCCGGCGCCGCGAGCTGCCGTTCGACTCCCACCGCCGCCGCATGACCGTGGTGATCGAGCAGGGAGAACCGAACAGCGCGCTGCCGCTGCCCGCCGGCACGCGCCTGGCGATCACGAAGGGAGCCCCGCTTGAGGTGCTGGAGCTCTGCCATAACCAGCTCACGGCCACGGGAGCGGAACCGCTCACGGCGGCGGCGCGCCAGCAGGCGGTGCGCGCCAACGATGCCCTCGCCTGCCGCGGCTTCCGCGTGATCGGGGTGGCGCTGCGCAGCGGCAGCGACGACCTGCAGACCCTGGCGCCGGAGGTCCTGGAGAGCGACCTCACCCTGATCGGCCTGATCGGCCTCTACGACCCGCCACGGCCGGAGGTGAGCGAGGCCATCCGCCAATGCCGCCAGGCCGGCATCAAGGTGACGATGGTGACCGGCGACTACGGCCTCACAGCCCAGGCGATCGCCCATCAGATCGGGCTGCTGGACCCGCCGGCGGGCAGGGACTCCAACGGGGACGGCAAGCCAGAGCACAGCGGCGCCGATCCGGTGCGGGTGATCGAGGGCTCGACCCTCGCCCAGATCAGCGATGTGCATCTGCGCCGCCTGCTCAAGTACCGCAGCCGCCTCGTGTTCGCCCGCATGGCACCGGAGCAGAAGCTGCGCCTGGTGCAGGCCTACCGCGATCTGGGCGAGGTGGTGGCCGTGACCGGCGATGGCGTCAACGACGCACCGGCGCTGCGGGCGGCGGATGTGGGACTGGCCATGGGCAAGAACGGCACCGACGTGGCCCGCGAAGCGGCCGACATCGTGCTGCTCGACGACAACTTCGCCACGATCGTTGAGGCCGTGCGCTTCGGCCGTGGCGTGGTGAGCAACATCCGCAAGTTCATCACCTACATCCTGGTGGCGAACCTCTCGGAGGCCACGCCGTTCCTGGCGATGGTGGCCTTCCGCATCCCCGCCGCCCTCACGGTGATGCAGATCCTGGCCGTGGATCTCGGCACCGACCTGCTGCCGGCCCTCGGCCTTGGGGCGGAACTGCCGGAACCGGGGCTGATGCACCAGCCGCCGCGCCGCCGCCAGGCCCCCCTGCTCGATCGCCATGTGATGCAGCGCTCCTACCTGTTCCTCGGCCTGCTGGAAGCGAGCTTCTCGATGGGCGCCTACCTGCTGGTGTGGCAGCAGGCGGGCATCGGGCTGGCGGATCTGCAGGCACTGGCGCCCCAGCTGCTGCACCACACAGCCCCGGCCCATCTGCAGAGCCTGCAGCTGCAGGCCTCCAGCGTGGCCTTCAGCACGATCGTGTTCAGCCAGGTGGGCGTGCTGCTGGCCTGCCGCAGCGAATCCCGCTTCGCCTGGCGCACCCTGCACGAGCCGAACCCGCTGCTGTGGTTCGGCATCGCCAGCGAACTGCTCCTGCTCAGTGCCCTGGTGCTGGTGCCGGCCCTGGCCAGCGTGTTCTCGATGAAGCCCTTCCCCTTATCGGTGCTGGGCTGGCTGCTGCTGGCGCCGCTGCTGATCCTGCTGGCGGATGACCTGCGCAAGGCTTGGCTGCACCGCCGCACCAGCCGCGCCTGCCGCTGCGCATCGGTTTGAGTGCCGCACCAGCGGTTGCAAGAAGCCACGGCTAGAACTCGGATCAATCCCCCGGTTCCCCGAGCAGCGCCATGGCGGCAGCCGGCCCACCAGCAGCCCGACGAGGGCGACTCCGCTGGCTTGTCCCCACCCTGGTGGTGCTGATGCTGGCCGGGGCGGGCATCGGCCTCTGGCAGCACCGGCAGAGCCAGCAACGCCAACAGCAGGCCCAGCGCCAGCAACCCCTGCCGCGGCGCATCGCCGCCCTCGGGCGGGTGGAACCGCTCGATCGGGTGGTGAAGCTGTCGGTGCCGGCATCGCTCAGCAACGACACCATCGCCCAGCTGCTGGTGAAGCAGGGCGATGCCGTGACGAAGGATCAGGTGCTGGCGATCCTGGCAAGCCAGGAGAGCCTGGAGCGGGATGTGCGCTCGGCAACGGCGGCGGTGGAGGTGGCCCGCCGCAAGCTCAAAGCCCAGGACAGCGTGATCGCCCGCTACCGCGGTGAGCTGGCCCAGGCCCAGGTGGAACTGCGCCGTTACAGCCAGCTGTACGCCCTGGGCGCCAGCAGCGCAGAAACGAGGGACCGCCGCCTCACGATCGAGAACACCACCCGCGCCAACCTCGATCAGGCCCTGCAGGACCGCGAAACCCTCAAGGCCGAACTGGAGGGGCAGCAGGCCACCCTGGCGCGCAACCGCACCGAGCTCGCCAAGGCCACCATCCGCGCCCCCTTCGCCGGCACGGTGTTCCGCATCAATGCCTACCCGGGCGACAAGGTGGGCGACGACGGCATCCTCGAGATGGGCGACAGCAGCCGCATGGGCGTGATCGCCGAGGTGTATCAGACGGATCGGCCCGGCATCACCCTCGGCCAGCGGGTGGTGATCAGTGCCGATGGCTTCCCCGGCCGGCAGATGCAGGGAACGGTGGTGGAGATCGCTCGCCAGGTGAGCCGCCAGAGCGTGTTCAGCGGCGAAGCGGGTGAGAACCTCGACCGCCGCGTGATCGAGGTGAAGATCGGTCTGCCGCCGGAGGCCGCCGCCGTGGCGAGCGCGATCAACTACCTGCAGGTGAATGTGCTGTTCGATCCGCTCACACCGGAGCAGAAGCGGCAGCAGCAGCAGCGGCTCGAGCAGCTGATCGAGCAGCAGCGCCGCGAGCAGAGCGGCTGGTCGCGGCCGAGTGCGCGCTGAGCTGCCGATGGCCCCGCTGAACGCCCTGACCCCGCTGCGACGCACACCTCTGGCCTGGCGCCAGGCGATCCACCGGCCGATGCGGCTGGCGGCGGCGATCGCCGGGGTGAGCTTCGCCAATGTGCTGGTGTTCTTCCAGCTGGGGCTGTCGGGCGGCCTCTACGACAGCCAGAAGCGGCCGATCCAGCGCATCAACGGCGAGCTGGTGCTGGTGAGCGGCCGCTACCTCTACCTGGGGGAGCAGCTGAACATCCCGCGGGCGCGGCTCACGCAGGCGCTGGGGGTGGAGGGGGTGAAGGCGGTCACGCCGCTTTACATCGGCATCACCGAGTGGCTCAACCGCGACACGCGCCAGCAGAAGCAGGCACTGATCTTCGGCGTGACCCCGGAGAATCCCGCCCTGCGCATCCCCGAACTCAGCGCCGATCCCCTCGCCCTGCAGCGCTCCGACAGCGTTCTCTTCGACACCCGCTCCAAACGCAATGCCGGCCCCGTTGCCGAGGTGGTGCGAAGCGAGGGCCACTACGACACCGAACTCCATGGCGTGCGGGCGGTGGTGACCGGGCTGTTCAGCCTCGGGGTCACCTTCGCCGCCGACATCAACCTGATCACCTCCAGCACCAACTTCAAGAACTACTTCCCGCAGCAGAGCAGCGACGACATCCAGATGGGCGTGATCCAGCTGGAGCCGGGTGTGGACCCTCTGCGGGTTCAGGCCACGCTCAACAGCTTCCTCGATCCCTCGGTGAAGGTGCTCACCATCCCCGAGCTGGAGGCCACCGAGGTGAACTACTGGCGCCGCAACACCTCCTTCGGCATCATCTTCGGCCTCGGCGTGTTGGTGGGGCTGGTGGTGGGCGGAATCATCGTCTACCAGATCCTCTACTCCGACGTGAGTGATCACCTCAGCGAATACGCCACCCTCAAAGCGATCGGCTACAGCGACGGCTTCGTGGTGGCAATCATCCTGCAGGAATCGCTGATCCTCGCCCTGCTGGCCTTCGCACCCAGCTTCCTGCTCTCGCTCGGGCTCTACGGCTTCCTGGCCCGCGCCACCTCACTGATGGTGGTGATGACGGCCCAGCGGGCCGCGCTGGTGTTTCTGTTCACCCTGGCGATGTGCGGCGCCTCCGGCTGGCTGGCCACCGCCAAGCTGCGCCGGCTGGATCCGGCCGAGATCTTCTGATGGGCAGCGACACACCGCTGATCACGGTCGAGCATCTCAACCACAGCTTCGAGGAAGCCGGCCAGGCCAAGCAGGTGCTGGTTGACATCAACCTGCAGGTGCACCCCGGCGAGGTGGTGATCCTTACGGGCCCCTCCGGCTCCGGCAAGACCACCCTGCTCACCATGCTCGGCGGCCTGCGGGCCGCCCAGAGCGGCCGGCTGCACATCCTCGGGGCCGAGTTGCTGCATGCGGAGAACAGCACCCTCACGCGCCTGCGCCGTCGGGTGGGCTTCATCTTCCAGGCGCACAACCTGCTGCCCTACCTCACGGCCCTCGAGAACGTGCGGGTGGGACTGGAGGTACACCCACACTGGTTGGAGCGCGGCCGGGCGGCGATGGACCGGAGTGCAGCGGCGATGCTGGAGCGGGTTGGTCTGGCCGACCGCGCGACGTACTACCCCGAGAAGCTCTCCGGCGGCCAGAAGCAGCGTGTGGCGATCGCCCGTGCCCTCGCTCCGGCGCCGCCGCTGCTGCTGGCGGATGAACCCACCGCCGCCCTCGACCGCGACTCCGGCCGCGCCGCCGTGGAGATGTTCCGCGAGCTGGCCGATCAGCAGCGGGCCGCGATCGTGATGGTCACCCACGACAACAAGGTGCTCGACATCGCCGATCGAATCGTCAACCTCGAGGAGGGGCGGCTGGTCAGCTGATCTCCAGCTCCACCTTCACCACATCCACGGGGCCACGACCTTCGGCGTTGAGCTCAAGGGCGGCACGGACCGCGGCCTCGTGAGCATGGAACAGATGGGCCATGCGGACGTCCACCACTTCCACCAGGGCGTCGCCATCGGACGCCACGGCCAGAAATGTTCCGCTCCCCAGGAGCTGGATGGCGTAACGCTCCGGCCTGGTGCAGGCGGCCGGATGGGCGGGGTCGAGGGCGGGAGACCAGAAGTGCAGCATCCACCCAGAAGCGGGATGCGCGCAGGGTAATCAGGACAACCGGGGGCGACCCGCCCGAGAAGCCATAGGATATTGCAACTCATTCGCAATAAGTTTGCTTCTAATGCGAACGGACCGCCCGCTCACGGATCTGCGCCCCGGCGCCACCGCCGTGGTGGCCTCGCTCACCGCGGATCCGGGCCTGCGGCAGCGTCTCGAGGCTCTGGGGCTGAGGCCCGGTCAGCCGGTGCAGATGCTGCGGCGGGGCTGGTGGTCCGGCCCGCTGCACGTGCGTGTGGGCATGACCGAGCTGATGGTGCGCCGCCGCGATGCCGCCTGTGTGGCCCTGGCCGCATGAACACCGTCGCCCTGCTGGGCATGCCCAACACGGGCAAATCGACCCTGTTCAACCAGCTCACCGGCAGCCACGCCCAGATCGGCAATTGGCCTGGCCTCACCGTGGACCTGATGCAGGCGCAGCTGCGGATCGACGGGCAGACCCTGCAACTGGTGGACCTGCCGGGCATCTACGACCTGCGCGGCCACTCGGACGACGAGGCCGTGGTGCGCCGCTTCCTCGAGGCCACCCCGGTGGATCTGGTGCTGGTGGTGCTCAACGCCAGTCAGCTCGATCGCCAGCTGCGCCTGGCCCTGCAGGTGCAGCAGCTGCAGCTGCCAGCGGTGGTGGTGCTCAACATGGCCGATGAGGCCCGCCGCTTCGGCGTGAGCATCGACAGTGAGACCCTCAGCCGCCAGCTGGGTCTGCCGGTGGTGCTGATGAGCGCCAAATACGGCCGGGGCCTGGCGACGGTGCAGCAGGCCGTGCGCCAACGCCTGCAGACCAGCTCGAGCAACGACCCACGGCCGGAGCCAGTGCCAGTGCCGGTGCCGGTTCAGCAGCTTGAGGCGCGGCTGGCCGCGCGCGAAGCGGAGCTGGAGCCCGCCCAGGCCGCCCTGCTGGAGGCCGCCGTGCAGCTGCCGGCGCAATGGCGCGACCGCTGGACCCGCCGGCTCGACGCGGTGCTGCTGCACCCACTGCTGGGCCTGCCGCTGTTCTTTGCGGCCATGGCGCTGATCTTTCAGCTGATCTATGCGATCGGCGTGCCCATCCAGGAGGGCCTCGGCGCCCTGCTCGATGTCGTCGGCAAGCAGCTGATCCAGCCGCTGCTCACCCCGCTGCCCGCCTTTCTGCAGGGCTTCCTGCTGGAGGGGCTCTGGCAGGGGCTGGGCACGGTGGCGGCCTTCCTGCCGGTGATCGCGCTGTTCTTCCTGGCCATGGGTGTGGTGGAGGACAGCGGCTATCTCTCACGGGCGGCCTATCTGATGGACGCCTTCATGGAGCGGCTGGGGCTGGACGGCCGCAGCTTCGTGCTCTCACTGATGGGCTTCGGCTGCAATGTGCCGGCGATCCTCGGCACCCGGGTGATGCGCGACCGCGGCCTGCGGCTGCTGTCGATGCTGGTGATTCCCTTCTCGCTCTGCTCGGCACGCCTGAACGTGTTCCTGTTCATGGCGGCGGCCTTCTTCCCAGCGCGCCAGGGGGCCCTGGTGATCTTCGGGCTGTATCTGATGAGCTTCGTGGCGGCGGTGCTCACGGCGCTGGTGTTCAAGGGCCGCTTCCCCAGCAGCGAGCCTCTGGTGCTGGAACTGCCCCCCTACCGTCTGCCCACGCTGCCCCAGGTGCTCAGCCGGGCCTGGGCTGAGGTGAAGCACTTCTGGTTCTGGTCGCGCCGCTTCATCATCTTCGGGGTGGTGGCGGTGTGGCTGCTCAACAACCTGCCCCTGGGGGTGGAGCCCGCTTCCAGCCTGTCGCTCTCGGGCCGGCTCGGCACCCTGCTGGCCCCCGTGCTCGACCCGATCGGCATCAACCCCAACCTGACGGTGGCGCTGCTGTTCGGCTTCATCGCCAAGGAGATCGTGCTCGGCGGCCTCGCCGTGATCTACGGCCAGGCCGACCCGGTGGCCCTGGGCCAGGCCATCGCCGCCGATGTGAGCTGGCCCCAGGCGGTGAGCTTCATGCTGTTCACCCTCCTCTACACCCCCTGCCTCTCCACCGTGGCCGTGATCCGCAGTGAGTCGAAGCAGCTGGGCTTCACCGCCCTGAGCGTGGGCTGGTCGCTGCTGCTGGCCTGGCTCACCAGCCTGGTGTTCTTTCAGGGCGTCCGGCTGCTGGGCTGAAGCTGCCAAGGCCTGCTGTGCTGCCTACGTTGACGGCAGCGGGCCAGCGCCCTCGATGCCGGAGCCTTACCCCGAACTGCAGCCGGTGCTGCAACGCCACGGCTACCGCCCCGACGGCCTGATCGAGGTGCTGAACCGTGCCCAGGAACTGCACGGCCATCTCAGCCCGCCGCTGCTGCGCCACATCGCCCGCCAGCTGAAGCTGCCGCTCAGCCGCGTGCAGGGCACCGCCAGCTTCTATCACCTGTTCCGCTTCCAGCCGCCAGCGCGCCACTGCTGCCTGGTGTGCACCGGCACCGCCTGCCATGTCCTGGGGGCGGCGGCGCTGCTGGCGGCCCTGGAGCACGAACCCCTGCAGGAGCGCGGCATCGAGCTGGGCTCGGTGCGCTGCATCGGCACCTGCAGCGGTGCGCCGCTGGTGGTGGTGGATGGCCAGGTGTGGAACCACCAGAGCGCTGCCGGGGTGCTGGCCAGGCTGCGGAGCCTGGACCCATGAGCGGCGCCTGTCTGCGGATCTGCACCGCCGCCAGCTGCCGCAGCCGCGGCGCTGAAACGCTGCGCCAGCGCTGCTCCGCGCTGCTGGAAAGCGCCAATTCCGCCAGCGCAACGCAGGGTGTCGCAGGGAGGGATGTCACGGTGAAGGGGGTCGGCTGCCTGGGACCCTGCAGCGAGGGGCCACTGCTGGCCGTCGACGACGCCGCGGGCGGGAGCCGTCTGTTCAGCCTCGTCGCGAACGGCCAAGCGGGCAGCGCGGCGGTGATCGAGGCAGCCATCAAGGCGGTGGCGGCAGATCTGCACACGGCCGTGGCGGATGGCGACGGCAGCGCACTGGCGCAATGGAGCCCGCCCCACAGCCGGGAGATCCCGCCCGACGATCCCTTCCTGGCGCTGCAGCTGCGGCGGGTGCTGGCCCAGTGCGGCCGCATCGACCCCGCCGAGATCGCCGATGCCCTGGCGGCCGGGGCCTACCGGCAGCTGCAGGCGGTGCTGCAGCGCAACGATCCGGCCGGCGTGATCGAGCTGGTGCGCCGCAGTGGCCTGCGCGGCCGCGGCGGTGCCGGCTACCCCACCGGCTTGAAATGGGCCACGGTGGCCGCCATGCCCGGCGGCGAGAAGGTGGTGGTGTGCAACGCCGATGAGGGCGACCCCGGCGCCTTCATGGATCGCACCGTGCTGGAGGGCGATCCCCACACCCTGCTGGAAGGCATGGCGATCGCCGCCCACGCGGTGGGGGCCGACCGCGGTTTCATCTACGTGCGCGCCGAATACCCCCTGGCGATCGAGCGGCTGCGGATCGCCATCGCCCAGGCCGAGCAGCACGGCTGGCTGGGTACGGCGATCGCCGGGAGCGATTTCAGCTTCCACGTCGAGCTGCGGGTGGGTGCCGGCGCTTACGTCTGTGGCGAGGAGACGGCCCTGATCCATTCGATCGAGGGCCGGCGCGGCGTGCCGCGGCCGCGGCCGCCCTATCCGGCTCAGCGGGGGGTGTTCGGCCTGCCGACCCTGATCAACAACGTCGAAACCTTCGCCAACATCCCGGCCTTGCTGCGGCTCGGACCGGAGGCCTACGCCCCCGGCACCAAGGTGTTCTCGCTCACCGGTCAGGTGCGCCGCAGCGGCGTGCTGGAGGTGCCGATGGGCACTCCGTTGCGCACGATCGTCGAGACCATGGGCGGTGGCGCCCCCGCAGGCCATCGCATCAAGGCGGTGCAGACCGGCGGCCCCTCCGGCGGCTGCGTGCCCGCCTCCGCCCTCGACACCCCGGTGAACGACGAGAGCCTGCAGACCCTCGGCACGATCATGGGTTCGGGCGGGATGGTGGTGCTCGATGACACCACCAACATGGTGGACATCGCCGCCTTCTTCATGGCCTTCAGCCGTGAGGAATCGTGCGGCAAGTGCATTCCCTGCCGCTCGGGCACGGTGCAGCTGGAGATGCTGCTGCGCAAGCTGCTGTCGCGCCAGGCCAGCGAAGCCGATCTGGCCCAGCTGGAGCGGCTCTGCCCGGTGGTGAGCGAGGCCAGCCTCTGCGGCCTGGGCCAGAGCGCGCCGCGGCCGGTGCTCAGCACCCTGCGCCACTTCCGCGGCGACTACCTGGCACTGCTGGAGACGACGCCAGCCCCGCCGCAGCAGGAGCAGAACCCATGAGCGTCTGCACCCTGCGCATCGACGAGCGCGACGTGGCGATCGCCGCCGGCGCCAGCGTGCTGGAGGCGGCCCGCGCCGCCGGCGTGGCCATCCCCACCCTCTGCCACCTCGATGGCCTCTCGCCGGTGGCGGCCTGCCGGCTCTGCCTGGTGGAGGTGGAGGGCAGCGACAAGCTGCAGGCGGCCTGCGTGACCGCCGTAGCCGATGGGATGCAGGTGCGCACCGACAGCCCGCGGCTGCGCGAGATCCGCCGCAGCGTGATCGAGCTGCTGTTCACCGAGGGCAACCACGTGTGTGCGATCTGCGTGGCCAACGGCCACTGCGAACTGCAGGACCTGGCGGTGACCGTGGGCATGGACCACAGCCGCCTGCCCTACCGCTTCCCGGATCGCCACGTGGATCTCTCCCACCCGCTGTTCGGCCTGGATCACAACCGCTGCATCCTCTGCAGCCGCTGCGTGCGCGTCTGCGACGAGGTGGAGGGCGCCCACGTCTGGGATATCGGCTGGCGCGGCGAGCACTGCCGGATCATCGCCGGGCTGGATGAGCCGTGGGGAGCCGTCAACGCCTGCACCCACTGCGGCAAATGCGTGGAGGTGTGCCCCACCGGCGCCCTGTTCCACAAGGCCGACACCAGCGAGGAGAAGCAGGGCCATCCCGAGCGGCTGCAGGCGCTGGTGCATGCCCGCAACCATCAGCAGTGGCAGCCATGACCAACGCCAAGATCAGGCTGGCCACGGTCTGGCTGGCGGGCTGCTCCGGCTGCCACATGTCGTTCCTCGATCTCGATGAATGGCTGCTGGAGCTCGCCGAGCGGGCCGAGATCGTCTACAGCCCGGTGGCGTCCGACATCAAAACGTTTCCCAGCGATGTCGATGTCTGCCTGGTGGAGGGGGGCGTGGCCAACACCGACAACCTGGAGCTGCTGCATCAGGTGCGCGCCAACAGCCGCGTGCTGGTGAGCTTCGGCGACTGCGCCATCACCGCCAACATCCCGGGCATGCGCAACATGCTGAATGGCGCCGATCCGGTGCTGCGGCGCTCCTACCTGGAACTGGCCGATGGCAGCGGCCAGCTGCCCCATGCCCCCGGCATCGTGCCGGAGCTGCTGGAGCGGGTGCTGCCGGTGCACGAGCTGGTGCCGGTGGACGTCTGGCTGCCGGGCTGCCCCCCCTCAGCCGCCCGCATCCGCGCCGCCCTCGAACCGCTGCTGGCCGGGGAGATGCCGCAGCTGAGCGGCTCCGATCAGATCCGCTTCGGCTGAGGTCGCATCGCCATGTCCCCATCCGTTCCGCCCACCCGCACGATCACGATCGATCCGGTGACCCGCATCGAGGGTCACGCCAAGATCACGATCCAGCTGGATGCCAGCGGCGCCGTGGAACACGCCCGCTTCCACGTGACCGAATACCGCGGCTTCGAGACATTCTGCGAGGGGCGCCCCTTCACCGAGATGGCAGCGATCACGGCGCGGATCTGCGGCATCTGCCCGGTGAGCCATCTGCTGGCCGCGGCCAAGACCGGCGACAAGATCCTGGCGGTGGCGATCCCGCCGGCGGCCGAGAAGCTGCGGCGGTTGATGAACCTGGCTCAGATCACCCAGAGCCACGCCCTCTCCTTCTTTCATCTCAGCAGCCCCGATTTCCTGCTGGGCTGGGACAGCGACCCGGCCCAGCGCAATGTGTTCGGCCTGATCGCCGCCAACCCGGACCTGGCACGCGCCGGTATCCGCCTGCGCCAGTTCGGCCAGGGGGTGATCGAGGCCCTGGGGGGGCGCAAGATCCATGCGGCCTGGGCCGTGCCCGGCGGCGTGCGCAGCCCCCTCAGCCCGGAGCTGCGGGATCAGATCCGCGCCGGCCTGCCGGAGGCCTTCACCATCGCCGGCCGTGGACTGGAGCTGTTCAAGCAGCTGCTCGACACCCAACTGCGCGAGGAGCTGGCCGTGTTCGGCGACTTCCCCTCGCTGTTCCTCGGCCTGGTGGGACCGCAGGGCCGATGGGAGCACTACGGCGGCGCCGGCAGCGGCATCCGCGTGATGGCCAGCGACGGAACCCTGGTGGCCGAAGGGGTGAGCGAGGACGACGTGGAGACGTTTCTGGCCGAGGCCGTGGAGCCCTGGAGCTATCTCAAGTTCCCCTACGTGCGCGCCCTCGGGCCGGAGGCCGGCAGCTACCGGGTGGGACCGCTGGCACGGCTGAACCTGTGCGAGCGCATCGGCACCCCACGGGCCGACGCCGAGCTGCTGGAGCTGCGCCAGCGGGGCGGGCGCGTCGTCACCGCCTCGTTCCTGTATCACCTGGCGCGCCTGATCGAGATCCTGGCCTGCCTGGAGCAGATGGAGCGCCTGCTCGATGATCCGGAGATCACGGCGACCCACGTGCGCGCCCGCGCCGGGGTGAACTGCCACGAAGCGGTGGGGGTGAGCGAGGCGCCGCGCGGCACGCTCTTCCATCACTACCGCGTCGATGCCAACGGACTGATCGAGAAGGTGAACCTGATCATCGCCACGGGCCAGAACAACGGCGCCATGAACCGCACGATCGGCCAGATCGCCCGCCACT
>Ga0208721_1000192_pt1 | contig 13991 bp, 12 predicted proteins | sample LakMenEpi17Aug10_FD_150705 | JGI IMG/M metagenome (GOLD analysis project Ga0208721, IMG submission 150705) | Freshwater microbial communities from Lake Mendota, WI - 17AUG2010 deep hole epilimnion (SPAdes) | ecosystem: Environmental > Aquatic > Freshwater > Lentic | place: Lake Mendota, Madison... | reverse complement strand
CTGTATCTCAAGTACGTCCGCAAGATGACGGAGCAGGAGGACCGGGTGGACGTGCTGCGGAAGGAGATCACGGCGCTGATCCAGAAGGAGCAGGCGGCCCGCCGCGAGCTCGACGACTTCCTCCAGCAGCTCGAGCTCGACTGAACGGCAGGACACGGGCCACGGCACGTCGGCGCGGACATCGTTGCCGCATCGGGTAGGATGCGGGGAAGACGTACCGTGTGCCCCGTCATCCGCCTGTCGCGTCGGCGGGCGGCCCCACGAGCCGACACCGATGCCCGATCTCTTCGCCGCGTCCCGCGCCGCCAACGTCGCCCGTGCCGCCCCGCTCGCCGCGCGGATGCGGCCGCGGCGGCTGGCCGACTACGTCGGGCAGGCGCGGATCGTCGGCCCCGGGACGCTGCTGCGCCGGCTCATCGAGGCCGACCGGCTCGGCTCGGTGATCCTCTATGGCCCACCCGGGGTCGGCAAGACGACGCTGGCCGAAATCATCGCCCGCGAGACAAAGCGCCGGTTCGTCGAACTCTCCGCCACCGCCTCCGGCGTGAAGGACGTCCGCGACGTGCTCGACGCCGCCCGGCGCCGGCTCGAGGACGACGGCCAGCGGACCTGCCTGTTCATCGACGAGATCCATCGCTTCAACAAGGCCCAGCAGGACGTCCTCCTGCCCGACGTCGAGAGCGGGGTCATCGCGCTCATCGGCGCCACGACGCAGAACCCGTTCTTCGCCCTCACCAGCGCCCTCGTCAGCCGGAGCCGGATTTTCGAACTGGAAAGCCTCGGCCGTGACGACGTGGCTGCGATCCTCGACCGCGCGGTGGCCGACCGGGAGCACGGGCTCGGTGGCGAGCAGGTCGCGCTCACGCCCGAGGCCCGCGAGTTTCTCGTCGAGACGGCCGACGGCGACGCCCGCCGGGCGCTCGGCGCCCTGGAGATCGGCGTCCTGTCGACTCCCGCGCGGCCGCTCGTCTTCACGCTCGACCTCGCCCGGGAGAGCGTGCAGCGGAAGGCTCTCCGATACGACTCGGGAGACACCCACTACGACTGCGCCAGCGCCCTCATCAAGAGCATCCGCGGCAGCGATGCCGACGCGGGGCTCTACTGGCTGGCGCGGATGCTCGAGGGGGGCGAGGACGTGCGGTTTCTCGCCCGCCGGCTCGTGATCCTCGCCAGTGAGGACGTGGGCAATGCCGATCCGCAGGCGCTCGTGATCGCCGTGGCGGCAATGCAGGCGACCGAGTTCGTCGGGCTCCCCGAGTGCCAACTGACGCTGGCCCAGGCGGTCATCTACCTGGCGCTGGCGCCCAAGAGCAACGCCTGCACCACCGCGATCGGCGCCGCCCGGCGCGACGTTCGGGAGCAGGCGGTGATCCCGGTGCCGCGGCACCTGCAGGACAAGCACTACGCCGGCGCGAAGCAACTCGGTCACGGCCAGGGCTATGCCTACGCCCACGACGCGCCGGATGGCATCGCCGCGCAGGACTACCTGGGTGTGGAGAAGACCTACTACGAGCCGACTGATCGCGGGCTGGAGGGGGAACTGGGCCGGCGGCTCGCCGAGATCAGGCGGCGGCTCCGGGACGAACGACCGCAGGCTGCCGGGTCGCCGTGAGCGCGTCAGCGATCTGTGTGGCGAGCACCTGCTCGAGCCGGACGAGCGCTGCGGCGACCGTGGCGCCGTCGAGAACGCGATGATCGGCGATGATCGTCACGAGGCAACGGCCGTCCGGCTCCAGCGGCCCGTAGGCCAGGCTCGTCGTGCAGAGCGTCGGATGGAAACGGTTGAAGGCCTGGAAGCCGGCGAGCGTCGAAAGGCTGAAGGTGCCGAGCCGACTCGGACGCTTGGGCGACGATGAATGGAGGTTCCAGCGCAGGACGGTGCGCCGCAGCCAGCCGGGCAGCATCTCCAGTTGCAGTTGACGCTTGAACATGTCGGCGACCTCACGGGTCTGGCAGTCGTCCACGAACCGTTGGATCACGGTCAGGGGGGCCGCATCCGGCCGGTGCAGGCGGCCGAAGCAGAGCCGGTCGGCGTCTCCCTCGCGCCGGTTGACCGCCAGCGTGGCGACGCTCTCCGCCGCCGTCGCCAGCCGGGGCCGCAGCCCGCGAACCACCCACGTTCGCAGCAGCGGCATCTCCGCGGCGACGATGCCGTAGGCCTTGAGAAAGATGGCGGCCCAGCCGATCCGGAATGGTGCGGCCGACCGGGCCTCAGCGACGGACCCCATGTGCAGCCAGCGGTCGACGGGAAACAGGGGGAGATCGCGGGCGACGACGGCGATGTCGGCCACGCAAGCGCGCGGGCCACTCATGGGGGCGCTGTGGACCGGTGGCGGCATGGCGGGCCTGGTGGGTGACGGACAGACTTGGATCGCGAACGGAGCCACATTGAAGCGTCCCGGACAGGCGGAGGAAATGGCAGTTCCGGGGCACCGACCGGGAAAACGGCACTGGGGCAGGGTGCCACGAAACGGGTATTCGCCGGCGTAACAAGGCCCTCCGCGGGGGTCCGGACGGGTCGTGCATCCGGCCCTGGCCGGCCTGCGAAAGGATTCTTGGACCGGGTCGTTCAGCCCGCCGGCCGGTGTCCCATGACGGGGTATGCTCGGAACGCAGCCGTCTGCCAGACACGTCCGCGGATGAACGAGCCGTTCCATGATCCTCGCCAAAGTGGCCGCAGGGCTGCCGGAAGCCATGGAGGAATGCCTCGGCACGTACGGCGGCATGGTCTGGTCGCTGGCGCTGCGGATGACCGCCGGGCGTGAGGATGCGGAAGAGGCGGTGCAGGAGATATTCATCGACGTCTGGAAGCATGCCGGCCGGTTCGATCCGGCGGTCGCCTCCGAAACCACGTTCATCGCCATGATCGCCCGTCGTCGCCTCATCGATCGCCGTCGCCGCCAGACCGTCCGGCCCCGCTTTCAACGGCTGGAGGATCATGGCGAGATGGCCCAGCCCGCCGCCGCCTGCGCGGTCGAGGTGCGCGACGAGTTTCGCCACGTCAGCCGGCTGCTGGAGAGCCTGCGTCCCGAAGAGCGGCTGGTGCTGCGGCTGGCCCTCGGCGAGGGCTGCTCGCAGGCGGTGATCGCGGAGCGGACCGGCCTGCCGATGGGCACCGTCAAATCACATGCCCGGCGCGGCCTGATCAGGCTGCGCGACCTGGTGCGGCGTGCGGCTGCGGACGACACATTGGAGGAGACGCCGTCGCCGGCGCGGAAATCATGAGCACCCAACACGACGACCGGCTGCTGGACCTGCTGGCCGACAAGGCCCTGTTCGGACTCGACGCGGCCGAGGAGCGGGAGCTGGCCGACCTGATCGCCGGCGGCAGCGCCGCCGATCGGGAGCAGCTTGATCGGCTCGCGGCGGAGGCGGCCGTGGCGCTGGGCGGAGGTCATGGCGCGATGCCGGTCGATCTCCGGGCGCGGCTGCGGGATGACGCCCGGCGGTTTGCCGCCGGGGAAGCCGTGGTGCCGCGCCGGCATGCCTGGCTGCCGGTGGAGACGCGTGGCGGCCTGGTGCTGCTCGGGACCATCGCCGCGGCTGCATGCGTGCTGATCATGGTGGCTGGTCCGGGCCGCGACAACGACTCCGCGCCGGATCCCGAGCCGATGATCGCGCAGGATCCGCCGCAGGTCGCGCCGCGGGCGCCCGAGGTGCCGCCGCCGCGGCTGCCGACACCGGCGCTGCAGCGCGACGAGATGCTCGCCGGCGTGCGGGACGCGCAGACGATCGACTGCATTGCGGCCGATGGCTCAGACGAGCAGGCCGCCGCGGACGGCGACGTGGTCTGGAGCGATCAGCGGCGTCGTGGCTTCCTCCGGGTCAAGGGTTTGGCGCGGAGCGAGCCTGGCCGGAATCAGTATCGGATCTGGATCCTGGACGGCAGTCGCGGCAAGCCGATCTCCGGCGGCGTCTTCCAGGTGTCCGAAGACGTGGGCGAGTTCTTCGTCGTGCCGATTCTGCCGCAGGCGCCGGTCCAGGGGCCGACGATGTTCGTCGTCACGGCCGAGGAGCCGGGGGGCGACGGCGAGTACGACGCCGGCCGGGCGCGGGTCGTCGCCCGGGCCGAGTGACGGAAGCGGATCAGTGATCCCTGCACCGCGCCGCCCGTCAGGGCCGCCGTGACGGGTCTCGCACCGCAGCGGCGGTCCGCAGATCGACGATCGTTTGCCTGGCGGTCCCGAGGACGTCCTTGATCCAGTCGGGGCCGGCGATGTCGGCATGCTCGATGAGCACTCCGATCCGCTCGACGATGTCGTTGTCGCGCTCGCTCGCCACTTCGGGGAGTGTGTTGCAGGGCTTCTTTTCGTCCGGAGCCTCGCCGTCGGTCGGCGTTGGATCGGCGGGCTGCGATTCCGTCTGCTGTGGCATGGTCGCGTGACTCCCGCGGACTTTGGACGCGTGGGCCTGCGCCCTTCGTCTGCCCGCCGTGATTTTCGAATGATAGTCTGCCTCGATCCTCGAGGGAACATTCGCCATGTCAGTTTCCGCCGTCGTCCGCACCGCGATCGTGGGCCTCGGCGTGGGGGCCGCCGCAGGCCCTCGGCCAACCCACCCTTCTGGAGTTCGTGCCGTCAGGCTGCCGCCAGTCGTTTGTGCACTGCACGTTGAATCCGGCATGCTTCCGCCGACGGCACTCTGCACGGGGGCTGATGATCCCGACACGGCACGGTTTCGCGGCACCGGCACGGCCGCCCCGATCCGCATCGACAACGTCGCCACGATCGCCGGCACGGTAGCTGGCCACGTCCGCGGATGTTTACCGGCCGCCGGCGGTCGCGGCACCGAGGTCGAGCTTCTTCCAGCGGCGTTCCTTGAGCTTCGCCACCGTGGCCGCCGAGAGCGGGCCGTTGTTCTTGAACGTCAGCGACTGCAGGCCGGGCAGGGCGGCGAACGTCAGGGCCGCCGCCTCCGTCATGCTGGTCTCGCGGATCGAGAGCTCCTCGACCGCGGGCAGCCCCGCGATCACCTCGGCCGTCGCGTCGGTCAGGACGGGCAGGCTCCAGATGTCGAGCGACTGGAGCTTCGTCACGGCCCCAAGTTCGGCGGCGCCCTTGTCGCCGACGGAGGCGAGCTCGTGCAATGCCAGCCGGCGCAGGGCGGGGAGTGTGGAGAGCACGGCCAACGCGTCGTCGCCGACGTCGGGCAGGTCGCGGAGCGTGAGCCGGGTGAGGGGCAGGCCCGTGAGAGCCAACACCCCTTCGGAGCCGAACCCCGGGCAGCGCAAAACCTCCAGCGATTCGAGCGAGCGCAGCTTCGCCAGGTGCGGACCAGCCGCACTGCTGATCGCGAAATCCTGGATCAGCAGCGACTCCAGCGACGTGCTCTCGGCGAGCCGGGCGAGGCCCTCGTCGGTCACCGCCGAGCTGCGGTGCTTGAGGCTCCGCAGTTTCGGCAGTCCGGCGATCACCGCCAGCGTCATGTCGCCCGCCTCCATGTTGCCGCGCAGGTCGAGCGTCTCGAGGTCACGGAGCTTCGCCAGCCGCCGGCTGCCGAGGTCGTTGAGCCGGGTCTGCATCAGCGTCAGCTTGCGCAACTTGCCGAGCTCGGCGATCCACTTGATGGCGGCGGCCGAGAGGTTGGTGTTCGAGGACAGGTCGAGCTCGACGAGATCGGGAAAGGCCTTGGCAAGCGCCTCCACCGACGCGTCGCCGAGGAGCGAGTTGGTGACGGCGAGCGACTCCAGCTTCGCCCCGCTCGTCAGGTCGGCGACCATCGCGTCGTCGAGGGCCCGGCAGTCGAGAATCTGCAGACGGCGCAGGTCGGGAAGCGCCGCGAAGGCCGCCACGTCGGCCGCGCTGACGGCGGCGCCGTCCTCGATCGTGATCGCAGTCAGCCGGCCGGCGTCGTCGACGGTGTATTTCGCGGTCGGCCCGAGGGCGTCGAGCCGGCGGCGCACCGCGGCCACGTCGTCCGCGCTGCAGGTCAGCGCCGCCGAAGCGACACAGACGGCTTGCGCCGTTCGGGAGAGCCACGACGGGCAGCGGCCGCGGGCAGGCCGCTGCGGCGCGGCGGTGTGTGCTTGCATGACCGATCTCCGCATCAGGAATCGAGCCGGTAGCCGGCCGGATAGGTCGGCTTGATCAGGCCGGCGATGCCGGGCGTCTTCAGGGCGGCGAGGTTCCGGGCCTCCAGCTTGCCGCCATCCCATTCGATCGTCTCGCCCCATTCACCCATGCCGCCGTTGTCCCCTCCCTTGGCCGCGGCCCAGACGGCGAGGTTGCCGAGAAGGACGGTTTCCGTAAGGCCGCAGGCCCGATCGACGAAGTTGGACTTGGCGAGCCGCGGCTGGCCCGCCTGCTTGGCCCGGAAGAACTCGTACATGTTGTTGACGTCGAAGCCCTTGCCCAGATCCTCGGCCGGCTCGAAGTCGACCTTCATCTTCTCGACTCCCTTGAGCTCGTACTTCGAGCAGTAGTCGTCGAGGCTGAGGAACGCCCCCTTCTCGCCGACGATGAGCACGCCGCGGTCGCCGACTTCGTCGATGCCCCACTTCGCGAACACCTCGGCCGGCGGCTTGTTGCCCTTGCGGTCGTACCACCAGAGCGGAATGGCGGGCCGGCGCTTGGTGGCGGCGAACTCGTAGCGGATCGTCGAACTGGCGGGAAAACTGTCGAAATCGTGCCCCGTGGTCCGGGCCACGACCGAGTCCGGGTCGCGGAGTTCGAGGGCCGCGTACGGGACGGTGAGCATGTGGCAGGCCATGTCGCCGAGGGCGCCCGTGCCGAAGTCCCACCAGCCCCGATGCTGGAACGAGTGATAGAGGCCGGGCCAGAACTCGCGCGGCGGCGCGACGCCGAGCCAGTTCTTCCAGTCAAGTTGCGTGAGCGCCTTCTCGACCTCCATCCGCTTCTGGGCGACGAGGTCCGCCACGATCTTGGCCACCTGCTCCGCGCTGACGTCCGCTGCCTCCGTCTCCTCGACCTCGGCCAGGGCCTGGGCCTGGTAGGTGCGGAGCGTCATGCGCCGCTTCGGCCCCTGGGCCCAGATTGGACGGTTCGACCAGGCATGGACGGCGACGGGTGTGCCGAGGACGCCGGCCTCGATCATCGCGATCGCCTCGCGGGACGTGGCCAGCGACGTCCCCTGGTTGCCCATCTGCGTGCAGGCCCCCTTCTTCTCGGCCTCGGCGGCCAGCCGGGCGATGAGCCGCGACTCATAGAGCGTCCGCGTCAGCGGCTTCTGGGTGTAGCAGGAGATGCCCATGCGCAGGGCGTCGAGCGTGACCGGCGCGTGCATGTGGTCCGGCGTGCTGACCACGCAGATGTCGATCTTCGGCCCGTGCTTGGCGAGCAGTTCCCGGTAGTCGGTGAAATGTTCGGCCTCCTTGAACCGCTCGGCGTTGCCCTTGCTCGCGAGCGTCTTGCGATCGACGTCGCAGATCGCGATCACGTTGCCGAACATGGCGGCGTTGTCGGAATCGCTGCTTCCCTTGCCGCCGACTCCGATGCAGGCGACGTTGAGCCGCTCGTTGGCGGCATCGCTCCAGGCCGGCCGGCCGGTGGCGATGAAGTACGAACCGGCGAGGGAGGCCGTGCCGAGAAACCGACGTCGAGAAGCCAGAGCCATGGCAATCCTTTCCTGGGAGTTGGATCCGGAATCTGCGGAGTGCAGACCGCGCCGGTTCTGTTTCCGGGGCGGTTCGTGGGGCGTCCTGTACGACCGCCACAGGATACACGGCAGCGGTCCCGCTTTCCTTCCGGCCGGGGCAGGCGGGGCGTTTGACGGACCCCGCCGTCAGCGGTATCACCAATTGCCCGGCTCGCGTACCGCCCCGCCCCTTCGGAGAGATCCCATGATCCTCGGCAAGCTCTGGAAGACGCTCGCGGCCCAGATGAACAAGATTGCCAATTTCTTCTGGACCGCCGACCCGATCGCCCAACTGCAGTACGAGTACGACAAGGCGGTCGACCAGATGAAGGAGGGTCGGGAGGGACTGGAGCAGTACCGGGCGCTCGTCGAACGGGTGACCCGGCAGGTCAACGGCGATCGGCAGCACGTCGCCTCGCTCGAAGCCCGGGTGAAGGCCTACCTCCAGGCCGGCGAGCGCGAAACCGCCTCCAGGTTCGCCCTCGAGCTGCAGAAGGCGAAGAAGGAGCTCGCCGAGAACGAGGCCCAGCTCCAGCTCCACGAGACGGCCTACAACAACAACGTCACCAAGATCAAGCACGCCACGAAGAAGCTCGCCGATCTCAAGGACAAGATCCAGAAGTACGACGCCGAGCTGAAGCTCTCGCGAGCGGAGGCGGAGCTGGCCAAACTGGCGACGAGTTTCAACTTCGACATCACCACCGACTTCGGCCAGATCGAGGACGTCATCCAGGACAAGATCGGCCTCAATCGGGCCAAGGTTCGCGTTGCGGCGGACCTCTCCGGCGAAGGACTGGACAGCATCAAGCGCGAGGAGGGCGTGGAGAAGGCGATGGCCGATCAGGCACTTCGCGAGTTCGAGATCCAGATGGGCATGGTCACCCCCGAGACGGCCGGCGTGAAGGCCGACGACAAGGAACTCGGTTCCGAGCGGGTGGTGCAGAAGGCCAACTGACCGTGGCATGCCGCAGGATCCGACCGTGAGCACATCCTCCATGCCCGTCGCGACCGCTGCCCCGGAGGCGGCGGCATCCGCACCGACCGCGCTCGGCACATCGGCCGCCTCCGGATCCTCGGGCGCCCTGCCGGCCTGGTGTCCGCCGTGGGCCGAGCGGCTCGGCGACGCGTATCTCTCCGGCACGAGCTGTGTCTTCCTCTTGCATGGCAACGTCCGTGACCTCGTGCCGGTCTCCGCGCAGGCCGCGAGCCCGGGGGCGGAGCCGTCGGCCTGGGGCACGGCGACCGACTTTCTGGCGCGGGAGATGTTCGGCCGCTGGGACGTGGTGCTGGCCTATGACGTGGGGCGGGGGCTGCGGCCGCTGGCGGGGCCCGACCCGGCGCGGCTGCGGACGATGGCCCAATGGCTCACCGAGCGCGTGGGCAACGCCGCCACCTGGCCCCGGGATCCGGACCAGGCCGTGGCCGCGATCGACGCGATCCTGGAACGCAACCTGATCGATCCCCCCGAGCAGCGCAAGCGGATCGCCGTCGTGCTCGACTACGCGCAGTATCTCGTGCCGGCCGGCGAGGGGGGGACGCGGGCCGCGGCGGCGCGGCTCGTCCGCATCCTGGGCTGGGCGACGAATCCGCTCCTCAGGCGGGTCAACGTGGCCGTGGTCCTGCTTGCCGACACGATCGCCGAGGTCCATCCGCGGCTCGTGCAGAATCCCGCGGTCAGCGCCATCGACGTGCCGATGCCCGATGCATCCGAGCGCGAGCGGTTCGCGCTGGCGACGGCCGCTGCGGCGGGTATGAAGCCCGACCAGATCGACGGTGTGAAGCGGGCTGCCGCGCTCGCCGGTGGGCTGACGCTGGAGAGCCTGCGGGCCGTCGTCACGCTCTCCGCCCGCGACGGCACGCCCCCCGACGGGCCCGAGTTCGCCGCCCGGAAGAAGGACCTCATCGAGCGGTCGTGCCACGGCCTCATCGAGTTCATTCAGCCGCGGCTGACGCTCGACGCGGTCGCCGGGCATGCCGACGCCAAGCAGCGGCTCGAGGCCGATGCCCGGGCGATCCGGCGCGGGCAGCTGGAGGCCGCCCCGATGGGCTACCTGATCTGCGGTCCGGTGGGCACCGGTAAGAGCTTCATCGCCGAATGCTATGCCGGCAGTGTCGGCATCCCCTGCGTCGTGCTCAAGAACTTCCGCAGCAAGTACGTCGGCGAGACCGAGGGGAACCTCGAGCACGCCCTCGGCGTCCTGCGCAGCCTCGGGCCGGTGGTCGTGGTGATCGACGAGGCCGACGCCGCCCTCGGCAACCGGCAGAGCGACGGAGATTCGGGGACGTCGGCCCGCGTGTTTTCCATGATCGCCCGGCAGATGGGAGACACCCGCTACCGCGGCAAGATCCTCTGGATGCTGCTCACGAGCCGTCCCGACCTGCTGCCGATCGACCTCAAGCGGCAGGGCCGGGCGGAGGTCCACATTCCCCTCTTCTATCCGCACGATCAGGCGGAGATGGAAGCGATGTTCGCCGCCATGGCGCGGAAGTCCCACGTCCGGCTCGCGCCGGGGCTGCCGGGGCCGGTCGATCTGGAACTCGGCCTGTCTGGCGCCGACATCGAGAGCATCGTGCTCGCGGCCCGGCGCAAGGGGCTGGAGCGGGCCGCCGATGCCGGCCAGCCGGCCCCCGACACGATCGCGGCGGAGGACCTGAAGGCGGCGCTCGACGACTTCATGCCCAGCGCCCAGGGCCTGGAGAAGGAGATGCAGGAGATCGCCGCGGTGCTCGAATGCACCGAAAAGCGGTTTTTGCCCGAGCGCTGGAAGGGGAAGGTCGGCGAGCCAGGCGGCCGGGCCCGGCTCCAGGAGCGGCTGGCGGCGATCCGCGAGGTGGTCCGGTCATGAGAATCAGCTGCCCAGAGTTGTCGGCGACGAAACACGCCGAGGGACGAGGCGAGGGGTCGGCAAAAGGCGCGGAGCGTGGGGCGTATCTTCGCCCCAGCGACGCGACTTTCGCCGACCCCTGGCCGGCGATACACCGCAGCGGAACGTGATTTAGAATCAGGTTCCGGCAAGGCAATTCAGGCGATCCGTCCAACGACGTTCACGAACTTCCGAAACCCCGACCCGAGGAGACCGACATGGCGAAGGCGACAGGCAAGACCCCGTGGTTCGACGACGCGAGCGATTCGGCGCTGCTGGCGGAGTATGCCCGGAAGCTCGACTCCTTTCTCGACGTCGTCTCCGACGGCAAGGTCGACGCGAAGGAACTGGCGGCCCAGGAGAAGCGGGTCGTGACCCTGATGAAGGAAGTGGAGCCGCTCCTCTCCCCCGAGGCCCACGAGAAGGTCACGCACCTGCTCTGCGAGGTCACGGCCTACGACCTGATGCACGCCATGCACCTGGCCGGCTCCTCCCGGCCGCAGACCCGATTCCGCGGCTGATCGTTTCCCCTGCGAACCGCTGCGGCGGCAACACCATTCACCCCCTGAGGAGACTTCCATGTCAGGTCAACCCAAAGCACCCTTCTGGCTCGCCGTCTGGGCGGTGATCCTCGGTCTCGTCGGCCTGGCGGCGTGGCGCGGCGGGATGCTCGAGCAGTTCGGCCTCGGCCGGCCCGGCATGGGACCGCGGCCGATGGCCGGCGGGCCGGGGGGCGCTGGCGGACCGGCCGGGGCAGGCGGCGGTTCAGGGGGCGGGGGCGGTGCCGAGGGGATGACCGAAGCACCCGACTTCTCCGTGCCCACGACCGTCAAGGAATACACGTTCAAGCCCGCCGAGCGGCTGCCGCCGGTGAAGGGCGTGAGCGGCTACAAGCCGCTCCAGGACGAGACCGTCCGCTTCGCCCTCAATGTCTGGGCCGGCTGGGCGCCGATCATCCGCGCCAACAACGGCTTCAAGGCGGGCAGGGTCTGGCAGGCTCCGGGGGGCAAGCCCTTCAAGGTCGAGCTCGTGCTCATCGACGATCCCGTGCAGATGCGCGACGCCTACGCGGCCGGCGAGGTGCACATCGGCTGGGCGACGCTCGACATGCTCCCGCTGTTCATCGACAGCTTCGCCAAGGATTCACGGATCATGCCCCGGGTCTACCAGCAGGTCGACTTCTCCAACGGCGGCGACGGGATCGTCGTCCGCGACACGATCAAGACGGTCAAGGATCTCGCCGGCAAGAAGCTCGTCATGGCCCAGAACTCGCCGAGCCAGTTCTTCGCTCTCAACATGCTCGTCGCCGGCGGCCTGCAGCCGGCCGACGTCGACATGATCTACGTCAACACGGCGTTCGAGGCGGCGGCAGCCTTCAACCGCGACAAGAGCCTGGCCGGCTGCGTCTCCTGGGCGCCGGACATCTACAATCTCGCCGAGGCCAAGGGGAACCGGATGCTGGTCACGACGCTGACGGCCAACCGGTTGATCGCCGACGTCTGGTTCGCCCGCGCCGACTTCGCCAAGGATCATCCCGACAAGATCGAGGCGATCGTCCGCGGGATCTTCGACGCCATGGCCGAACTCAAGGCTGAGACGGCTCGCACGGAGGTCGCGAAACTGATGGCCGACGGCTACGCGATCCCGGCCGAAGACGCCCTGAAGATGCTCGGCGACGCCCATTCGACGAACTGGGCCGAGAACTACCAGTTCTTCATCAACCGCAACAACCCGGCCAACTTCGAGCGGATCTGGAAGCAGGCGTACATGCTCTATCGGAAGATCGGGGCGATCGCCAACAATCCCGTCCCCTTCGACCAGGTGATGGACTTCTCGGTGATCCAGAAACTCGGCGCGGAGCCGAAGTATGCGGAGACGAAGGACGAGTACACGTCCCGGCTGGCACCGAAGACCGTCCAGCAGATCCGGGCCGAGAACGAGGAGATCCTCACCAACACGATCGTGATCCACTTCTTCCCCAACAGCGCCGAGCTGCGCAAGAAGGTGATCCGGCGGATCGACGGCAAGGACACCGAGGAGCCCTACGACCCGCGGGTGGACATCGTCCTCGACGAGGCCGGCGCCCTCGCCAAGCAGTTCGGCAACGCCCGAATCGTCATCGAGGGGCACGCCGACGCGTCGATGCGCAGCCAGGTGCCGGCGGCGATGGTCAAGGAACTGTCGCTGGAACGGGCCCGGTCCGTGAAGGACGCGCTCGTGGAAAAGTTCAAGTTCGACGACGGCCGGTTCGCCGTCGACGGCCTGGGCTGGGATCGGCCGGCCGACGATGACCATCCCGACAACCATGCCTTGAACCGGCGCGTGGAGATCAAGGTCTACGCCGCGGAGCAGGAATGACCCCGCCGCCGGCCTCGCCGTCGCCGCCGCCGGCCCGGCCGCTTCGCGGCGAGACGGGTTCAGGAACCGCACTGCTCTGGGGCGTGACCTGCGTGGCCACCGTGGTGGCGGTGTGGTTCATGGCCACGGCCGGCGAGGCGGAGAGCCGGCTCATCAGCCCGGCTACGCTGCCGAGCCCGGGGGAGACACTGGCGGCCGTCCCGGGCCTGTTCGGCGAGCGTCGGCTCGTGGCCAACACGCTCGTGACGCTCGGCCGGGTGGTCCTCGGCTTCGGCCTGGCGGGGCTTGTCGGCGTGCCGCTCGGCGTCGTGGCCGCCTGCTTTCCCGCCGTTCGGGCGTTCGTGGCCCCGCTGACGATCTTCGGCCGCAACATCCCCGTCGCTGCGCTCATTCCGCTGACGTTCTTCTTCTTCGGGATCGGCGAGTTTCAAAAGGTGATGTTCCTGTTCATCGCCAGCGTGGCGTTCGTCGTCAGCGACACGACGGCCGCCGTCCTCGATGTGCCGGAGCGGTACGTGGACACGGCTCGCACGCTCGGCGCCTCGCGGCTGCAGATCATCCTCAAGGTGCTGGTGCCGCTGGCCGCGCCGGCGATCTTCAACTCGCTGCGGCTCCTGTTCGGCATCGCCTTCGGCTACGTGATGCTCGCCGAGGTGGTGAAGCTCGGCGGCGACACCGGCGGCCTCGGCGACCTGATCAACGTCGCGCAGCGCCGCGGCGACCGCGAGCCGATCGTGATCGTGCTCGTCGTCATCCCGCTGGTCGCCTACGCCATCGACCGGGCGCTGTGGTGGCTGCAGTGCGACCTGTTTCCGCACCGCTACGGCGGCCGCGGCTGGCTGCCGAAGGGGCTGCGCCGGCTGCTGCAGGGCGCGGGCAGGCCCGCGGAGGCCCTGACATGAGCGACGTCCCCGCCGCCGCTGCCTCCGCGACCGCAGCCGACACCACGGCGGCCGGCGGCCCGGCACCCACGCCGGTCCCCGCCGAGCGGCCGGCGGCCGTCGATTTTCGCAACGTCACCAAGATCTACGGCCAGGGCACGCCCCGGGAGTACGTGGCGATTTCCGACGTCAGCTTCACGATCCCCGACGTCGTCGATCATGGTGAGATCTCGTCGTTCCTCGGCCCGAGCGGCTGCGGCAAGAGCACGGTGCTGCGGCTGGTCGCGGGCCTCGA
>Ga0208721_1000191_pt1 | contig 14070 bp, 10 predicted proteins | sample LakMenEpi17Aug10_FD_150705 | JGI IMG/M metagenome (GOLD analysis project Ga0208721, IMG submission 150705) | Freshwater microbial communities from Lake Mendota, WI - 17AUG2010 deep hole epilimnion (SPAdes) | ecosystem: Environmental > Aquatic > Freshwater > Lentic | place: Lake Mendota, Madison... | reverse complement strand
CGGCCAGGGACGCATAGCGCAGCAGGGCTACGGCCAACAGAGGCACGGGGGCACCATCGAGGATCCGACTGGAAAGCTGGCTGCCCCAGTCCGGTGAGAGCGGACTGAGGGGTAACAGCAGGAAGAACTGGGTGAGCAGATAGGCCAGCAACAGGGTGCGGGCACACACCCGCGCCAGCTTCGGCAGGTGGGAATCGATGGATTGGCTGAGCATCAAAGCAGGTTCACAACAACACAGGCCATGGATCAGGAGGGGTTTGGAGCAATCGCCCTGGGTTGGCGAACCCAAAGGCGTTTGTGGGACAACCACCTGAGATGAGGTAGTTTCCCACTTCAAAACTGGTGTTGCCCTTTTCGGATTGGTTGTAGGCGATCAGGCACAGGCCAACCACTGTCTATCTACGCAGCTCGGCTGTCGATCCCGTCCCTCGGTGGCAGCAGCAGCGGCTGGGCTGTCTACAGCGTTGCCATGCTGAGCCCATCGCTTCCGTCTGCCCATGCCGCCAGCAGGTTCCGCCTTTGCGCAACTGCACCAGCACCTGCACCACACCCGCCTGCTGGGCTCGATCAGCAGCGCCCTCTACTACGACCAGAACACGGTGATGCCGGCCGCCGGTGCGGCCTGGCGGGGTGAGCAGCTGGCTCTGCTGGCAGGCCAGTTGCACGAGCGCCAGAGCAGTGCGAACTACGGCGAGCTGGTGGCGGCGGCCGAGGATGAGCTCGGGCCCGATGCACCACCTGAGCGGCGGCGCAACCTCCAGCTGCTGCGGCTGGACCTGGAGCGCCAGCGCTGCCTCGATCCAGCCCTGGTGAGCGCCCTGGCCAAGGCCCAGTCGCGCGGCAATGCCGTCTGGCAGGACGCCCGCTCGCGCAACGATTTCACCGCCTTCGCACCCGCACTCAAGGAGCTGATCGCCCTGCGCCGCCAGCAGGCCAGCCAGCTCGCCGCTGCCGAACCGGTGTCGCGCAGCCCCTGGGAAATCCTGGCCCAGCCGTTCGAGCCCGACGTGAGCAAGGCCCGGCTGGAGGAGCTGTTCGTGCCGCTCAAGGCCGAGCTGCCGGCGCTGCTGGAGCGGGTTGCAGCCACGCCCACCCCCCAGCCCCCTGCCATCGATCTGCCCGAGGCTCTGCAGGAGCAGCTCTGCAGCGACCTCCTGGACAGCTGGGGCTACGACGCCAGCCGCTGCCAGCGCTCCCGATCCGCCCATCCTTTTTCCTGCACCGTCGGCCCCCAGGACTTCCGCATCACCACCCGGGTGGTGCCGGGCCAGCCGCTCTCGGCCTTCCTGGCCACGGCCCATGAGTGGGGCCATTCCCTCTACGAACAGGGCCTGCCCCGCACCGACGATCACTACTTCCCCTGGCCCCTGGGTGAGGCCACCTCAATGGGGGTGCACGAGTCCCAGTCGTTGTTCTGGGAGTGCCGCGTGGCCCGCAGCCGCGCCTTCGCCGAGCGCTGGCATACCCGCTTCTGCGCCGGTCTGGCCAGCGGGCCGACCAGCGGGCCGAGCAGCGATCCGAGCAGCGACCCATGGGGCGGCGCCTTCGAGTTCTGGCGCGCCCTCAATCCCCTGCGGCCCGGTCTGATCCGGGTGGAGGCCGATGAGCTGAGCTACTGCCTGCACATCGTGCTGCGCTTCGAGTTGGAGCTGGCCCTGCTGGAGCAGGACATGCCGGTGGACGACCTACCCCAGCAATGGAACCAGCGGATGGGGGAGCTGCTGGGAATCCAGCCGCAGACTGACTCGGAGGGGTGTCTGCAGGACATCCATTGGGCAGAAGGACTCCTGGGGTATTTCCCCTCTTACGCCCTTGGACACCTGATCAGCGCTCAGATCTCAGAAACGTTTGAGCAAACCAATGGCTCCATCGAGGCTCTGATCAGCGCCGGAGATGAGCTCAAGCTCCAGGCCTGGCTCGGCGAGACCGTGTGGCCCCTCGGCCGATCGGTCAACGCCGAAGAGCTCGTCAAGACAGTCTCGGGCCGCCCCCTCAGCGCCCAGCCCTTCCTCTCCTACCTGCGGACGAAGGTGGATGAGCTCTCCGCCAGGAGCTGAACCAAGCCTGCCCGGATGGAGCGCCTCGCCACCGGAAGGACCTGCTCCAGACGCTCCGTAGGATGCCGCCCAGCTTTTGCTCCGCCCGCGCCCATGGCGAACATCGACCACGCCCCGAGCCGCACGATGCTCAACCTGCTGCACGTGCTGCCCGCCTTCGCCGATGAGGCCGAGCTGCGGCTCAACGCGATCGTGGAGCTCAACAGCAACACGATCAACAAATACGAGCTGATCACCGAAACCGGCCAACTCAAGCTGGATCGGGTCGGCTACTCCTCGCTGGCCTATCCCTTCGCCTACGGCTGCATCCCCCGCACCTGGGACGAAGACGGCGACCCGCTCGACATCGAGATCGTCGGCGTGACTGAACCGCTGGTGCCGGGCTCGCTGGTGGAGGCGCGCATCATCGGCATCATGAAATTCGACGACGGCGGCGAGGTGGACGACAAGGTGATCGCTGTGCTGGCCGACGACAAGCGCATGGATCACATCACCAGCTACACCCAGCTGGGTGAGCACTGGCTCAAGGAAACCCAGTACTACTGGGAGCACTACAAGGACCTCAAGAAGCCCGGCACCTGCCGCGTCAACGGCTTCTTCGACACCGCCGAAGCCGTGACGATCATCAAGGAGTGCGAGCAGCGCTACCTCGAAACGATCGATCCCAAGCTGGTGAACTGAGGGCGGCGGCAGCAGAGTCCACAGCGGGCTCTCACCACGCGATCCCACCCGCCGGGCTGTCAGAGGCAGCCCGGTTTTTTAGTGTGTGCCAGTTGCCTGCCCCCCTCATGCCGCGTTGCCGCCGCACAACCGCTCTGCTGGCCGCTGGTCTGCTGGCCCAGGCCCTGATCGCCGCGGATACCACCCGGGCCCAGCCACAGGCCACGGCCACGACCCTGAGCCCGGCGGCGACGGCACCTGCAACTGCGGCGGTCAGCCCCGTCAGCCTGAACACCGAGATCCTGCTGGATCTCAGCCAGCGGGAGATCGCCCTGGTGCGCGACGGCAAGACGGTGAACCGCTGGCCGGTGGTGATCGGTGCGCCGGCAACCCCCACACCGGTGGGGCGCTTCAAGGTGCAGACCAAGGTGGTCAACCCCGTGTACCAGAGCACCTCAACCGGCAAGGTGAAGGGCGTGGGCCCGCTCGGCTATCGCTGGATCGGCTTCCACAGCAAGGGGCCCGACGCGTTCGGTATCCATGGCACCCCCTGGCCCTGGTGGGTGGATGCCCGCGCCGCCGTCAGCCAGGGCTGCGTGCGCATGCGCAACGAACACATCGACAAGCTGTTCGCGGCCGTCGAGATCGGCACGCCGGTGGTCATCAAGCCGTAGATCCAGCCGGAGAGAGAAGGCTCGAGGTGGCCAGCCGGGCCAGGGCCCGTGCCATGCCATCGCGGCTGGCCAGACCCTGCAGGGCCGCCACCGGCAGCCCACCACTGGGCGGCCCCACCGGCAGCTTCGGCAGGGCGGGATCCTCCAGGCGGAACACCGGCACCTGGCGCAATCCGTTCGGCCGCAGCTGATCCTCCAGCTGGGAAAGATTGGCCTCGGTGGTGAGCCAGAGCAGATCGGAACGGCGACACTCCCGCAGGGGGCGCTGGGGTGAGCCGGCCGAGATCGGCCGCTGCAGATCTTCCAGGCTCACCAGACCCAGCACCCAGTTGTCCTCCTCCACCATCAGGCAGTGGCCATGGGCCGCCAGCAGCAGCTTCAGCGCCGTGGCGGCGGGCGTGGAGGCCGGCAGCACCAGGGGCGACTCCTGTTCAAGCGCCTCCAGCACCGGGACCGAAGCCAGGCGGTTACGACGCTGCTCCTCGATCAGATCCGGCCCCAGCAGGCCGGGATCAGCCAGGCCCTGCCAGCGCTCCACCAGGGCTGAGCTCAGGCCGGCCGCCGCCATCAGCGGCAGCACGATACGGATGTCGTGGGTGAGTTCGAACAGCAGCAGCAGGGCCGTCAGCGGCGCCCTGGCACTGCCCGCCAGCACCGCCGCCATGCCGACCATCGCGTAGGCGGGAGGTTCAGCCACCGGCAGGTGCAAGCCGCCATCCCCCAGCACCTGGCCGTAGACGCTGCCCAGCACTGCCCCAAGAAACAGCGAGGGCGCGAAGCCGCCACCTACAAAGCCGGTGGCGCTGCTGATGCCGGTGGCCAGCAGCTTCACCACCAACAGGCCCAGCAGGGTGACCAGGGCGATGCCGCCGTCGCTCCCCAGCAGCGCTTCGATCGTGTCGTAACCGACCCCCAGCACCTCCGGGAAGCCGAGAGCCATCAGCCCCACCGCCAGGCCACCGAGGCCGGTGAGCAGCCAGGTCGGCACACGGCTGAGGGCGCGCTGCACCGGCCCGCTGCGGCCGGCCGACAGGAGCGTGACCAGCGCCAGCGACAGCAGACTCGCCAGTAAACCCAGGCCCAGATAGAGCGGCAGCTCCCAGAGGGAGCGCACCTCGTAGGCCGGCAGACGGAAGATCGGCTCATCCCCGAGGAACAGCTGGGTGACCAGCTCGGAAGCGACTGCCGCCACCAGCACCGCCCGCACACTGGGACGACCGGGGATCGTGCTGTAGCTGCCCTCAAAGGCGAAGAAGACGCCGGCAATCGGCGCCTTGAAGCCGGCCGCCAGGCCCGCCGCCACACCCGCGGCCACCAGCGCCTTCTGCGACTGGGGCGACAAGCCACCGCGGGTGCCCACCCACAGGCCGATATTGCCGCCGCTCTCCACACTCGGGCCCTCCGGCCCGAGCGAGGCACCACTGCCAAGGCTCAGGGAAGCCGCCACAAGACGAACCAGCGGCAGGCGTGGTGCCGCCGCCATGGCCCCCTCGGCCATGGCCATCAGGCTGGGCAGGCTCGGCCCGAGATCGCGGGCCAGGCTGCGCAGGGCACCCACCGCCAGACCGCCGAGCAGCGGCACCAGCACGACCGGCCAGGATTCGAGCCAGAGCGGTAGGCCCGGCTCGGGCAGGGGCAGCGGTTCCGGTGGAGCCGGCGGTGAGGGCAGAAAACCAAGCCCGCCCAGACCGAGTTGCAGCAGTGCTTTCAACGGCGTGCCGGTGTCCGCTGCGGGGGGCGGCAGCTCCAGCGGCGGTGGCTCGGGCTGCGCCTGACCCACCAGGTCGAGCAGGCCGGCCACAACCGGCCCGAAGAGCACGTTGTTGATGAAACCGAGCAGCTCGTGAAAGCCCACCACGGCCAGGCCGGTGAGCACCCCCACCAGGGCGGCCCAGGCCAGCAGGCTCCACTGAAACGGCAGCGGCCTGGCTTCGCCGGCTTCACTGGACGCGCCGGTCTCGGTCGGGCCGGTGGCTGGCGCCGCCGCGGAACCGAGCGGAGTGAGATCAGGCCTCGGGCCGGACGCTTGCAAAGATCTCCTCCAGGATCTCCCCAGCACCCTGCTGCTTGAGCATGTGGGCTAGGGCGATGCCGATCGGCTCGGGGTCGTGCTGAGGGCCGCGTGCCTCATCGCGGATCAGGCGCTGGCCGTCGAGGCTGGCCACCATGCCGGTGAGCACCAGTTCGGCCGCATCACCCTCGCCCTCGAAGCGGGTGTTCACGCCGATCGGCACCTGGCAACCGCCCTCCAGCTCCCGCAGGAACGCCCGCTCCGCCAGGCAGCGACGGGCGGTGGGCAGGTGCTCCAACACCTTGATCTGCTCCAGCACGGTGGCATCGCCCTCACGGCACTCGATGCCCAGGGCGCCCTGGCCCACGGCGTGCAGGGAGATGGAGGGATCGATCAGCTCGTGGATGCGGTCGCCCAGGCCGAGGCGGCCCAGGCCAGCGGCCGCCAGGATCAGGCAGTCGAACTCCCCGGAATCCAGCTTCTCCAGGCGGGTGATCACATTGCCGCGCACATCCTTGAAGGTGAGGTGCGGGTAGTGGTGGCGCAGCTGGGCCAGGCGGCGCAGCGAGCTGGTGCCCACAACGGCGCCCTCCGGCAAGGTGGCGAGGGTCTTGTCCTTGTGCTTCTCATGCACCACCAGGGCATCGGCCGGGTCTTCCCGCTCGGTGACGCAGCCGAGCATCAGCCCCTCGGGCAGGTTGGTGGGCAGGTCCTTGAGGCTGTGGACGGCGATATCAGCCCGATCCACCAGCATCTGAGCCTCCAGTTCCTTGGTGAACAGGCCCTTGTCGCCGATCTTGGCCAGCGCCACATCGAGGATCTTGTCGCCCTGGGTGGCCATGGCCTCGATGCTGATCTCCAGGCCCGGGTGCGCCTTGACCAGCTCATCGCGCACCCAGTGGGTCTGCACCATGGCCAGCTGGCTGCGGCGGGAGGCGATGCGCAGTTGGGAAGCGGCCATCAGAAAGCTGGGGAGGCAGCGGCAGCCGCCGAATCACAGCCGCCCAGCCTAGGCACCGAAGGGTCCGGCTCAGCTCGCCGGGTCGATGTCGTGATCAGCAGTCGTGATCAGATGGGCCAGGTCAGCTGGCCGAAGCCCCGGGGAAGAAGCTCAGGCGAAGAAGTCCAGCGGCAGCGGCCCCCAGGTGTCTTCAGCGTCGGGATCGGCGGGGCTGTGGCCGGTGATCAGGAGGCCCTCGCCGAGGCCCGTCTCCCGGCGCACCAGAAAGCGGCCACTGTTCTGATTGCCCTTGAGAAACACCGGCCCCTCGATCGCCGCCAGCGCCTCGCCAGCGGGATCAAGCTCCAGGGCAGGCCAACCGTTGGACCGTTCGGCGCCGCGCAGCGCCGCCACGGCGGCCTCGGCGGAGGGCGCCATCACACCGATCGTGAACCAGTCGCAACGCTGCAGCAGGGGCAGAAGTTCCGCGCGCAGGGCCTCGTGGTCTGCTGCCGAGAGGAGCGGGGCGGAGCGCAGGCCGCAGAGAGCGCGCAGGGAGGCAAGGCCGTCAGCCATTCGCAGCAGGGGATGAAGCGGTCGAGGACGACCGGCGGGCGTGGTGCCGCTCCCAGACGGTGAACCCCGCCAGGCAGAAGCTGAGCCACACATAGCCGAGTGCCGCGCCTGCGGCGATGTCGGTGAGCCAGTGGGCCCGCACATAAAGAGTGCTGAGCCACACCAGGCCCACCCAGGTGCTGGACACCAGGAACAGGGGCTGTCGCAGGCGCGGGTAGTGGGCCGAGAGCAGGCAGCAGGTGAGGAAATAGAACACCACCGAGCCGGCGGCGTGGCCGCTGGGGAAGCTGCGGCCGGAGATGTCTTGCAGCAGGCTGCCCTCAGGGCGGGGCCGATCGAACGCAGGCTTGAGAGCGCGATCCACGATCAGCAGGATGCCACCGGTGCCCACCATCAGACAGACAACGTCAGCCCAGAAGCGGCGCAGGGCCAGGAAGATCAGCACGGCCAGAACCAGAACGGCACTGACGTGCACGCCACTGAGCTGGTAGACCCGCATCACCAGGGGACCCAGCGCATCCGGAATTGCGCCATGGACGCGGTTGAGAATGGCCACCTCAATGGGCGGTACGGGCGTGGCCTGCAGGGCTGAGTGGCTCAGGCCAAGGGCCGCGGCCGTGGCAAGCGCAGCGAACAGGCGCCAGCGACCCAGCGCCAGAAGCCAGTCCCGCAGCAAGGAGCGCAACATCGTCATCACGGTCCTACGAGCTGATGCAGACGGTCCATAGGCAACCGCACCAGCCGGTGCGCGTCACGCCGCGCGAGCAGGGCCGAATCACCGGGTCCGACGCCGAACTCCAGCAGCTCCGGATCACTACCCAGCAACAGAACGCTGGAGCCGCTGCCGGCATGGGAGCGCCGTCCGGCTTCCCTGTCTGAAAGGGCCTTCAGCGCCTCGTCGGGCGAACTCACGAACAGCACCGGCCGACCGCTGTAGTACACGACGCTGTAGCGCTTGTAGCCCACCACCAGCAGGGGCTCCCCCTGCTTGGCCTCACGCCCCGCCAGCCGCGCCAGGGTGCGGATCGGCAGCAACCGCTCCTGATCCAGCAACGGAGTGAGGGCGGGAACCACCAGAGCAAGAACAGCGGCAAAGGCAGCGGCATTTGGGAGCCACAGCCAGGCCAGGGCGCCGGGCTGCCCCTTCGAACGCAGCAGCGCAACGGTGAGGGCCACAGCAGCCAGAGCCAGTGGCAGAGCCAGCAGCAGCGGCAGGGGCGAGGCCCGGATCACCTCGGCGAACCTGGGGAAGGAGGGATCGCCGCCGATCCAGCCGGGTGCCAGGGCGGCAGCCAGTGCCGCGGCGGCCAGCAGCAGGGCATTGATCGCGCCGCTCCAGCGCAGTCCCGGCCCCGGCACCAGCTCTGACTGGCCGGCGGCAACTGGGAAGGGGGCGAACAGCAGGCCAACCAGCAGGGCGCCACCGGGCAGTGCCGGCAGGATGTAGCCGGGCAGCTTGGTGGCGGCGGCGGAGAAGAACGCCACGATCAGCAGCAGCCAGATCAGTGCCAGCAGTGGCAGATCGCCGGGTCCGGCAGGGCCACGCCAGATCTGCGGGCGCCAGAACCGCAGACGGGCCACAGCCACCGGCAGGAAGATCGACCAGGGGAGCAACAGCACCACCAGCCAGGGGAGATAGAACCACGGCGGCCCCGGGTGGCTGTACAGCACCGAGGTGAAGCGCTCCAGGTTGCTGAAGCCGATGAAGTGGCTCAGGAAGGCCATGCCATTGGCCGCAGTCGCTGCCGCGTACCAGGGGATGGTCACCCCCAGAAACAGCGCCAGCATCGGCAGCCAGGGGGTGCGACGCACCTCCTGCAGCAGCTGCCCCCGGAGCAGCAGGAACAGCAGGATCACCAGCCCAGGCAGCAGCAGCCCCACCGGCCCCTTGGCCAGAACCGCCACACCGCAGAACAGAGCGAGCGCGGTATGACCGAGCCGGCGCAGGGCAGGCCGATCGGCAGCACCCCAGGCCAGGGCGAAACCCAGCAACGCCAGGCTGATGCTGCTGGCCAGGAACATGTCGGTCACCGAGGAGCGCCCCCAGCCCACCCAGGCGGGGTTCAGGGTGAGAACGGCGGCGCAGAGGCTGGCCCGGCCCACGCGCCGCTGCTGCGGCTCCTCCCGGGGGGCAAGCACCAACAGCAGCCCGAACAGAGCGAGCACCGTGGCCGTGGCGGCCAGAGCTGCCGGCAGGCGTGCGGCCCCCTCACTGATCCCGAAGAGGCGGAAGCTGAGCCCCACCATCCAGTAGCCCCACACGGGATAGTCGAAGAACGGCTCACCGTTCCAGCGGGGGGTGACCCAGTCGCCGCTGAGCAGCATCTGACGGGGCACCTCCACGAACAGCCCCTCGGTCTTGTCCATCAGACCGAGACCAGCCAACTGATTGAAGAAGGCCAGAACGCACAGACCGATCAGGGCCAGCAGGGCCAGCAGCGGGCGCCGGCGACGGTCGTGATCCAGCCAGGCATCCAGACGAGCGGAGGCATGTTGCATGGGCCCGAACCTACGGCGTGTTCCAGACGAAGCGGCTGCTGGCGGCATAGTTCCAGACGAACACCACGAGGATGCCGGCCAGCTGAGCCCAGAAGGTGTCGCGAGCCACGAAGCTGTAGTAGGCCGATGCCAGACCCACGTTGGCCAGGACCGGCAGGGAAGCCACCAGAAGGAACTTCAGCAGGCCGCGCAGCAGCCCCAGGCCGCGCAGGCGTTGGAAGCGGAAGGTGAGGGCGTTGTTGATCAGATAGTTGGAGCTGGCGGCCGCCACCACCGCCAGCGGCAGGGCCTGCTCGAAGCCGAGATGGCCGCTGGCCATCAGCAACTGCGTGGCCAGCAGCTGCACGGCGACACCGCTGGTGCCCACCAGGGCGAAGCTGATGGCCCGGCGCGGCAGCAGGCGAAAGCTGAGGCTATGCAGCAGGGAGATCAGAAAGTCCCAGAACACAGCCAGATCCAGCTTGGAGCTGCCACTGGTGCGGGGCTGGAAGGTGAGCGGCACCTCGGCGACCCGCAACCGGCCACGGCTGACCGCCAGCAGCTCATAAAGGAACTTGAACCCGTTCACATCCACAGCCCGCAGCAGCGGCAGCAGCGGCTCGAGGCGCAGGGCAAAGAAGCCGCTCATCAGATCGGTGAGCTGGCCGTAGGAGCGCGGCAGGCTGAAACGGGCGGCCGCATTGGCCCAGGTGGAGCCCTGCTCCCTGCGGCCGCTCAAACCATGGATCTCGGCATCGGCGTGGAAGCGGCTGCCCACCACCAGATCCAACTCACCTTGCTGCAGGGTCTGGACGGCCCGCAGCACGGCAGCAGGTTCATGCTGGCCATCGCTGTCCATCACGAGGGCCAGATCACCGGTGGCGTCGAGCAGCCCCTCCTTGATGGCGCTGGCCAGGCCGGAGCGCCCCACACGTCGAATCAGCCGCAGGCAGGAGTGGTGCTGCGCCAGCTGGCGCACAAGATCGGCGGTGCCATCGGCGGAGTCGTCGTCCACCACCAGGATTTCCAGGCTGACGTGCTCCTGCAGCGGCAGCAGTTGAGCCAGCAGCGGCTCGATGTTGGCCCGCTCGTTGTAGGTGGGCAGAACGATCGAGAGCCGCATCGGCGGAGCAGGCACAAACAAAATCCGGCGGGTACAACCCGCCGGACGAGGGAACCGTAGGACCGGCCGGCCCCGCGGATGGGATCAGGCGCCGGCTCGGCGGCGGCTGATCACTTGATGTTGATCACTTGGTGTTGATCACTTGATGTATTCCTTGAGCACGCCGTTGCGGTTGGGGTGGCGGAGCTTGCGCAGAGCCTTGGCCTCGATCTGACGGATACGCTCGCGGGTCACATCAAAGATCTGACCGATTTCCTCCAGGGTCTTCATGCGGCCGTCGTCCAGGCCGTAGCGCAGACGCAGAACATCGCGCTCGCGGGGGCTGAGGGTGGCCAGCACGCCCTCGAGGTCTTCGCGCAGCAGGTTCTTGGCCACATCCTGCTCCGGGTTCTCGATGTCGGCTTCGATGAAGTCGCCGAGGCGGGAATCCTCCTCCTTGCCGATCGGTGTTTCCAGGGAGATCGGCAGCTGGGCACTCTTGGCGATGAAACGCAGCTTCTCGATGGTCATTTCCATCGATTCAGCGATCTCCTCCTCGGTGGGCTTACGGCCGAACTCCTGGGAGAGCACCTTGGTGGTCTTCTTGATGCGCGAGATCGTTTCGTAGAGGTGAACCGGCAGGCGGATGGTGCGGCTCTGATCGGCGATCGCGCGGGTGATCGCCTGGCGGATCCACCAGGTGGCGTAGGTGGAGAACTTGTAGCCCTTCTCGTGGTCGAACTTCTCAGCGGCGCGGATCAGGCCCAGGGAACCCTCCTGAATCAGGTCCTGGAAGCTCAGGCCCCGGTTCATGTACTTCTTGGCGATCGACACCACCAGGCGCAGGTTCGACTGCACCATCTTTTCCTTGGCCCGGCGGCCGAGCATCAGGCGCCGACGGAACTTGATCAGCGGCATGTCCACCAGCACCGCCCACTCCTTGGTGTCGGGATAGTGGCCGTGATCCGCCTCGAACTGAGCGGCCAGCTCCTCGAGCTGCAGCAGATCAGCGATCTTGCGGGCCAGTTCGATCTCCTCGTCCGGACGGAGCAGGCGAATACGGCCGATCTCCTGCAGGTAGACGCGGATCGAGTCTTCGGTGTAGACGCCCTTGGGGCCCACCTTGATGCTGGCCAGCGCCTTGGCGGCCTTGGCATCCTTCTCGGCCTTGGCCTCGGCCGCCCCATCGCTGTCCTCAGGGTTCCCCGCGGCGGCGAGCAGCTGATCGGCCGCGGCATCGAGATCCGCGGGCGCCTTGGCCGTGGCCTTCTTGGCGGATGCGGTTTTGGCAGCCTTCGCCGAACTGGCAGTCGCTGCCTTGGCGGCTGCAGTCTTGGCGGCACCGGCCTTGGTCTTGCTGGCCTTGGTGGGGCTGACCTTGTTGGCGGCACTGGTGGCATCGGCGTCGCCGGAGGCCTCGCCACCCTCAAGCGAGACACCGTCTGTCACAGCCGTCTTGGCCTTGCTGCGGCTCGCTCGCGGCTTGGCGACCTTGATGGTTTCACCCGCGGCATTGGCCACCATCAGGATCTCAGGGGTCGCTTTCTTGGTCTTGGCGGCGGCGGCAGGGCTCATCGGGAAAGGGATGGAGGGGAAGAGGGCAGTGGGCGGGAACGGGACGACGGGGTGTCGGGGTGACGGGGTATTCGGTGGCAGCTGCGTTGGTGCTGGGTGGCTGCGGGGTCTGGCGGAGGGAGGGAGTCGGAGGGCGGGAACGGCTTGCCTTGGTGGATGGAACCAGCCACAGATGCGCGATCCGCAGGACCGTGACTCCTCCGGAGCAATGGACAGAGAATCAAAACGCCCGGGCGACCAGCTGGCAGAGGCTGCAGCAATGCTGAAAAATCAGCGTTTGCTGTGGAGCCTGTGATCAACTGGCTGGCGGCGGGGAGGATGAACAGGAGCGAGCGACGAAACGCTCTCTCCACGAGGGTGGCATCCGTCGCCGGCTCAGCCAAGCCGGAGGCGAAGGGACTGGAGGGTGAAGCAGAACAAACAGGAACCGGGTTGGGCGAAAGCCCGGGCAACGCTGTCAGGGGTGGTCGCAGATCGGGGGCTCAGGTGGACCTGGCCTTCCTCGGGATCTTCCCTCTGGACGAAACCTTGCCGGGTTCCGACTACAGCCCTGTGGACTGCTCAACAGGCTCATCTTAAGAAACCCCTGTGAGCTTTGCAAGACTGGAGCCGGAAGAATCCGGCGGCACCCCCCACCGCTGGCTGCAGGTGTGGCTGGAGGCCGGCCGCGAAGGGCAGGTGTTCACCTACGCCAATCCCGAGCAGCTACCGCTGGGCTGCGGGGATCTGGTCCGACTGCGACTGCGGGGTCGCCGCCACGTGGGACTGGTGGTGGAGCTGCTGCAGACCCTGCCAGCAGAGCTGGAAGGCCGCACCCTGCAGCCGATCGAGGCCGTGCATCAGAGCGCCGCGGTGGATCCCCACTGGCAGGAGCTGATCGCCAGGGTGGCCGATGGTTGTCACACCAGCCGCTTCCGCACCCTCAAGGCCGCCCTGCCGCCGGGCTGGCTGGGCCAGACCCCCGGTCGCATTGCTGCGAGCCCACGCCAGAGACTCTGGCTACGCCTGCCGGTGAACCCGGAAACCGTCCAGCCGGCGGATCTGAGTGAACGTCAGACCGTCCTGCTGGCCCTGCTGGCGCAGCGCGGCGGACAGGCCTGGCAGAGCGATCTGCTGCAGGCCGCCGGAGTGAGCCGGGCCGTGGCGGACGGTCTCGAGCGGCGTGGGCTTCTGGAACGGGAGATGCGCCGGGAGCAGAGCGACCAGGGCAGTGACCGGACCGGCTCAGTCGGCGATGGGCCACTGGAGCCCCCCCGCCAGCTCACAGCCGATCAGGCTGCGGCGCTGGCGGCGATTGAGCGCGCGGCGCCGGGTTCCGAGCTGCTGCTCTGGGGTGTCACCGGCGCCGGCAAGACCGAGGTGTATCTGCAAGCGGCGGCCGCCTGCCTGGAGCAGCGGCGTTCGGCTCTGCTGCTGACGCCAGAGATCGGTCTGATCCCGCAGCTGCTGGATCGCTGCCGCGCCCGCTTTGGTGGCCAGGTGGCCGAATACCACTCCGGATGCAGCGACAGCCAGCGCATCGCCACCTGGCGGCGGGCGCTGGCCGCCTCCGAGCCGGAGGCGGCACCGCTGCTGGTGGTGGGCACCCGCTCAGCGGTGTTCCTGCCGCTACCAAGGCTCGGCCTGGTGGTGCTCGATGAGGAGCACGACCGCTCCTACAAGCAGGAGAGTCCGATGCCCTGCTACCACGCCCGCGATGTGGCCCGCCTGCGAGCGCAGCAGAGCGGTGCCCGCCTGGTGTTGGGCAGTGCGACGCCCAGTCTTGAAAGCTGGCTGGCCTGCCAGGGGCAGGACCCGAGCTGCCAATTGCTGCAACTGCCGCAACGCATCGGTGCGCGTCCTCTGCCGCCGGTGCATCTGGTCGACATGCGCCAGGAACTGGCGGAGGGTCATCGCCGGCTGATCAGCCGGCCGCTGATGGAGCGGCTGGAGGCTCTGAAGGAGAACGGCGGACAGGCGGTGGTGCTGGTGCCGCGTCGCGGATACAGCAGTTTCCT
>Ga0208721_1000190_pt1 | contig 14081 bp, 14 predicted proteins | sample LakMenEpi17Aug10_FD_150705 | JGI IMG/M metagenome (GOLD analysis project Ga0208721, IMG submission 150705) | Freshwater microbial communities from Lake Mendota, WI - 17AUG2010 deep hole epilimnion (SPAdes) | ecosystem: Environmental > Aquatic > Freshwater > Lentic | place: Lake Mendota, Madison... | reverse complement strand
CCGCAAGACTCAATCAACAGGCTTGAAAAGTTCTTATGTCGCCAATCAACAAGGCGCACAAACCGAGTTCTGAAGCAACAAAACTTACCAAGGCAGCAAATTTCTGTAGGCAAAGCGACATCAAGTTACTCATTCACCTCGAGCAGATCAAGTTCAGAAAGTGGCACATACAAAAAGATACTGAGCGAGATTCGGGCCAGCGGTACTGCAAGTGCAATCGCAGAGTTCAAAACTGCGGTCAGCACTTATAACTCACGATGGCCAAGCCAACTCAACGCTTTTGAAAATCTCTGGGCATAATGATTCGTGTTTGGCGACTTTTAAAGTCGTTGACAAGACTTAGGTGGAGATTTAAACAACCAAAGCAACGCGACGTCTTGCTTTACTTTAATACTGGCGCTGAAGTAATCTCACCATATTTCAAGCCGAACGAGTTTCAAGTTCTAGACCTGCGTGAATCTGAAGTCAATATTGCAATAGCTATTCGATGTCTCTTAACTGGAAATCTAAGTGCTGAAAATTACGCACGACAATTTATTAAAGTTGCCAAACCGAAACTCATTTTGACATTTATTGATAACTTTCCGCCGTATTATCTGCTTAAAAATGAGTTTCCAGAGATAATTGTCTGGCTGATTCAAAATGGGGTGCGTAGTGACCAAGGTGATTTATTTGGTCTATTAAAAGCCACTTCTCCAAGGAGTAACTACAAAGTCGACAAAATGTATGTCTTCGGAACTGCAATTGGTAAAAAGTATCTTGATTACATCTCAGGAGAAACTGTGGTTCATGGCAGTTTAAAAAATAATCTCGTTCCAATTTCGCCGCCAAAGAAAAACACAGTGGCCTATATATCGACATATCGTCCGGGTCAAAAACGGTCGTTTGTCGTGCCAGAGAGTCGACCAGAACAACCCATCACGTACCAACAAATCGTCACTAGGCGTGAAACGGTGGTCTTGTGGCTTGCCGAATACTGCACAGAAAACCAACTTCAACTAAAAATTGTTGGCAAAGACGAAAACCCCAAGCGAGAAGAGAGCTACTACAGATCTTTGCTACAGAATTGCAAGTTTGAATTTGTTGCTCGTGAAATGATCTCGTCTAGTTATGAAGCCATCGACAGTTCTGAAATCGTTGTTTTTACTAGCAGCACCCTTGGTTACGAATCCCTCGCTCGCGGCAAACGAACTGCTGCGTTGATGCTCGATGCCAGAATTATTGGCTCCGAAGCACTGAGGTTTGGCTGGCCGGCAGAACTTCAAGACGATGGCCCTTTCTGGACTCATCAACTTAGCGAAGCTCGACTGCGCGAAATTATGGACTTTTTGCGTGAAGTTGATGACGCCGAATGGGACAAAATCAGAACACAGACAATCAAAGATGTAATTGTATTTGACCCCGATAACTCTAAATTTAGAGAGTCAGTCGATCAGATTCGCCAATCCTGGCAGCTTCAACAATCAAACAACTGATTGCCGACTAGCGTTGTAGCTGACCCGCTGGGGAGCCATTTTGCAGATATTAATCTCCACTTCGACTTTTAATCTTAAAAATTTCTCTGGGTTAAGCGCCGTTAACAATTCTGGGATCGATGTCATACTAAATCCGTTTAACTCGCGTTTAACTGAGGACCAAGTCATTGATTTGCTGGGCAAAAACTCAATCGGCTTAATCGCCGGACTCGAACCGCTAAATGAAAAAGTACTGCAATCAGCGACTGAACTGAAGGTTATAGCCAGAGTTGGTACTGGGCTTGACAATGTTGACCTAGCTGCAGCCAAAAAATTGGGAATCAAAGTATTGAATACACCTGATGCGCCGACATCTGCAGTTGCTGAACTTACGCTGGGGCATATTCTTGGTTTGCTTCGCAACATAGCCCGCACAGATCGCCAAATTAGAGACAATAAGTGGCAAGGGCAAATGGGATCGTTGCTGGAGACTAAGACGGTTGGAGTTATCGGCTTTGGTCGTATTGGGCGAAAAGTTTCAAGACTTGTTTCAGCATTTGGGGCAAAAGTTATTGTGCACGACCCGTTTATACGTGCCGAAGATTTTGAAAACTGCTCACTTAAAGAACTATGCACACAATCAGATGTGCTGACCTTGCACGTACCTTATAGCGATAAAACTCACCACATCATCAGCTCTGAACTAATTCAGGCCATGAAGCCAGGTTCGTTTGTCGTAAACGTTTCTCGCGGAGGATTAGTAGACGAAGTTTCTCTACTTAGAGCACTTGAGTCTGGACATCTTGCTGGCGCCGCGCTCGACTGCTTTGAGCAAGAACCATATTTCGGTCCACTAAGTAAATTAGAAAACGTACAAATGACCGCACATATGGGTACTTACGCCCGTGAAACCAGAGACTTAATGGAGCGGGAAGCAAGTCAATTAATGGTGAAAGCATTGCAAGAAATGAATTTGGTCAAATGAAAGTTATTGCATTAATACCCGCTCGCCTAGCAAGCACTCGATTTCCAAATAAGCCGTTGGCAAGCATTCTTGGCAAATCGATGCTGCAACACATAGTTGAGCGTGTACGTATGTGCGATGAAATCGACGAAGTTGCTGTTGCCACTTGCGATCAAGAGATCATCGATCACATACAAGCCCTCGGTTACAAGGCCGTCATGACCAGCAACACGCACGAGCGTGCTTCGGATAGATGCGCTGAAGCCGTCACCAAATTAGAAAAGTCTGAAAAATCTAATTACGACATAGTTGTGATGGTTCAAGGAGATGAACCGATGACTGATCCGCGGATGTTGTCGGATGTTTTACGGCCTTTTTCAAATCAGCCAAATCTTGAGGTGGTAAACCTTTACGCCGACATTCAACCTGGAGAATTCAAGAGCCCTAATTGCGTAAAAGTAGTAATGGATTTGGTAGGAAACGCCTTGTATATGTCACGCGCGCCAATTCCTGTTTCGCAAGATGGTGTTGAGCGTCCGTCCGGCAAACAACTTGGGCTTATCGCCTTTAAGCGCCACGCACTGAAACGTTTCACTGAATTGACACCAACACCGCTTGAGATTAACGAATCGGTTGACATGTTGCGATTTCTTGAACACGGTGTACCGATTCGCATGCAACGTACTGTTTACCGAACACATGCTGTAGATGTACCCTCAGACATTGCTGAAGTTGAACGCCTAATGAATACCCAGGCAAACTAATAACTAAATGCACAAATTTGCCAATAATTCTTCGGGCGTACTTACTATCTGGGATTCTGATTCAGATTGTTTAATTGAAGCAGAGTCAATATTGCTGTGGCGTCAATTCGCTGATCAAAACGACACACAATCAACAGCATCAATCTGTCAAGTCATCGAGGACAACTGCTCAGTGCTTCGAGAAAAAATCTTACGATTAATCTTTGACGTAGGAAGTTCAGTTAGGGGGAACCCAAAAACTCAACATCAAATTCGAGTCGGATTTGACTATTTTTGGATGACACAATTTCACTCGCGACCATATACACAATCGGCTCAACTGAATAATTTAGCAAAATTATTTGCACTCTTTGACATTCTGCAAGAAAACAAAATAGAAAAATTAATCGTCTACTCAAGCGATATATCTTTAAACAAAGTCATTGCAAACATTGCCAAGATGCTGCGCATTGAATTTCAAAGCGCACGCGCAAAAAATATATACCAGAACGTGTCGGCTGCTGTGCAAATCAAAAAATTTACTCCACGACCATTGCTTGCCATTGCTGCTTTGCTTATGCAAATCAAAACCTCAATCGCTCTCAAACAAAAACCAACACGATGTATTGAACCGAATTCAATTTCATTTTTTGACTATTGGTACCGTTTTGCCGACTCAGTCAACACCGACCGAAAGTTTGCCTCACAATATTGGTCTCGGCTTGTCGAGAAATTAGACCAGACAGAAATCAACTGGTGGCACAATCTTGTTGACCAAAGCAAGTTGAACGAGCTAACTACAGCTAAATCAATATTGACAGATTTCAATCAGCATCCTAGACACACTCATAAAATCATTGATGCGCAAGTTAGTTTTAGAGTTTTATTGCGCTCGATTGTTGACCACGGACGACTTTTCATAAAGTCCATGCCTGGCAAAAAATTCGCACCATCGTTTGTTGACCCAAACACTGGCATCAACTTCTGGCCACTATTCAGACGCGAATGGCTGAATTCGTATCGTGGTTATGAAGCATTATTAAATTGTCTGCGCTTTAACCGCCTTGAGTCTTTGATCTCAACCATTCCACATCAAAGACTTGGTGTTTACCTGATTGAGAATCAGCCATGGGAAATGGCGATGATCCATCTTTGGCGAAGATTTAAACACGGCAAGTTAATCGGCGTTGCACACTCGACTGTTAGATTTTGGGACCTTCGTCTGATGTCGGACGTGAGACAATTCAATTCAAATAGCGTGATGCCAAGACCCGATTGCATCACGGTAAACGGCAATTTGGCAAAATTTTCGATTTTAGAATCTGGTTATCCTGCGTCAGAAATTATCGAAGTAGAAGCTTTGATGTACCTGCACCTGTCCGCGAAAAAAGCCAAGCAGAAATCGAATTCACCCAAGACAATTCTTGTCGCGACTGATTATCTCGACTCGGCTACACGAGCGCAGTTGCGACTACTCGAAGAAGTCGTCGAACTTTACCCGAGTAAGTACCGAATTTTGCTTAAACCTCACTGGAGTCAATCGCTTGAAAATTTCAAGTTTGAATCTGAAGTTGTTCCCGGCAAAAAAGATTTATCGCACTTTTTTGATCAAGCAGATGTCCTCTACTGCAGCGCAATAACTTCGGCAGTGATCGACGGGGTTTGTTCAGGACTGCCAGTCATTCAATGCCTTGACCCAATGTCATTTAACTTAAGTCCGTTACGTGAAAACATCGCTGTGCAAACAGTGAGAACATCAGCCGAACTAGTCAAAGCCCTCGACGAAATAGAAAAATTCGCGACCGAAGTCGACCCTAATGAGTTGTTCAATCTTGACTCCAACCTGCCCAAGTGGAAAAGCCTGTTAGAAATCTGAATTAATTTCTAGTCAACAATCTAGAATTACAAAGTGGCAGTCAATCGCGACTTATCTTCGCACGATTCGCGAGTTCATATTTTTGCAACTGAAAATGAAACATTTATGGCTGCCGCTGCCGCTGTCACTAAAGTGGTCGGATTAAGCATCAGCAAAGATCAGACTTCAAATGTAATTTTGGCTGCTGGAAATTCAATCTCCAAAACTCTCAGTTTGTTATCGAGTGTCGATACAGACTGGTCGAATGTAAATTGGTTTCTTGCTGACGAACGATGCGTTGACGCAGAAAATGAATTACGAAATGATAAACAAATTGCTGATGTATTGAGAAATACTTTGGGCACACGTTACGGTCGCATATTTTCACCGAGTTCACATCTATCTCCCAAAGAAGCGGCAGGCGAATACGCAAGTAGAATTGAGCAGATCAATATGTTCGACTTATGTCTGCTTGGTGTGGGAAATGATGGGCATATCGCAAGTCTGTTTCCAAACCACCAAGCACTTAGCTCAAACCGGGTTTGTTGCGAGATCCTTGACTCACCAAATCCACCTGCTCAACGCGTCACGCTTACTTTAAAAATGTTCGCTCAAGTCAAAAATCGAATTTTGGTTATGGCTGGACCTAGCAAGTCAAGTGCGGTTGCTGACTACACGACCAACCCAAAATCTCCAGTGCGCCTCTATGACCCAACTGCGATCTTTGCTGACCGGGCTACTTATTCATGAAGACTGTTCTGCTGTGCGGAGGTTTTGGAACTCGAATTCGTGACGTTGCCGATGACATTCCAAAGCCATTGATCAAAGTTGGACAGATGCCGATTCTCTGGCATTTGATGAGTTACTACGCGAGCTTCGGATACTGCGAATTTGTTTTGTGTCTGGGTTATAAATCAGAAACAATCGTTGACTTTTTTAGAGGACAAAGTGGCCTTGTCGAGTCATTAGGTGAGCAACCAGAACTTGCCAACATCTACAAATTTTCAGGTTTGATTGGCGGCGTCGAATGTGGCGTCACCATGGCTGACACCGGACTTGAAGCAATGACCGGAGCTCGCTTGCGCAAAGTAAAACCCTTGGTTGGCGAAGAAACATTCATGCTTAGTTATGGTGACGGGCTGAGTGATATCAACATAGAAAAGCTCGTTGCACACCATCAATCTGGCAAAAAACTATTAACAGTCACTGGCGTAAGACCGCCTAGTCGATTTGGTGAATTACAAGTTGATGACAAAAACAATGTGACTGGTTTCAATGAAAAACCCCAGGCTTCGGGTGGACGAATTTCAGGTGGTTTTTTTGTTTGCGAACCTGGTGTATTTAAATATCTTGAGAACCGCGAAGACCTGGTTTTCGAAAAAGAACCAATTCAGGCAATTGTTCGAGATCAGCAAATGGATATGTATGCCCACGACGAATTCTGGCAATGCATGGATACATACCGCGACTGGGAACTATTGAATCAAATGTTTAAATCAGGCAAGGCTCCATGGGTTCGTTAACTGAAGCTTTTGCAAATCTCAAGGGCAAGCGAGTTGTCATAACTGGGGATACTGGCTTCAAAGGTTCATGGCTATCACTTTGGTTGCATCTAGCAGGGGCTGAAGTTTACGGCTATGCATTGCCACCAGAAAATTCTCAAAGTCACTTTTCTCAACTTGAACTTGAAAAAATCATTCATCACCAGCATGGAGATGTGCGCGATGCTGATCACTTGACTCGCTTCATCAAGCAGTCACGGCCGGAAATTGTTTTTCATCTTGCAGCCCAGGCGTTAGTTCGACGCTCATACATAGACCCAAAGACCACATATGACACGAACATCGGTGGCGCTATTAATCTGTTAGAAGCCGTCCATCAAACTGATTCAATTCGTGCGCTTGTTTTTGTTACATCTGATAAGTGCTACAAAAATATCGAAGTTAGTCGTGGCTACCGCGAGACCGATGAACTCGGCGGACGAGATCCTTATAGCGCATCTAAAGCCGCAGCTGAACTTGTTTTTTCATCATTCTTTGAGTCTTTTTTGGCCCAACGTGAAAATTTCGGCGCCGCTACTGTCCGAGCCGGAAATGTCATTGGTGGTGGAGATTGGGCCGAAGATCGAATCATCCCCGACTGCATCCGTGCGCTGTCAAATAACCAACCGATAGTTTTGCGTTTTCCAAATGCAACGCGACCTTGGCAGCACGTGCTCGAGCCTCTATCTGGTTATATTCAAACCGCCGACTTCTTACTTAGTTTGCCCGCAAAATATAACGGTGCATGGAATTTTGGTCCAGCCGAATCTGACAAGTTCAGCGTTCTAGATGTCGCCAAGAAAGCTATCGATATTTGGGGTGCTGGCGAAATCAAAGTCGACCAAACTCAAACCCAAATGCACGAAGCCAGTCTTTTACACTTAAATTGTGAGAAAGCAAATTCACAAATGAACTGGTTTCCAAAGTGGAACTTTGATCAAACTTTGACTAACACAGTTTCTTGGTATCGCCAAGCACATGATGGAAGACACATTCGAGAACTTTCAGAGTCTCAAATCAATGAATATATGGGGATGAAAAATGATTGACGGAGTAGTAATTACACCACTATTACAAATTGCTGATGAACGCGGAAAAGTGATGCATATGTTGAAATCAACTGATCCACACTTTCAGCAGTTCGGTGAAATTTATTTTTCTTGTGTTTTTCCTGATGCAGTAAAAGCCTGGCATTACCACGACAAGATGGTGTTGAATTACGCGGTTCCGTTTGGCCGAATCAAATTTGTGTTGTTTGATGACCGACCCGAGAGCCCAACTCGAGGCGAAGTGCAAGAACTATTTTTAGGTGAAGAAAATTACTGGCTAGTAACTGTGCCTAAGCAGGTTTGGAATGGTTTCAAAGGTGTGGGCACCCAGATGGCTGTAGTCGCCAATTGTGCGAGTATTCCCCATGATCCAGCCGAAATTCACCGACGTGATCCTAAAGATGAGTACTTTCCATATAACTGGCAACTTGTTCATCGATGACCAAAAATGTCCTTCTGACAGGTGGCTTCGGAACTCTTGGCGGACGGTTAGCGGCAATCCTCGCGCAAGACTCTGAAATAAATCTGCGGCTCGCTTCCCGAATAAAACGAAGTGCTCCGCATTGGGCGCCACGCGCAGAAACATATGCGGTCGACTTTGAAAACCGCAAATCAATTCAAGAAATGTTGAATGAAATCACCCATGTTGTGCATCTTGTAGCGATGACAGACTTTGAGTCACGTGCCGAGCCAGAAAAAGCTCAGCAGGTCAACACTGAATACACCAACCGCGTAATTGAACAATGCTCGAAAGAAACTCGATTTGTATATCTGTCGACAATTCAGGTTTACGGTGCTGACCTGAGTGGCACAATTACCGAATCAACCCCGACGAATCCGGCTGACGCCTATTCGCAAACTCACCTAGTTTCTGAGACATTGGTTGAATCTGCACACAAACATGGGCAAATTGAAGGTATTAGTTTGCGCAACGCGAATGGGTTCGGCGCACCAATGTCTGTTGATGCCAAAATCTGGCAAATTATCGCCAACGACTTGTGCCGCCAAGCCGTCGAGAAAAAGCAATTGACCCTCAAGTCACACGGACTTCAGTTTCGCAACTTTATTCCGTTCACCGATGTTTGTAAGGCGATCAGACACTGCCTATTTATGCCTAAAGAATTCATCAGTAAATCAACTTTTAATTTGAGCAGTGACTTTGAGGTCAGGGTGTTAGATATGGCTGAACTAATCGCATCTAGATGTCAAGAGAAACTCGGCTACAAACCAGATCTCGACGTTTTAGGTGCAAAACCAGAGACTGTGCCTGAAAAATTTTATTATGACTCAAGCAAACTACGAGCCACTGGTTTTTTGCCGACGACAAGTCTTGAATCTGAAATTGATCGACTGATCGAGGCATGTCAAAAGTGGTTCAAACCAACGACATGATCGGACAGCCCCTCGTGACAGTGGTTATCCCCACATACAACCATGCTGAGTTTTTGAAGCGAGCACTTGACTCAGTAGTGGCACAGACTTACAAAGACTGGGAAGCCATCGTTGTTAACAACTTTTCAACTGACAATACGATTGTCATTGTTGAATCTTTCAACGACGAACGAATTCGCCTCATCAATTTTCGCAACAATGGCATAATTGCGGCTTCACGAAATCGCGGCATTGAAGCGGCACAGGGTAAATATGTCGCGTTTCTCGACTCTGATGACATCTGGTACCCAGAAAAATTGCAGGTTTGCTTAGACCAGGCCGAAACTGGGGCGCAATTGATTTGTCATGGCGAACTGTGGGTCAACACCGACAATTCAAGGCGCGAGGTCATGTACGGACCCGCCAAACGGGCCAAATATCAGAGCCTCTTGTTTCGCGGAAATTGCATTTCAACCTCGGCGACTTTCATCACCACTCAACTTCTCAGATCGGTGAGTGGTTTCGACGAATCCGATCAGATTGTGACTGCTGAGGACTACGACTTATGGCTACGACTCGCTGAGACGAAACCAAAAACTGTATTTGTGCCACAAATATTGGGCGAATTTCATCGTCTCAAAAACAGCGCCAGTAGTGCTGTACTACGAAATCTCGCAAGCGAGACGACTGTTCTACAAAAACACTTTGCACTGCAACCAAAAACTATTTTTACCAAGTTGAAAATTCGCCATCGATTGGCAATCGCCAATTACGGTGCTGCTCGTCAACTCTCAAACCAACCACGGCGGGCCTTGGTTCTATTTTTTGCGGCAATACGTCTCTCACCAATTTTTATTAGGACATACCTTGGTTTGATTATTTTGGCAAAACGCACACTCTTTAAAAGTACCGAATCATGACAATTCGTTACTTCAGTCTGGGACGCTTTGCAATACGCGAAGCTTTGAGTCTCATCGGTGTCGGCGCAGGCGATCTTGTAATGCTGCCGAGTTATATTTGCCGCGATGTTCTCGCATCGGTCCACGAACGTGGGGCCAAACCAATTTTTTATGATGTTGACGCAAATTTGCAACCAAAATTTCTTGATCCTGAAACAAAATCAAAAGCAATCATTGCAGTGAATTATTTTGGTTTTCCTCAAAATTTAGAAGCATTCGAAAAATACGCTCGAAGTTGCGGGTCGGTGATTGTCGAAGACAATGCCCACGGTCTATTGAGTCGAGACGAAACAGGCAATTTGTTGGGTCAGAGAACCGACTTTGGCATCACATGTTTTCGAAAGACTATTCGAACCCCTGATGGTGCGATTCTGATGACTTCACTGGCTGAAACACAAGTTTCTGCCCAGCTTGACTATGTTTTCAGACCAAAGAATACCCGAAACATAATTTTGAGTTTTTTTGCCGCAATCCAAAGGTTCACTAATTTTCCGTTGCTCAATTGGGTTCAGTCTGGCTTAAAAAGTGTTCGACGAGTTGTGACCGGTTCGGTTGTCCCTTCTATCGATGCGACCGTCGAACGAATAATTCCTGGAGTTCCGAACCCGAGTCGCTCAAGTGTCAGAAAATTTTTGAGAATAAACGAAGCTGCTGAAATTTCCCGACGTCGCAACCTTTACAACACTATTTATCCAGAAATCATTCGACTTGGCATCAAGCCCGTGTTTGAATCACTCAAAGACGGCACATGTCCTTACGGAATTCCTGTTTTTGCAACTCCCGATTCGCAATCAGAGTTGAGCAATCTAGCCAGAAAGTATCGGGTGACTCTGATGAGTTGGCCCGACCTGCCATTCGAAGTCTTGCCAACTGCCCCAGATCACTACAAACAAATTTGGTTGCTAAATTTCTTGTGACTACGCAAAAGACTTCTCGTTTTGAATGGTCTGAGTGGATTGGCACCGACCTTGAATGGGATCAAAAGTTGATCAAACTCGACGACTTCACGATTTATCAGGCCACCAATTGGGCAAAGCACAGGGCCGACTTTGGTTGGCAAACCTACCGACTGATTTATCAAGGACCCGAGCAATGCCAGGCACAAGTTTTGACAAAAAAGGTTTTGGGTACGACTGTTGCGTGGATACCAGGTGGCCCAATCTGTGACTTCGATTATTTGAACTCACAGTTTGTTGACTGCCTTTCCACAATCACCAAAACTAAGAGACTCTTTGTTCGACTCAATTCATTTGAAACTACAAATGATCTCGCTTGCGACAAACTCAGAAAAAATAAATGGAAACAAGCAACCACGCCGTTGTCAAGCGGTTTGAGTTTGCAACTTGATCTGACTAAATCTGATTCGACCCGAAGAGAAATGCTCTCGAACAACTGGGCGAGAAATATGCACAGAGGCGAGACAAGAAATTCAAAACCATACGAGTGGACAAACTTCACGCCAGAAGCAATTGCCGACATCTACGGTCAGTTGACAAGATACAAAGACCTCGACTCAGTTTCAGATACCCCAAGCTTTGAGGTAATCAGGTCAATAATCGACAAATGTGGTTCTAACTTAAAAATTTTTCGATGTGATGACGAGCAAGGTAAGCCACTTGCTATACGTGGGGCACTCCTGTTGGGTAATAAAGCTTGGGATATCTTCGCCGCAGCGACACCTCAGGGACGAAAGCAATATTCGTCTTATGTGACGGCTTGGTCTTTGTTCAACTTTTGTGCCAAGTCGCAAATTGCGAAGTACGACTTGAGTGGTATTGACCCAATTAAAAACAAGGGTGTCTATGACTTCAAAAACGGTACTGGCGCTACTGAAATTAAATACATTGGCGAATGGGAGTCAGGATCTCCGTTATTCGTGCAACCGATAGTCAGTAGACTTCTGAAGTATCGCAAAACTTTTTAGACCTCCAACTTGCGACTTCAGAACTACTGAAGGATTGACCTCCTAATGAACCAACTGAAGTATCGTCTTGCACAATTGGTCAGTTCAACTCAGCGAACGAAGACGACATATCAAGCCCATCGTCGCGTGTTGATGTATCACTCGATAAGTCAGCATAAGCAACCTGATAAAAATATTTACTCGCTTTCGCAACATGATTTTGCTCATCATGTCGAGTTGTTAAGCGAACTTCACAAAACAGAAAACTCAAAAGTAGTCAAACTCGACAGCACCGATAGATCTGGCATCACAATCACATTTGATGACGGCTACCAAGATACTTTAACCATCGCCGCACAAATTCTCGAAGAAAAAAACTTGCCATTCACAGTTTTCGTCGCCTCGGCAAATATCACCTCAGGTGATTCAAAGTTTCTCAACCGGCAAGAATTGATCGAACTCAGCAAAATTTCAGTTGCGACAATTGGCAGCCATGGACATGCACATTCACATCTAGCCAAGATGTCACCGCAAGATATCGAAAGCGATTTAAAACACAGCAAAGACTGGCTTGAGCAGGTAATACAGAAGCCAGTAACAACGCTGAGCTACCCACATGGCTCTTATAACGACGATGTAGTACGCATTGCCTCGGAAATTGGTTTCGAATTTGCTGCAACAAGTAAATGGGGTGTTTTTGAAGTTGGCACAAAAAAACTTGAGATTCCTCGCATTGATATCTGGAGTCAAGACTCAAGAAAAGTTCTACAACAAAAACTGTTTGGTCAGTGGGAATGGATCGCGAGATTGGTCTAATGCTGTTTTACTCATGTCAAGCGATACTTTTGGGTCTTGCCCTACTACTGATTGCAAGACAGAACGGCAAATTCAGCAGTTTTTCAATTTTGTATGTTTTTGTCTGGACTGTCTCGGTAATTGCGATCAGACTTAAATACGGTGTCGATCAGGTCAGCTTTTATTCCTACGATCAACAGACCCAGCTTGAAATGTATGAACGACTACTAACGAATGGTCTGCTTTTTTCGCCACAACAATTTGTCGCTGATCGCTACTTGATCATTATCCCAGTCCGCATTTTTGACATGTTTGGGATAGAGCCGATTCTTGCTACAAAATTTTTACAGGCTGTTTGTTTATTACTGCTATACCGAGTTTGTGTAAAGTTTCTTGAGAATAACAACCTTCGAGTGCGCCTCTACCATGCGATATTTTTTGCCGGACCATTATTTATCTTTCTCTCAACTCTCGGGTTACGAGATCTTGAAATTGCACTTGCAACAACATATTTTTTCCTTGGGCAGAATATTTACCTAAGGCAGTTTTCGTTCTTAGTTCTGCTTCCACTACGTCCGCATCTCGCTGTTTCACTTGCATTCGGTTGGCTATCGGTTTACCTTTTCCGCCGATTTAAATTTAAGAATTTCTATGTGGTCCTAATCTCTTTAACAATTTTGGTGTTCATAATTGGGAGTTTTGGATATGTGATTGGTAGAAACATCCAATATGGGAACAATATTGTCGGACCGCAGATTTTTGTTCAAGATAGATGGTGGCGATTTCTTTCAAACTTAGTTGGTCTGCAGTTTCTCAACTTTGACCAAGAGACTTTAAGTATGTCAATAGTAAGACTGCTCTCACTGAGATTAATTTTCATAGATTCATTTTTGATTCCAATTTGTTTTGTCATCACCTTGTTGTCACAAAAACTCGAGTTCACGTTAAACCGAATTCAAGTGTTTCTTTCTTTTACTTTCTTTTTGGGACTCGCTGCTCAGACAGATTTCAATTCGACTCGACAAAATCTGCCGTTTTTATCAACGATGGGTGTGCTCGCACTTCTTGGACTTGTAAAACGTGGCGACAACGCAACTCTTAAAAGCTTAGAAAATAGTTCCGCTAAATCATGAAGGATGCTGACCACCCTCGACATCTGGTCTATGTAATTACTGAAGATTGGTTTTTTAAGTCACACTTTTTTGATCGCGCAATTGCCGCAGTCAGTGCGGAATACAAAGTAACTGTGATAACTCGATGTCGAGAATCAGCGAGAGAATTCGAAAAACATGGTCTTTTGACTGAGAACATTGAGTTTTCTCGCCGTGGTTCAAACCCAATTACTGAACTTACGACAATTTTAAAATTGCGGTCAACTTTAAAAAGAATTAAACCCGACATTGTGCACAACATTGCTCTGAAACCAGTTGTGCTTGGGTCTCTTGCA
>Ga0208721_1000188_pt1 | contig 14290 bp, 23 predicted proteins | sample LakMenEpi17Aug10_FD_150705 | JGI IMG/M metagenome (GOLD analysis project Ga0208721, IMG submission 150705) | Freshwater microbial communities from Lake Mendota, WI - 17AUG2010 deep hole epilimnion (SPAdes) | ecosystem: Environmental > Aquatic > Freshwater > Lentic | place: Lake Mendota, Madison... | reverse complement strand
TAGGTGGCTGTCGTGTGTCGTGCACTCCATTGCACTGCTCCGATTGTTGTCTGAACTAGATCACCCTCCACTCCCGCTCCCGCCGCCCGCTCGCACTCTCGACGAGCCGCCCCGTTTCCTCGATCAGCCCGGCCTTCGCGAGCTCGTACAGCCGCTTGCCGACTTGATGGGCGACCAGGCCGCAGCGATCCGCGATCGCCGACGCGCCGCCCGGTGCCGCGCGGAGCGCCTCGAGGATCGCCCGGTGGTGCTCGCCGGCGAACTCGCGCACGCGGGCCGCAGCCGCGCGGCTCGTGACCGGGTTCGACTGCCGGAAGAGCGGCATATCGGCGACTCGCGAAACCACGTCAAGGTAGTAGTCGGACACTGAAAGCCTCCTTGCTTTCGTTGTTCACATGAGGGCGGGCGTCTTCGGCGTCTTCGTTCTGAGTTGCGACCAATCGCAATATGCCTGCTCGAAAAGTGCAGGACTGCGATGTCCCAGGTGAAGCCGCCCGGCCCCAGCCTTTTCCATCTCGACGTGTGTCGCCCCGCTGCGGCGTAGGAACTTGCTCGTCCCTCCGATGCCGATGCTGTCGATCACAGTCCGCATCCAACGCATCGCCATCCTTCGACCGCAGGCCCAGCCAAGAATCCGCCCGTCGGGTGACTTCGCGAGCATGGAGTCGATCGCCGTCAGGCAGGCCGGCGTGAGCGGTCTCACGAGCGGATCGCCCGTCTTCGACTGCGTCCAGGCAAGGGCATCGTCGCGGAGGTTTTCGCTCGTGAACGCCATGCAGTCACCGAAGCGACTGCCGGTCTCATAGCAAATGAGTATCCAGCAACGCAGGAAGAGCCCGAGATCGGCACCGCTGCGGAGCACCTTGCCGTCGTGGGCCTTCGTCGCGTCGAGAAGCTGCCGCAGTTGAGGCACCGTCCACGCCTTCGTCGGGCGGCGGCGGATCTTGATCCGCATGATGCCGCGCGGCGCGTGCTCCACGACGCCCGAGTCATAAGCCCACCGCCAGAGTGAGAGCAGGATCGTCCGCTCGCTCCTGGCGGTCGTGCTCTCGACAGCCTCGGCGCGGGCGCGGAGGTGACGGTTCAAGTCTTCTGCCGTGACGAGCCGCGCGCGTGATGCGACGCGAGTCACGTTGAGTTCGTAGGTTTTCGTGACGCGACGCTGTGCGAGGTAGAGCGGCGCGAGGTCTGAGAAGGTTTTCGGTGTGTCGCTCATGCCACAGCCTCCGTATCAAAAAGCCTTCGTTGTGCCCGCTCTTGCTTTCTGCGTTCCTCTTCCTGTCTCTTCGCTTCCGCGCGTCGCGCTTCACGAAGCCGGATGTACGTGCCGTAGGCTTCCGACTTCGGCTGTGTCTGCCCGAGTCCCTTGCACCAGTAGTCGTTCCTCAAGAGCACCTTGCACATGCGTCGCCACGATGGAGCCCAGCATTTCGACTCCAGTTCAGGCGGCGCTTCTTCGGGGATCGCCGTATAGCCGCGCTGGTGCCAGCCCCAAATGAATTTCTTGAACCGCGTCACGTAGTGATCGCGAGTCTTTCTCGGCATCGTCTGCAAGAGAAGGTTGCAGAACGACTTCCACGTATGCCCCTCGGGCTTCGTGATCTTGTGGTAGCCGTTGATGTTCCCTTTCTCTTCGATGTAGAGCGACCCGCTGTTCGCCCCGTTGACCCGAGCCACGAGTTTGAACCACGTTTGCGGCTCGAGAATGTGGTACAGCCAGAGGCCGCGTCGCTGATCGTCTCCGAACGGCTGGCATAGCCTCTGCTGCGAGAGCTTCACGCCGGCTTGGTTCATCCGGTCGTAGATTCCGTTGTGTGGCTTGTCTGGATGCCGGGCGTGGTATCGCCAAATGTCTTCGGTCAGCCAGTCATAAATCGGGTAGACGTTGAACACGCGATCCACGATGTTCGTTGTCCACCGCCGCCCGCCAAACGTCTTGCCGCGCTTCTCCCAAGTGGCAATCGCACAGTAGCGGTGCAGGCTTTCCTGCGCCCGAATCCCGATGAACCCGGCCGTTAGTTCGCCCTGGCCGTACCACTCGCCGAACAGGACGATGAACTCCTCAAACTCCATGCCAGCGACGGCGAATGGATAGTCGGATTCCGTCTTGCAGCCGAGAGGCTTCTCGCGAATCCACGCCTCGCGCTTCGTTTCGTCCCAGCACGTCCACCGCGGCTCGTAGTTGGTGACTGCATTCCGCAGCAGCATCGGCATGCAGATCCAATGAGGGTCGATGTTCGCCGCGTAGAGCGAGAACATTTCCTCTACGTGGGCGATCGTCTCCGAATACTGGGCCTCGAAGTCGATGAACATCACGGCCACATTCCGGCCGCGACGCCGCGCCTCATCCATAACGAGGTGCATCATCACGCTGGAATCCTTGCCGCCCGAGAAGGCAACGTAGATTCGCGGGAAGTTGTCGAACGTCTCTGCGATCCGCCGCTTCGCGGCCGTCAGCACGTCAACGTCGCTGAATCTCTTGACGCCCATCAGTAGATCTCCATCTCTCGGTCAGGCGCAGCGGTGTCCATATCCACCGGCTCACGGTCGTTCGCCTTTAGCCACTTGTTGAGCGCCTCTAGGGCAGCCTTGTTCGCTGCCTCTTGCTGCTCGCTCGTGAGCAGATAGAAGCCCCCGCGGTACACAGCCGGGATTCCGCACGCGTAGCAGGCCGCGGCCTGCCCCAGCCACGCAATGCGATTCATGGCAGCGTTGGTGAGGTAGTGCTCGCAACTGTGCTTCCACTTCGTGATCACGCCTCGCAGTGCTTTCTTGAAGGCCGGAATGTCTGCGAGCAGATCACGCATCGCGGTCTCGCACTGAGCCTTGCTCATGCCGTCTTTTGTGGTCGCGTAGAAGCCGGCCTGGTGACACTCCCACTTGTCGTAGGTGTGAAAGATCCGGCCTTCGTCGGACGTGTTCACCGTCCGAAAGCCAGAGGTCTCTTCGTCGCCATACGTGGCGATGTCATCGGTGAGTTCGGCGAAGTCTGCTTCGGTAACGGAGCCCTCAACGTCCCACGACTTCGAGAACTCTTGGTCAGTGAAGAGCTCGGCCAAGCCGCTGATCTGGCACAGCCGTAGGATCTCGTCTTGATCCATGCCGAGTTCACGAGAGATTTTCTCGTCTGACCAATTCCGACGCTTGAGCTCGATCACGATCTCGCTCATCGCCGCGACAGCGTGCTTGCCACGAGCGCGGTTGTGGCGGATCGTGGATGCGATCCGGTCGCCGCGCTCCTCGCGTTCGGAGTTGATCACCGCGAGCGGCAGATATCCGCGAATCCGCTGCCGCACTTCGAGGCACTCGCGGCCGACACGGTTGCGGTGGAAGCCGTCCACCACCTCGTGCTTCATCTCACGCTTCCACGCGACGATCGGCTGCGTGTACCCGTCCTCGAGGACCGAGAGCTTTAGAAGCTCCATCTCTGGCGGGGCGACGCTGTTCGGGTTGTAGTCGTTCGCTTGGATGTTTTCAGTGTGAACCCACTGGATGCAATCAACAGGTTCCCGCTTGAATGGGCCGGCGTCGTGCATCATTCGGCGAGCCGAGTTGAGTTCTTCAACTTGCTGGGCAAGAGGAAGCCTCTTCAAGCGATCGCACCATTCAGAAATCAGATCAAGCATCATGTGATTACCACTCCCCTCCATGCCGCGTCCGCATCCGGTCGATGTATTCCTCCTCGCGCCCAGCCTTGAACGCCGCCCTGGCCGCCGCGTTCCCCGGCCGCAGGAAGTCGCCGCCCGCCGGCGGAGTCCAATCGTCGGCGTAGTAGATCGACGTAATCTTCGCCCCGCTGGCGTAGACGCGAGTGCGGAAGATCTTGCCGTCGCGCGTCTCGCTCGTGTCGCTGACGAGGTCGCTCACCGCCGCGGGCGGCGGCGTCTCGAGCACCTTCGCAATGTCGGGCTCGAACGTCGCCCGGTCGGCAGCTTCGCGAGCCACTCGCTCGCGAAACTCTTTGATCGACTCGAAGTCTCTTCGGAATGTGGGTTTCATCTTGCACCTCCTTGTGTATTTGCCCTGTAACGCCGGGCCGGCGGCGAAGTCACTCGGGCAAGGGAGGTCGCTTCTGAGCCTTCGCTGCGGTGGTGGGTTTCGCTACTCCCGCGGAGCGTCCGCTTCGCCGCGATGATCGGCGAGTCTGGCCCTGCGGCTGGGCCTTCTGTTTCAGTCCTTTCCATCCAACGTCGTGCCACGCCATCGGTGTGTTCTCCTGTTGATCAGAACGGGATTTCGTCATCGGGCACGCTCGCCATCACCGCCCGCCTGGTCGCGGCCGTCGGGCTCGCCGCTCGTGCCGCCTTCGGCGTGGCGACCGCCGGCACGTACTTCTTCACGACCGCACTCACCTTGCCGACCTTGCTGGTGTAGTGCGTGATCTCGACCGTCACCTTCTGCCCGACGAGCTCGCTGGGCTCGAGGTCGAGAGCGTCTCCTGCCGGCACGATCGCGAGCGCGGCGGCGAACTGCCGAGCCCGCCACGCGAGGTGCTGCGGGATGTCGTCGAAAATAAATTTGTGCCCGCCGTCGGTGCCTAAGCGGAGCTTCAGGCAAAGCCCCTCGGGGTTCTCGTCGGATCGCTTGTATTCGTTCGGGCCTTCCTCGGCATGAACGATCGTGAGCACGTGCGTGCCGGGTGGCACGAGCGGGCGGTCGGAAGTCTCGACCGGGGCGGGGGCGTTGTCATCTTGGGAAATCGCGAATCTCATGGGTCTTTCTCCTGGGGGTGTGGTGGGTCTACTTGTCGGACACTGCCGCCGGCTCGATCTCGTCGTGCCTGGCGTTGACTTCGTCGGTGAGTGCCGACCACTCGTCGCCCGTGATCTTGTCCTCCGAGACAAGGGCATCGAGGCGGTCGGTGATCGCGCCCAACTTCTTCACGGTTGTCGCCTTGGCGATCGTCTCGCGGATCGTCTCCACGAGCGGCGATGCCGCAGGCTCCTGGGCCGCGCCGCCAGCAAGCCAATCGGCGAACGCCTTGCCCGTCTCGACCGTCACAGGCTTCGGATCAGCCGAGAAGATCCCAGTGCGATCCTTGGAAGCGACGGCGAAGTGCCCGTCGTGGATGAGGTCGAGAACGGTGGTAAATTCGTATTCGCAGCCGTCCCTCGACTCGATCTTCATCCCCAATTTCACCACCTTCTTCCGCCCGTGATCATCGACCTGGGCCGTCTCGGTTTTCGATCGCCCGGTGGCGATGATGTGGGCACTCGACCGCAGCATCCGGTCGATGAAAGCCCGGTGTCGGGGCGTGAGTTCAGACCACGCGGACCACGTGTTGCCCTTGAACTTCGCTCGGGCGATCTCGTCGGAGAGCTCGAGCACGCCGCCTTTCCCGTTCCACTCGTGCGAAATCGAGTCGATGATGATGCAGTCGGCCCCAGCGGCCTCCGCTGCGTCGATCGCCTCGATGTACGCTTCTGGCGTGAACGGTGGCCGCAGGTCGATCACGTCGAAGTCGTGGAGCCGATCGTAGAGATCGCTCGAACCCTGCTCGGTGTCGATGACGATCGTTCGCTTGGAGCCAAGCCCCTTCGCGACGAGCAGACCGCCGTAGGTCTTGCCGCTGCCGCTCGGGCCGGTGAGGAGAAGCCGCAGTTTCGTGGCACTGCGGCGGGCCTTTCTGATCTGAACCATGTCGAATCCCTTTCGTTTTCTGTCGTTCCGTTCTGGAAAAGCCGCTTCCCGATCCATCAGTCCGCGGCACGATGCGTCCTTGCGTTCGGCGGCTCCGCCGCCTCTCCTGTTGGTCTAGAAGGGGCGGAATGAGTCGATGTGGGCCGCGATCACTTCCTGCCCGCCGCCGATCAAGTGGCAGCGGACGAGGTAGAAGTCACCGTCCTGGGCCTCGATCACGTATCCGCGGCGGGGCTCGCCAAGTTCGTCGGTGAACTCCACGTAGTCGCCGACCGCGTGTGTGTCGATGAGGCGACCGGCTCGCATCGTCGTGGTCGGCGGAGTCAGCGGGCGGCCGTAGGTTTCATTCATCGCCGCGGCGGCGGCGGCGTATTCGGCGGCGTGGGGATCAGCGATCATCGTTCGATTCCTTTCGAGTGATGGGGAACAAAGGTTCAGGTGTTGAGGGGCGGTAATGTATCGGGAGTGCGGGGGGTGTCAAGCATTTCCAGCAAGAAAATTTGACGCTTAAAAAGCAGGCTTTTTCGCTCGCATCGGTGGCGGCAACGCAACATAAGGTAGCAGTATCGCAACTATTGTCAACCAAAAATCTGCGCGGCGAGGCGGATGCTCCAGTCAATGCCGGCCGCGATGTTCTGCGCGAGATCCGAGTCGGTGCCGAGCTCCTGGCCGACACGAACCCAGAGCAGCGTTTCGAGCAGGCGGTTCCATACGCGTTTCATCGTGCCCTCCTTGGCTGTGTGTGAAAATGCCACCCATTTTGCGGCTGTCGGCGGGCTGGGTGGCCCCACCTTGATCGACTTAGGCTCCCATATCCTCGTGCAACTTCTTCCACTGCTCGGGCGTCATGCGCTTTTCAAGCAGTTCAATCACGATGTCGAGGGCATGCTGGCTCTGGAGTTCGTCGCCGCCTTCGCCACAAAGAATCTGAACCAATTCTTCGGTGGTCATCTTGCTCAGCGTGTGCATCAAATCGGTCATCGGTCGGTTCCTGTTGTTCGGGGTAGTTGAATTAGGCAGAAATCATGACCGACTCGCCGGCGGTTTCGGCGTATTGCAGGCGGCCGACAGTCACGCCACGAAGGTCAGACTTGTAGAGGATCCGGTACATCCGCTCGTCACGCTGGTAATCAGCGAGGCTCGACCAATCAGCCCAGTACGATTCGCACGCTGCAATGCACGCAGCACGGGCTTCGTCGGAAAGGCGGCGATTGTTGAAGATGTACTGGGCACCGCCGAGCTCCATGATTTCGCCATCTTCAGCGACCACATGCGTCGGGTCGAAGCTGTAGCAGTCGGTCATGCCGTCAAAGTGACCGAGCGAATACTTGCCAGTGACGGCAGAAACCTGCTCAACGGTCGGACCATCAGTCCATCCGATGTCGATGCTCGAGCCGCCGCTGCGGCTAGATCGAACAGTGAACTTGATTCCCGGGAACTTCACCTTGAGTTCCCCGCGGATCGCCGTGGCCGCACTCTTCGGATTGTCGTGAACTCGCTTCATCGTTCTGTCTCCCGTGTTTCTTTCGTTCCGTTGGGTCAGGCTCGCGTGCCCGACAGGTAGATAGTAGCAGTATCGCAACTACAGTCAAGGGGACTTGAAAGATTTTTCAGAAACAGGCTTTTCGCCCGAGAATCAGCGGCTTTTATTCCGCTTCGCCGCGGGCCGCTTCTTGGCCGTCGGTGCCTTCCGGGCTGCCCTGGCGGGGGCGTGGATCGCCGCCCTAGTTGAGAGCGTCTCGCGGAGAGCTTCCGCCGATGCCCTGCTCACCATCCACGCCCGGCCGTTGACGAGCCAGCCGTCGAGACGCCCGCCCTGCGTGCGGTCTGCTGTGGGCTGATCCTTCTCGTCTCGCGGAAGGTGCTCGAGCAAGTCGCGGCGAATGTACTGCTCTGAGCAGCCGGCGAGTTTCGCGGCTTTTGCCACCGACAACCAATCGTCTTGCACTGCCATCAAGATCATGCCCCTATCGTAATTGCGAAACCGCAACAGTCAAACCGCTGCCGCCCGCACGAAACACGATTTCTTGCCAGCCGAATACCGCTCGCCGTAGGATGACTACTGAACGGAATCGGATTGGAGACGATGGGGACTCACGCTTGTACAGTATGGCATGATGCCGACACCAAAAACGGAGGCAATCATGGACCGTCTGATCGACATTCTGAACGACGATTATTCGCTGCTTCGCGGGCTGAAGCCGAAGGCTCACCTACAGTTTCGGCTTTCAATCGAGAAGTTCCGCGACCACTTGGGCAGAGACCCGGTCGTTTCGGATCTGACCGGCGTCACGGTGCAGCGCTTTCTTTCGGCGAGAAAAGCCGAAGTGTCTATAGCCACGACCGTCAAGGATCGAACGCATATCTGTGCCCTCTGGAATCACTTGTTCCGCCTGCGGCGAGTCGATGTCGCCCCGGCGGCAGTGCTGCCGCCTATGCGGGCTCCCAAACGCGTCCCGAAGGCGTACAAGGCCGACGAGGTGTCAGCCGTGATTCGGGCGGCGCTGGCCTATCCAGGGGGCGTAGCGGGCAAGCCAGCGAATATCTGGCACGCCTCGCTGATCCGGGCGGCTTTTGAGACGGCAGAACGCGTAGGGGCTCTGCTTGCCGTCGAGTGGCGCGATGTTGATCTCGACGAGCGGGTGATCCTTTTGCGGGCAGAGAACCGCAAAGGCGGGTATCGCGACCTACTGCGGCCCATCTCGTCTGAAACGGCCTCCTGGCTGCGTCAGTTGCGGCGTGGATCGCCAGACAAGGCGCTCGTGTGGGAATGGGACAGGGTGCCAGGGCACCTCTGGTATCACCTCCGGGCAATCTGCAAGCGGGCCGGCGTGCCAGCCAGGGGATACCACGGGTTTCGTAAGTCTGCGGCTTCGTACCTAGCCGCCGCCGGCGGGCTCGGGGAAGCCGCCTCGGCCCTCGGGCACGCGTCTCCCACCACGACTCAGACCCACTACATCGACCCTACAATCGCCAAGCCGACGCGGACGTTCGTGGATATGCTGCCGCGAATCGACCTCAAAGATTCGCCGCCCAAGTGATGCGGCAGGCGCGGGGGCGGCGGGGAAAAGGAAGGAAACCCCGCCGCCCGCACCGCGCCGCCCGGATCACTCCTCGCGAACCAGCGTCACGCCAAACGTGCCAGGCTTGGCCGGCGCGATCGTGTCCACCGCCTCGAACGGGCCAGCGACCGCTGGCGTGCTCGGGTTGCCCGCGTCATCGACATCGACGAGCGACAACGTGACGGTCGCACCCTGCTCGACCTTGATCTCGCCGAGGTCGGTGGCGTCACCAGGGAACGTGGTTGTCGTGGGCTCACTGCCCACAACGTCAACAGTCAGACGCCGCTCGACAACATCGTTGTCGATGGGTGCGGCAGCGGAAACGGAATAGACGAGCATAGTGCTCTCCTGTCGGGTCAGACGAACTCGAACACTCGGCTGCCGCAACCACTGCGACTGACGCCGAATCTCTGCCGTCAGTCTGTCGATCGCGTCAATCAGCGAGCCGAGTAGCCACCGCATGTGTGTTTCTCCTCCCGCCGTGCGAGCTCGACCTTCAGCCTTTGGATTTCACCCAGCGCGTGCATCAGTCGCGCCGCGAGGTCGCCGCTTGAGCCCGTCCACGCGCCTTGGAATCGCCGCGCTCGTTGCTCGCACTCCAGTAGGTACTCGTCGCTGAGGTGCTGGACGTCAGCCACCGCGTTCCTCCTCGTAGAGTAGGCGGGCTAGGATCGCGTAACTCGCGAGGTCTTCAAGCGTGTCGATCACGCCTTCGTTGTGGAGCGTGCCCGTCGCATTGAACGTCGCGAGTCTCGTCACCTTGTCCGAAAGGCGCACCATCGCCGCTTTCCACGACGGGATACCGACGAACTTCGCACCGTTGCGGATGTTGGCGAGTGGGTCGGTGCCGCTCGGGCATCCGTAGTCTCGGCTCTTGCCTTGATGCATCTGCTTGAGACCATCGCAGAGATCAAAGAACCGTTGACTCACCGGGTGCACGTCGCTCGATGCGAGCAGGGAATCCCCGATCAGCGGCTTCGGCGAGTCTTCGTCCTGCGGATCGTACCACTGCTCAGTCGCCCGGCCCGCGGCGACGGCGGCGATTCTCGTGCCGACGGCTTGGCGGAGTGCGGCGTTTGCTTCTTGGAATGTCGTTGTCATGGTCTTCCTTTCGTTGGTGTCGATACGTGCATTGCGGTGAGGCCACCCTCGGGCGCGTAGATGAAAGTCTCCATGCACTGTCTAGTGTTCAAGAACCCGTGCGAAGCGTGCCAATCGTCGGGGGCGCAGAGCGACGGGGCGACGCGCGTCAGCACGCCGTCAATCGTCTCGATCGGTCTGCTCCACTCTGCCGCCGATGAGTGATAGTGCCCGGTGTGCCATTCGCGATACGGGCACTGTGCCCACTCTGCCGCTGCCTCGATCGCCATGATCTGCGGCAATCGTTTCTTTGCCTTGTGGCCGTGGGCGAAGCCCAGCAAGTTCTTCCCGTGAGCGACGTACTTCCGCCCGGTGTACCGCTCCTCAACTCTCACGCGGCGGTCGTTGCGGAACCGCTCGAGCAAGATGCGGTGGAAAGCCCACGATAGAGTCTCGTCGTGGTTCCCGTGCACGAGCACGACGTCGGTGGGGCACGTGGCGGCCGATCGCTCCACGATGCCGAGCAACACGTCGCTCCCGACTTGGATCATTTTCTGGAGCCTGCCGTCACGTTCGAGCGGCGTGCCGCTGCTCGTCTCGGCCCGCTCGGCTCGATCGTAGTGGAATAGGTCGCCGAGAAAGGCGATCGTGCGGCGTGTGGGATTGTGGGAATCGCCCACCGCCAAGAGTTCGCCAGCGGCACCGTGCACGACACGCTCGGCGATCGACACGTCCCAATCGCCCGCTCCCGTTGTCTGCCCCCAGGCGTAATTCCCGAAATGAGTGTCAGCCACGCACAGCACTTGCCAAAGGCCGTCTCGCTTCGGTGACTTTACGCTTTTGGTTAGCGGCTTCCGCAGGCTTTTCGTCGCCGCGTCGATCATCGCCTGCACGACCTCGACGGTCGTCGGCCCGCCCCGGGGCTTGAGCCGCACCCAAACGCGATGCAGTTCGGTGACGGTGGGCTCGCCGTTGGCGTCAGCGGTCGCCACCTCCCATTTCGTCGCCTCGCTGGCGGCGACTTCGTATCGCGTCATATCGGCTTCGATATGCCGTAGCAGATCATCGACCGTCTTGATCCGCCGGCTCGTGCTGCGGGCTTCAAGCGTCTCGCCGTCCTGCCGCTGCGTCACCTGTTCGGCGTCGGCTGCCGGCGAGGGTGGCGGGAGCTTTGCGGCGACTTCTTGTTTCAGCGTCTGCCGTCCAGCCATGCGAGCACTCCTTGAACGCCAGAGGTCTGCCATCCACGAGACTTGCACGCTTCGATGATCGCCCGCGCATAAGCCCGCTTCTGGTGCCGCTGCGGATCGAACGCCGACCGCACCGCGTCGAGCTCGTCCCTCGCGTCATCTGGTAGCCGCGAATACCACGTGCCGAATCCCGGCCTGCGGTTCTGCGAGAGCGTCAGCACTTCATCAAGCAACGCCGGCTTTCGAGCCATCTGTCACTCCTTCGGCGTGATCGTGTAGAGCATCTTCAGAACGCGCCTCTGCACCCGCGCGAGTTCAGTGATCGCTTCCTCGCTGATGTTCGGGCCGAGCGCCGCGTGGGCGAGTTCGTGGAGGATCGTCTCGACTCGACTCCAGCCGCGAGCGTTCTCGTCAATCAGAATCCGCGGCTTCGCGGCACCGTCGAAGAACGTCCAGCCGGCGGCGTCACCCTTGAGCGTCGTGAACCGGAGGAGCCATTTCTTCCCCTCGATCGTGATGTGGTGGTCGCTGGGCATTGGCGGCCGCTTCCTTTCGCCGGGCGTTACTGATCGCCCGCTTCACGAGCAACCTAGCGGGCAGGTCAAGGAACGGCAGGCCACGAGCTTCGGCCTCTGCTCTCATCACCGCGACCACCTCGTCGATCCGCTCGGGCTTGCTGCACTCTTCGCACCCCCAAGCGTCCATCTGCGTCGCCTTGGATCGGCAAGCACACGTTGGCGTCGGCTCAATGCCAAATCGCTTCAGCAAAGCCGACAACTCGGTGCCAGGGCCGCCGATGGGCTCTATGGCAAACCGTTCACGCAGATCCGCAAAGTCCTGTGGCGTCAACTCTACGTGGGTGGCACTGGTGTTCTTAGACGCCTGTAATACAGCATCCAGATACCCCGCCTTTCTGGACGCAGCGGCGCGGCGAATCGCACTGATTGCAACGCGTTTGTTCATGGCGCGTCTTCGCAGGCTGCAACAAACGCGGCAACATCCTCGTCGCACCAAACGCAAACGCCATCGACGCAGCATTTGTTGGCGCGCAAGACATCGGATGTGATAAAAAACCGGGGAACGCCGCCGATCACGACCGGCTCGCATGGCAAATTCAAGGCGTCATAGGCTTCTTGACCGTGCTCGAGAGCTTCTTGTTCAGTGCAGAACAACAAGTCAACCAAAAAACTTCTGTAGCGCCACCCTTGTCCTGAAACGCCGGGGAAGTTGCCAGTAAATTCCCACCCATCTCCGCCTGCAAAACACCCGATCGGCAAGATCACCTCGACAGCGACAAAGTAAGCATAGGCAATGTTTTGCGGACAATCCGCATCAAATACACACCCGCACGGGCTGCCCTCACACACTCCATCGCAGCAGAATTCCCCTTCTTCGCAGCAATCGCCGCTCGGTCCTTCGCCACCGCAGCAACACTTCCCCTCATCGCCTTCTTCGCAAATCGCGTTTCCGCAGCAGCACTTACAGCACGCCATTATGAATCCCGTTTCTAGAAGCCGAGCTTCAACACGGGAGTGGTTGAGTAACCGTTTATCACGGTGATCTTCTGTGACGCACCGGCACCAACCACAGTGGCAGTTTGCGTAGCACTCATTGAGACCGAGACCGCGGTCTGAATCTTAGCATCGACGAGGAACGTCTCTGTCTCCTCGGTTCCGTAGGCGTCCGTCACGACAGTAATCGTTTCTTCTGTTGGCGTAATCTTGATTTTGCAGTCTTCTCCAAGTTCGGCCGACACCGCAGTGAGAATCGTGATCTCAGAAGTCGCCTTGATTACAGCAGCGATGTAGGTGACTTCTTGCGTTTCCCCCGTAGCGAACGAAATGGTGCTGGTTGATCCGGTGCCGATGAATGTGAGCTTGGTTGTAGAGCCGGGGGAAAAAATTTGCGTCTCAGATACCGACAGATCGGTGACCGCAACGGACGCCTCAAGCGGAACCGAAACCAAGAACCACGCCGTTCCTTCCTTGGCGATCCCGCAGTCCGGCTCGCCAGACGGCGAAAAGTCGATAGGGAAGAAAAGGTTCTGAGCCGAAACGGTGTTCGGTGTGCTAGTCACGTTGGCGAGCGTGACGGTGTTCTCGGTGCCGATCGGCCACGGGCCTGCAAAAGTGCCCGTGCGAAACAGCCGCGCTTTTGAAAAATCCACCCGATCAAAGTTGAGCGGGCTCGCAGCGAGCGGCGTCAGCTCAGCAGACCGCACGACGCTGGCGATTCGCCTTGCGCTCTCCCGCGTAAACTGTGTCGGGTCGGTGCTCATGGCGTTCCAAAGACGGCTTCAAGGTTCGCCTGCGGGTTGACGCGACGCGAAAGGATTGCTGGCTGCCCCGTTGGCACAAGGGCACCAAGTCCGTTCAAGGCAATCGGCCCCGGCGAGGGAACCCACTCGGCGTTCTTTTCATCGAACACCATGCCTCGCCTCCGCTCCCCCCCGTCGATGTAATTGAACCCCACGTCTGGCAGATACAGAAGGTGCGAGGATTGGCGATACATCATCGACGCGGTCGCTGTGTAGTATTCCTGGTAGCTGTTATTCCACTCTTCCGCGTTGCGAACAACGTCTACCGCCACCACCTTGATAGTGTTTTTGTTGCACCCAAGATACGAAGACGAATTGACGTGATTCTGTAGCGCGAGCCAACTGTACGGCACTCCCGCAAAGTTTCTTTGCACCTTGATTCGCACCAGCGACTCATCGGTGACGAGCCCCGGGAAGAAGTCGCCGGCACTATTTGTCAGCGGGTAAAAATCACCTCCGTCGTAGTACCAGAGGGCCGGAATCTGCCCCGCCTGCGACTCGAACGCCCACTGCGACGCGCGGGCCGTCGGGGAAAGCAGTTCGTCGCTCGTAATCAATGCGTACTCGCCGACCACTTCCAGCTTGTACGGATCGTCTTCCCATCGCTCGTTGACGCTTATTTTTCGCAGCCGAAGTGCGGTGTGCACTGGGTGATACGCGCCCCACGATGATCCGGCCGTGGCGGCGGTGATCGTCGCGATGTCGGGCGGCCCGCCAGCCGTGAGCGTGTCGTCGGAGAGGTTGCACACCCATCGACGCCTCGCTGTTCCGCCGACGCTCCCGATTTCGTTTTCAAACGTGCGGGCAAGTTCGCGAGTTGAGACGATTGTGCCTGGCATAGATCACCCGAGTACCGCGCCGCCGACAATGGCGACGGGCGTGTTGAAGTAGTTCGACGCAGCCTGCGCTATGCCCTGCGCGATGAGGTTCAGTTGCTTTGTCTGGAGCCGCGCCTCGACGAGCGCCGGATCGACGCCGGTCGCCGCCACGTCGAGGAGGAG
>Ga0208721_1000182_pt1 | contig 14438 bp, 12 predicted proteins | sample LakMenEpi17Aug10_FD_150705 | JGI IMG/M metagenome (GOLD analysis project Ga0208721, IMG submission 150705) | Freshwater microbial communities from Lake Mendota, WI - 17AUG2010 deep hole epilimnion (SPAdes) | ecosystem: Environmental > Aquatic > Freshwater > Lentic | place: Lake Mendota, Madison... | reverse complement strand
CACCCATCACCCCTCGTGGGTGTCGTGTGTCGTCACCCCCCACAGAAAGCGCCAACTATGTCTGACTCCATCGGTCTGTACCTCAATGACATCGGCAAGGTTCCTTTGCTCAACGCCGAGGATGAGCGCACTCTCTCGAAAGCAATCGAAGCCGGTCGCGTGGCCGAAGCCAAGATGAAGAAGGGTCAACGTTCGGCCGCCCTGCGCAAGGACCTGCGTGACGCCAAGCGTGCCAAGGATCGCTTCATTCGCGCCAACCTCCGACTCGTCGTGTCGATTGCACGCCGCTACCCATTGCCACAGGGCATGGACCTGCTCGACCTCATTCAGGAAGGCAACCTTGGCTTGGAGCACGCCGTCGACAAGTTCGACTGGCGACGTGGCTTCAAATTCTCCACCTACGCCACGTTCTGGATTCGCCAGGCCATCGGCCGAGCACTCGATCAAAAGGCAAGCCTCATCCGAATTCCCGGCGATCGTTCGGCCAACTTGCGTGCAGCCTTGCGCCAGGGTTCCGGCGATGCCGACGGCCTGTCGGCAGAGAACGCAGAGCTCCACCGACTCACCACGCCGGTGTCGCTCGACAAGCCCATCGGTGACGACGGCGACGCCACGCTCGGCGACTTGGTGCCCAACCACGACATGAGCCCAGAAGAAGCCGTGATGTCGCGCGCTTCGGACGACATGTTGAACAAGTTGCTCGACACCTTGGACCCACGGGCTCGCTACGCCGTAGAGGCCCGCTTTGGTCTCTTTGGTGGTGAGCGCAAGAGCTTCCGCGAAGTCGGCGAGGAACTCGGCGTCACCGCCGAAGCTGCTCGTCGTCTGGTGAGCCGTGCGGTGGAGTCGTTGCAAGAAGACGCCCCCGACTACCTCACGGTCTAGTCCACTCTCGAGCGCTGTTGCGCGTCCGTAGCCTGAAAGGCGAGGTCGGCATGCCAAAGAATTGGACGAAAACCACATGGCAGTCGCTGCCTGCTGCCCAACAGCCCGAATGGCCCGACTCTGCCGCGCTTGACCGTGCATTGAAGCAGATCGAGTCGTATCCCCCGTTGGTGTTCGCTGGCGAAGCGCGCACCCTCATGTCCACACTCGGCCAAGTTGCCAATGGCAATGCCTTCTTGTTGCAAGCCGGCGATTGCGCGGAGAGTTTCGAGGAGTTCACCGCGGTGAACATTCGCGAAAAACTTCGCGTGATACTGCAGATGGCCGTGGTGCTCACCTACTCCATGGGCGTTCCTGTCGTGAAAGTGGGCCGAATCGCTGGCCAATTTGCCAAGCCACGCTCGAGCAACACCGAGAAGATTGGTTCACGAGAAGTGCCGTCGTTTCGCGGTCACATGGTGAATGATCCCGCGCCACACGACGAAGCACGTACCCCGGATCCGCAGCGCTTGGTGCAGGCCTACCACCAGTCCGCCAGCACGCTCAACCTCTTGCGCGCCTTCACGAAGGGTGGTTTCGCCGACCTCAATCGAGTACACGCGTGGAACCAGGAATTCGTCGCCACCAGCGCGGAGGGTCAGCGATACGAGCAGATGGCGGCGGAGATCGAACGGGCACTTGCGTTCATGCGCGCCTGTGGCGTCGACACAGAGAGCCACAGCGCACTGCACGAAGTGGACGTATACACCTCGCACGAAGCGTTGATCCTCGGCTACGAAGAGGCGCTCACTCGCCAGGACTCCCTCACCGGACAGTGGTACGACTGCTCGGCGCACATGTTGTGGATTGGCGAGCGCACCCGTCAACTCGATGGTGCGCACATGGAATTTCTCAGAGGGGTGGGCAACCCCATTGGTGTGAAGATCGGGCCGACCACCACGGCCGACTACGTATTGTCGCTGTGCGAGACCTTGAACCCGAATCGCGTTCCAGGACGACTCACCCTGATTTCACGAATGGGTGCCGACAAGGTCGAAGCGTCACTCCGACCGCTGTTGCGTGCCGTGCGCGACGCCGGACATCCCGTGGTTTGGATTTGCGATCCCATGCACGGCAACACCTTCACCGCAGACAACGGCAGAAAGACCCGACACTTCGATGAAATCCTCCGCGAAATCGTCGGCTTCGTCTCTGCACACCGTGCCGAAAACACCTGGCCGGGGGGAATTCACATCGAACTCACCGGCGAAAACGTGACCGAGTGCCTGGGCGGCGTCGAAGGTGTCTCACAGGGCGACCTTGACACCCGATACGAAACGGTGTGCGACCCGCGGTTGAACGCGCGACAGTCCATCGACCTGGCGTTCCGCGTCGCCGACCTCATTCGCAACTCCAAGTAGCCGGCGCTGATGCGCGCGTTTGAACTCCTCGGCGAGTGGCCGGTCGACAATGTTGCCGCGGCAGTGATCGATCGGCAGGGCGAGATTCATCTTCACGGTGATGAGTCCCGCGAGTTTCGACTTGCTTCGGTAACCAAAGTCATCACTGCATGGGCCGTGCTCGTGGCATGCGAAGAAGGCACCGTGTCGCTCACGGACGCACATGGCCAGGACGGCTGCACCGTGCGCCATCTCCTCGCTCATGCCGGGGGCTATCCGTTCGAAGGCGACGCACCAGTTGGAGTTCCGGGCGCCCGACGCATCTATTCCAACACGGGATACGAGATGTTGGCGTCACATCTCGAGGACCGCAGCGAGATGCCGTTCTGGGATTACGTGGATGGAGCCGTTTTTGAACCGCTCGGCATCGTGGCATCACCACAGCACGGATCGGCAGCCAAAGATGCACGCCTCGACATCCTGAACCTGTCGTTGTTCCTCGCCGAGATTCGACGTTCCCGGTTGCTGGCTCGTGACACGTTCACCAGTGCCGTGACACCCCAGTTCGACGACGTGGAGGGCATCGTGCCCGGCGTTGGTCGATTCGATCCATGCCCATGGGGCCTGGGGCCCGAAGTGCACGGCAACAAGCATCCGCACTGGATGTCGCCCAACAATTCGGCGGCGAGTTACGGACATTTCGGCGGCAGCGGAACCTTCGTGTGGGTCGACCCGATTGCCGACGTCGCGTGCGCAGTGCTGACCGATCGGGAGTTCGACCAATGGGCACTCGCCCACTGGCCCGAATTCTCCAGCGCCGTACTACGCGAATTCGCGCGTTAGTTTCGCGAGTCAACCCTCGGTGGGGTTAGCTCAGGCGCTCGACGATCATCGCCATGCCCTGGCCGCCGCCAACGCACATGGTTTCCAGACCGTAACGCTTGTCGCGGTGCTGCAAGCCATTGATGAGCGTGGTCATGATGCGCGCACCCGTCATGCCGAACGGGTGACCGAGCGCGATTGCACCACCATGCACGTTGAGCTTGTCCATCGGAATGCCGATGTGCTTTGCCGATGGAATCACCTGTGCTGCGAACGCTTCGTTGATTTCGAAGAGATCGATCTGATCGGCGGTCAGTCCGGCGCGCTTCAACGCTTGGCGAGATGCTTCGATGGGTCCGAGGCCCATGATTTCGGGATTCAAACCCGACACACCCGACGACACGATGCGCGCCAATGGAGTGAGCCCGAGTTTCTTGGCCTTGGCATCGCTCATCACGAGCACCGCAGCGGCGCCGTCGTTGAGCGGACAGGCGTTGCCCGCAGTGATCTGTCCATCGGGACGGAATGCAGGCTTCAGACCTGAGAGCGCCTCCACCGTGGTGCCGGCGCGCGGGCCGTCATCCTTGCTGATGACACGACCATCAGGAAGCGTGAGCGGGGTGATCTCGCGGTCGAAGAATCCGTTGTCGATGTTCTCGCACGCCCGCTGTTGCGAACGCGCAGCAAACTCGTCCATCTCCTGGCGGGTGACGCCTTCGATCTCACGCACGTTCTCGGCCGTTTGTCCCATCGCGATGTACATGTCGGAGATACCGAGCGGCGGAGTCCAGGTTGGTTGACCGCCAGCAGCGCGAGCCTTCGTGCGCTCACCGGGCGTCTTGAAGATGGGGTTTGGCGCGGTGTCACTTGCGCCACTTGCATAACGACTCACCGTCTCCACGCCGGCAGCGATGAAGCAGTCACCCTCGCCTGCCTTGATGGCATGAGCCGCCATCCGAATGGTCTGCAAACTCGACGAACAGTACCGATTGACGGTGACGCCAGGAACATTGTCCAAGCCAGCAAGCATGGCGACCACGCGCGCGATGTTGAATCCACCTTCACCAGCCGGCTGACCGCAGCCCATGATCAGATCTTCGACGTCATCGGGCTGCACCTGTGGCACTTTGGCCATGAGGGCACGAACGATTTGCGCACTCATGTCGTCTGGACGCAGGTCGACGAGCGAACCTTTGTTGGCACGCCCAATGGGGCTGCGGGCGGTTGCGACGATGACGGCTTCGGTCATGATGTGATCCTTTCGAACTCGAGCCACGGTACCATTCGGACATGCAGTTGACCCCGTTGGACGTGGACAGCATCGATCTCTCCGACCCCGATTTCTGGGTAACCCCACGAGAGCACCGGGAATCAGCCTTCTGGTCGTTGCGACGCGAAGCTCCCATCAAGTTCTTCAAGGAAATGCCACTCGTCAACTTCCCGGTGGGACCCGGTTACTACGCATTGACCAAACACGAGGACATCTGGTCGGTCAGTCGCAACCCCGAGCTGTGGTGTAGCGGACAAGGTTCCAACATCACCACCTTGACGCCGGAGCTGAACGAATTCTTCGGCTCCATGATCAACATGGACGACCCGAAGCATTTCCGCCTGCGGTCAATCGTCTCGAAAGGCTTCACCCCGAAGGAAATTGCCAGGGTGGAGGAATACGTGAAGGAGAAAGCGCGCACGCTGGTGGACGAAGTGCTCGAGCAACACAGTGATGACGAGTTCGACTTCGTGGAGGCGCTCGCTGCCCCGTTCCCACTGGAGATCATCTGCGACATGATGGGCATTCCCCGTAGTGACGCCAAGCAGATTCTCGATTGGACCAACGTGATTCTCGGGGCAGGCGATCCCGACTTCGGCGGAACGCTGGAAAATCTGATGAAGGTGGCGCTCGAAATCTTCTCGTACGCCCAACAACTCGGTGAGTCTCGCTTGAAGAATCCGACCGACGACCTCACATCGGTGATGATGCACGCCGAGGTTGACGGGCAACGTATGACCAGTCAAGAGTTCGGAAGTTTCTTCATCCTGCTCGTGGTTGCCGGCAATGAGACCACGCGAAATGCCATCAGCCATGGGATGTTGGAGCTCACCCGTCGCCCCGACCAGCAACGCATCTGGTTCAACGACTTCGAGAAACACACCCGAACCGCGGTGGAAGAGATCGTGCGTTGGGCATCACCGGTCATTCATTTCCGTCGCACCGCCACCCGCGATACGGAACTGCGCGGCATCGAGATGCCAGCCGGAACGAAAGTGGTGATGTGGTACAACTCGGGTAACCGCGACGAGGATCTCTTCGCCGACCCCTATCGTTTCGATGTCACGCGACAAATTCAGCCGGCCCAGATTGGCTTCGGTGCCGGTGGACCACACTTCTGCCTCGGCGCCAACTTGGCTCGCCGCGAGATTGCAGTGATGTTCGACGAGATTCGACGACGCTTGCCCTACCTTCGCATCACCGGTGAACCGGCGTATCTGCGCAGCAACTTCATCAACGGCATCAAACGCATGCCCTGCCGAATCAAGTAGCCAGCTAGGGCTTCACCCGACATCACTAAGAGCTTGGCTGACAAACCAGAGATTGTTGCGACCGCGAACTGTTGTCGCAACTCCCTGCTGCACCACGTTGAAACCACTTTGTTCCAGCGCTGCCCTAAGGACGGGCTCAGAAAAATACGACACATGCTGAGCCATGAATCGGTCATGACCGTCGGGAAGAGTCTCAAAGTCCGAGATATCTGGTACTTCCAGATAGAAGTACCCATCACCGGCCAAATCTGAACGTACATCCGACAGGAGTTGATTTGGCGCACCGAGATGTTCAAGAACTTGGCAACAAGTAATGAGTTCGAACTTCTGAGCCCCGAAAATCCCACTCTGGTAGTTCGAATTAACGACATGTGCGCCGGTTCTTCGACTGGCTAATTCCGCAAAGCTCGACGTTGGCTCTACGCCAAAAAAGCTCCAGTTTCCATGGAGTCTTCTGCGCATGGTCTCAATGAGAACGCCCCCGCCACAACCGACATCAAGGGCGCTACCAGACGAGCGTTGGCCGATCCTGGTCCACTCTTCAATGATGTCTATCTTCTTTGAATTCTCCGACTCAGTGAGAGGCAGCGATGTAATCCGATCGAAGTATTCGTCCGGTGTTTCATTTCGCCATTCTTGGTCCCGAAAACGCTTGTAAAGCTGCTCCAACTCGCTGTCCGTCAGTCTCACCGAGTTATGGACATGCCCACACGTCACGCACCGGAACCATTGGCGCTGAGAGGTCGCGTAAGACTTTCCGATCAAGTCCAGATAGTGGTCATCGCTAGTCACTTGCCGCATGACTGACGTGTTTGTATCACCACAGAGCGGACAACTTATGCGAGCCATAATGACAGATTACTAGACGCCGAACACGGAGACGTCCAACTGTGATGCTAGTTTTATGCGGCAGCCATTCGCATCGCCTCAACGACACGATCTCGTTCAGCAGTTGGGTTGGAAGTACAAAACGCCACCACAGCCTGAAGTAGGTTCATTCGGCTACCGCTCAATGTTCGAATTCCGAGAGACTCCGCGTCACGAAGAAGTTTGGACGGATCCGGCTGGTAAACGACATCAAAAATCAAGGACTGGCTTGGAATCCGACCGAGATCACTGATCGTCAGGGGCGATAAGTCGACCTGTGCGCCCCACCCCACGCTGGTGCAATTGACGACAATTGAGGCTGTACCCAACAGTGAAGACACATCTCCGATTGGCGCATACTTCACGCCGACGCGTTGGAGCCACTCAGTGTGTTGCGGATCCCTATAGGCAACCGTGATTCCGCCGTAACCGACGACATCTATCAGTGAAGCGATTACAGCACGACCTGTAGCCCCACAACCGAGAACCAATATGTTCTCGTCTGCGAGATCTACCTTCAACTCAAGAAGCGAATCAACGGCAGCCAAGCCATCGGTGTTGCTTCCAGCAAATCTTCCATTTTCAGCTCGAGAAAGCAGATTGATTGAGCCTGATCTCGCCGCGGCTACGGTCAACCGACCTTCGAACAGTTTTGCAAACTCGGTTTTATATGGCGCTGCAATTGCCACTCCGACCACTCGACTGTCGTGTTCCAATAAGATGGCCAGCTGTTCGAGACCGCTTGCGCCAACATCTAACGGGTACATCTCGCCGTCGATGCCCAGAAGGTTAAAAGCTGCATTCCAGAGTCGTGGTGATCGCGCCCCTTTCGAAGGATTCGACCCGACGATAAACGCAACCGTGTTCGGCAGGCGCGCCGGCAGCTCATTGGTGACGAGCTGGCTGAGGTCGTTAAGCAGTGCGTCTGACGGCATCGCGAACACGGTGCACTTGACGCACCAAGTCTCCGAACTGCTGATAGTCGAGAGGCTGCAGCGGGTCAACGGCCGCTTCGCTTGGAGTTGGGTGAACTTCAATCATCAGGCCGTCTGCCCCGGCTGCCACGGAGGCGAGCGCCATCGGCGTTACCCATGGTGCCCAGAAGGTGGCATGCGACGGGTCGGAAATGATGGGAAGGTGCGTGAGCTCCTTGGCGGCAGGAATCACTTGAAGGTCGAGCAGAAAGCGAGAGGTCGCACGGTGAGTGTGTGCAGTGGTGATCCCACGCTCACACAGCATGATTCGCTCGTTTCCCTCGACCATGAGGTACTCGGCAGCACCCAACCAGTCTCGCAGTGAGGCCCCATAGTGACGTTTCAACATCAGCGGTTTACCGGTTTTGGCACATGCGGTAAGGAATGGGTAATTCTGCATATTGCGCGACCCGATTTGGATGATGTCGGCGACTTCGCACACCAGTGGCAGAAAGCGCTCTTCCATAACCTCGGTTATTACCGGCAGCCCGGTGACGCGTTTGGCCTCACCTAGCCACTCGATACCCTTCTCCCGAGTTTCGTTGTATTTGGCGCTGCGATAAGGAAATGTCAAAGGTTTGAATGCACCGCCGCGAAGGAACTGTGCACCCAGTCTTTGGACGTTCCTTGCTATGTCGACGATGAGAGCTTCCGACTCGACCATATTCGGTCCAGCCATGATGGGGACACCAGGGCCTCCGAAAACCACTCCCGCGACCTCAAAACTCGAGAAGTGGTCTGGCGCCTTCTTTGCAACCAAAGGAAACTTCGTTTCAAGATCTTCAGGTGTTACGTCTTTGCCTGGGAATTTATTCTGAATCTCCGTCACAGTTTTGCCGTCCTCACTCCCAGTCTTGCCGAAAGTGACGACTCCCCAACGGCAACCCACTTCCGCTGCTCATCGCTCTGATAGAGGGCATGAATGATCTCACATGTGTGGACTGAATCTATTGCATTTACCGGTGCAGCGATGTTTCCAGCCTTCAGCCGCTTGGCAATCTCGCTCAACAGAGTGCCGTGACTAAGGCCGTAACCAGTTGGCACTTCTTGGCTTGCTGATTCAGCAGCATGTGAATCCGATGCGAGGTGGTGAACGAAATCAAACTCCTCGACTTTGTTTAGCGCGATTCCGCCGACTCGAACAACGCCACCTTCCGCGGTAACGGTTAGCGATGCCTCAAAGTCACGAGGGCGCGCAGCGGTGGTCGCCTCGATCGTTCCGAGCGCTCCGGACGAAGTTCTGAAGAGAGCCACCAAAGTGTCCTCAGCTTCGAGCTTGTTCAGTCGATTGCCAATGGTCGCGCTTACTTCACGAATCGGGCCGAACAGCCACTGCAGAACATCCACGTGGTGAATTGCCTGTTGATTGATAACGCCGCCATCCATCGCCCAGGTTCCATGCCAGCCGTCGTTGTAGTAGCCCTGATCTCGAGACCAGCGCAATCGAACGGAGAGACTGGTAATTGCCCCAAAACGCCCTCCATCAACAGCCGATTTCAAAAGTCTTACGGCTGGATTGAACCTGTTTTGAAACGCTACGCCGTACATCAAGCCCTTCGTTTGCGCACACTCATGTAGACGTCGGATATCGGCCGGGATCATGGCTGCCGGCTTTTCTACGAGCACATGTCGCCCTGCATTGAGAGCAATCTCTGTGTGCTCGGCGTGCAAACCTGATGGAGTAGCCACCACAACCAAATCCGGATCACTCTTCGTGATGCAGTCTTCGATATCGGCGCTCTCATAGGCACCAAAGTGACGGGCGAAGTCAAGACGCTTTTGCGTATCAACATCACAAACACCGGATACTTGAATGCTCGTCAACTGAGGATCCGAGAGCACCGCCCGATAGTGCTTGGCAACCCGACCACAACCGATAAGTGCGACTCGCATCGCTACTTGCTCCCTAGGTCAACTTCATCGAGCAGACGCCTGCCAAGTTCCAAATTCACATTTGACCGAAACTCAAGAGACGTTATCTCATCGGAAACTTCGAACACGCCAACGCGACTCCCGAACGGTTCTCGACCCCGGAGGGCCGCACTTCTGATGACTGTGCTGTAACCAAGAAGACCGATATAGGCACTCGAGGTCTTGAGTTCCCGAGGTTTAAAGCCCTCTCCAACCTGCACGACGACACCTTGATCGTCAGCCCACAATCCTCGACGCTCGCGCCTACCCGCCACCACAACTTCGAGACCTTCTGAATAAAGCCGATCGAGCATGTCGCTGATATGGCTTATGCGACGCAACGGATATGCAATCTCGAGCAGTATCACTGCATCAACAACGGTTGAAGACTTCTCAACCTCATCCATCGCATGTCGCACGACGTCTACAACATCGACGGCTTTGTCGGCGAGATGGCTGGGGCGAATGAACGGAGCTTCGCCACCAGCTCGGCGAGCGGTATCTGCCAGAGCTTCAGAGTCCGTGGAAACAACGACCTTCGCGACATCCTTTAGCTGCAGGGCTGTCCGTACCGTAACGGTGAGCAACTCGTGTTGAAGTGGGAACTCGGGCTGTTCCCTCACCGGTATCACGACAATGTTGTGCTGCCGATTCGTCGCGAGAAAATCCGGAAGGGTTGATTCGCCATGGATTTGTTCCATTACGCGCACAACACCTTGAGCACGCTTTACGTCGAGTCCTTGGTGAATTCCGTGCCAGTGATACACGCTTGCGGAAGGCTCGTAGACAATGGTCATTCCGGCATTGATAACGGCTTGTCCCCAGACGCGATCTTCCAAGTTCTTTACATGTTCGTCAAATGGGAACTGTTCCCAAGTGGAGCGGCGCAAAGCAGAGTTTGCATTGTGAAAGAACGGATCTCGTTCCTGAATCTTTGTGTCGAGCCCAAACACCGTCAGCAAGTCGCGCTTGTCGTGCGGATCCGAAAATGGCAGAGGTTCTTGTCGGCCATAAACACCTGCCACACGTTGGTCACGAAGTGGAGCCACCAAGTGTGAAAGCCACTGAGGCGACGTTGGTATGCAGTGCGCAGACAAACATACAATGATGTCTCCACGGGAGGCTCGGATTCCGTCATTCAGGGCTTCGCCTGGCCGAAATTCCGAAATTGACAACACCGTGACATCAAACGCTTGAACCTTCTTAAGGGTCGCATCGGTGGACTCGTTGTCAACAATGATCACCTCATGATTGACATACTCCTGCGAGGCAATGGCTTCCAAACACTTGTCGATCCAGCGCTCTTCGTTGCGAGTGCGAACGACGATCGAGACCAATTGTTTAGACATGCGAGTCCATTCGAATCTTCAATGCTGCACTTGCCAGATCTAGATCCTCTCTCTTGTGAATATCAATTGACGAGAAGTCATCATCGTGCGCGATAATCATCACACGGTCACCGATCCTTCGACCTTCCCGCCAGATCCGTGACCGACTCGCACTCGCGAGACCAGTGTCTTCACGAACGATTTTGCGACGAACTTGGCGCGAAGCATAGACCTTCATCCAGTCACGCAGTCGCACCCATGAGCCATCTTCCTGCTGCTCCCAGTAATTCTTATGAGTTGCGAGCCCCACGAAAGCACTGTCGAGAGAGTCGTCGCCCCGAAGGCTGTCAACACATGCGGAAATCCATCTAGGTTCGCGAAAGATGTCCGTCGGAGAGATAAAGACGCAAATATCAAATGTCCGCGACAACGCAACCTCAGTGCGAAGAAGTGCATCCTGCAACGTCGCTTCGGTGGTGGCCAGATCGCCGGAGAGTTCCGGCTCACGCAGAAACGGTGTCAGTGCTCCGGCACCCCTGGCCTCCCTCGCGATCTCTTCGCTGTCGGTCGTCACCACGACGACGTCACAAACGCCAGCTTCCCGTGCATGTCGTACCGCCCTCGCGATGAGGGACTCCCCCTCGAGTTTCATCAGATTCTTGCCAGGTAGCCCTTTTGACCCTCCGCGGGCGGGAATCACACACAGAACGCCGCCCTGCGCACGAGACATCTTTAGGAGTCTAACTTTGACGCTGAGCGCCCAAAGACTCCGCTAGTCGCCAATCAACGAAGGGTTTGAACGACACCAGCGCACCAGTTCGTCAACACCGGCCGCCAACGATGTCTTGGGAGTCCAGCCAATGGCGATACGCAACGCGGACGTATCCGCATGAGTGGCATCCATATCGCCATCCTGAGCAGGCAATACTTCGGTTTTCACAGGGCAACCCAAGGATGACTCCAGAGCTGCAAGAAAGTCCGTTACTCGTGCAGGTTGACCCGATCCAACATTGAATACACGGAATGGGGCGGTACTGGTCGACGGATTCGGATTCTTCCGTGAGAAGCGCTGGTCGGGAGCAGCGGGCTTCGGAATCAATGCAACGACTGCGTCAACAATGTCGTCAATATAGGTGAAGTCTCGGGTTCCGTGGCCCCCATTGAACAGTGGAATCTTCTCCCCTTGGAGGGTTTTTCTCACGAATATGAATGGCGCCATGTCAGGACGACCGGCAGGCCCGTACACCGTAAAGAATCTCAAGCCGGTGGTAGGGAGCGAAAACAGATGTGAATACGAATGGGCAACTGCCTCGTTCGCGATCTTGGTAGCCGAATACAGATTGAGTGGATGTCGGACGCTCTGGGTTTCAACGTACGGCAATTGAGCGTTCAAACCATACACCGAGCTGGTTGAGGCATACACGAAATGCGGTGATACGACACTCCTAGCAAACTCCATCATGTTTGCGAATCCCACTAAATTGCTCCACACATACGACTTCGGATCTTGAATGGAGTAGCGCACTCCCGCTTGAGCGGCGAGATGGACGATTGGAGCGTTGATGCAGCTTTCGGTGAGTCGGCTCAAATCCGTCGTGTTGGAGATGTCAAGTTGATGAAAATGGAAGTTTGACCTCAGTTGCAGTTCAGTTAGCCGATGCAATTTGAGGCTGACGGGATAATACGAATTCAGATTGTCAATTCCAATGACGTTCCACCCCTGATCAAGCAGTCGTTTTGAAACGGCCGCTCCGATGAACCCAGCCGCACCGGTAACCAGTATCGGCTTCAATTTCGACCAATTCCGAAATAGTCGAGACCGGCCGACGCCACTTGTCGCTTGTTCCACTGATTTCGTCCATCGACGACGACTCTCCCACGCATCACCTCGCGGAGCGCCTCGAAGTTTGGACTTCGATATTGACGCCACTCTGTAACGAGCACGACGACGTCCGCACCTCTAGATGCAGCAAACTCGTCACCGTACAACGTTGCCGATTGGGGCAAGGATACGGAATCAATTTGCGCTTGGGTCACCACGGGGTCGGCCAAACGGACCTCCATCCCTGCGCTCGATAACCGTGACGCCAGTTTTAGGGCAGGCGCCTCGCGAATGTCGTCCGTGCCCGGCTTGAAAGCCACTCCCCAAACTGCAACGACAGGAGCTCGCTCATTGAGAACCGCGCGACGAATCTGGCCATCAATGATGTCGATTTGTCGGTCGTTGCGTGCGATGACTGCATCCACCAAGTTCGGAACTATTCCATTCAGCTGCATCTGTGCGCCGAGCGAACGAAGATCTTTCGGGAAGCAACTTCCGCCAAATCCAATACCCGCATACAGGAAGCTGGAGCCGATACGGCTGTCTGCTCCCATTCCCTTTCTGACGTCCTCGATATCAGCACCAACATGAGTGGCGTATTCGGCAAGCTCATTCATGAATGAGATTCTCGTCGCCAACATTGCATTCGCCCCGTACTTCACGAGCTCCGCCGATTCAGGAGTCATGAAGATTATCTTGTCGTGGTTACGTGAGAATGGTTCGTAAAGTTCTCGCAAGAGTTCCCTTTCCGCCGTGGAACGAGCCCCCACGATGATTCGGTCTGGTTTGAGACCATCCGACACCGCAGAGCCCTCCTTCAGGAACTCCGGGTTCGACACCACGGAGGTGTCAGTGCCCCCAAAGATTTCGGTGAGTTTCGCATTGGTTCCCACCGGTACCGTGCTTTTGATCAGGACCGTAAGTGGTTGAGTGAGGTATGCGCGGATTTCTCGGGCCACAGCCAGAATCTGACTCAAATCCGTGGACCCATCCGCCAGAGACGGTGTGCCTACTGCGAGCACGGCCATTCGCCCGTGATTCACTGCTTCTCCAACATTCCTCGTGAATTCCAAACGACCACTCGCTGCGCCGTTCGCCACCAATTCAGAGAGCCCCGGCTCATAAAACGGAACCCGACCCGACAAGAGCGCCTGAATCTTTGTGTCGTCGTGATCACAGCAAACGACGTGATGCCCCACTTCTGCGAAACACGCCGCAGTTACCAACCCGACGTAACCAGCGCCAAAAACTGAGATGTTCACTATCGGTGCTCACTCTCCCCGCGTTCAGGCTACGAGCGGCGCCACATCTCAGCTAGCGCAGTTGGGGCAGTACGTGGCGGGCGACGAGGTCGCACTCGGCGAGATGCGGGTAGCCCGACAAGATGAACGTATCGATGCCTGCGTCGCGTAACTCACGGAGCTTTCCCGCCACTTGGTCGGGGTCACCCACGATCGCTATACCGGCACCGCTCCGCGCACGGCCCACACCCGTCCAGAGGTGGCGCTCGACGTAACCGTCTTCGTCGGCATCGTCGCGAAGCTGACTCTGGCGGGCCACGCCGGCCGACTTCGAATCGAGCGACTTCGCGCGGATTGCTGCCCCTGTGTCGGCATCCAACCGTGACAGCAGTCGGGTCGCAGCCGCACGAGCCTCGGCTTCGGTTTCACGAACGATCACGTGGCTGCGCCACCCGTACCGCAACGTGCGACCAAAGGTTGCGGCGCGGTCGTTCATTTCACGCATCGTCTCGCGCATGCGTTCGGTGGTGTCGGGCCACATCAAGTACACGTCACAGGATTCCGCGGCGCACCGTCGAGCGGCTTCGGAAAGCCCACCGAAGTACACCACCGGGTCGTGCGGATGCTGCACTGCAATACGCGGCGGATCCACGTGTGCGGAAACGAAT
>Ga0208721_1000179_pt1 | contig 14557 bp, 15 predicted proteins | sample LakMenEpi17Aug10_FD_150705 | JGI IMG/M metagenome (GOLD analysis project Ga0208721, IMG submission 150705) | Freshwater microbial communities from Lake Mendota, WI - 17AUG2010 deep hole epilimnion (SPAdes) | ecosystem: Environmental > Aquatic > Freshwater > Lentic | place: Lake Mendota, Madison... | reverse complement strand
CGGCGGCGGCGGCGGCAACCGCTGGTGATCGCCCAGGCCTGAGGCCTGCCCACAAAAACAGGCCCCGGAAACGCTGCTCAGGCTCTGAGCGCGTTTCCGGGGCCTTTGCCATCTGAGAGCGAGGCAACCGACCTGCAGATGTGAGCGGCTGGGGCTCAGCAGGCGGCGCTGAGCTCGTCGGGCTCGATCAGATCATGCAGCTGATCCCGCTGCCAGTCGCGGCAGCGCACGGCGGCGGCAGGCAGGTTGGCCTGCAGTTCGCCTTCGCGGGGCTCAGGCAGGGCGCTGCGCAGGGCACGGCGGCGCAGCTTGGCCGTCCAGCGATGAAACCGATGGAAGGATCTCGAACGGGTCATGAACACCTCCTTCTGGAGACACCATCGGTCTAACCCCGGCCCGATCGCCGCCCAGGCTCCGAGCGGACAGCTTCACAATCCCGCCCGCCATCAGCCCGGATGGCACCCGAACCAGCCCTGTTGAATGGCCACCATGGCCCCCTCCACCCCGCCCCTGCGGCGCCTGCTGCGCACCCTCCGCCCCCAGCGCCGGCTGGTGTGGCTGGCGTCGATCTGCTCGGTGCTCAACAAGCTGTTCGACCTGGCGCCCCCGGTGCTGATCGGCCTGGCGGTTGATGTGGTGGTGCAGCAGGAGACCTCCTGGCTGGCGGTGCTCGGGGTGACCACAGTGCCCGGACAGCTGGGGGTGCTGGCACTGCTCTCCTTTGTGATCTGGAGCGCCGAGTCGCTGTTCGAATATCTCTACGCCCTGCTCTGGCGCAACCTGGCCCAAACGGTGCAGCACGAGCTGCGCCTCGAGGCCTACGACCATCTGCAGCGCCTGGAGATGGGCTTCTTCGACGCCAGCAGCAGCGGCCGCCTGCTGGCGATCCTCAACGACGACATCAATCAGCTGGAGCGCTTTCTCGACCAGGGCGCCAACGAGTTGCTGCAGCTGATCACCACCGTGCTGGCCGTGGGCGGCGCGATGGTCTGGCTCTCGCCCACGGTGGCGGGCGTGTCGTTCCTGCCGATCCCCGTGATCCTCTGGGGCTCCCTCAGCTTCCAGGGTCGGCTGCAGCCCCGCTACCGCGAAGTGCGTGAGCGGGCTGGTGATCTGGCCAGTCGCCTGGCCAACAATCTCGGTGGGATGCTCACGATCAAGAGCTACGCCGCCGAAGCCTGGGAAACCGAGCGGCTGCGCCAGCAGAGCGAGGCCTACCGCGCCAGCAACCGCAACGCCATCCGCCTCTCGGCCGCCTTCATCCCGCTGATCCGTTTCGCGATCCTGTTCGCCTTCCTGGCGATCCTGGTGATCGGCGGGCTGCAGGCCTGGCGCGGTCAGATCGCGATCGGCTCCTATTCCTTCCTGGTGTTCATCACCCAGCGCCTGCTCTGGCCGCTCACCAGCCTGGGCCGCACCCTCGACGACTACCAGCGGGCGATGGCCTCCACCCAGCGGGTGCTGGATCTGCTCGACACGCCGATCGCCATCCCCAGTGGCCACCGCGCCCTGCCCGCGTCCACCGTGCAGGGCGCCCTCAGCTTCCGTGGCCTGGGCTTTGCCTATCCCGGCCGCCAGCCGCTGCTGCAGGGCTTCGATCTGGAGGTGCCAGCCGGCAGCACCCTGGGCATCGTCGGCGCCACCGGCTCCGGCAAGAGCACCATCGTCAGGCTGCTGCTGCGCCTGTATGAGCTGCAGCAGGGCGAGATCCTGCTCGATGGCCTGCCGATCCGCGAGCTGGAGCTGGCGGATCTACGCCGGGCCATCGGCCTGGTGAGCCAGGAGGTTTTCCTGTTCCACGGCACGGTGAGCGAGAACATCGCCTACGGCAGCTTCGATGCTCCCCGCGCCGCCATCGAGCGGGCCGCACAGCTGGCCGAGGCCTCCCGCTTCATCGAGGCCCTGCCCCAGGGTTACGACACGGTGGTGGGCGAACGGGGCCAGCGGCTCTCGGGCGGCCAGCGACAGCGCATCGCCCTGGCCCGCGCCATCCTCAAGAACCCACCGGTGCTGATCCTCGATGAAGCCACCGCCGCGGTGGACAACGAAACCGAAGCGGCGATCCAGCGCTCCCTCGATCGGATCACCGCCGAGCGCACCACGCTGGTGATCGCCCACCGCCTCTCCACGGTCCGCCACGCCGATCGGATCGTGGTGATGGAGCAGGGGCGCATCATCGAAAGCGGCAGCCACGAGCAGCTGATCGCCGCCGGCGGGGCTTATGTGAATCTCTGGCGGGTGCAGGCTGGCCTGCGCCAGGACGAAGCCCTGCGCCTCTGACGGCGGCACCGACCGAGCCCAGAAGCGGGCCAAGAAGCGTGCCCAGAGGCAGGCACTGAATCGACGGGCTGAGCCGCCGCCTCGGCCAGCCCCGGAACTGACCGTCGCATAGGCTCTCAGCGAGCGTCGGGTCAAGGCGGGTGAAATAAGTTGTGAGAATGAAGAGTCCCGCTCTGCATCCCGCATCGCCTTCCACTTCAAGCCCTGCCCGCCCGCGTCGACGCGATGAACGTGGGCCTGTGCTTCTGGCGATTGGCGTCGGGCTGGGCGGTGGCCTGCTGCTGGCGGCACCGCTGAGCCATCTGCTGGCGGGCCAGGTGCTCGGCCCCGATCGGCGCATCACCAATCCCTTCAGCGCCTGGACCGGGCTCGGGGATCGTGAGGTGGTGATCCTCGGCACCGATGTGGGCGGCGGCAACACCGACGTGATGTACACCCTGCGGGTGCGGGACGGCGTCACCAAGCTCACGCAGGTGCCACGCGACACCTACATCGAATCGAGCAGCTTCGGCCCGCTCAAGGCCAATTCCCTTTATGCCATGGGCGGTCCCGAGGCGGTCAAGAGCGAGCTCTCCCGCCATCTGGGCCGACCGGTGCAGCACCACATCCTGGTGAATCTCTCGGTGATCCGCCGGCTGGGTGATGCCCTCGGTGGCCTGGAGGTGAACGTGCCCAAGCGCATGGTGTATCACGACAACACCCAGGGTCTGCACATCGATCTGCAGCCGGGCCCCCAGGTGCTGCGCGGCCGCGACATCGAAGGCTTCCTGCGCTTCCGCCACGATGAGATGGGCGACATCGGCCGCCTTGATCGCCAGCGGCTGCTGCTCAAGGCCCTGTTCCACCAGATCACCAGGCCAGAAAGCCTGGTGCGCCTGCCGGCCCTGCTGGCCGCCGCCGGCAAGGACCTCAAGACCGATCTCGGCCCGATGGAGATCGGCGGCCTGATCACCAGCATGGGCGGCACCCAGCTCGATGCCGAACGGCTGGGTGGGCGCCCCTTCATGCGCGACGGCATCAGCTATTGGGAGGCCGAATGGCCTGCAGCGGCAGGAGCCGCGGCCGGCGCCGGTGCTACCGCCGTGAGCCAGGAGCGCTACAAGTTCCTGTTCTGATCGCCCTCAGCGGCATAGGCCGCCGGCACCAGCACCAGGAACAGCCACCACCACACCAGCACCCCCAGGCCCAGCGGCAGGCTGATCCACCACAGCCGCAGCCACCACCAGCTGCCGCCTACCAGGATCACGCCGGTGGCCACGATCGACCACGGCTGGCACCACCACGGTTTCTGGGCCCAGAGATCGCCGCCTTCAGCCATGGGGTCCATCACCATTCCGCTCCGACGGCGAGCGATGCGTTCCGTCGTGATGGTCGTTGTGCTGCGAGAGCACGATCAAGGCGAGCACCAGCGCCGCTACGGCGAGCACCGGAGTCGAGGCCGCCACAGTGACCCCCAGGGCGGCAGTGAACCAGATCGAGGCCGCGCTGGTGAGGCCATGCACCTGGGGCGGACTGTGGCGCCGGCCCGTGCGATCCACCAGGATCTCGCCTGTGCCCAGGAAGCCGATGCCCGTGGCAACCCCCTGGATGGCGCGGCTGCGGGCCGAGGGGTCCGCGCCAGCCGCCAGCACCATCAGGCAGGCGCTCAGACCCACGAGCACATGCACCCGCACACGGTTGGGCTGCGGACTGCTGAAATGCTGCGCACGGTTGTAGCCCACGGCGATGCCGCACAGCACTGCCAGTCCCATGCGCAGCATGGCCTCGAGGTCGGGCGTCAGTCCTGGCATCAGGCTCATCGCAGCACTGGCATCGGGAGGGAATCCCCATAAGCTCCTGGCAGCGGAAGGCCAGCGCAGCCCGTGAAGAACCAGTTGCTGCGCAACAGCCTCAAGCTGGCGGTGGCGGTCTTCATCACGGCCACCATCGCCGTCTGGACGGAACGCATCGAGTTTGTCTGGTATCCGCTGCTGGCGGCGATCATCGTTGTGGATGACAACGATGACCAGACGGTGAGCGCTGCCACAGCCCGCATCCTGGGCACGGTGATGGGCGGCCTGATCACGTTCATGGTGCACACCATCCTCTCGGGCTGGATGGGGGTGCTGGTGTCGTTGCTGCTGATGATCCCGGTGCTGGAGATGCTGCGCTGGCAGAGCGCCCTTGGCACCGCGAGCCTGATCAGCATCATGTTCCTGATGATCCCGAGCCACGCGGCACTGAACTGGAACTACGTGTTCAACCGCGCCCTCGACACGGTGGTGGGCTGCATCGTGGCGATCCTGGTGGGCCTGCTGTTCTGGCCCCGCGGCAGCTACCAGGAACTCGGTGCTGCCGATCAGCGCCTGCGCGCCAGCTTGCTGAACCAACTGCAGCGCTACCGCCAGTGGATGGCCCATGAGGCGGCACGGCCTAGCCCCCTCAACCCCGCGCCGCTCACCGCTGATCTCCTGCGCATCGAGCAACTGGTGGGGAACGAGCGCCGCGGGCCGCGCCACCAGCAGCTGCGGCGCAGCCGCTGGGAGCAGCGGTTGCGGCTCTGGCAACTGGCCCACATGCACTGGATCAGCTGGGAGCGACTGATGCAGACCATTCCTGAACAGCAGGCCCTGGATGCCGCCCCGATCCGCCGATCGGTGGAGGCCCTCCAGCAGCAACTGGAAAGCCTCCCCCGCCCAACCCCCCAGCGGGATTCACGGGTCTGGCAACAGCTCGCCAACGAGCAGCACCTGCCCCTGCTGCCGCTGCTTGCCCTCGCCGAGGAACAACGCCCCCTGCATGCCTGCCTGGGAGGCCTGAACCGCCTGGTGCCGCGGTGATCAACCGCAACGCCCTTCGCACAGCACTCACCGCTGGTCTGGCCAACGGTTTCGCCACCGTCACCGACCTGCCGGACATCCAGTACGTCTCGTTGGCGGTGCTGCAGGTGTCCAGTGGGACCTACGGCGCCTCGTTCGAACTGGGCCGCCAGCGCCTGCTGGGCACCGTGCTGGGTTCGCTGCTGCTGCTGATCGGCTACACGGGCCTGCACGAGCTGCCGCTTGGGGTGGGCCTGGCCATCACCCTGGGCTGTCTGCGGCTGCTGGGGGGGCTGCTCGGCCTGAAGGTGGGCTACAAGGTGGGGGGGATGATCGTGGTGATGGGCTGGCTGGTGCATGAGGGCGACCTCGCCAGCTGGATTCCGCTGCGGTTCTTCTGGACCGCCCTGGGCGTGCTCCTGATGGTTCTGAGCCTGCGCCTGTTCTGGCCGGCTCGGGGCAGTACCGCCTGCCTCAACGGTTACGCCAACCTCCTGCATCAACTGGCCGGCTGTTTCCAGGAGTTGGCGGCCCGCCTGGTCCAGCAGGGTGACCAACCGGAATCCCAGCCAGCAGCCCATAGCCCCGACTCCCGCCGGCTTCGCACGGCCCTGCAGAGCGCCCGGAGCCTGCGCTCGAGCCTGCTGCCGGAGCTCGGCAACCAACCCCTGCGCCACCCCACCTATCTGCTGGTCAGCACCCTCGATGCCACCGCATCCCGGCTGGTGACGCTGGTGATCGGCATGGAGAGAGCCGCCCCCACCGCCCGCGATCCCAAATTGCTGGCGCGGCTGCATCAGGCCGAGGCCGAGCTGCTGCAGCAGATGGCCGCCCAGATCCTGCGCTGGGAGCAGCAGCTGCGGAGCACGCAAGGCCTGCCTGTCCCACCTTCGGAACCCCTGCAGGCACCGCAGAGCTGGCTGAACCTCGACGCCGAGCTGCTCGACCCCCTGGCCAACGCCGCTTCCCTGGATCGCCTGGAGCGCATCGCGGCACGGCTGCTGCTCTGCCGTCAGGCGGAGCAGGCGATTCGCGACGGCGAGGCGAACTGGACCCGGATCCTCACTCCGGGCTGAGCCAAGCCATGGCCCTCGTCAGAAGCCATGGCCCTCGTTAGTCGTCTGCTGCAGCAGCGCCAGCTGGCGGCCGTCCGCAAGGCGGCACAACGCCAGAAGCCCAGCTCAACAAGGCCCGGCAGACTGAAGCGCACCAGAGGCTGATCAGCATCCATCGTGGGCACCCGCTCCAGCCTCTTCGCACTTTCACTCCTGTTCGGCAGCCCGGCCCTGGCCCTGCCGCTGCCGGCGCCAATGCCCGGCAGCGGCAACAGCGCCGGAACCGCCCTGCTGGAGCGCAGCTGGCAGCGGCTCGACGCCGATCTGCGCGCCCTGGATCAGATGCTCCCCGCAGAGCCGGAAGAACGGGTGAGCGACGTGCTCGGAACGCCAACACTCCCGACCAACCTGTTGCGCGCCAATGAGCCTGCAAGCGGGCCGCTCCGGCCGGAGCAGACCATGGCCGCCCCGCCACTGCAGCTGCCCACGGCCCAGCAGCTCAGGCCAGGCAGCGTCTCAGGCCTCAGCCTGGAGCAGGCCCTGGCCATCGCCTTCGCCAACAGCGCCACATTGCAGGCCCAGCGGGAGCAGGTGGCGGCTGCCCTGGCGAGCCTTCAGGCGGCAATGGGCACCTACTGGCCCACGATCAGTGCCTTCGCCAGCGGTGGCTATGAACGCAACCGCACCACCGAAACATCCCTGCAGCCCAACGACACCCTGGGCTTCGGCCCCCTGTTCGCGGGCAATGGCCTGCTCGCCCCAAGCAACCCGAACTCCAGCGCTGGCCAGAGCGGCACTCCCACGGCGGGGCCCTTCTATGTACCCGAGGGCGGCTTTGTGAAAGGCACCTCGGGCAGCAGCGTGTTTGAGGGGGGCCTTCAGCTCAACTACGCCCTGCTCGACTTCGCCCGAACCCCCAAGGTGAAGGCCGCCCGGGCCAGCCTGCAGCAACAGCGCAACACCTACGCCAACGAGCTGCGCTCCCTGCAGTTGCAGGTCAGCGAGGCCTACTACCAGCTGCAAAAGGCCGACCAGCTGGTGCGCGTCTACGACGCCAATGTGCGCAACGATCTGGTGATCCTCCAGGACACCCTCGATCTCAAGCAGGCCGGCCTGGTGCCCCGACTTGATGTGCTGCGGCGCCGGGCGATTGAGGCGTCGGATCAGGAAACGCTGATCCAGGCGATGGCCGACCGGGCCGTGGCCCGTCGCCAGCTGGCGGTGCTGCTCAACCTGCCGGCGGATGTCACCCCCAGCGCCAGCGATCCGATCGTGATCCAACCCCGCTGGCCACTCAACCTGGAGCAGAGCCTTCTGGCGGCCTACCGCGGCAACCCTGAGCTCGAGGCGATCCTGGCGACGCGCCAGGCCCTGGCCCAGCAGCAGCAGGCCACAGCGGCAGCTCTGCTGCCGAAGCTGTCGCTGTTCGCCAATGCCGGTGGCAGCAGCAACCTCTCCAGCCTTGGCAACTTCGAGCTGGGCGGGGGCGGCTGCTGCGGCGCCACAGCGCTGCCCCTCACCTCGAGCAATAGCTGGGACTGGTCGGTGGGTCTGACGATGACCTGGCTGCTGTTCGATGCGGGCACCACGGCGGGTGAAGCGCGGGCCTTTGCCAAGCGGGAGGCAGCCGCAGTGCAGCAGTACGCCGCCAGCCGCAATCAGATCCGCCTGCGGCTGGAGCAGGCCTTTTTCAATCACGAAGCCAGCCTGGCCAAGCTGAGCGCGGCCAGGCGGGGGGTGGCCGCCGCCCTGGAGGCCTTCCGTGACGTGCGCCTGCGCTACCTCGCCGGCCTGTCCAGCGAAATCGACGTCTCGTTCACCCAGGACCGCCTGATCGGCAGCCTGGTGCAGCGTCTCAACGCCACCGTGGGGGTGAACATCACCTACGCCCGTCTGCTGCGGGAGCTGCTGCCGGTGCCGCGCGATCCCGATCAGAGGATCCAGCCGCAACTTCAGGTTTCGATCAACACCACCACCCCCTGAGGGAGGCTTTCGCCATGGCGACAGCACGACCCGCCCTGAGCCCCCTCTGGCGCAACGCCCTGCGCACCTGGCTGGCGGCCACGCTCAGCATCGGCGTGGTGCTCTGGGCCGGCCGCGGGAGCGTCCTGTCGCTCAGCCTGTTGATGGTGGTCCTGTTCATCAACGAAGACGACCTCACCCCGGCTCGCAGCATCGCCCAGATGATCGGCGCCGCCCTGGTGGGCATCCTGACCGCAGCGGTGCTGAAGGACTTCTCCAACGCCTGGCCGATGCTCGGGATCAGCCTGTTGGCCACTGGTGCCCTGGTGCGTGGACTCGGTCTGGCCAAGGGCGTCGGCTTCGGCTACATGATCTGCTGGGCCGTGGATGTCATCGGCGGTGGCACCCACTTCACCTGGGCCCTGGTGTTCGATCTGACCTTCGCCTCAGTGGTGGGGATCGGCATGGCCCAGGTCGCCACCTGGGTGTTCTGGCCTCGCCGCCCACTGGCGCAACTGCCCGGCTTGGAGCGGGCCATCGCCGAGCAGATGGCCCGGCAGGTGCGCGTGTTTCGCCTCTGGCTGCTCAGCGGAGGCGCGCCGCCACCCCAGCTGCGCTCCCAGGAGCTTCTACCTCAGATCCTGCGTCTGCAGGCAGTGCGCGCCCTGAGGCAGGGCACGTCGCTGCCGAAACAAACCCAACGGCTGGGCTGGCGCTGGGGCCAGGCCGGTGATCTGTGGCGACAGCTGCTGCGCCAGTGGCTGCTGCTGGAGCCCTTGCTGCTTCAGCTCAACACCCCCGTGCCCCTCGAAACCCAGCAGCACTCGCTGGTGATCCGCTGCCTCAACGAGCTGGAAGAGAGCCTGCTGCCAGACGCCTCAACCCCGGCCAGAGGCTGGGCCTCCCGATCCGATACGGGTCTGTGGCTCGCCGAAGCCGATCGACTGGGCAGCTCCCAGCCCCTGCTGCTGAGCATTGCCCAACAGGGCAGAAACCTGGCGGCTCTGATGCGGAGCCGCCGATCCCTGATCGGCTCAATCCAACCGCTGGTGGGGACGGCGCCATGAGCCAGGGGGGGATGCGCGACACCCTGCGGCTCGCTGGCACGGTGATGGTGGTGAACGGCTTCGCCAGCCTCACCGGCCTCGCCTTTGCGACCTACGCCTCCCTGGCCGTGCTGAGCGTCACGGTGGGCAGCTACGGCAACACGCTGGAACTGGGCCGTCAGCGGCTGATCGGCACCCTGCTGGGAGCGATCGTGGTGTTCTTCGGCTACCGAGCCTGGGGGCAGCTGCCGGTGCTGGTGGCGCTGCCCCTGGCGCTGCTGCTGGTGCGGGCGCTGGCGGGCTGGCTGCGCCTCACCGTGGGCTATGGCGTCAGCTGCTTCGTGGTGATCATGGGCTGGCTGAGCCATGAACAGCAGCTCGACAGCTGGATCACGCTGCGTCTGTTCTGGACGGCCTTCGGCATCCTGCTCGCCCTGCTGAGCCTGCGGCTGTTCTGGCCGTCTCGAGCGCGGATGCAGCAGCGGCTGGGCCTTCTGCAACTGCTGGTTGACCTGGGCAACACCATGCAGTGTTTCGTGGGCCGGCAGCCCCAGCAGCATCAGCGCCGAGCCTTTGGTGAGCAACTGCGCGGCTTGCGCAGCGATCTGCTCAGCCTGCGTGATCAACGCCAGAGCGCCCTGCTGGAGCTGGGGAGCCTGGCGGCCCAGCATCCCGTGGCCCGGCTCTGGGAACTGCTGGATCAGACCTGCGAGACGCTGATCCTCGACCTCGACGAGCTGCGCCGCCTGCCCACCCCCCACTGGCAGAGCTGGGGATTGGAGCTGCATCACGAGGCGGCGCTGCAGTTCAGCGGAGCCGTGGCCGAGCGCCTGCTGCTCTGGCGGCAGGTGCTGGGCAGCTCCATGCAGCTGCTGCCCCCACCGGCTGAACTGAGGCCGTCTCTCGATCTTGAGGCCCTGTTGCAACCGAGCCATCGCGATGCCTTTGCCTCCCTCAGCCCGCAGCAGCTGGAGCAGGTGGCCACCCGGCTGATGGTGCTGCATCGCATCGATCAGACCCTGGCCGACACCGAGGGTGCCTGGCAATCCCTGGTCCGTTGAAGGGGAAGGAACGGCGGGTCAGGCCCCCGGTCGCGACGACCACCAGCGCTCGATCCGATACAGCAGCACCACCAACAGCACCACCAGCCAGAACCACAGCTCGGGCGGGTTGGCATTGAACAGAATCAGCAGCAGCACCACCTCGCTCACCAGCCAGGGCAGCTCCTGGCGCAGCAGGGCATTACGGATCGGCGGCAGGCGAGGAGTCATGGGAGGGTGTTGGGCTGACGCAGGGGGGAGCGATTCCAGCGCAGATCGATCCAGGGGGTGCGATAGCCGCCGGTGAGTGAGCGCAGACCGGGAAGCACGTAGGTGATCGGCGAGCGCCACTCCACATAGGCATGGGTGGAAATGGTGAGGCCATCGCGGATCGGGAACACGCCGCTGCCGCCCGAGAGGGTCCAGCGGTAGCCATCCACGCTCGACGGGTCGTGTTGCAGCTCGATCTCACTGCGCATCACCGGGCCGTTCTTGACGATCTCCTGAGCCAGCTGGGGGTTGCCGAGCGTGGTGGAGATGTCGTCTTCAGTGGCGGGAAGCGTGAGCACCTGGCGCACGGTGCCGACGATCCCCCCGAAACGACCACGCTGCTTCCAGAGGGGCACCACCTCCACGGGCAGGCCCAGTGGCAGGCGGCGGGCATCGGCGGGGGAGAAGTAGGCCACGGCCTTCAGCGGCCGGGTTTTGGCCTGGGGCTGCTCCGGCCGGCCGATCGTGCCCAGGCGCTGCCCGGTGCTCACGGTCTGCCCCGGAATCACCTGCAGATCGAGAACGGTGCCGTCGCGTTCAGCCTGCACCTTGCCGTCGTAAGCGATCTTGGCCTCGGTCACCTCGATCTCCCGCTTGAGATCGTCGATCTGATAGCGGCGTTGCAGGGCCTGCGTCTCGATGGTGAGCTTCACCTGCTGAAAGTTGGTGACGACGTTCTTCTCGGAGATCTTCACGTCGTCGAGGTTGACGCTGGTGCTGGTCAGCCCCTGCTCCGCCGAGACCACGGCGGTCGAGAGCGGCGCCACGACCTCGCGCTTCGCCAGCCACTCCAGGTTGCGCAGTTTGCTGGCATACGTCGACTGGAGCTCGCCATAGCGGCGACGATCGTCGGCGTACTTGGCCAGCGCCGTATCCAAGGCCTTCTTCTCGGTGCTCAGCCGCAGCGCATCGCGGGCATCGAGTTGCTCGTTGTGCCGCTCCAGCTGGCGCAGGTTGCCGCGCTGCTGGGCGAGCTGGCGCTCGAGCACGGGCAGATAGAGCTGCATCAGCACCTGGCCGCGCTTCACCCGCTCGCCAACCTTCGCGGCCACCTCACGCACCTGACCGCCGGAGCGGGCGTTGAGGATGCCGGCGTTGTCGGGATAAATCAGAACACCCGTGCCGGTCACTTCCGTGGGAACCGGCCAGAACAGCGCCCAGAAGAGCAGGCCACCGCTCAGTGCCGCCAGGCTCACCCCCACCTGGGCGTGGTCGCTCAGGCCGTTCCAGCGCTCCTGCACGCGCAGCGACCCACGCCTGGGCTTGGGCGAGTCGGACGGAGGGGCAGTCGCTGTCATGCGAGCCAGCTTGCTGCAATCCCCTCCGCCTGTCAGCCCCAGGGTTCCACAGGCCAGAGCCCCAGGCGACGCAGAGCGGTCTGCGCTCCAGCGGGGTCAGCCGCGCCCACCAGGCAGCGCGCCAGCAGCGGCGCCAGCACCGGCACCTGCGAGAAGCCGGCACTGAAGCCGGTGAACGCCCAGATCCCCGTGGCCAGCGGTCCCACCAGCGGCCGGCCATCGCTGCAGAACGCCACCCCGGCCTGGCGCAGCGCCCCCGGCAGGGCGGCGAGCGTCGCCCCCCAGGGATCGGCCGCCAGAGCCTGACGCAGCTGTTGTTCGGTCACCGGCGCCGCCGGCGGCAGGCCGGGCTCCAGGGCAGGGCGCACCAGCGTCAGCTGCCCCAGCAGGGCCCCATCCCCCCGTGGCACCAGCCCGGGATCCAGCACCCTTTCAGGCGCCTGCAGCTGGTGGGCGCGCCGTTCCAGCGGGACGCGCGCAAAGCGTTGCGGCAGCCAGCAGGTCCCGAGCCCCAGGGCGGCCGGAACGGCAGGCAGCTCCAGCACGGCCGCCCAGCTCGTGCGGCAGCGCTCCGTCAGCTGGGGCCAGAGCTGGCGGCAGCCGCTGCCCGCGGCAAGCACCACCACAGCTGCCTGCAGGGTTCTGCCGTTGGAGAGAGCCAGCGCGGCTCCCCCCAACGGCAGCGGATCCAACCGCTCCACCGCAGCCGCGATCCGCTCCACCCCTGCCGCCACCAGCAGCTCCGGCCAGCGGCGCTCCAGCACCGCCGTGTCCACCTGGCCGAAGGGCAGCACCCCGAGGCGGCTCAAGCGTCGCAGCGCCCGATTGTCACCATGCAGCCGCAGGCCCACAGCCCGCCAGCCCAACGCACCATGCTGGCGCTGCAGGCGCCGCCAGCGGCGCGATGCTCCCGCCGCCAGCCGGGCCAGGGGCGTGGCGGCAAGGGGCCAGCCCGGCACGGCGCCGTAGCTGATCGCCGAGGCGGACGCCACAGAGTTCGCCTCCATTGCTGCCGGTGCGGCATCGATCAGGGTGACCGGCGCCCCCAGCTCGCGCAGCGCCAGGGCCAGCAGGCCACCAGCCAGCCCTCCCCCGACGATGACCACGCCAGGGGAGGCCTCAGCCATCAGATCTGCAGGGTGAAAGAGTGGATCACCTGGTTGAAGAGCAGCTTCACCTTCGGCCAGCGCGCCTCGTTGGTGCTGGCGGCCAGGGTGTAGAGGCGGCCGCGGTCCACCACCACCGTCGCCAGCTCGTGGCGATCGCGGTCGTTGAGGTGCACGGCGTATTCGAGGTCGTAGAAGGTGCGGCCGCCGTCCTCGCGCTCCACAGCCTCCACCAGCTCGGCCTGGCGGCCGCTGCCTTCGGGGGCGATCACCACGCGGCGCAACTTCTCGCCCACCGCCACGGCGCTGCCCAGGTTCTCGAGGCTGTTGGTGCTGTTCACATCCGACACCACCAGGCTGAGGGTCTCATCGGCGTTGATCAGGTCGTGGAAGACCACCTGTGGCCCCTCGGTGACCTGCACGCGGGTCCAGCCGGTGGGATAGAGAAAGGCGTAGCGGCCATCCGGACTCTGGAAGGAGTTGAGGCCGGCGGCTGCGGCGCTGCAGGAGCTGATCCCCAGGGCAAGCACCCCGGCCAGCAGCAGAGGCAGCAGCCGTGTCAGCCAGCCGGGGGACATCGGACGGCTGGCCATGGGGACGGGCGAGATGGCCGGGGAACGCATCGGCGGCGGCGGCGGAGCTGCGCGCATTCTCCCGCCCCGGCGCGACCGTCGTGATGGGATGCGATTCACGCGCCACGGAAGGCACCCTTAGATTCCCGCCAGTTGCGGCGTGCGTCCTGAGCGGTTTCACCCGCCCCCTGGCCCGGCTGATCGACCAGTTCGAGCGCCTGCCTGGCATCGGCCCGCGCACGGCCCAGCGACTCGCCCTGCACCTGCTGCGCCAGCCCACCGAGCAGATCCAGGCTTTCGCCGATGCCCTGCTGGCGGCCCGCAGCCAGGTGGGCCAATGCCAGCGCTGCTTCCATCTCTCGGCCGAACCGCTGTGTGAGATCTGCCGCAACGAGGAGCGCCGCACCGGCGTGCTCTGCGTGGTGGCCGACTCCCGCGACCTGCTGGCCCTGGAGCGCACCCGCGAGTTCAAGGGCGGCTACCACGTGCTCGGGGGGCTGATCTCGCCGATGGATGGGGTGGGCCCAGAGCTGTTGCAGGTGCAGCCCTTGGTGGAGCGGGTCGACCGCGACGGCATCACCGAAGTGATCCTGGCCCTCACACCGAGCGTGGAGGGCGACACCACCAGCCTCTATCTTGCGCGGCTGCTCAAGCCGTTCACGGCCGTGAGCCGCATCGCCTACGGCCTGCCGGTGGGCAGCGAGCTGGAATACGCCGATGAGGTCACCCTGGCGCGGGCCCTGGAAGGGCGGCGGCCGATGACCTGAACCCGCAGCGCAGCCCCCAATCCTTTCTCCCCGCCGCCGGTGAACCCCAGCCGCAGCCGCTACAGCGCCATCCCCCCCGCCGAACGGCTGCCGGAGTGGATCCGCACGCCGATCGGCAACGCCAGCGCCCTGGAGGGTGTGCAGACGGTGGTGAAGCAGCAGCGGCTGCACACGATCTGTGAGGAGGGCCGCTGCCCCAACCGCGGCGAGTGCTATTCCGCCGGCACCGCCACCTTTCTGCTGGGGGGGCCGATCTGCACCCGCAGCTGCGCCTTCTGCCAGGTGGAGAAGGGCCAGGCACCGGCAGCGTTCGATCCGGCGGAAGCGGAGCGGGTGGCCGAAGCGGTGGCCGTGCTCGGCCTG
>Ga0208721_1000177_pt1 | contig 14651 bp, 12 predicted proteins | sample LakMenEpi17Aug10_FD_150705 | JGI IMG/M metagenome (GOLD analysis project Ga0208721, IMG submission 150705) | Freshwater microbial communities from Lake Mendota, WI - 17AUG2010 deep hole epilimnion (SPAdes) | ecosystem: Environmental > Aquatic > Freshwater > Lentic | place: Lake Mendota, Madison... | reverse complement strand
CGGCAGCGAGCCCGACTGCTCGGCCGGCAACGGCTGCTGCGAGCCGGGCTGCGGTGCGGAGCCCGCCTGCGGGGCCGGCAACGGCTGCGCCGAGGCTGCTCCGACCCCCGATGCGTCCGCGTCTGTCAAGACGCAGACCAAGGTGGTCGCGGTGAGCCGGACGGTTTCTGTCAAGTGAATTGACGGTCGATAGGTCGAACGGAGATCTGTTGCCCGACTTCGGCCAGTGAGCTCCGCCCGGGACCAAAAGTCCCGGGCGGAGTTTTTTTGTTTTTCGCCTCGGGCATGGGGTGCCGCCACCATGTCGCCGGACGCTCTCTGCGGCCGTCCCGGCCTTCGTTCGCTGCATGTCCGCTGCGCTTCGGCATCCATGCCTGCGCTTGCTTCCACAGCCCGGCGTCATGGTGGCGGCACCCCTGCCAAGTGCTCGCTCCCGGAAAATTCCCGCCTCGACTGCATCCCGTCCCGTCAGGATGCGTCCCCACAGGCTGTAAGGTCAGGGCCGCCGGCAGCGACTCTTCTTCCGGGCGGGCACCATGCCCGCCCCGGCCCCCGAGCCGCCGGCCGACCCCCGTGAGCCCCCGTCATGCCCGAACCCGCCACGTGCACCGGCGCCGACTGGGCGTCGATCGTCCACGAACATGGCGACACCGTCTGGCGGCTCGCCCGCCGACTGCTTCACGACGAGGCTGACGCGGCGGAGTGCTTTCAGGAGACGTTCGTCGCCGCGATCACGGGCAACCGCCGGACCGGCATCACGAACCAGCCGGTCGGCAACTGGCCGGGCCTGCTGCGAAAAATCTGCGCCGCACGGGCGATCGATCTGATCCGGCGCCGGATCCGCGACCGGCGTCGGACCGCGTCTCTCGATGCCGCGGCCGCGATCGCCGCGCCGACCGCCAGCCCGGCCGACCTCGCCACATCGAGTGAGCTCGCCGACCGGCTGCGTCTGGCCCTGGCCGCCCTGCCGGCCCGGCAGGCGGAGGTGTTCACGCTGGCCGTCATCGAGGCCCTGCCGCATGCGGAGGTGGCGACGATCTGCGGAATCTCGACCAGCCACGTGGGCGTGCTCGTCCACCGCGCCCGCGGCCGGCTCCACGGCCTGCTTGCAGAACGCTCTCACGATCCGCTCCCCAAGCCCTTTCCCTCGCACCCCTGAACCCCACGGAGTCTTCTCTCATGCCCACGCAGCCAGCACACTCCGAGACCATCGTCGATGCCGCCGTCGTCGCCCTCCGCGAGACTGCCGTGGCCGACCACCCGTCCGCGGCACTCGTCGATCGCACGATCGCGGCCATGCAGTCGCACGGCGGCAGGCCCAGTCCGGCGGCAACCGGCTCGGCCGGCTGGCCCATTCGCGCCGGCTGGTGGCGGCTCGGCATCGCCGCGACGGTCGGCGTCGCGGCGGTGCTGGCCCTCGTGCTCGCGCCGGGGCTCACCGGCCGCGACGCCAACGCGGCCTTCGCGGCGATGCTCCAGAAGGTCCGCGAGGTGAAGAGCGTGCGGTATCGAGTCACCGTGCATGGACTAACGAACGTGAAGCCGGGAAATGAAATCAGTTACGTCGTGATCGAGACGGCCGATGGTAGCCGAGTCACATGCGACAACGATTCCCAAGTGGAGATCTATGGCCCAGCTGGGAGTCTCTTTCTCGACCCCACAAGCAGGACCGCATTCACGGATTCATCCGAAAAGTGTGCGGTGGTCCCCGACCTGCTTTCTCACTTTCGTAATGCCAACGGCGGACTGGGCCAGCCACTCGATGGCAAGCGGGTGGGCACCGTCGCCGCCCATGGCTATCGCGTGAGCAGAAGGAAGTGGAGCGATGGCGGCGATGGCAGCATGCGGGTCTACGTTGATCCGGCGACCGATTTACCCGTTCGCGTCGAGGAGGACTTGAATGGCGAGCCGAAAGCGGGGTTCGTGCTGTCCGACTTCGAGTGGGACATAAAAGTCGATCCGCAGCTTCTGTCACTCGATCCGCCGGCTGGTTATCGCCATGAAACTGCCCGCGCGATTACGCCACCTGAGGCGATCGCAGCGGGCCTGCGGCTCTATGCCGACCGAATGACGGGGAGTCTGCCCAACGCGCTGGAAGGTTTTGAAGCGACGAGTGCCTTGTTGCAAACCTACGACGACGAGGAGAAAAATACGCTGCCGGGCTTCGCGCCATGGTTCCATTTGAGAAAGGCCCTCGAGGATCTTCGAGACAAGAACACCCCGGTCCAGTACCTCGGCAAGGGCGGCAAGGCAGGAGATGCGACGCAGATCGTGGCCTGGTGGAAGGGGGAAAAACCCGGCCGGGCGATCGCGATCTACGGCGACTTCTCCGTGAAGGAGATCGACGAGTCCGCCGCTCCGCCGCCGGCTAACGACGCAGGCCGATGACGCCGATCACGAGGCGGCGATCGGTGACATACCGGTCGCCGCCGCCGTTCTTCCCCTCGGCCGCCTCGTGAAACCTGTCCACCCAGTAGTAGCCGTCGAGGTGCCCGCTGCGGATGGCGTCATGGACGAGCTTGTTTCGCTCCCGGTCGATGTCCGGCCCGATCTTGTGGGTGATCCCCGCCGTGCGGCTGAGTTCGACCCGCTCGTCGTAGGTGGCCGCCCCGATCCACAGCGGCCGCGACTTGGCATCGACTTCCTGCGACCGCCAGAAACGGACGTGGTGCCGCTGCTTCGGGCTGTCGCCGACCGGCTGCTCGAAGGCGGCGTCCTCCTTCCGGCCCCACAGATACAGGTCGCTCACCGGCGCGTGCGGGTAGGGCTTGTGGAGGACGACGTCGGCGGCGATCCGCAGCGACGTCCGCAGCGTGACCGGATCGGCGGCATACCAGCCGGCCGAGCCGAGCACGTGGTGCAGTTCCTCCTCGCTGCCGACGAAGGCCACGTTGACCGCATCGCCGGCGAGGCCCTTGGCGGTCCGCGTATGCCGCGGCGCCCGGGCGAGCGCCGGATGCCCTTCGATCGTGCCCTGTGCCGCCCCCGGCAGCGGCTCTCCCGCCACGCTGATCCCAGCGGCGATGCAGAACATGCAGAGCAGCAGGCTGCGGATGGGCACCACGCACAGGACAGGCATCCGCCGGGCAGCCAGCCGCCGAGTCATCGCAGGTCCTCCGGGGGCGAATCCAAGCCGATCGGGCGGGACGATAGCCGCCCACCCGCATCCGGCTCAAGGCCAGCGCGTTGTGGCAGAACGGCTGCGGCTCGCGTGGTCCATTGTTTACCTGGTCACATGAACTGGTCCGATTGCGACCGTGAAGACCGTCATCCTGTCGACGTTCAAGGCCCAGTGCATTGCCCTCCTCCGGGAGGCGCAGCGGACCGCCGAACCGATCATCGTGACGCGGCGCGGGCGGCCGCTGGCCCGCATCGAACCGGTCCGTGAACCGGTTCCACGGCGTCGGCTCGGCAAGCAACGTGGACGGATGCGGATCAAGGGCGACATCGTCCACGCTGACTTCTCGGCCGACTGGGAAGCCGGTTCGTGAGCCTGCTGCTCGACACGCACGTCTGGATCTGGACGCAGGAGCAGCCGGATGCCATCGGCACCAAGGCTCGAACCCTGCTGGAGACGACCGGCGACGATCTGTGCGTGTCCGCGATCTCGTCACTGGAGATCGCCCATCTCGTCGCGGGCGGCGTGCTGGAACTCAAGGGCAGCCTGGACCGCTGGGTGCGGACGGCGATCGATTCACTGGAGGCCCGGAGCGTCGACATCGATCATCGCATCGCGATCGAGGCCTACAAACTGCCGGGCCGGTTCCACAAGGACCCCGCCGATCGCATGCTCGTGGCGACGGCACGGATCAACGCATTGACACTCGTGACCGCCGACGAGCGGATTCTCGCCTACAAGTCGGTGCGAACGGTCGATGCCCGACGCTAGCCCTCGGCCCGTACAGCGGGTCGTGCGGACGCCTGCTGTCGGCCCGTGTGCCGCCACATCCGATCGCTGTCCGCCTACAGCCCGCGGCGGTAGCGGCGCTTGACGCGACCGTTGCCGACGGCACCTCCGGCGACAGGCGCGGTGCGGGCGGCCGGCACTGGTGCTGCGACTGCCTGCGCCGCGACGGGGCGGCTGGCCGTGGCCGTCGTGCCACGCGATCGGCCGCGCCGGCTTCTTCCGCCACCGCCTCCCCCCTGCTGCCGGGCGTGGTGCGTGCCCTGACGACCGGACTGATGGCCTCCCTGGCGGCCGCCGCGGTTGCGACCGCGTGACGACCGCTCCGTACCGGCCTCGGTCTCGGTGACGTCGTCGTCGGCTCCGGCCGGCGGGGCGTTCCGCGACGTGATCGACCGCTGCAGGAGCCGCTCGATCGCCCGCAGCCGCAGCCGTTCCTCCGGGTCGCAGAAGCTGACGGCCTCTCCCGTTCGGCCTGCCCGGCCGGTGCGGCCGATGCGGTGGACGTAGGTCTCGGGCTCGTGCGGCAGCTCGAAGTTGACGACGTGCGAGACGTCATCGACGTCGATGCCCCGGGCGGCGATGTCGGTGGCGATGAGCACCGGCGGCCGCGGGGCCTTGAAGGCGGCCAGGGCCCGCTCGCGCTGGTTCTGCGACTTGTTGCCATGGATCGCCGCCGCGTCGATGCCCGCCTTGGCGAGATCCCGCTGCAGCTTGTCGGCGCCATGCTTGGTGCGCGTGAAGACGATGACCCTGTCCATCGGTGACTCGCGGAGCAGCGACACGAGTGCCGCCTTCTTGCCGCTCTTGGCGACGTGGAACACCGACTGCGCGACCGTCTCGGCAGGCGTGGCCTGCGGCGCGGTCTGCACCTCGAGCGGGTCGCGGAGCATGGCGTCGGCAAGCCGGCGCACCTCGGCCGGGAGCGTGGCCGAGAAGAACAGCGTCTGCCGCTCGCGGGGCAGCATGTCCACGATCCGGCGGACGTCGTGGATGAATCCCATGTCGAGCATCCGGTCGGCCTCGTCGAGGACGAGGAACTCGACCGACCGCAGGTCGGCGAGCCGCTGGCCGACGAGGTCGAGGAGCCGGCCGGGCGTGGCGACGAGCACGTCCACCCCGCGCATCAGCGCGTCGGCCTGCGGCCGCTGGCCGACGCCGCCATAGACGACGACGCTCGTGAGCCCGGTGTGCCGGCCGTAGGCCCGGAAACTGTCGTGAATCTGGCTGGCGAGTTCGCGGGTCGGGGCGAGCACCAGCACCCGGCAGCGGCGCGGCGCCCGCTGCCGCGGCGCGGCGAGCAAGCGCTCGATGAGCGGCAGGGCGAAGGCGGCCGTCTTGCCGGTGCCCGTCTGGGCACAGCCGAACAGGTCGCGGCCGGCGAGAACGTGGGGGATCGCCTTGGCCTGAATCGGCGTCGGCGTGGCGTAGCCCTCGGTGTCGAGGGCGCGCAGGAGGGGGGCGGAAAGTCCGAGGTCGGTGAACGACGTCATCTGAAAAGCCATTTCTGGAACGGGGGCGCAGAAAACACGCACGGAAAGCGGAAGCAGGGCCACAGCGGCACAGCGATCCCACGATGGATCACGGCCTGCCAAGCGACACCGGCTGCGGGGAACGGCCTCTGGCCATTCATCCCGGAACGTCGCTTCGAGAGATGCGATCGCGGCGCACAAGGCCCGACATCACGGTCGGACACACGCCATCATCGATTCCGAACTTCCTGCAGCATAGCACGCCGCCGCGGCCGACGCAACGGACAATCACGGCCGCTCCACCACCTCAGGCTCCCGTGCCACCCCGTTGCCGGACGTGCCGGGGCTGGATGACGTCGGTGGCGAGGCCGATCCGCTCGAGGAACAGGATCAGGTAGTAGGTGACGTCGAATTCCCACCAGCGGTGCTGCACGCTCGCGCTCGCCGGATCGTGGTGGTGGTTGTTGTGCCAGCCCTCCCCCATCGCCACGAGTGCCACGAACCAGTTGTTGCGGCTGTCCTCGGCGGTGGCATAGGTTCGGTAACCGAAGAGATGGGTCAGCGAATTGACGCTCCATGTGATGTGCCAGACCAGCACGGTCCGCACGTAAACGCCCCACACCAACCAGCTCACCGCAAGCTGCCGGCCATGGCTCCAGTCGCCGCCTGCCCAGCGGCCGACGAGCAGACCGGCCAGCGCGAAAATCATGGCATGGGCGATGTAGATCGCCACGATCGCCCACGGCCGCCGCTCCAGGCCGCGGTAGTAGCCGTCAGCGAGGATGTCGCGGGCGTACTTCTCCAGGAACGCCGCCGACCGCCGGTGCGGCACACGCTCGAACAGCCAGCCCATGTGTGCCCAGACGACGCCGTCCCGCGGCGAATGCGGATCGGGCTCCTCGTCGGAGTGCCGGTGGTGCAGCCGGTGGTTGGCGACCCAGCGGCAGGGCGTGTCCTCGAGCGAGCAGAGGGCGATGGTCGCCAGCGTCCGCTCCAGCCAGACCGGCACGGTCAGGCTGCGATGCGAAAGCAGCCGGTGGTAGCAGAGGTTGATCCCCAGCGTGCCGAAGAAGTTCGTGCCGATCGCCGCCAGGATCACCCCCGACCAACTGAAGCACCAGGGAACGACGGCCAGGCAGGCGAGCAGGTGGACCGCCGCGATCGGGACGAGGTATTCCCAGTGGACGCCCTGCGCCGACAGGTGACGGGAGCGGGCGATGGTGGCCACGGAGAAAAATCCCGGAGAATCAGCGCGGACCCGAAAACGCATGCGAATTATCTCGGCCGCGCCGGCCGCCGCAATCAGAAAACCGGCGCCGGCCGCGAAACCCGGGTTTCCGGGATGCCGACTGGACCGGCTGGGCAAGACGCGCGATGCGCATGACCGAGCGGCCGCCGCGCGACAGGGCGGCGCCGCGCGACGGAACGCGGTCAGAGCAGGTCCACGGCCGCACCCTGCCGGGCGATGCGGCCCGCCTCGAGGAGCACCACCCAGCCGGCGGCCCGTTTGGCGAAGGCATGATCGTGCGTCACCACGACCATCGTCTGCCCCGACCGGGCCAGCCCGACGATGACGTCGAGCACCTCGGCCGACATCGCCGGATCGAGGGCGCTCGTCGGCTCGTCGAAGAGCATCACCCGCGGCTCCATCGCCAGCGCCCGCGCGATCGCCACGCGCTGCTGCTGGCCACCGGAGAGCGTCGCCGGTCGGGAGGACGCGAAGCTCCCCAGGCCGACCCGCTCGAGGAGCCCGCGCGCCCGCTCCCGGGCCTCCGCGCGGGGCTGGCGCCGCACCAGCCGCGGCGCCAGCGCCACGTTGTCGAGCACCGAGAGGTGCGGAAACAGGTGGAACTGCTGGAACACCATCCCCACGTCGCGCCGCAGGGCCTCCAGCGTCGCCGGCGCATGCCGGCCCGCCTCCAGCCGGTGGCCGGCGATCGCCAGGCTGCCGGCGTCGAACGTCTCCAGGCCGTTGAGGCAGCGGAGCAGCGTCGTCTTGCCGCTGCCAGACGGCCCGACGAGCGCCGTCACCGTGCCCGGCTCCCCCGCCAGGGACACGTCGTCGAGGACGCGCACGCCGGATCGGCTCATCGACAGCGAGGCAACGGTGATCATTGACGACGGTTCCGCGCGGCGGGGGTCAGGCGCTCGGTCCGGCCGGCCGCTCCAGCCGGCGCTCGAACCAGCGGGAGAGGATCGCCAGCGGCCAGCTCATCGCCAGGTAGAGCAGCGCGGTGACCGCGGCGAGTTCCACGATCCGTCCGGTGGACAGGGCGAGCACGCTGTACCGCTTCGTCAGCTCGATGACCGTGATCGCCGAGCAGACGCTCGTATCCTTGAACAGGGCGATGAAGTCGCTCGTCACCGGCGGCATCACGATCCGCACCGCCTGCGGCACGACCACGTGCCGCAGCGCCTGCCACCGGCTCAGTCCCAGCGACAGGGCCGCCTCGAACTGCCCCGTGGGAATCGCCTTGAGCCCGGCCCGGTAGATCTCCGACTCATACGCCGAGTAGTTGAGCGCCAGCCCGGCGATCGCCGCCGCCAGCGCCGGCAGGGCGAGCCCGATCTTGGGAAGCAGGAAGTAGATGGCGTACAGCTGGAGGAGGAGCGGCGTGCCGCGCAGGAACTCGACGTAGGCGGCCAGCAGCGGCCTCAGGAAAGGGGGCCCGTAGGTGCGCCCGACCGCCACGGCAAGCCCGATGAGCACAGCCAGCGGGAACGCCACGCAGGACAGAAAGAGCGTTATGCCGGCCGACCGGAGGAGGAGCGGCAGCGTGTCGCGCACCAGTTCGGCCAGCGTCCCGCGCGACGCCGGCGGCACCTCGGTCGCGTCGCGGAGCAGGAGCATCTGCTGGCGGCCGGCGAGGTCCCAGCGGTCGTAGAGCGACTTGAGCCGGCCGTCACCGATCAGCCGGCCGATCGCGGCATCGATCTCGGCCGCGAGCCGGGGTGTGTCGGGCGCCGTGAGCACGGTGTATGACCCGCCGGCGAACGGCCGCTCGACGGTGCGCAGCGTCGGGAACCGGTCGGCGTAGAAATTGAAGATGCAGTCGTCCATCAGCACCGCGTCGAGGACGCCGCCGGCGAGCTGCTCGAGCGAATCGACCGTGCCGTCGTAGCCCACCACCTCGGCCTCCCAGCCCCCCGCGCGGGCCGCGGTCTCCGCCGCCGAGCCGGTGAGCACGCCGATCCGCCACCGGCCCGCAGGGCTCGGAGTGGCGAGCGCCGCCAGCGCCGGCGGCGGCGCGTCACGCCGGGCGACGAGCTGCAGGGCGTAGGCGAAGTAGGAACGCGAGCAGCGGTAGTCGCGCCGGCGCTCTGGCGTCAGCTCGATGCCGTTGATGACGCAGTCGGCCGTCCGGCCGAGCAAGAGTGGCAGCCGGTCCCACTGCCCCTGCTGAAACCGCGGCTTCACGCCGAGTTCCCCGGCGATGAGCGCGGCCAGTTCGACCTCGAACCCCACGAGCCGGGTCGGGGCGTCGGGATCGACGAACACGTGCGGCCCGCCCCCCTCCTGATCCGCTGCCCAGACGAGTTCCCCCCGGGCCCGGACGGCGTCGAGTTCGGCCGCGCCGGCCGCGCCGCAGACGATGGCAGCGACCGCGAGGAGCACGCCGCCCGGCCTCATGACGATCCTCCGCGCAGCCGGCCGAGCCGGGCCGCCGGTTCGCCGAGCGCCGCGGCGAGCGACTCGGCCTCCCGGTCGAGACGGGCGGCGGTGTCGAGGTATTCGCGAGCCCGTGTGGCCGCCGCCGCGAAGTCGCCGAGCAGGGGATCGACGAGGCCCGCGGCGGGCAGCCGGCCGACGAGCGCGGTGATGTCGCGGTCGAGGCCGCGCCGCACGATGGCGAACACGATCCAGCGCAGGGCCAGCCCCCAGAGCAGCACCCAGATGATGGCCGCCTGCAGCCCTCCCTCCCCCGCCTGTGGCCGCCCCAGCCAGAGGTGGCCGACGAAGAAGTCCCAACCCGCCCGCAGGAGCACGACGGCGACGAGCGCCGTAAAGGCGGCCTCGCAGATCCAGTGCAGCGTCGGACCGCCCGCGCGGCCGCGCCGCTCCGCCACGAGCGCCGCGATCCCGGCGCCGAGCCAGGAGCCGGTGCGGTCGAGGACCGCGGAGGTCGCCTGCCGGGCGGCACCGGCTTCGATCCGCGGCCTGCCGACGAGCGGTTCACCGACGCCCGCGCCGGCGGCGAGCCCGGAGAGGATGCTGCGCGACTGCTCGACATCGGCCGGGCCGAGGCCAAGCTCGGCGACCGCCTGCCAGCCGCCATCGCCGACATCCACCGGGCGACCTCCGGCGGCGAGCAGCCGGCCGATCACGCCCCCGGCCACACCGCTGCGGCGCCACAGCCCCCCGACCGCGGCGAGGGCATGGAGAAACGTGGCAAATGGGCCGCCGTGCCAGCGGGCGACGACCTCGTCGGTGATCAGCCGCTGCCACGTGCTCCGGCCCGCCCGCAGCTTCGCACCCACCGCCGTGGCCAGGATCGCCTCCAGCCGCGCCCGCTCGGCGGCGACGCCGGCGCCGAGCCGGGCGACGGGCTCTTCCACCGGCCCGAGCATGCCCCGGGCCTGACGCGTGAACCAGGCGGCGAGGTCGATGGCGCCGGTGCGACGCACGCGCCGTGCCGCGCGGCCCACCAGTTCCTGCTCGATCGCATCGGTCAGTTCACGAAACCCCGGATCAGGCTCGAGCATCCCCGCCGTCCGACGCCCGGCCTCGACACCGTCGACGCGGAAGATCCGCGGCACGCTGAAGCCCTGGGCCTCGAGCTCCAGCCGCCAGTCGGGACGGATGTCGGGATCGCGCGTGGCATGCGTCTGCACGAACAGCAGCGGCCGGCCGGGGGCGAAGGCGGCGAGTTCCCGGGCCACGATCCACGACTTGTACTTCTGCGCCGTGGCGACCAGGAGCAGAACGTCGCAGGCCGGCAGCACGGCCTCGAGGAGGTCGCGATTGCGGTTTGCGTCGCTCGGCCGCGGGCCGCTGTCGGCAGACCGTGTCGCCACCGGCTGGGTGTCGGGGTCCGGGCAATCGACGAGCACGATGTTGGCCACCGCCGGCGCGTCGCTCCGCACCACCCGGGCGGCCATGGCCTCGAGCGGCAGCCAGGAGAGATCGACGTCGGGCGCGGCGACGACGACCGGCGCGATCGTCGTCGGCCGGGCGACGTCTCCCGCCGCGGTCACGTCGCAGCCGGCGAGGGCGTTGACGAGCGTGCTCTTGCCGGTGCCGGTGCCTCCGACCACGCCGACGACGAGCACCCGCGACAGCTCGCGCCGCGCGCGGTCGAGCCGCGGCGCGACCTGCCGCCACTCATCGAGGACGCGGCGCGCCGGGGGCCACTCGGCCAGCGAGCCGGCCCAGCGGTCCAGCCCCTCGACGAGGAGATCGAAGCCGGTGAAGTCGGGCTCGGGCAGGGCCGCGGGCTGACGAACGGAAGTGGACGCGGATTCGTGCATCTCAGCCGTGCTCCCTGGCGAACTCGCCGAGCAGCCGCCGCGCCCGGGCGACCTCGGGCCGCGCCGCCGCGGCGGCGAGCCGCTCGATCGCGTCGAGGCGGTCGCCGAGGACGACGTCGTGAAGCGTCTCGGCGAGGACCCGGCCGCGCTCGGCCGACCAGCCGGCGAACAACGTCTCCACGAGCGGCTTGAGCCCGGCGGCGGTCAGGCCGAGCGCTCCCTCCCCGGCCAGCGTGGCCGCCGTGCCCACCACCACGTCACCGACGTGATGCACGAGCGTGGTCAGGCCGCCGGCCGTGGCCGCCGCCGCCGGCACGACCGCCGCTCCCGCCAGCCCGAGCCCCACGGTGATCACCGGGCGGGCCAGCGCGCCGACGTTGAGCCCCGTGAGGATCCAGCCGACGAGCGCCGGATTGTCGCGGGCGAAGCGATCGAGCTCGGTGCGGACGAAATGCCGGTACGCCTCCGAGACCAGCGGCAGGGCCGCGTGCCGGCGCTCGAGGTCGGCATACCACAGGCCACGGTCGGCGGACGCGAGCCGGACGCCGAACATCTCCCCGAGTCGTTGGTCCCGGCGGCAGGCCGCCTCCAGCCGGTCGACGAAGTCGCCGAGCGCCAGTTTGAGGGCCGCGAGCTCCTGGGCCGAAAAGTCCTCGCGTCGTTCCTGTTCGCTGCGCACGAGGCCGATCCTCCGGGCGGCCCAGGACAGGCCCCGACCGGCGTAGCGGTAGGCGCCGCTGACCGCCAGGTCGAGCGTCGAGCGGCGCGGCTCCAGCCACTTCCAGATCTCGTTCCAGACGATCTCGCGCGGGGCGGCGGGCATCTCCACGCGCACCCGTCCCTCCTCCTCGAGGAGCCGTTGCGCGTCGCGCCAGCCGCGGGCCGCCAGCTCGAAGCCGTCGAGCCAGGCACCGGCTCCGGTCGCGGGATCGACCACGACACCCAGCGCGCCGCGCATCGCCACCAGTTTGATGCGGTCGAAGTCACAGCCGGCGAGCCGCTCCGCCAGGCCGGTGGCGGCGCCATCGGGAGTGAGTTCGGGGAGCGGATGGAGGGCGATGCGGCCCGCCTCGGCCGCCGCGAAGTCGTGGGGGGCGGCGTAGACGGCCAGCGGCGCGACGCCGGTCTCGGCGGTGAACGTCGCCAGCCAGCCGGCGACCCGCTCGCGCTGCTGCGGCCACGAGACCATGTTGAAGACCACGATCACCGTCTTCCCGGCCGCCGCGGCGGCGCTGAAGAAATCGCGCACGGCGGCGTCGTTGTACTTCTGCTGCGTGAGCACGGCGACGAGCACGTCGCAGGCGTTGCGAACCAGCTCCGCCCGCTGCCAGTTTTCGCGCAGCGTGCCGTCGATGTCGGGCGTGTCGAGGAGCACGAGCCGGGCCGGCTGGCTGCCGCCGGGATCCTCGCGCCACACGAGCCGGTCGGCATCATCCGCCGCGAGGGCGTCGGCCCCGCTGGTCCAGGGCACGGGCGTGAAGCCGGGAAACAACGCCGCGAGGTCGATCCTGCCGGCGAGGCCGCGGGGCAGGCAGGCGACCGGATGCCGCGTCCGCGCCGCCTCCGGCACCGATCGGCTCACCTCCGCGCCGACGAGGGAGTTGGTGATCAGGCTCTTGCCGGTGTTGGTGCCGCCGCAGACCGCGGCGACGAGCACGGGCTCCCGCGCCACCTGGGGCCGCAGCTTGCCGAACAGGGCACCGTGCCACTCGGTCCGCTCGGGCTCCGGCGCCCCGACGGCCCGGGCCGCCGGCTCGAGGGCCTCGATGAGGGACGCCAGTTCGGCGACTTCATCCGCCCACGCGGCATACGGCCGACCGGCTCCGACCGTCGTCGCCTGCTCGTGCACCAGCCGTCTCCGCGCGTCCGTGGATTGCCACCGCCGGCCCCGCTTCCTACACTTCGTCGATGGGAAAGCGGCCCGCGTCCCGAGGCTTCAGTCTGTCCTCCGCGGGAAGGCATCGCAAATCCCCCGACCCCGGCCTGCTCCGATGCTCGAACGAAGACCCGTTTTTCCCGGTGTGATCGAGATGAACCACCAGGCGGGCTGGCGGATCGGTTGCAACGTGTACCTCGTCTATGACGACCGCTCCTGGTGCCTGATCGACATCGGCTATGACGAGAGCGTCGACGAGATCATCGAGATGATCCGGCAGATGGATTTCCCCCTCTCCCAGTGCCAGGGGCTGATCGCCAGCCACGCCGACGTCGATCACATCCAGGGGCTGGCCAAGGCCAGGACGATCCTCAAGGCCCCCGTCTATGCCCACGCCAAGGCGGTGGAGGCGCTCGAGTCGGGGGACCGCGTCCGCACGTTCGCGGAGATCGCCGCGCAGAATGTCCATATGGATATGCCCCCGGTGAAGGTCGATCGGCTGCTCGAGGAGGGGGACCGGCTCGAGGTCGGCTCCCGGCAGTTGGAGGCCTGGCACACGCCCGGCCACACCGACAGCCAGCTCGCGCTGCGGCTCGGCGATCTGCTCTTTTCAGGCGACAACATCTACCGCGACGGTTCCGTCGGCGCGATCGACGCCCATCACGGCAGCGACATCCCCTCCTTCGTCTCGTCGCTGGAGCGAATCGCCGCCAGCGACGTCGCCTGGCTGCTCCCCAGTCATGGACCGATCTTCCGCAAGGACGACCAGTTGCTCGCCCGGACGATCGCCCGGCTGCGCGGGTATCTCACGCTGGCCGACTTCGGCACCTGTGCCCCCCACTGGCCGCTGATCGACGAGTGGGATCGGGAACTGGCCGAGGGCCGGCTGCCGGCCGGCAAACCGCAGCCCGCCTGAGCGGATCTGCCGGGGGACGGATTTTCCGGGGGCCAGCGGCCAGGGAAACCTTGCCGATCGTTCCCACGGTTTCCATGCCGGCGACTTTTCCGTGAAGAACGGTCGTGCCGGGGGCCGATACCTGACTCCGGGTTCGGTTTTTCCGGGGGGACATTCCGATGCGACATCGCCTGCTCGCCGCCGTGTGCACGGCCGCGATTCTCTGTTTGGCCGGCGTGGCCGAGGCTCAGCCTCCGGCTGCCGGCGCCCAGGCCTACGGTTACCAGTGGGGCGCCACCTACAACAGCCACGACTGGAACCGGCTGTACCACTATCCGTACGTCTGGTATCCGCACAACTTCTATGCCGACGGGTACATGCAGTCGGCGAACGATCTCTACCATCGTTATCCGCAGGAGATGCGGGTGCCGGTCTACAACCGGGCATGGCAGAACTACTATCCGAAGTCCCGTCGCTATCACCACGGGCATCACTTCCAGTTGGACGTTTTCTGAATTGAGCGCCTGTCGGGCCATCCATGGCCCCGACAGGCTTATGCTCTGTGTATCGCGCCTGCGAGGCCATCCTGGCCCTCGCAGGCTTACGCTCGGCGGGGCGAAGCCAAGGTTCGCCGCGCCGAGCCGCCCGGCCTCCAGCCGGGCGTTGCCGCTGCGCGCGGGCGCACGCGGCGCGGCCTCCGGCCGCTGCGTGTGGGCGGGCGCGCCTAACTGGCCGCCTGGACGGCGGCCCTTCAGGAGCGAGCGGAGGCTCGCCAAGCAGACCGAGGCTCGATGCCGACGGGGCTGCGTGAAGTATGCACGCTGCGCGGCCTTCGGCCGCTGCGTGCGGGATACAGCAAAGCACGCGGCGCAGCTTGGAGAAAGGTGTCTGCCACCTTTTGTCTGCAGACCCCGGCCTCTGGCCGGGGCCGTGTCGCCTCCGGCGACCGGCAAAAGGTGGCTGATACGGCGCCCACTTGATCCTCGCGCCCCAAACGATCCTGCTGAACCATCGGATCGGGCGGGGTTGCCCATG
>Ga0208721_1000174_pt1 | contig 14847 bp, 13 predicted proteins | sample LakMenEpi17Aug10_FD_150705 | JGI IMG/M metagenome (GOLD analysis project Ga0208721, IMG submission 150705) | Freshwater microbial communities from Lake Mendota, WI - 17AUG2010 deep hole epilimnion (SPAdes) | ecosystem: Environmental > Aquatic > Freshwater > Lentic | place: Lake Mendota, Madison... | reverse complement strand
CCACGGCCGGCGACGCCATCGCCTGCGGCGGTGTGCTGCTGGCCACCGGCCGCCGGCCATTCCTGGCTGGTCTGCAGCTGGAGGCCGCCGGCATCGCCGTGGACGGCCATCGCATCCCGGTGGATATCGATCAGCGCACCAACCTCCCAAACGTCTACGCGGTGGGAGACGTCACCGACCGCATCAACCTCACCCCCGTCGCCGTGGACGAAGGCCGCGCCCTGGCCGACACGCTCTGGGGCGGCAAGCCGCGCCAGGTGGACCACAGCCTGGTGGCCAGCGCCGTTTTCAGCCAACCGGAACTGGCCACGGTGGGCCTCACGGAGGAGGAGGCGATCGCGCGCCATGGCGCCGAGGGCATTCGCATCCACCGCGCCCGTTTCCGGCCGATGAGCCAGGCCCTGCCGGCCCGCGATCCGAAGGTGCTGCTCAAACTCGTGGTGGAGAAGGCCAGCGGCAAGGTGCTCGGTTGCCACATGGTCGGTGAGCACGCGGCCGAGATCATCCAGATGGCCGCGATCGCCATCGGCATGGGCGCCACCAAGGCCGACTTCGATCGCACCATGGCCCTGCACCCCAGCGTGGCTGAAGAGTTCGTGACGATGCCGAACTGATCAGCCGCCGGTTACACCGGCGTCAACGCTGCCGCCTCAACCCAGCGGCTCGAGCTCCTCGAAGCGGAACACCTGACGGCCGGCGGGGGTCTCGCCGAAAGCGTCGGTCTCCACCACACGCTCGCTCAGCACCCAGGGGCCGTCACCGGCCAGGGGAACGAACGTGTCGGTGAAGCGGCTGAGGCCACCGCGAAGCTCGCCACTGGCGGGGTCGGCGTACTGGCTGGTGTAGCTGCGGCTCAGGTAGCCGCGGCCGGTGTCGGTGGTGCTCTCGGTGAAGATCGTCACCACAGTGCCGTGGATGTGGCGGTGCACCATCGTCACCACATCGCCCTGGATGCGGTAGCGGTCGCCGGCTCCCTTGCCGCCCACGATCACCTCGGTGCCCACCGCATCGGTGTCGCCGGCGGTGAAGGTGTTCTGGCCGTGGGTCTGCTCGAAGCTGCGGCGCACCCGGTGGATCGCCACCTCCCACAGCTGTGAGGCCACAGCCTTGTGGATGGTCTCGTCATCGATGCCCTCCACCTGGGCCTTGAGGTCGGCGCCCACCTGGAAGCTGCCCTCAGCGCGCTGGTCGCCCTGCTCCCAGACGCAGAGCCCCTTGTAGCCAGCGAAGCCGGGCTCCCAGGTGTAGCGGTTCTCGTAGGCGGCCCGGAAGGCGGCGGTGCAGTCGCTGCCGGCGGGGATCACGGCAGGGGAGGCGGCAACGGTCACGGCGATAAACGCAGCAGAGAGAAAGGCTACGGGGTGAGCAACGTGGCCGCTTTGCAATCGGAGGTGCCCTACCGGGCTCTGGCGAAGCTCAGCAGGGGATCCAGGTCACCGCGGTCCGCCTGCCTGAGAGCTGAGATGTAGGTGGAGCGAAGGGAGGTGGGATCCACCAGCGAGCTGCTGCCTCCCCAGGTGAAGCGTGGTTCGCCGAATTGCTCGATCAGCACGTCCGCCATCAGGCGAGCATGGCGACCGTTGCCATTGGGGAAGGGATGGATTGCCACCAACCGGTGGTGAAAGCCCACGGCAATCCGGTCGGCATCGCTCACCTCGTGTTCCACCTGATGGGTGATGTCTGCGAGCAGCGAGGGGAGTTGCATCCGGATCTGCCTCCAGTCCGCTCCGATGCTTTTATCGCTGCTGCGGTAAGTGCCCGCCCAGCGCCAGGTCTGGCCGAACATTTCACGATGGACGCGCCGCAGCCAGCGCTCTTCGAGCGGCCGCGGACGACGCTGCCTGGCCAGCCAGAGCAGGGCGGACTCGATGTTGTACTGCTCCCATTCATTGAGCTGTGAGCGATTGGCCAGGTGTGTTGGGATCAATCCACTCAGCTCATCGGCATCCAGCGGCGTGGCGCCAGGGGGGAGCGCGTTATTCAGTCCCACAGTCGTGTTCCTGCCGATCGCAACAGCTCCTCAGCCACGGCTTTGATGCGCTCCTCTTCCCGGATGGATGGCGTCTCGACGCTCTGGGCCTCGAGTGCCATGGTGCGCTCTGAGCGCTGCAGCCAGCTGCGGGCGCGAGCCAAGGCCTGTTGCCAGCGCATGTCACGCAGGGGGCGCCTTGGCACAAGCAGGTAGTGCAGCTCGCAGTCCAGGGCTTCCGCGGCGCGCCGAAGCGTGGCCAGGGTGATGGCGTCGGAGGCTTCAGCCTGTTCCAGCTTCCTCAGGCCTGAGGCGGTGATACCCAGCCGAGAGGCCACAACGCCGGAGCTCATGCCCAACGCCAGGCGAATGGCCCTGAGCCAGCCCGAGATGGGCCGCTCTGGCAGAGCCGCCAGGCGCGCCTTCTCCAAGGCCGCATCCATCTGCAGCAGACGGAGCTCAGAAGCACTCATGGACAGAGGGAGCAATAGGTTGCATGCAGTGGTCCGCATGCAACCTATCACTCATTTCTTTGCGCTGCCAGGGCGAGTTTCCGCTCCCGCTCAAAGCCAGAGCAAAGGAGTGATTACTCCCTCTCCTCGGTCTGCCGATCGTTCTCGCCCTGCTGGACCTCGAGGCTATGGGCGTCTCTTCATGAGCCGTTTCAGCTTTCCCATGAAGCAACCGAGGGATCCACCCAATCCAGCACCGCCAACGGTCGTGTCGATCAGCCGCGGAATCCCGCAGGAGCAGAAGGAAGCGCTACGGGTTCACCAACGCGGCCGCGTCGGCATCCTTCGGGCCGAATCGGGGCCACAGCACCGATGGCATTGGGATAGGAGCCAGCAGCGATGGAGCTGCCACCAGAGGCTGGAGAGGCAACGCACAGCCTCCGATCACAGCCAGAGCCCCTGGGGCTGCAGCTGAGCCACGAGGCGCTCCAGCACCGGCAGCAAGGCAGGCCGCAGCTCCTCAAGCAGGTTTTCGATCAACAGCACCATGGGTTGAGGCTAAGGGGATCGCCTTGCCCTACCTGTGCAGATCCTGCAGGGCATTCACCACCAGCGGTTCACCCTGCAGGGCGGCGATGGCCTCCACGGCGGCGCGGGCACCGGCCAGGGTGGTGACGGCCGGTACGGCGTAGTCGATGGCGGCGCGGCGCAGGTATTTGTCGTCGTGAGCGGCCTGGCGGCCAACCGGCGTGTTGATCACCAGCTGGATCTCACCGGAGCGGATCGCGTCCTCGATGTTGGGGCGCCCCTCGTGCACCTTGAGGATCGGCTCCACCGCCAAGCCGGCCTCCACCAGGGCCCGGGCCGTGCCCTCGGTGGCCACCAGCCGGAAGCCCAGCTCGGAGAGGCGGCGGGCCACCGGCACCAGGGCCTGCTTGTCGCGGTCGTGGGTGGAGAGGAAGACCGTGCCGGTGGTGGGCAGGGCCTCACCAGCCCCCAGCTCCGCCTTGGCATAGGCCAGGCCGAAGCCGCGGGCGGTACCCATCACCTCGCCGGTGCTGCGCATCTCCGGGCCGAGGATCGAATCGGCGCCGGGGAAGCGCTTGAAGGGCAGAACCGCCTCCTTCACCGCCTGAAGCGGTGGCACCGGCTCGCTGGTGAGGCCGATCTGCTCCAGGCTGCAACCGGCCATGATCCGGCTGGCGATCTTGGCCAGGGGCACACCGGTGGCCTTGGCCACGAACGGCACCGTGCGTGAGGCGCGCGGGTTGGCCTCAATGATGTACACGTCGCCATCCTTGATGGCGAACTGCAGATTGATCAGGCCGTTCACCTGCAGGGCCAGGGCCAGAGCCTTGCTCCACTCACGGATCGTGGCCAGGGCCTGCTGATCCAGGCTCACCGCCGGCAGGGCGCAGGCGGAATCGCCCGAATGCACGCCGGCCGGCTCGATGTGCTCCATCAGGCCGCCGATCACCACCCGGCCGGTGCCATCGCAGAGGGCATCCACATCCACCTCGGTGGCGTTCTCCAGGTACTGATCGATCAGCACCGGGTGATCGGGCTCCACGTTCACCGCCTCCACCATGTAGCGGTTGAGCTCCTCCTCGTCGAACACCACCTCCATGGCGCGGCCGCCGAGCACGTAGCTGGGGCGCACCACGACGGGATAACCCACCCGGGCGGCCACGGCGCGGGCTTCCTCCTGGCTGCGGGCCAGACCATTGCGGGGCTGGCGGATCTCCAGGCGGCGCAGGATCGCCTCGAACTGCTCGCGGTCCTCGGCGGAGTCGATCGATTCAGGGGAGGTGCCCCAGATGCGGGTGCCGGTGGCCTGGCCGGTGGGAGTGGCCAGCCAGTGCAGCAGCGGGATCGCCAGCTTCAGCGGTGTCTGACCGCCGAACTGCACGATCACCCCCTCGGGCTTCTCGGCCTCGATCACGTTGAGCACGTCTTCGAGGGTGAGCGGCTCGAAATAGAGACGATCGGAGGTGTCGTAATCGGTCGACACCGTTTCCGGGTTGCTGTTCACCATCACCGTGGCCAGCCCTTCAGCCTGCAGGGCGAAGGAGGCGTGCACGCAGCAGTAATCGAACTCGATGCCCTGGCCGATGCGGTTGGGACCGCCGCCGAGGATCATCACCTTGCGGCGCGTTTCGGGCTGCACCTCACTCTCGGGCGGCAGGATCTCGAGGCTGCCGTCGTCGCGCAGGCGCTCCAGCGGCCGCTCGTAGGTGGCGTAGTGATACGGGGTGGTGGAGGCGAATTCAGCGGCGCAGGTGTCCACCGTTTTGAACACGGCACTGATGCCCAGGCCCTGGCGATGGCTGCGCACCTCCAGTTCACGGCTGCCGGTGGCCCAGGCGATCTGACGATCGGAGAAGCCGAGCTGCTTGAGCTCCAGCAGGGCCGGAGCCTCGAGATCCGTCAGGCTGCGACCGCGCAGCAGGCGCGATTCGGCGTCGATGATCCGGCGAAGCTTGGCCAGGAACCAGGGATCGATCGCCGAGATGCGGTGGATGTCGGCGTCGCTGTAGCCGGCCACCATCGCCGTGCGCACGGCAAAGATGCGATCCGGTGAGGGGGTGCGCAGGGCGCGATCGAGCTCGGAGCGCTCCGGGCTGGCATCGGGGCGGTCGCAGCCCCAGCCGGCATGGCCGGTTTCCAGGGAGCGAATCGCCTTCTGGAACGACTCCTCGAAGCAGCGGCCGATGGCCATCGCCTCCCCCACCGACTTCATCGCCGTGGTGAGCACCGCCGGGCTGCCGCGGAACTTCTCGAAGGCGAAGCGCGGGATCTTCGTGACCACGTAATCGATGGTGGGCTCGAAGCAGGCCGGCGTCTTGCCGGTGATGTCGTTGAGGATCTCGTCGAGGGTGTAGCCCACCGCCAGACGGGCGGCGATCTTGGCGATCGGGAAGCCGGTGGCCTTGGAGGCCAGGGCCGAGGAACGCGACACGCGCGGGTTCATCTCGATCACGACCACATCGCCGTTGGCGGGGTTGATCGCGAACTGGATGTTGCTGCCGCCCGTGTCCACACCGATCTCTCGGATGATCGCGATCGCCTGATCGCGCAGGCGCTGGTATTCGCGGTCGGTGAGGGTCTGGGCCGGCGCCACGGTGATCGAGTCACCGGTGTGCACGCCCATCGGATCGAGGTTCTCGATCGAGCAGACGATCACCACGTTGTCGGCGGTGTCGCGCATCACCTCCAGCTCGAATTCCTTCCAACCGAGCAGCGACTGCTCGATCAGGATCTGCCGAGCCGGGCTGGCATCGAGGCCGCTCAGGCAGATGGCGCGGAACTCCTCGGGGTTGTAGGCGATGCCGCCGCCCGATCCCCCCAGGGTGAAGGCGGGCCGGATGATGCGCGGGTAGCTGCCGATCGCCTCGCCGACGGCCTCCGCCTCCTCAAGGGTTGTGGCGATGCCGGAGGGGCAGACGGCGACGCCGATGCGCTCCATCGCCTGCTTGAACAGGTCGCGGTCTTCCGCCTTCTCGATCGCCTGCAGGTTGGCGCCGATCAGCTCGACGCCGAACTCCGCCAGGGTGCCGTTGCGGGCCAGGGCCACCGCCAGGTTGAGCGCGGTCTGGCCGCCCATGGTGGGCAGCAGCGCATCGGGGCGCTCGATTTCGATCACCCGCCGCACCACCTCGGGCGTGAGCGGCTCGATGTAGGTGCGATCCGCCATGTCCGGATCGGTCATGATCGAGGCGGGATTGCTGTTCACCAGCACCACCTCGAAACCCTCGGCCCGCAGCGCCTTGCAGGCCTGGGTGCCGGAGTAGTCGAATTCACAGGCCTGGCCGATCACAATCGGCCCGGACCCCAGCAGCAGGATGCGATGCAGATCCGTGCGACGGGGCATGGGCGAGGGCAGGCAGCCAAACCTGCCTAGCCTCTCACGCTGCCTCAAAGGGCGCTGTCCAGCCCACGCCTGAAGCGGAGGCCTGCCGTCGCTAGTGTTGGCAAGGACACACCGGTGATGCCCGCATGAGCGAACTCCAGCGCCTGAAGGGGCTGCTGCCGCCCGAGATGCAGAGCTGGGTGTTTGTGGAAGCGGCGGCCTCGGCCGATCCACCGTTGATCACGATCGAGGAGATCGGCCGGGATGAGGTGGAGATCCAGCTGGATCTTCAGAAGTGGGACCAACTCGCCCTCGACCACCGCAACCTGCTCTTCTGGCATGAGGTGGGCCGCATTCAGAACGACGCGGTGCCCCGCGACGGCTGGGAGATGGCGGCTCTGGCCATCGGCCTGGGCGGCGCCATCGGTGAACTGTGGGTGCAGGACGGCCTGCTGCTGGTGATGGCCCTCGGCCTCTCGGGCTTCGCCGGCTACCGCCTCTATCTCAAGAACAACTCCGAGAAGCGTCTGCAGGACGCCATCGCCGCCGATGAGCGGGCGATCGACCTGGCCTGCCGCTTCGGCTACAGCCTGCCCAACGCCTACAAGAGCCTGGGCGGCGCCCTCAAGGAGCTGGTGGAGCAGACCCGCAAGAAGAAAAAGCGCGGCTTCTACGAAGACCGCCTGGAGGCGCTGCGCAAGAGTGCCGGCAAGGCGCGGGCTGAGATGGCCCAGCAACAGGGTTCGCGCCAGTCCGTGAGCAGTGAGAACGTGTATGGCTGAGGCCGTCAACCCAGCGGCGACCGCCGCCAAACCAAGCCCCGATCCCAGCCGCCCACGCCTTGATCCGCACGACAGCAAGGCCCTGGCCCTGCTGGCTGCCGAAGCCTGCGACGACCGCAAGGCCGCCGACATCGTGCTGATCCGGGTGGAGGAGATCTCCTCAATCGCCGACTGGTTCGTGATCGCCAGCGGCTACTCCGATGTGCAGGTGCGCGCCATCGCCCGCTCGGTGGAGGATCGGATCGAGGAGGAGGGCGGCCGGCTGCCTCTGCGCAAGGAGGGCCAGACCGAGGGCCGCTGGGTCCTGCTCGACTACGGCGAAGTGATCGTGCACGCCCTCACCCCCGAGGAGCGCAGCTACTACGACCTGGAATCCTTCTGGGGCCACGGCGACAAGGAGACCTACCTAGGGTCGGGCCAGAGCACGCCGGCCTGAGGCCGAGCCCCGCGATGGCAGGCCCCGAATCGCTGCCGGATCCGCCGCCGCGCGAGGCTCTGCTCAGCGAGCTCGAGGCCTGCCCGGTGCCACCGGAGCAACGGCCCCTCGAGCAGTACCGCGAGCTCCAGGACTCCTGGTTCTTTGCCTGGCCCCATGCCAGCTTCAACGGCCTGGCCGTGCCCCTGTGGCGCGCCTGGCTGATCGCCATGCCCTTCACCCTGCTGGTGGCCACCGGCAGCGTGCCCCTGCGCCACGACCTGCCGCGGCTGGTGGCAGCCGGCGGCGTGGCGGCCCTGGTGGTGCCGCTGCTGCTGCTGGTGCGGCAGTGGCTGGGCTGGACCAACCTGCAGCGACGCCTGACGGCCACGGCTGTGGAGTACGAGGAATCAGGCTGGTACGACGGCCAGGTGTGGGAGAAGCCGCTGGCCTGGCGCCAGCAGGATCTGCTGGTGGCCCGCCATGAGGTGCGGCCGGTGCTGGATCGACTGCAGCAGGCCCTGGCCCTGATCGCCGCACTCATGCTCGCCGGGGCAAGCCTCTGTCAGGCTCTCTGAGCGATCCCACCCGCGCCCAGCGCCACGCCCCGGACACGCCCCGCGATGACGTTTTCCAGCAGCTTCGCTTCCGGCACCCGCACCGGGATGCCACCGCTGGAGGTGCGCCTCAGCCGAGGCGGCATCCCCGAATCACGGCATCGGGTCCACGCCGTGGTCTGCGACCAGCGCGGCCGCGTGCTGATGCGGGCCGGTGATCCCCAGCAGCTGAGCTTCATCCGCTCGGCCCTCAAGCCCTTTCAGGCCCAGGTGTTCGTCAGCAGCGGTGCCTGTGAACAGGGCGGCCATGACGACCGGGCCCTGGCCATCGCCTGCGCCTCCCACGCCGGCGAGGCCGTTCAGGCCCGTGAGGCCTTCAAGATTCTCTGGCGGGCGGATCTGGAGGCCGAGCAGCTGCAGTGCCCCACCCCGCCGGGGCGTCAGAGCCCGCTGGAGCACAACTGCTCCGGCAAGCATGCCGCCTTCCTGGCCACCTGCCGCCGCCTGCACTGGCCGCTCGAGAGCTACCTCCAGCCCGATCATCCCCTGCAGCAGCAGGTGCTCAAGCGGGTGGGCGAGCTTCTCGGGATGCCGGGCGCCGAGCTGGTGACCGCCCGCGACGACTGCGGCGCCCCCACCCTGCAGCTGCAGCTGGCCCAGATGGCGCTGCTGTTCGCCCATCTGGGCGCCGGTGAGCAGCCGGAACTGGAGCGCCTCAGCCGGGCCATGCTGGCTCACCCCGATCTGGTGGCCGGCGAGGGCCGCTTCGACACGGCCGTGATGCGCAGCGGCCACGGCCAGGTGCTGAGCAAGGGCGGCGCCGAAGGCATCCAGTGCCTGAGCCGCGTCGGCGAAGGGCTGGGCCTGGCGATCAAGGTGGAAGACGGCGCCAGCCGCGCCAAGCACGCCGTGGCCCTGCAGCTGATGCGCCAGCTGGAGTGGCTGACGCCGCTCACCCTCGAGGAGCTCAGCCAGCGGTTCCTGGAACCCAGCCCCGGTGTGAAGCTGGAGGTGAGCGGCGAGCTCCGCTTCGACAACGGCCGCTAACCGGCCGCATCCAGCTCGAACTGGATGGCGGCGGCCTCGGTGGGTTCCACCGCGAACAACGCCTCAGCGATGGCCGGGCTGATGGTGAAGGTGTTGAGCCCCTCGGCCGCCAGGCGCGCCAGATCATCCGGGCAGCGCAGGCTGGCCACCAGCAGCCGCAGGGGGGAGCCGAGGGCCTGCACGCAGCGCTGCATGCGGATCAACTCGCCATGGCCGTCACGCCCCATGTCGCTGATGCGGCCCAGATAGGGAGCGATGTAGTCCACGCCCAGTGCCGCCGCCAGCAGCACCTGGGCCGGCTCGTAGCAGGCGGTGAAGGTCACGGGCAGCCCATCGGCCAGCAGGCCGCGGGCAGCCTCGATGCCGGCGCGGGTGATGGGCAGCTTGATCCAGGTGTGATCCGGAGCCAGGTCCGCCAGGGCGCGGCCGCAGCTGAGCAGATCACTCCCCCAGGCCTGCAGGTGCAGCTCCCGTACCCCATGGGCCATGGCCTGCTGGCTCAGGGCGCGCAGGCTGGTGAGATCACAGGGCTGGCCCGCTCGCTTCAGGAGCGTGGGGTTGGTGGTGACGCCATGGAACAGGCCCGTAGGCAGCCACTGCCGCCAGTCGGCGGGATCGGCGGAATCGAGATAAAGACGCAGCGCCACGCTCAGGCCTCCTGACGGCGGTTGTGGCGCAGCGAATCAGCGAGGGCCAGCAACAGCAGCACGATGCCGATCAGACCGCTGAGCCACTCCGGCACATGCCAGCCCCAGCGACCGATCACCACCCCGCTCAGCATCAGCAGGCCCAGGGCGCCGATGGCGTAGTGGGCCCCGTGCTCGAGGTAGATCAGCTGATCGAGAGCCTTCTCGCGGCTGAGCATCACCGTGAGCGAGCGGATGAACAGGGCCCCCAGACCGAGGCCGGTCATGATCAGACCCAGGTCGCTGGTGATGGCGAAGGCGCCGATGGTGCCATCGAGGCTGAAGGAGGCATCGAGCAGCTCGAGATACACCAGGCTGGCCAGACCGCCGCTCACGGCCATCCGCCCCACCGCCTCCTCCTCGCCGCCGAACAGGTCGGCCAGGGAGGTGCTGAGGATCTGCAGCACCAGCCCGATCAGACCGGCGAACAGAACGTCGCTGCGCATGCCCGACGGCAGCACCATCGCCACCAGCATCAGGATCACCAGCGCCAGGGCCACCTCCAGCGACGGCACCCGGCCGGCAGCGCTCAGGCGCCGCTCGATCCGCGCCACCCAGTGCAGGGTCTTGGCCTCATCGAAGAAGTAACGCGGGAACACCATCAGCAGGAAGGTGCCGCCGAAGGCCAGGATGCGCGGCTCCGCCAGCTCCAGCAGCTCGTGGTAGTGCTGCGGGTGGTGCAGCGCGGCATCGAGGGCTTCAGCCACACCGATATGGCCCGCCAGGCTCACCAGCAGCAGGGGGCCGAGGAAGCGCACGCCGAACACCGGGATCACCAGGCCCCAGCTGAGGAAGAACTGCTGCTGCCCCGGCGTCATGGTCTCCAACACCCGGGCGTTGACCACGGCGTTGTCGAAGGAGAGGCTGATCTCGAGGGCCAGCAGCACCAGCGTGATCCAGGCCGCCTGAATGCCGGGGGCGGTGAAGCCGCCATGGCTCACAAACACCGCCGTCACCCCCACCAGGCAGCAGATCAGAGGGAAGCGCACGTAGCGCAGGAGATGCAGCATTCGGGGCGGATCCGCTGGGGCCATCCTGCCTGCGTTGCCTGCCGGGCAGGCCGTGCTGTAGGTTTCGTTGGTCGCCGCGGGGTAGAGCAGTCTGGTAGCTCGTCGGGCTCATAACCCGAAGGTCGGTGGTTCAAATCCGCCCCCCGCCACCAACTCCAGAAGCCCCGGCCTTCCCTGAAGCGCCGGGGCTTTTTGTTGACGTCATTTCTGCTGACGTCGCGTTTGACCATCGTTCGCCGCTCCTTTGCCGTCCAGCTGACGTCCTTCTGAGATGCAGTTGACGTCGTCGCCGTAACGCCATGGATGGCTCCACCTACGACATGCCGATCACGCCCATCAGGAGAGCCATGCGTCGAGCCATGAGCACAGTCACGCTCACGGTCGCGGTCGCGGTCGCGGCGTTCTGATGGTCGACGCCATCGTTGTGGGATCCGGGGCCACCGGTGGCGTGGCCGCCCTGGCCCTGGCCGAGGCCGGGCTGAACGTGCAGGTGCTGGAGGCCGGCCCGGAGCTGAGCGCCCCCCGTGCCTTCGGCAGCGAACCGCTCAACAGCCTGCGGCGCCTGGCCGCCCTCAGCGCCGGCCAGCAGCGCATTGCCTCAAACCATCCCGGCTACTGGAAAGCCAACCCGCAGCTGTTCGTCGACGAGCGGCGTAACCCCTACAGCACGCCAGCCGATCGACCGTTCCTGTGGACCCGCGGGCGCCAGGTGGGTGGCAAGAGCCTCACCTGGGGCGGCATCACCCTGCGGCTGTCCGACTACGAGTTCCAGGCGGCCGAACGGGATGGCCACGGCCACAGCTGGCCGATCCGCCATCGCGACCTGGCCCCCTTCTACGAGCGGCTGGAGACACTGCTGCAGGTGCGCGGACGGTGCGACGGTCTGCCCCAGCTACCCGACGGCGTCTTCCAGGAGCCCCTGCCGTTCACGCCGGCGGAACGGCACATGCAGGGCAGCATCGCCCGCGATCTCAATCTGCCGCTGATCCATTCGCGCGGCTTCCCCCTGCGACGGCCCAGCGATGGACCCTGGCCCCGCTCCTGCTCGCAGGGGGGCGCCCTGGCCCTGGCCCTGGCCAGCGGGCGGGTGCAGCTGCGCAGCAACGCCGTGGTGAGCCATGTGGAGGTGGATCAGCGCAGTGGACGCGCCATGGGCGTGGTGGTCGTCGATGCCGAGAGCGGCCTGCAGCGCCGCGAGCAGGCGCAACTGGTGGTGCTCTGCGCCTCCACGATCGAGAGCGTGCGGCTGCTGCTGCATTCCCAGCAGGTGGGCGGACTGGAGGAGGTGAGCGGACGACTCGGCCTCGGGCTGATGGATCACATCTCCACCAGCCGTTTCTTCGCCCTGCCCGATCAGCCGCCCGCTGGAGCCAGCGAGCTCTCCGGTGCCGGCAGCTGCTTCATCCCCAACACGCTGAACCTCGGCGATGGCGATGGCAACGGCGATGGCAATGGCGATGGCAGGGTCGACTTCCTGCGCGGCTACGGGCTCTGGTGCGGCATCCAGCGGTTCGATCCGCCGCAGCTGTTGCGGCGCGATCCACGGGCGGCGGTGGGGTTCCTGATCGGCCACGGAGAGGTTCTCGCCAGCGATCACAACCGCGTCAGCCTGGATGCTGAGCGGGTGGACGCCTGGGGCATCCCCATCGCCCACATTGACTGCCGCTGGGGCGACAACGAAGCGCGCATGGTGGCTCACATGCAGGCACGCATGCAGGCGGTGGTGCAGAGCGCCGGCGGTCGGATCGCCCCCCTGCACGATCTGTTCGTCCTGCCGCTGGTGGAGCCGCTGGTGCGCGGCAGCCTGGCCCTGGCGCCGGGGGCGCCGCCACCGGGGTACTACATCCACGAACTGGGCGGTGCTGCCATGGCGGCAGAGGAGCAGGAGGGCGTGCTCAACCGCTGGAATCAGCTCTGGCGCACACCGAACCTGCTGGTGACCGACGGCAGTTGCTGGCCAAGCGCCGGCTGGCAGAGCCCGACACTCACCGAGATGGCCATCACCTGGCGAGCCTGCGCCCATGCGGCCGAGGCGCTGCGCCGGGGAGATCTCTAGCCCGAGGCAGGGATCACAGGTCAGTGCCCGCTCACCGAAGCAGCGATTCGGTGTCAACGACCACACCAGACTCAGCGGGCGGACCGCACACTATGCGGGCGACCTTCAAAGGGTCGGGCAAGGGAGAAAACATCAGGCGGGAGCTCGGCACTCCCGCTTTTTTTTGTTCACTCTCCAGCCCGCATGAACAGGCCGTTGAGGTAGTGCTGGGCCACGCAGCGATCGCCGCAGCCGTTCTGAAACAGAAAACCCGCCAGGGCCGAGGTGATCACCCGGTACTGATCCCAGTCGGGCCGGCTCTGCAGGAAGGCGCGCATGCCATCGAACAGCACCTCAGGCACCTCCGCCTCCAGGCTGATCCGTGCCGCAGCGGCCAGCGGACCATCTGCATGGTCGGCCGAAGTGTCGGCCTGGTGCACCCGCTGCTGCAGGCAGCGGCTCAGATGATTCCTGGGATCCAGCTGGGGCGCTTGGTCCGCCGATGTCTCTGCCCTGTCCCGATCCAAGCGCGTCAATCCGTCGTCAGGCCATAGGAAGCCACAGATCTGGCGCTGCCGTCAAAAGCGCTGCGCCTGCCTGAACCCATGACGCAACAGGCTGAGACCGGTGGCTGGCACTGAAGCCACCGGGTCGACCGCGGCCGGCGGGCACCGCAGCTAGCGAGGCCCCGGCACCTGTCAAGCGACGCCATGGGTGGGTACCGCAATCCCCAGAGCCGCCGCGGCGACACGCCCGCAGGACACAACGCTGGGGAAAACCGACAACGCCCCTGGGGAAAAGACAGCCTCCCTGGGGAATCGCGTCAAGGATCAGAAAAACTGATGGGCCTGAGTCTCCCGGGACACGGGCGATAACGAGACGACTGAGGCTCTCAAAGTCACCCCTTGTCTTCAGCTTTGCCGCCTGGTTTGTGAAGCGTGCGTGGCCCGAGCGGATGGTCCGCGTGGGGATACGGCGCATGGCCATGGTCATGCGCGTGGTCATGACCGTGCTCGTGAGGGTGGCTGTGATCGTGGGGGTGGCTGTGATCGTGGGGGTGATCGTGGTCGTGCGAATGGCTGTGCTGGCCCAGCGGGATCGGGATGCCATCGGGCTGGCAGGCCCCGGTGCACTCGTTCTCACAGAGGGTGCAGCCCTCGATCAGACCCTCCACGTGATGGTGATGGCTGCGCTGCGGCGCACCCACCTCGGTCTCAAAGCCCAGCACCTGGGCGCGGTACTTGCAGAGGGAGCAGTTCATCTGCGTCTCACCCCGCACCACCTCCTCCACCCGCTCGCGGAAGGTATCGATCACCAGCGGGTGATCGCCCAGGTAGCCCGCATCCACGAACTCCACACCGGGGTGATCGGCGGCCACCAGGGCGGTGTGCTGGCGAATCCGGCTCACGAGCACGCCGGAGAACAGGAAATACGGGAACACCACAACGCGGCGAAAGCCCAGGCGCACCACATGGCGCAGGCCCGGCTCCACCAGCGGGAAGGTCACGCCTGAATACACGGTCTCGCCCCAGCCGAAGCCGAAGCCCTCCACCAGCATCCGCGCCACCTTGGCCACGTTGGAATTGGCATCCGGGTCCGAGGAGCCGCGCCCCACCACCACCAGAAGGGTGTCGGCCAGGGGTACTGGCGCATCGCCCGCCGCCGTCGCCGCCTGATCGGAGCGCTCGATGGCCTCACGGATCCGGGCCCCTGCCGCCTGGATCATCTTGAGATCGACGCCCAGCTCACGGCCGTACTCAATGCGCAGGCCGGTCTCGGCGGCGTAGGTGTTGAGAACGGAGGGGATGTCGTTCTTGGCATGGCCGGCGGCGAACAACATGCCCGGCACCGCCAGCACCCGCTTCACCCCCTGCTCCCGCAGGCGATCCAGGCCATCCCGCAGGATCGGCCGTGCGAACTCCAGATAGCCGTATTCCACCGGCACCTGCGGCAGCAGCGGCCGCAGCCCCTCCGCCAGGCGGGCGAACTCCTCCACCGCCAGCCGGTTGCGGCTGCCATGGCCGCAGATCATCACGCCGATCGG
>Ga0208721_1000171_pt1 | contig 14904 bp, 11 predicted proteins | sample LakMenEpi17Aug10_FD_150705 | JGI IMG/M metagenome (GOLD analysis project Ga0208721, IMG submission 150705) | Freshwater microbial communities from Lake Mendota, WI - 17AUG2010 deep hole epilimnion (SPAdes) | ecosystem: Environmental > Aquatic > Freshwater > Lentic | place: Lake Mendota, Madison... | reverse complement strand
CTGCCCAGCTGGCTGAGCAGCCATCACCAATACCAGTTCTGGAACGAGGTGTACGAAACCCTGTTCTGCGTTCCGGGGCTGCGGCGGATGCTGCAGGTGCTGCGCCATCCCTTCCGGATCTACGGCGGCATCGTGACCAGTAAGGACGCCCGCGGCGAAACCCAGCGAACCAACCTCGGGCTCAGCTGGCCCTTGGCACTGCTTCTGGCCATGCTGCTGCTCGCCCTGCTGCTGCGCTCGCTGTTGCCGCTGCTGGAACCCGGCCTGCGGGCGCTGCAGCCGGTGTATGAAGGCGAGGAGCTGATGCTCGGCTGGAACGTCTACAACGGCGTGGTGCTGGCAGTGGCACTGCTGGCCTGCATCGATCAGCCCATCCGCCGGGAGGCCGATCGCTTTCCGATCGCGCGCATCGGCCGGCTACGGCTTGGCGATCAGCTGGTCTGGGGCAGCACCACGGATCTGAGCGAGCAGGGGGCGGCGTTCGAACTGGAATGCGCCCGGGGCGATCTCCAGCCCGGCCCAGCCGTGCTCGAGCTGATGGAGCCAGCCCTCACCATCCCGGCGCGACTGGTGCGCCTGCGCCAGCACGAGGCCGATCCCCAGCGGGGTCAGGAGCAGGGCACCAGCCTGTTCCTGCAGTTCGAGGAGCTCACAGCGGAGGCGGAAGCCAGCCTGCTGGGGCTCATCTACAGCGGCGAGCGCTGGTTTCACCGACCGCGGCGGCTCAGCACCAGCGACGCGCTGCTGCAGGCCCTGGGCAGCCTGTGGCGGGCGGATCCGCTCCTGCGCCGCTTCGGCTGACCGCCTCAGATCTGACCGCCTCAGAGCTGGCCGCTTCAGAGACAACCGCTTCAGAACGGAATCGGCATCTCCACCGCCGCCGGCTCCGGCGCGCAGGTCGCCACCCGCTGCGCCACCACCCGGCCCACCACCACGATCGAGGGGGAGGCGAAGGCCTCGCGCTCGGCCTGGTCTGCCAGCTCCGCCAGGGTGCTCAGCAGCAACCGCTGGCCCACCACCGTGCCCTGCTGCACCACCGCCGCCGGGGTGTCGGCTGCCAGTCCGCCGGCGAGCAGCTCCGCGCAGATGGGGCGCAGGTTGTGCAGGCCCATGTAGATCACCAGGCCATCGCTGCTGCGGGCCAGCCCACGCCAATCAACGCCTGGGCGCGCCTTATCGATCTCCTCATGGCCGGTCACGAAGGTGACGCTCGAGCCCGCGCGCCGATGGGTGATCGGGATGCCGGCGTAGGCGGGGGCGGCAATGCCGGCGGTGACGCCCGGCACCACCTCCACCGCCACGCCATGGCGCGCCAGGTGTGCAGCCTCCTCACCGCCGCGGCCGAACAGAAAGGGATCGCCACCCTTGAGGCGCACGATCAAACGGTGGCGGCCAGCCAGCTCCACCAGCACGGCATTGGTGCTGGGCTGGGGCACCGAATGGTGGCCGCGGCGCTTGCCCACGAAGTGGCGCTCGCAATGATCCGGCACCAGATCCAGCAGCGCCCTGGGCACCAGCGAGTCGTACACGAGTGCATCGCACTGGCTGAGCAGGCGGTGGGCCTTGATCGTGAGCAACTCGGGATCCCCCGGGCCCGCCCCCACCAGATACACCGTGCCCCCGGCCGGTTCAGTCACGGCAGCACCTCCAGGGCCGAGAGCAGGAACTGACGCAAGGCGGGATTATCGAGGAGGGGGGGCAACAGCGTCAGAACCTCGCTTGACGCAGCCACGGGAGGGTGATCGGCTGAGCGAAACGCCGAGGCGAGCGACTCACTGAGGCGGTTGGCAGCCAGGGTGAGGGGCAGCAGCACCACCGATCCTCCGGGCTGCAGATGCAGATCCGCTGTGCTTGCAGTGTATGGAGTGGCCAGGCCAGGCCCCCCGAGCAACGCGGCCAGATGGGCGAGATAGCGCTGGCCCAGCGGGGCCTCGAGAGGGTGATGCAACCAGCAGAACGCTGCTGGCTCAGCACCGAGCCGCAGCTGCACGAGCGCCTGCTGCCAGGCGGGCCAGGCCCCCAGGAAGGGCCGCCGCCGCAGCTGCAGCTGCATCGCCTCGGCCCGCCGCCTCCAGACGGCGGCAATGGCGGGAAGATCGCAACGCACATGCCCCCCCGGCAACAGCAGCAGCGGCACCAGGGTGAGGGCCCCGGCGCGGCCGGCGGCCTGCAAGAACGCGGCGGATGGCTCAGGCGGCTCGGCCGTGAGTGCCTGCAGCAGCACCGGAGCACCCCGCCGCCGCTCCAGATCCGCAGCCAGGGCCAGCAGCTCCGGAGGGATCACGCCCCCTTGGCGGCCATGCACCAGCAGCACCAGCGGCGAGAGCCGCAAGCGGCGCAGCAGGCGAGTACGCACCGCCGGATCCAGCGATTCCGCCAGCAGGCCCCGCAGGCGGGTGCGCGCGGCCGCCTGCGGCAGACGGGCCAGCAGATCCACGGCGGCGGCGGCCAAGTCCGCGTCCAGATCGCGGGCGAGGGTGGCCAGAGCGGCAATCAGAGGATCCACGGGCCAGGCCGACAGGCCCAGGGCCAACCCCTCCAGGGCAGCCCGCCGCCAGCGGCTCGGGCCCGGCTCTGTCACCAGCCGTTGCAGCAGCGGGGCGTCGACGGGTTCACGCTGCCGGCCGAGCAGGGGGAGCAACGGCTCCAGCTCCGACTGTGCTGGCCACGCGGCATTCGGGTCCCGCAGGGCCGCCCGCAGGCGAGCCGCCACCAGCGGATGGCGGAACTGGCCCAGTAGCTCCAGCCAGGCCGGAGCTTCGGCGGCGGGCCGGGACTGCTGATGGGCGAGCAGAGCCTCCAGCCAGGCGTCCTGCACGGCGGGCTCACCCGCCAGCAGGGGCAGTTCGCTGCGGCCGGCGGCCAGCAGGGTTGTGGGATCGAGCCCCAGGGACGAACCGAGCAGACGCTCCACCGCCGGACGATCCAGGCGGCCCCAGAGAGCGGCCAGCAGCAACGGATCCGGTGCCACGACGCCGCTGGCCAGGCCCTCGATCCAGGGCTGCACAGGCAGCGCACCCCGGCGCAGGGCCTGCAGCTGCGGCCAGGACGGCGCGTCCAGCGGGGGATCAGGCTGGGACATCGGCTGCTGCGGGTTCGGACGCCCCACCGGTCCTGCCGCGGTGTGTGGTTCCAGCCTGGCAGGCGCCACAGCAGCCCCGGGCCCGTCCTGGCTCAGGCGCCGGGCGGCACCGCCGCGGGCCGGCGACGGGCGCCGTAGCGCTCCACCAGCAGGTCTTCGAGCACATCCGTCAGCGTGCTGAGGGGCACACCCTTGTCGTGCAGCTCGGCCAGCTTCGGTTCAGCGCCCATGTCACCACCGAGGAAGACCTTGGCGGCCTCCACCATCTGACCGTCATGGCGGGCCTTCGCACCCATCAGGCCGATCTCGCCCATGTAGGGCTGCCCGCAGGCGTTGGGGCAGCCGGTCCAGTGGCTGCGCACGGGATGGGGCAGCTCCAGTCGTCGCTCCAGCTCCTCCACCACCGCTTCGGCCGTGGTCTTGGTGGGGATGAGGGCGAAACTGCAGTAGCGATTGCCGGTGCAGCTCACCGCTTCGGCCAGCAGCGGGCCTGGATCCGGGCGAAAGCGCTGCAGCAGCGGCTCCGCCAGCAGTGCCTCGAGCCGCGCCGCGGCCACATCCGCGATCAGCACGTTCTGGGCTTCCGTGAGCCGCAGCTCACCGCTGCCGTAGCTGCGGGCCAGCCGAGCCAGTTCCAGCATCGAAGCGGCATCCAGCCGGCCCATCGGCACGCACAGACCGATCCAGTGCAGGCCCTCCTGCTTCTGAGGGTTCACCCCAAGGCCGGAACGGGGGGCACGGTTGACGCGGTGGGAGCCGTCGTGGGGAAACGCCTCACCACCCAGAGCCGTGAACAGCTCCATCACAGCTGAGCGGTAGCCATCGAGGCCCAGCTCGTCGACCAGATACATCAACCGGCTCTTGTTGCGGACCTGGCGGTTGCCGCAGCGCTCGAAGTGGCGCAGCACCGCCAGGCTGAAGGCGGGCAGCTGCGCACCCCGCAGCCACAGGCCCAGGGGCACCGCCAGTTCATTGCGCTGAGCCGAGAAGAAGCCGCCCACCATCACGGTGAAGCCCAGCTCGCCGTCCCGGTCAGCCGGCAGGAAGGCGAGATCGTTGTGGAGCAGGAAGCTGTCAGCGGCGCCACCGACGGCGATGTTGAACTTGCGGGGCAGGTTGCGCGGGGCGTCATCCGCCAGCAGACGCGCCTGGATCGCCATCACCAGCGGCCGGGTATCGACGAACTCCTCGGGATCGATGCCCGCCAGGGGATTGCCGGTGATGTTGCGAGGGTTGTCATGACCCGACTGCCGGCTGGTGAGCCCCACCGCCTCCAGGGCATCCAACAGCGGCGCCATGTCCTCCAGCAGCAATCCGCGCAACTGGATGTTCTGGCGGGTGGTGATGTCGGCGCTGCCCTCCTCGCCGCAGCGATCCACGGCATCGGCCAGCAGCTCCAGCTGCTGCGCCGTGATCACACCGTTGGGCAGGCGCAAGCGCACCATGAAGCGCCCAGGGGTGACCGGCCGGAAGAAGATTCCCAGCCACTTGAGGCGAATCGTCAGATCCGCCTCATCGAGGCTCTCCCAGCCGGCTGCGCCAAGCTCCCCAAGGCGCGACGCCAGATCCAGCCCGCAGAACTCCGCCTTGGCCTGCTCGATCTTGCTGAGCTTGGCGCCGGTGGCCTCGCCGGTTTCGGGGGATGCAGACACCATGGTGAAATCCCGCTACCAGCAGAGGTGGACAATGTCGCCAGCGGTGTCCCGCACCTGTGTTGCAACCGATACAAACCACAGGTGCCGATGCAACAGCCCCGCAGCAGAGGCGGCAGGAGCGTCAGCGGGCACTGGGGGGCGAGGTGGCCCGCTTCCGGGAGCTGCTGGCCAAGGTTGGCAGCGGTGAGCACACCAGCACCGGCCTGAGCCGCGAGGAGGCCCGCGAAAGCATGGACCTGATGTTGGATGGCGCGGTGAGCGACGCCCAGCTAGGGGCCTTCCTCATCGCCCACCGCATCCGCCGGCCCCAGCCGATCGAGCTCACGGGCATGCTCGACAGCTACCGCCGCCATGGCCCTCACCTGCAAACGCCGGGGCTGCGGCCGCTCTGCTTCGGCGCCCCCTACGACGGCCGCAGTCGCACCGCGCCGCTGCTGCCCCTGCTGGCCCTGCTACTCAGCGCCAGCGAGCTGCCGGTGGTGCTCCACGGCGGCGATCCGATGCCGGTGAAGTACGGCGCCACCCTGGCGGAGCTGTTCGCCGGCCTGGGGCTGGAATGGCGCGGGCTAAGCCTGGCGCAGGTGCAGAGCCGGCTCGACCGCCACGGCCTGGCCCTCACCCACCAGCCCCTGCACTTCCCCCTGGCGGAGCGGCTGGTGCGGATTCGCGAGGAGATCGGCAAGCGCCCGCCCGTAGCCAGCCTCGAGCTGCTCTGGACGCCCCATCAGGGGGAGCACCTGCTGGTGAGCGGCTTCGTGCACCCGCCCACCGAAAGCCGCGGCTGGGAGGCCCTCAGCGCCGCCGGCGAAACCGATGTGCTGATGGTGAAGGGCCTCGAGGGCTCCACCGACCTGCCCACCACCCGGGCCGGCATCTGCTCGCGGCTGCGCCATGGCGAGCCGGAGCGGATCCTGGTGCACCCGCGCGACCACGGCATCAGCGCGGCGGAGGTGCCGTTCGAGGGGCTCGAAAGCTGGTGCCACCAGGCCCGCCTGGCCCTGGAGGGGGAGGGGACCCTGGCGGAGGCCCTGCGCTGGAACCTGGCGGCCTACCTCTGGTTCGCCGGTGCCATCGGCGATCTGAGCAGCGGCCTGGCCCAGGCGGAGGCATTGCTGCGCTCCCGCATCGGCCTATGCCAGCTGGAGCGGCTGCGCACTGCCACCTGAGATCCGCCACAGCCCCGGCGACAGCCCCCGCAGCCCCCCAACGAGCTCTGCCATGACCCTGCCCCGAAGCGCCTGGCCCAGCCACTGCTTTGCGTTCGAAACCGAGTTCAGCGCTGATCTGCGCTGCATCCCAATGGCGGTACGCCGCAAGCTCGATCTGGCGGGCGTGAAGCTGAAGCTGGTGCACTGGGGGGGCCTGGAGGCCCAGGAGCGCCAGCGGCTGCTGGCCTGGGGTGATGGGCCCGAAGCGATCGCGGCCCTGCGGGACTGGCTGATGGAGCGCTCGCAGCAGCTGCCCCAGGGTCCGGCCAGCCCCCTGGAGCCGGCCATGGGCTGCAGCTGGCAGCAGGGGGAGGCCGTTCCGGAGGTGCTGCGGCAGGCCTGCGCCCAGCTGCAGCTGTCGCTGCGGCCGGATGCCTGGCAGCAGCTGAGCGAACTGGAGCGCTTCGCCCTTGTGAAACTCAGCCACCCCGGCCATGAGCACCGCAACCTGCCGCTGGCCCTGGTGGAACTGCAGGCCCTGGCGGAGCCGGACTGAAGGCAGAGGCCCAGGAGCCCCGGCCCGCTGCTTCGCCATCGCGACACCGCCCAGTTCGCTGTATCACGCTGAGCCAAGCCTTCGAAGGTTTGGTATCAATCGCGACGCAACAGTGAAGCTCTGGCGTGATGTTGTAGTTCGCGTTGGTCAGCTTGTGCGCCAGCACCGTCCGTAACCCCTGGATCAGTGGGGCTACGGCCAATCGCCCATGCCGCCGCCGACCTGAACCATCAGGCCGGGGCGGCCTGTGGCGTTCGCATCCGCGCCGTCACCCCACGCTGCAGAGCCCTGTCATGTCGAACCTGTCCCGCCGCAAATTTCTGATCACCGCCGCAGGATCGGCGGCCGGTGCCGTCTGGCTGGCTGCCTGCGGCAGCAACAAGCCCTCCACCAAGAGCAGCGCCACGGGCCCCGATGCCCCCGAAGTGAGCGGCGCCACCCTCGGCTTCATCGCCCTCACCGACAGCGCGCCGGTGATCATCGCCAAGGAGAAGGGGCTGTTCGCCAAGCACGGCATGCCTGACGTCAAGGTGGTCAAGCAGACCTCATGGGCCGTCACCCGCGACAACCTTGAGCTGGGCAGCGCCAAGGGCGGCATCGACGGCGCCCACATCCTCTCGCCGATGCCGCTGCTGATGACGGCCGGCAAGATCACCAAGAGCAAGCAGCCGCTGCCGATGTACACCCTGGCGCGACTCAACACCCAGGGCCAGGCGATCAGCGCCTCCAAGGAGCTGCTGGACGAGAAGCTCACCATCGACAACAAAGAGGGTCTGGCCAAGGCGAGCAAGAGCCTGGGCCGCAAGATCAAGGCCGCCGTCACCTTCCCCGGTGGCACCCACGACCTTTGGATGCGCTATTGGCTGTCGGCCAATGGCCTCGACCCCAACAAGGACGCCGATCTGGTGGTGATCCCACCGCCGCAGATGGTGGCCAACATGCAGACCGGCACCATGGATCTGTTCTGCGTGGGTGAACCCTGGAACCAGCGCCTGGTGAACAAAAAACTGGGCTACACCGCCGCCCAGACCGGCGAACTGTGGGACAAGCACCCTGAGAAGTCGTTCTCCATGCGCGCCGACTGGGTAGACCAGAACCCCAAGGCCGCCAAGGCGCTGCTGATGGCTGTGCAAGAGGCCCAGATCTGGTGCCAGGACCCCGCCAATCTTGATGAGATGTGCGAAATCATCTCCAAGGACAAATACATCAAGGCCAACGTGGCTGACATCAAACCGCGCCTGGCCGGCAACGTGAATTACGGCGATGGCCGTGATGTCAAAAACAGCCCCTTCCGGATGCTGTTCTGGGACAGCAATGCCTCCTTCCCCTTCAAGAGCCATGACACCTGGTTTGTGACCGAGGACATGCGCTGGGGTTATCTACCCGCGGACACCGACATCAACGCCCTGGTGAACAAGGTAAACCGCGCAGATCTCTGGAAGGACGCCGCCAAGGCGATCGGCATGGCCAAGGACATCCCCGCCAGCGATTCCCGCGGCAAGGAGACCTTCTTCGACGGCGTTGTGTTCGATCCCGAGAACCCGAAGGCCTACCTCGACAGCCTCAAGATCAAGGCGATGGCCTGAGGCCGGGGCTGACAGCGCCCCATCCCGCTCCACGCCACCCAGCGCTGAAGCCGGCCGCTGCCTGCGGCCGGCCGATCCAGCCGTGTCCCGACCCTGCCCATTCCCGCGATGACCAGCACCACCACCACGGCCCGCCGCCGGCGAACGGCTTCCCTGCGACGACTCAATCCCGGCCTCCGGGCCCTGGTGCCCTACCTGGTCTGCATCGGCGGCTTCCTGGTGGTCTGGCAGCTGCTGTCCCTGGTGCTGGGGGTGGCCCGCCTGCCCGGCCCCCTCAACGTGCTGGTGGAAACCTGGGATCCCTACATCAGCCAGCCGTTCTTCGATGACGGCGGCACCAGCAAGGGCCTCGGCTGGCAGATCCTGATCTCGCTGCAACGGGTGGCCATGGGCTACGGCCTGGCCGCCGTAGTGGGCATCGCCGTTGGCGGGCTGCTGGGCCTGAACCGCTTCATCGGCAAAGGTCTCGACCCGGTGATTCAGGTGCTGCGCACGGTGCCGCCGCTGGCCTGGTTTCCGATCTCGCTGATGGTGTTCCAGGACGCCAACAGCTCGGCGATCTTCGTGATCTTCATCACCGCCATCTGGCCGATCATCATCAACACCGCCGTGGGCATCCGCGAGATCCCGCAGGACTACACCAACGTTGCCCGCGTGCTGCGCCTGCGCAAAGGCGCCTACATCCGCAACATCGTGATTCCGGCCACGGTGCCCTACGTGTTCACCGGTCTGCGCATTTCCGTGGGCCTGGCCTGGCTGGCGATCGTGGCCGCCGAGATGCTCAAGGCCGACGGTGGCATCGGCTACTTCATTTGGGACGCCTACAACGCCGGCGGCGATTCCAGCTCCAGCCAGATCATCCTGGCGATCCTCTACGTGGGCCTGGTGGGTCTGGCCCTCGACCGCCTGGTGGCCTGGGCCGGCCGCGCCATCGCCAAGGGGGGCAACTGAAATGGCGCCGGCCTTCCTGACCGTTGACGACGTCACCCAGGTGTTCCCGCTCGATGGTGGCGGCCGCTACGTGGCCCTCAAGGACATCGACCTCGACATCGCCGAGGGGGAATTCGTCTCGCTGATCGGCCACTCCGGCTGCGGCAAATCCACCCTGCTCAACCTGCTCGCTGGCCTCACCCAGGCCAGCAGCGGCGGCATCCTGATGAACGGGCGCCAGGTCACCGATCCCGGGCCAGATCGGATGGTGGTGTTCCAGAACTATTCGCTGCTGCCCTGGCAGACGGTGCGCCAGAACATCGCCCTGGCGGTCAACAACGTGATGCGCAACGCCAGCGCTGCCGAACGGCGGGAGCGGATCGAGCGCAACATCGCCCGCGTGGGACTGAGCCACGCCGCCGACAAGTTGCCCGCCGAACTCTCCGGCGGCATGAAGCAGCGGGTGGCGATCGGTCGCGCCCTGGCGATCGAACCGAAGCTGCTGCTGCTCGATGAACCGTTCGGCGCCCTCGACGCCCTCACCCGCGGCAACCTGCAGCAGCAGCTGATGCAGATCTGCCAGGAGGCCGGCGTCACCACCGTGATGGTGACCCATGACGTGGATGAGGCGCTGCTGCTCGCCGACCGCGTGGTCTGCATGACCAACGGCCCCGAGGCCGGCATCGGCCAGATCCTCAAGGTGAATCTGCCCCGACCGCGCCAGCGGCTCGAGGTGATGAATCACCCCGACTACTACCAGCTGCGCAGCGAACTGATCGGCTTCCTGCAGCAGCAGCGCCGCCTCAAGCAACGCCAGAAGGAATTGAGCGCCAGCGCAGCCCCGAGCACCTCCTCCATCACATCCTCAGCCACAGCCTCAGCCAAAGCCTCGCCCGCACGCGACGACAGCGCTGCCTCCGCCGCCAGCCGCTCAGCACCCCAGAAGATCCGCCTCGGTTATCTCCCCGGGCTCGACATCACGCCCCTGGCGGTAGCGATCGAGCGCGGTTTCTTCGCCGAGCGCAACCTGACGGTGCTGCCGGTGAGCTTCAACCGCTGGCAGCAGCTACAGGAGAAGCTGCGCGAGGGTGAGCTCGATGTGGCGATCACCTCCGCCACCGCGCCCCTGGCCCTTGCGCTCGGCCTCGATGGCCAGCCCGCCTGGCCGGCGATCACGCCGATGACGGTGACCCGCAACGGCAACGCCCTCTGCCTGGCTCGCCGCTTCCTGGATCTGGACGTGAACGATCTGGCGGGACTGGCGTCACGGCTGAAGGGGCGCGAGTGGCCGCTGCGTCTGGCGATCGCCCAGAAGGGCAGCATGCAGGAGCTGCTGCTGCGCCACTGGCTGGCCAGCGGTGGCATCAACCCCGAGCGGGAGGTGGAGTTCCGCACCCTCTCGCCGATGGCGATGCAGGCCGCCCTGCTGGCGGGCGAGATCGATGGCTTCATCGCCGGTCGCTATCGCGTGGCCAAGGCGGTTGAAGCGGGGCTGGCCTACGTGCTTGCCACCGATCTCGACATCTGGAGCGGCCACCCCGAGAAGGTGCTCACCTGCCATGAGGGCTGGGCCGCCAACCACGACGAAGCCCTGATGGCCCTGTGCAGCGGCCTGATGCGCGGTGCCCAGCTCTGCGACGACGGCGGCCAGCACGATGCCCTGGTGGGGCTGCTCAGCCGGCCCCAGTGGCTGGGCGCCGGCGCTGCCGTGGCCCTGCAGCGCCAGTTCAACCTCGGCACCGGCGCCCCCAGCAGTGAGCGGCTGCCCCTGAACCGCTACCACAGCGATCGCGCCCACGTGGCCAACCCGGCCGAAGGGGCCTGGATCCTCACCCAGTTCAGCCGCTGGGGCTGGAGCTTCTTCCCCAGCAACCGGGTGGAGCTGCTGAGCCAGGTGTACCGCAACGATCTGTGCAACCGCGCCCTGGAACAGGCGGGCTTCGCCGCCCTGCGCCCCGAGCGCTCACCGTTCAGCCTCGTCGACGGGCGCCCGTTCGATCAGGACGACCCGATCGCCTACCTGCGCGCGCTGCCGTTCAGCGCCGCCGCCGCTGTGGAGGCGGTGACCCTTCCCTCCACCGGCGCGCTTCGTCCCCTCGCCGCCCGCTGAGATGCCCCCTGCCATGACCAGCACCCCCCCAGCGGCCAGCCCCAGTGCTGACAGCGCCGCCACACCGTTCCTGGAATTCCGCCATGTCGGCCAGGTGTTCGACACCCGCCGCGGCCCGTTCGAAGCCCTGCGCGACATCAACCTGCAGGTGCGCCAGGGCGAGTTCATCTGCGTGATCGGCCACTCCGGCTGCGGCAAATCCACCCTGCTCAACATGGTGTCGGGCTTCCTGCAGCCCAGCAGCGGCGCCGTGACCCTGCGCGGCGTCGCGATCGAGCGCCCCGGCCCCGACCGGATGGTGGTGTTCCAGAACTACTCATTGCTGCCCTGGAAAACGGTGGAGCAGAACGTGGATCTGGCGGTGAAGGCCGCCCGGCCCGAGCTGTCCGCCGGCAGCCGCGCCCAGGTGGTGGACCATCACCTGGAGATGGTGGGGCTGCTGGAGGCGCGCCAGAAGCGTCCGGCCCAGATCTCCGGCGGCATGCGCCAGAGGGTGGCGATCGCCCGGGCCCTGGCAGTGCAGCCCGAGGTGCTGGTGCTCGATGAGCCGTTCGGTGCCCTCGACGCGATCACCAAGGAGGAGCTGCAGGAGGAGCTGCTGGCGATCTGGCGCGAGCACAAACCCACCGTGCTGATGATCACGCACGACATCGACGAGGCCCTGTTCCTGGCCGACCGGATCGTGATGATGACCAACGGCCCCGCCGCCGGCATCGGCGAGATCCTCGACGTGCCGTTCGAGCGGCCGCGCCGCTACGAAGCGATCCAGGACGATCCGCGCTACGGGCAGCTGCGCAACCATGCCCTCGACTTCCTCTATCGCCGTTATGCCCATGACGACGACTGAGGCACCGGCAGCTGAGGCCAGCAGCTGCCCCACCAACCTGCACATCCGCGCCGGCCACACGGTGCTGCTCGATGAGCGGCTGCTACTGCGCGACAGCTGCCTGAGCATCGCCGCCGGCCTCGTGCGGGTGGCGATCTCCCGGCCGGAGCAGGAGGCTCTGGAGGCCGAGACGATCACCCTCGGCTTCCTGCAGGCGGGGGACCACCTGCCGCTGGATCTGCTGCGCAACAGCCGTCTGCACCTACAGGCCCTCACCCCCAGCGAACTGGAGGCAGGCTGCCCGCGCCTACCGCCCGCCGGCTCCAGCAGCCTGCACGACTGGACCGTGGCCCTGCTGATGATCCGCCACCTCGGCGAAGCGGAACAGCGCATCGGTGCCTTGCTGCAACTGCTCGTGCAGCGGCTGGGGCACCGGCGCGGCGCCTGGTACGACCTGCCGATCCGCCTCACCCACGCCGAGCTGGCGGAGCTGAGTGGCCACACCCGCGTCACCGTGACCCGCCAGCTCTCCCGCTGGCGGGACCAGGGGCTGATCGAGCAGGACGAGGGTCCGCAGCGCTGCCTGCGCATCGCCCCGGCGCTGGTGGAGGGCTAAGCCGGCCGGATCCGCACGGCCGCAGCCTTCAGTTCGGGCTGCTTGGAGTGGTCGCAGGCCTGTTCGTGCATCAGCCGGTTGGCCTCGCAGGCATTGGGCTGGCTGCCACCCCAATGCATCGGCAGGAACACGGTGCCGGGCCGGATCCGCTCGCTCACCTGCACCCGCGCCCGCAGGCTGCCGCGCCGAGAGGTGATCTCCGCCTCCGCGCCATCCACCAGCCCATCGCGCTGGGCATCCTCGGGATTCACCTCCAGCAGCGGCTCGGGGTGCTGCTGGCTGATCCGCGCCACGTGGGCGGTGCGGGTCATGGTGTGCCAGTGGCCGAGGTAGCGGCCCACCGTGAGCACCAGCGGGTAGGCGTCGCAGGGGGGTTCCGCCAGGCCGAGGGGCGGCTCGGCCAGCAGCCGGGCGCGGCCATTGGGGGTGGGGAAGCGATGACCGGCCGGCGCCGCCGGCCAGGGTTCCTCGGGGCCGTAGAGGCGGGCCCGGCCGCCGCCGGGAGCGGTGCCGGCGGGGAAGGGCCACTGCTGGGGGCCGTGCTGCGCCAGCAGGCCGTGGCTGAGGCCGCTGAGGTCGCAGAGGCGCCCGGCGGTGATCGCCGTGAACTCGGCATACACCTCAGCGGCGGAGTCGTAGCGGAACTGCCCGTCGAAGCCGAGCCGCCGTCCAAGCTCCGCGAAGATCGCCCAGTCGGGCCGGGCCTCACCCGGGGGCTGGCGGAAGGCCGGGCAGAGGGTGACGCGACGCTCGGAGTTGGTCATCACACCGCTCTTCTCACTCCACTGGGCCGCCGGCAGCAGCAGGTGGGCCACCGCCGCCGTTTCGGTGCCGGCATAGGCCTCGCTCAGCACCACCAGCGGGCAGCGGGCCGCCGCCGCCTTCACCCGATCCAGCGAAGGCATGCTCACCAGGGGATTGGTGGCCGCCACCCACCACAGGCCGAGCTCACCGCGCTCCATCGCCTCGATCTGCTCCCACACCGCCAGCCCGGGCTGCGGCGCGATCGATCCCGGCGCGAAGCCCCAGTGGCGCTCCAGCTCGGCCCGGTGCTCGGGGTGAGCCACGCTGCGGTAGCCGGGCAGCAGCTGGGCCAGGCCGCCCACCTCGCGGCCGCCCATGGCGTTGGGCTGGCCGGTGAGTGAGAAGGGTCCCGCCCCCGGCCGGCCGATCTGGCCGCTCACCAGGTGGAGGTTGATGATGCCGCTCACGGTGGCCGTGCCCTCGCGGCTCTGGTTCACCCCCATCGACCACAGGCTCAGAACCCCGGCCGCCTCGGCCCACCAGTGGGCCAGCTGGCGCAGGTCGGCCTCGGCGATGCCGCACAGATCGCTCACCCGCTGCGGCGTCCATTGCCGCCACAGCGCCTCCAGCTCGCCATAACCCTCGGTGTGGACCGCGAGGAAGGGCTGATCGAGGGCCTGCAGCTCCAGCAACAGATGGCCCACACCGCAGAGCAGGACGAGGTCGGTGCCCGGGCGGATCGGCAGATGCAGGTCGGCCGCGTCAGCGGTGGTGGTGTGGCGCGGATCTACGACCACCAGGCGCAGCGCGTCTTTCACCTTGCGCTTGCGCTTGAGCAGGCGCTGGAACAGCACCGGATGGCACTCGGCGGTGTTGGTGCCGATCAGCAGCACCAGATCGGCGAGGTCCAGGTCGTCGTAGCAGCAGGGGGGGCCGTCGGAGCCGAGGCTGCGCGCATAGCCAGCCACCGCCGAACTCATGCACAGCCGCGAGTTGGCATCGAAGTTGTTGCTGCCCAGGGCCCCCTTGAGCAGCTTGTTGGCCACGTAGTAGTCCTCGCTGAGGAACTGACCAGAGCCATAGATCGCCAGGCCGCCGGGACCCTGCCTTTCGAGGGTGGCGCGGATGCGGCTCACCAGCAGCGTGAAGGCCCGCTCCCAGCTGATCGGCGTGAATGGCTGATCGAGGCGCTCGCGCCAGAGGGGGGTGGTCAGCCGGTTGTGATGCAGCGTTTCGCCCACGGTGGCCCCCTTGACGCACACCTGCCCCAGGGAGGAGGGGTGATGGCGATCGCCGCGGGTGCCCCAGGCGGCATCGGTGGACTCCGGTGCCGGCGGCTTCAGCTCCAGGCCACAGCCCACGCCGCAGTAAGGGCACTGGGCCCGGGCGGGCGTCTCAGCAGGGGCGGGGTCAGGCAGAACCGGCACAGACGAGGGCACTGCATTGCACCAAGGCGGCCCACCTCACCCCAGTAACAATCGCTACCGGCGGGCCCGCCGGCTCACCACTTGCGGTAGGGCAGGAACTTGCCGTTCATCGTCACCACCACCCGATCGCCCTTGGAATCGGGCTGCTTGTCGACGGTGAGGATGAAGTCGATGGCAGACATGATGCCGTCGCCGAACTTCTCCTGGATCACATCCTTCAGGGG
>Ga0208721_1000166_pt1 | contig 15135 bp, 11 predicted proteins | sample LakMenEpi17Aug10_FD_150705 | JGI IMG/M metagenome (GOLD analysis project Ga0208721, IMG submission 150705) | Freshwater microbial communities from Lake Mendota, WI - 17AUG2010 deep hole epilimnion (SPAdes) | ecosystem: Environmental > Aquatic > Freshwater > Lentic | place: Lake Mendota, Madison... | reverse complement strand
GAATATCCAGGTAGGTGGCCGGCGCGTCGCGGAACACCGGACGCCCCGCCTCCACGTCGCCGAAGAACCCGCGGCCGCCGCCGTGCGCGGACGAAATGTTCGACACGTACACCCGTCCCCCCCCCGCTGCCGCCAGCAGTTGCACGAAGCCTCCGCGGGCCCCGGCCTGCACGAGGGGGGGCCGGGCGTCGATCCATCGATCGCCGACAAGTACCGAAAGCCCGCCGGCGGCGACGTCGAGCAGCCACAGATGCCCCGCCTCGTCCGCCGCCACGGCGAACCAGTTGGAAAGATCCCGCGGCCGCTGCGCGGTGCCGAACGACGCGGCGATCGCGGCCCGGTTGGCCGCGAGCAGTTCCTGCATGGTCGCCGCCGCGGCGATCTCCCCGCCCCGCCAGTATCCGTACCGCGACCCGATCAGGATCACGTCGTCGCGACTGCCGGCGATGATTCCCCGGATCGTGCCGAGGTCTCCCGCATTCACGGGCTGCCATTCGCCCTCGTGAAACCGGGCCAGGCCGCGGTCGGCGAGGTTGGCCCAGATGCCGCCGGCGGCGTCGAGCCCCAGCAATCCCGCCCCGTCCCCCCGAAGCGGCCACGACTCGGTCGGAAGCGGCACGTAGTCGTCGGGCCGTCCCGGCCGAAAGGCGGCGACCGTGCAGTCGGGCATGGAAGAGGGGACATGGGAAACGAAGAGCGTGCCGTCGGCACGCACGGCATGCAGCGTGCCGAAGAGCGGCTCGGGAACCCGATCCGACACGCCGCCTGTTTCGAGGTCGATGCAAAACGCGGCCGTCCCGTAGTTCGTCCTGCCGATCCAGGCTGCGCGGCCATCCGGGGAGAAGATCACCCGCGGTCGAAACTCGATCCGCTTCCAGGCATCGAGGACCTGTGGCGCGGCGACGAACCTCGGCTCCTGCCGATTCGACACGACGAGCAGCCCGTCGCCGAGCTGGGTTTCCCCGCGCGCCGCGCCGCGCACCAGGAGGAGCGTGCTCTGGCCGGCGTCGTCGTGCCCGATGAGGGTCGCCGCCGCCGCGGTGTATTCCCCCAGCCGGCTCGCAGCCGGCTGCCGCTTCCCCTTGATGGCCCGGGCGAGCGCGGCGAGAAAGTCGGGGTCGTAGCTGGTGGACAGCATCTCCTCGAGCAGCGCCGGACTGGCCGCGGTGGCGAGGTCCTGGGCGGCGGCGCGGCGTTCATCGGCGGTCGTCGCGGCACGCAGTCGATCGCCCATCTTCCGCGCGTTTGCTGCCCGGTCCGCGTCGGCGGAATCCCCTGCCGCCACGGTTTCGACCCGACCGTCCGTGCGAAACAGCCACACCCGTCCGCCTGGCGCCGGGCACACCTCTGCCACGCCCTCCATGACGCACGACATCTGCGACCAGTTCCCGTCCCGAAACCGCCAGAGCTCGGGCGGTGTGGTCGCTTTCGTCATCAGCAGCCCCGCGCCGTCCGGCTCACGGATCAAGCGCAGGAAGCCGAACGACGAGCCCGGCGTGACGGTCTCGAGCCAGGTCCATGCCTGCCCGTCGAAGGCATGCACGCCATGGGTCTCGGGAAAGAATGCCCGGTCCGCGGCGAACTGGTTCGTCGGCTGGTGATCCTCGCGGCAATTCCCGGGGCAGTCCCCGATGAACAGGTGCCCCGATTCGAGCTGCTTCTCGACCCATTCGCGGCCGTCGTATCCGAGAACGAATCGGTTGGTTCGCCCCCGGAACCAGACCCGCCCTCCGGGTTCGAACAACACCGGCCGCACCCCGGCCAGCTGCGGCGACGGTCGCGCGAATTCGCGGGCGATGGTCTCCTTGGCCCCGGCCAGCTCGACCTCGGGCCCGTCCACCTCGATCCAGAGCCGGTCATCGGGGCCGACGCTCACACCGCGGACTTCGTTCGGCAGCATCTGCCACATGACGTCCCGCAGGACCAGCGCCGGCCGGGCCTCCGCCCGCTTCGTCTCGCCGTCGGAGGCGCGAGCCTGACACGCGATCAAGCCGGCCGCGAGAACCAGCCAGCCGGTGATGTGCCGACACGTCATGGCGAGCGAGGCTCCCTGTAGAGTCTCCAGACAATCACGACCGACCGGTCGGGTGGAAGGGTAGAACAGGCGACGAAACTTCGCAACCAGCGAACCAGGGCCAGCCCTTCACTGGCGCGGTCACCACCATGTTTCGGCGCATGTGCGGCTCGTGAGTCCCGGAACCGAGCCGGGCGGGCTTCCGCGGGCGGAGTACGATGCTGAGATGAACGAGCCAGCGCCGGTCCCGCGGCACGCCTACGTGCATGTCCCGTTCTGCCGCCGGCGCTGCGGCTACTGCGACTTCGCGCTCGTGGCCGGCCGCGACGAACTCGTCGAGCGATTCTTCACGGCCCTGGACCGCGAACTCGGGCGGCTCGCGCGGCCGCTCGACATCGACACGCTGTACCTCGGCGGCGGCACGCCCTCGCACCTCGGCCCCGCCGGACTGCGGCGACTGTTCGAGCTGCTCAGGCCGCTGCTCCGCCCCGGCAGCGGGGCCGAGGTCACGGCCGAGGCGAACCCGAACGACGTCTCGGAGGCCTGGGTGGCGGCCGCGGCCGACTGCGGCGTCACCCGGGTGAGCCTGGGGGCCCAGTCGCTCGATGCGAAGACCCTGCGGGCCCTCGACCGCGACCATTCGCCGGACGACGTCCATCGGGCCGTGGCCCTGCTCCAGGCGGAAGGCCTGGCCGTCAACGTCGACCTGATGACGGCGGCGCCGGGCCAGTCGCTCGCCGACGTGGAGCGGGACCTCGACGCGGTCGCCGCGCTCGGCGTCGGGCACGTCTCCGTCTACTGCCTGACCTGGGAGAAGGGGACGGCGTTCGAGTCGGCCCGCCGGTCCGGCCGCCTCGTGGCTGCCGCCGAGGACCTGGAGCGAGACATGTTTCTTGCAGCGATCGAGCGGCTGGAGGCCGCGGGGTTCGCCCACTACGAGGTCTCCAACTTCGCCCGGCCGGGGGCACGCTGCCGGCACAACGAGGCCTACTGGGACTGCCGGCCGTGGGAGGCTTTTGGCCCCGGTGCGGCCCGATTCGACGGCCGGACACGGATCACCAACCATCGCAGTCCGACGACGTGGATGACCCGGGTTCTCGCCGGCGCCGACGCCAGCGGCGACGTCGATGCGATGACGGCCGAAGAGGCGGCCCGGGAACGGCTCGTGGTCGGATTGCGGCGCCGCGACGGCATCGCACGGCGAACGTTCCGGGAGGCGAGCCACCACGAGGTGGACGCGCTGGCCGGTACGGTGATCGCGGACTGGGTCACGCAGGGACTGGCAACCGACGACGGCGACCGGATCCGGCTCACGCGGGCCGGGATGCTGGTGTCGGACGGACTGTGGAGCGCGGTGCTGGTGAAGTGACTGGCTGGCTGGTTTTTTCGCGCCGTCGCAGCCGACATGGCGTCTGTTTTTCGCGCCGTCGCAGCCGACACGGCGTCTGCTCCGGCTTACGGTCGCCGGGCAGAGCCCGGCTCCGTGCCGGGCATGGCCCGGCAGTTGGTAGCCACCGGAGTTGGTCGGAGCCGGAGGATCGGCGGAAGCTCGAGGAGCGTGAGGCTTGCTTGCTGTCGCGCCGTCGCAGCCGACAAAGCGTCTGCTCCGGCTTATGGTCGCCGGGCGAGGCCCGGCTCCCACGCCGCACTTGACTGCAGCCGGAGGATCGGCGGAAGCTCGAGGAGCGTGAGGCTTGCTTGCTGTCGCGCCGTCGCAGCCGACACGGCGTCTGCTCCGGCTTGCGGTCGCCGGGCGGAGCCCGGCTCCGCGATGAAGACAGCTCAGCCGCGCTGAACAGCCGCCGTGAGATCAAGTATCGCCTTCTTCCCGTCGGCGAAGTACATCAGCGTGTTGTCGGCCGCGAACAGCGGGTTGGGGATGCCGGCGAAGCCGGGCGACAGCGACCGCTTCACCACGACCACCGTCCGCGCCTTGTCCACGTCGAGAATCGGCATCCCCGCGATCGGGCTCTTCGGGTCGGTCCGCGCCGCCGGGTTCACCACGTCGTTGGCCCCGATCACGATCGCCACGTCGGTCTCCGGGAACGTCGGATTGATGTCGTCCATCTCCCGGAGCTTTTCGTAGGGGATGTCGGCCTCGGCGAGGAGCACGTTCATGTGCCCCGGCATCCGCCCGGCAACGGGATGGATCGCATACTCGACCGTCACACCGCGCTTCTCCAGGGCGTTGGCCAGCTCCCGGACCGCGTGCTGGGCCTGGGCGACCGCCAGTCCGTAGCCGGGCACGATCACCACCCGGCTCGCCCCCTCGAGGAGCATGGCGATCTCCTCGGCGCTCACGCTCTTCACCTTGCCGGCGTAGACGTCGTCGGCGTTCACCGCGGTCGTCGTCCCCAGGCCGCCGAAGAGCACGCCGACGAGCGAACGGTTCATCGCCTGGCACATGATCGCCGTGAGGATCAGCCCCGAGGCGCCGACGAGCGACCCGGCGATCACCAGCACCGAGTTGTCGATCACGAACCCGGCCGCCGCCGCGGCCAGTCCCGAATAACTGTTGAGCAGGCAGATCACGACCGGCATGTCGGCCCCGCCGATCGGCATCGTGAGCGTGCAGCCGAGGACGCTGCCGACGATCACCAGCAGCCAGTAGAGGAGAATCGATCTCGGATACACGCAGACGCCGATGACCAGCAGGAGCGTGGCGATCGCCAGGCCGAGGTTGATCCAGTGGCGGTTCGGATTGGTCCAGGCCTTCTTGAACTGCGGCAGTTCCTCGAGCTTGCCGAAGGCCACGAGACTGCCCCAGAAGGTGACGGCGCCGATCAGCCCGGTGAGGGCCGTGGCGATCGCGAACTGGGTCCAGGATTCGAGGTCCCGCGCTCCCTCCGCGGCGAGCGGCTTGTTCCACAGTTCGGCCCCGGCCACGAGCGTCGAGGCCGCGCCGCCGAAGCCGTTGAGCAGGGCCACCATCTGCGGCATGCCCGTCATCGGATACTTGACGGCCATCACGGCGCCGATCACCGCGCCGATCACGGCGGCCACGGCGACGAGCCCGAGCGGCCATCCTCCCCGGGCAGCGAGCGTTTTGCCGACTTCGGGCTCGCAGCAGGCGGCCAGCAGGGCGATGGCCATGCCGGCGGCGCCGAGGTAGTTGCCGCGGACGGCCGTCCGCGGGCCGGTCATGAGCTTGAAGGCCACGATGAACAGCATCGAGGCGGCGAGGTAGGCGAGATTGATCCAGGCTTGGGTCGTCATGACGGCCTACTTCTTCTTGGGATTGAACATGGCGAGCATCCGGTGGGTGACCACGAACCCTCCGGCCACGTTGATCATCGCGAGCACGACCGCGAACAGGCCGAGCCAGTTGCCGAAGCTGAAGCCCGAGGCGGCGACGCTCGCGGCGACGATGATCGCCCCGACGGCCGTGATCCCGGAGATCGCGTTGGAGCCGCTCGTCAGCGGCGTGTGCAGCCGCTGCGGGACCTTCATGATCACCTCGAAGCCGACCCACATCGCCAGCAGGAAGACGGTGAGCAGGCGGATGAACTTCGCGGCGGCGTCCCCGGTCGTGGCGGCGTCGGGCGCGGCGACATCGGCGAGGAGGATCGCGATCTGGGCGAGCGGCATGGCTGGGATTCCGGGGCTCGGGGCTGGGATTCGGGGTTCGCGTGCTGGGCGTGCGGGGAACGCCGGCGGCGTCAGCCGGCGGCCGGCGCGGGGGCCTCGAGCGGCGGCAGGCCGGCCCGCTCGCGGACCTTCGGGTGAACGAGCTGGCCGCCGCGGGCGACGAGCGTGTCGCGGCAGATCTCGTCGTCGGCGGAGACGTTCGGCAGGCCGCTCTTGACGAGGTGGGCGAGGAACGTGGCCACGTTGCGGGCGTAGAGCTGGCTGGTGTGCGCGGGCACCTCGGCCGGGAGGTTCGTCGGCCCGAGGATGATGACGCCGTCGATGACCAGCGTCTCGTCCGGCCGCGAGCCCTCGCAGTTGCCGCCGCGCTCGGCGGCCATGTCCACGATCACGCTGCCGGGCCTCATCCGCGCCACCATCTCGCGGGTCACGAGGACCGGTGCCTTCTGGCCGGGTATGAGCGCGGTGCAGATCACGGCATCGCTCTCGGCCACCACCTTGCCGAGGAGTTCGCGCTGCTTGGCGTAAAACTCCTCCCCCATCGCCTTGGCATAGCCGCCGGCGGTCTCGCTCGCGCCGGTCTCCAGCGGCAGTTCGACGAACTTGGCACCGAGGCTCTGCACCTGCTCCTTGACCGCGGGGCGGACGTCGTAGGCGCTGACCTGCGCCCCGAGCCGCTTGGCGGTGGCGATCGCCTGCAGACCGGCGACGCCGGCCCCGAGCACCAGGACCTTGGCGGGCGTGAGCGTGCCGGCGGCCGTGGTCATCATCGGCAGGATGCGCGGCAGCGAGGTGGCCGCGAGGAGCACGGCCCGGTAGCCGGCGATGTTGGCCTGGCTGGAGAGGACGTCCATGCTCTGGGCCCGCGTGATCCGCGGCACGAGTTCGAGCGAAAAGAGCGTGGCACCGCGGTCGGCGGCCTCGCGGCAGGCGTCGGCCGACGAGAGGGGGTCGCAGAGGCCGATGAGGATGACCCCGGGCCGGAGACGGTCTCGGTCGGCGTGCCAGCCGTCGCCACAGGCGCCGCAGGTTCGCACGAAGAGAACGCAGTCGGCGGCGAACGCCTCGTCGCGCGACACGACCGTTGCACCGGCGGCCCGGTAGTCGTCGTCGGCGAAGCCAGCCGCCGAACCGGCGGATGACTCGACGCGGATCTCCAGCCCCGACTTGACGAGGGGCGGGATCGCGGCCGGCACGAGCGCCACGCGCCGCTCGCCGGGAAACGTTTCTTTGACGACGGCAACCTTCATCGGGGACGACCGGTGGCGGGGGTGGACGAGACGCCCCGCGAACCGCCGCGGGACGGTCGCAAAGTCTCCTGTGCGGACGGGGATCACGCAACCCGCGGCAGGCCGCGGCCCGGTCGGAGGCAGGCCTGTCCCCCCGAATGCCCCCGTTCTGCGGCCGCGTCACTGCCGCTTGTCTGCCCGGGAAGCCAGTGCTACTCTTCGGGGCTCCCGGCGGGTCGGACTCCCGCCCCGGACCCCCGCCGGCGAACCCGGGCACGGTCCGAACCCCCCCACACGAGCAACAGGACAGGCAGCGCGACGCGATGAAAACCTACATGGCCAAGCCGGGCGAAGTGGAACAGCGCTGGTGGGTCGTGGATGCCAGTGATCGGATCGTCGGCCGGCTGGCGAGCGAACTGGCCATGGTGCTGATGGGCAAGCACCGTCCCACCTACACTCCCCACGTCGACACCGGCGACTTTGTCGTCGTGATCAACGCCGACAAGGTGCAGTTCACCGGCAAGAAGTGGCAACAGAAGACCTACCGCTGGTACACCGGCTACCAGGGTCTGCGGTCGGAGACGGCCGAGCACCGCCGGGCTCGTCGCCCGGAACTGATCATCGAGGAGGCTGTCCGCAGGATGCTTCCCAAGACGCGGCTCGGCCGGCAGATGCTCGACAAACTGAAGGTCTATGCCGGCGCGGATCACCCTCATCAGGCGCAGCAACCCGAGCCGCTCGTGGTCGGCGCGAAGTGACGTCCTCGAACCGAAGAGCGGACACGACACGACATTCCACCGCGGTGCATCGAGCCGCGGCAACACGGACAGACAAAGAGAGGCATCATCATGGCTGTTGAGCAGGGCGTCAGGTCGGCACGGACCGGGGATCACATCACGGCGACGGGCCGACGCAAGACGGCCGTGGCCCGGGTGCGTCTCCGTCCCGGGTCGGGTGCGATCACGGTCAACGGTCGTGAACTCAATGCCTACTTTCCCACCATCAAGGACTTTGTGCTCGTGGCTGGCGTCCTCGAGCAGTTCGGCAAGCAGGGAGCCGTGACCGTGGACATCACGGTCGACGGCGGCGGTCTCACGGGCCAGGCGGGCGCCTGCCGGCTGGGCATCGCCCGAGCCCTCAAGGCCCTGGAGACCGATCTGGCCGAACCGCTCCGCCAGAGCGGTCTGCTGACCCGCGACGGCCGAATGAAGGAACGCAAGAAGTACGGCCTGCGGGGTGCCCGGCGCGGCACGCAGTTCAGCAAGCGGTAGTCGCAGGAGCCGGGGCTTCTGCTGCAGACCGCATGCCCGGCAGGGCCTGCCGGCGCGGCGGCGCGACCGCTACGACCGGTGTCGCCGGCCTGTTCCACCGGGGCAATTCTTTGTTCTGCCTTCGTGGACGATGCTATTCTTGGAGAGATCCGCCATCGCCCCCGGTTCGCGCGGTTCTTCCCGGAGACCTCTGCCATGTTGCGGCCTGCCTTCCTCTGCATCCTCGCATCGCTCGTCGCCCAGGTCGGCGCGGCCGACGGCCCGAAGAAGGGCGGCCGTTCGCTGGCCGCCGAAACGGAGGTTCGGGAACTCCTCGCGGCCGCGACCGACGGCCTCGCCGAGGTAAAACTCGTCCAGAATGATTCGCGGTCGGCGCAGATCGTCGTCACCAACAAGGCCGATCGGCCGCTGACATTGAAGATGCCGGCGACGTTCGCCGGGGTGCCGGTGCTGGCGCAGATGGGCATGGGAAACCAGGGAGGCATCGGGGCCAACGGCAACATGGCCGGCTTCGGCCAAGCAGGGTCGCCCCAGGTGACCGGCGGCGGCGTGAACCAGGCGGGCATGGGGGTCGGTGGCGCCCCCGGCAACGGCGGCATGTTTGGATGCTGGGTCGCCCGCGAGGTCTACGGAGCCCATGACCCGCGCTGGGTGCGGTTCCGCGGCTGGATGCGGTTCCAGGCGCCCGAGTGGCTGTGGGACGTCTATCTCGCCCACGGCGAGGAGACGGCCGCATGGCTCCACGGCAGGCCGGTAGCAAAGTGGTCGTTGAGGCAGGTGATGGACCTCGCCATCGCCGACTTCGATGCCGGGGATCAAGAGGCGGGTGGTCAGCTGCGGCTGGCTGACGTCGCCGCCGGCCTGACCGTGATGCCGGGCAAGATGCGGACCGTCCGCGTGCCCACGGTCTGCCTCCAGCATGGCAGGCCGGAACCCTCGCAGCGGGTCACCTACAAACTCGTGGCCCTCGAGTCGCACTCCAAGGATCCGAAGGTGGCAGTGGTGCTCGAGGCGCTCGGCCGTGGCGAGATCCCGCAGAAGGTCGCCCAGGCGGCGGCCTGGCACGTCGCCAACGGTCTCACCTGGGAGCGGCTGGCAGCGGAGAAGATCGACCACGCCGGTGGCGACCCCGACGAGCCGTTTTTCGCCCCCTGGGAACTCCAGGCGGCGTTTCGTGTCGTCGAAGCGGCGACCAAGATGACGGCCGGAAGCCCGACGTCCGCTTCGGCGACCCAAGCGACCCGCTGAGGCCGGTGGCCGGCCGGAGATGGGTTTGGCTGTGGATCACAGCCCCGTGGGGACGTCGCCGCCGGCCCTCGTCCCGAGGGCCCGCCACGTGAAGCCGTCGATGTCCGACTGCACGAAGCGGACCGAGCCGTCCATGAAGCTGACGTTCACACCGCCGGAATGATGGCTGCGGGAGGTGACCACGGCGCGGGTCGCATCGGGCTGCATGTTCGAGGCCTTCGTGGGGCCTGTCTCCCGGGGAGACGTCAGGTCGACGTCATACTCCTTGCCGTCCGAGTGCCGGTAGGCAACCCGCGTATTCGGTGGCAGGGCGGTCGTGAAGCCGATGTGCACAGTGCGGCCGCAGACCCACTCGGTGTGGCCGGCCTCGGTGGAGAAACTGCCGCCGGTCGCCAGTGCCGCGGCGGCAGCGCCGTCCGTCGGCGGCGTCACGGGCATGGAGGAAACGTCCTGCCAGCGGGGCGTGAAGGCCTTGACCTCGGCGAACGCCAGCGTGTTGCTCAGTCCGTCCGTGAACTGGCTGGGCCGCACCTGCTTGAACGGAGCGAAGGCGCCGCCACCGTCGGCCCCGGTCGCGGGGTCGAAGACGAGATACGCCCCGGTGTTGAGGCCGTAGTTGAGCGGAAAATGCTTGGCTGCTCCGGACCCGTCGAGAACCGGCTCGGCGCGTTTCTCGCTCGGGCAGACCAGCACGTCCACCCGTGTCGCCGCGACGCCATTCGGGGGGAACAGCGCCTTGTTGGCATCATTGCCGTAGGGCTTCGTGAAATCGATCCGCCGGAAGACCACGTCGCCTTCGAGGAAGGGAAGGAGCTGGGCCTGGCCGGACCACGGGGACTCGGTGCCGCTGGCAACGGCCAGCGCCGAGGCCGGAAAGCAGCGTTTCGAATGCTCGTAGTTGGCGACCGCCAGCCCGAGCTGCCTGAGATTGTTCTGGCAGGACGCCCGTCGGACCGACTCGCGGGCGCTCTGCACCGCCGGAATCGTCAGGCCGATCAGCACGGCGATGATCGCGATCACGACGAGCAGTTCGACGAGGGTGAAACCCGCCTGGCGAGCGGACGGGCGGTGCGGAAACCGCCGACGAAATTGGCCGATCGACAGGGCGGGCATGTTGACCAGTGGTGCAGCCATTTTTGCAACTCAGGGGCTTGAAAAATGCGTTTCGAATAACGAGAATCATTCTCAACAGCAGAAGTGTAGGCTTCTGGTGTCGCCCTGTCAACCGGCGCGGTTGCCGAAGATTGCAGGCCGATCACGGGATCTGCACGGCGCTGGAGCGTCGATGAGGTACAACCGAAGATGGCGTTCCCGACGGAGCGTCTGCAGCGTGCGGAGGCGATGCCGATGAGCGATTCCGGGAAAGAAGGGGATCCCGCTCCCCGGGTGGGGGCCGCGGCTGGCGGCGAACTGGTCGTCGAGACCAGGAACCTTTCCAAGACCTACCGCGACTTCTGGGGCCGCAGCAAGAAGGTGGCCCTCAAGCCGCTCGATCTGACGATCCGCCGTGGCGAGATCTTCGGCCTGCTCGGGCCCAACGGATCGGGCAAGACCACGACGATCAAACTCATCCTCGGCCTGCTCTTTCCCACGTCGGGGGCGGCCTTCGTCTTCGGTCGCGATGCCGGTGACGTCGGCAAGAACGAACGCATCGGGTATCTGCCCGAGGAGTCCTACCTCTACAAGTTCCTCGACGCCGAGGAGACGCTCGACTTCTACGGACGGCTGTTCGACATGCCGCCGGCCGAACGGAAGCGCCGGGCCGACGTACTCATCGAGATGGTCGGGCTCGGTCGGGACAAGAACCGCCAGCTCAAGGAATACTCCAAGGGGATGACGCGGCGGATCGGCGTCGCCCAGGCGTTGATCAACGACCCCGAGCTCGTCGTCCTCGACGAGCCGACCAGCGGCCTCGACCCGATCGGCACCCGCGAGATGAAGGATCTGATCCTCGACCTCAAGGCCCGGGGCAAGACGGTGATCATGTCCTCCCATCTGCTCGCCGACGTCGAGGACGTCTGCGACCGGATCGCCGTCCTGCACCAGGGAGAGCTCAAGGAACTCGGCCGCGTCGAGGACCTGCTCCGGGTCACCGACGTGACGCAGATCCGGGCCCGCAATCTGCCGGCCGCCGCGGTGGCGGAGGTCCGGTCGGTGCTCGAACGACACGGCGTCTCGGGCATCGAGATCGGGAACCCGACGACCACGCTCGAGGACCTGTTCCTGGAGGTGGTTCGCGACACGGAGGCGCGGCCCGGTCGCCGCGCCCGGCGGGATGCCCCCGCGGATCGGGACGGGCGCCGGTAGGTGGCGGCATGGTGCTCGAAGAGGACATTCCCCCGTTCCTGACATGGCTCGGCCCGGCGGTCGGCGGCTACCTGGTGAGCGTGGCCATCCTCGCCGTCATGGTCGCGGCCGGCTGCTGGCTGCTGCAAACGCTCGTTGTCGGCCCGGTCAGCGCCGGCGACCGGGTGTACCGCGGCCTCGTGGGCGTCGGCCGTGACCTGGCCGCGACCTCGTGGCGGCGGACCTGGGCCCTGGCCCGGCTGGCGGTGCAGGAGTCGCTGCGCCGGCACGTCCTCGTGGTCCTCGGCCTGTTCGCCCTGATCGTCGTCTTCGCCGGCTGGTTCCTCGACCCGGCGAGCGTCAACCCGGGCCGGCTGCGGGTCGAATTCATCCTCGGTTCCACCAACTTTCTCGTCTGCGCGGTGACGCTGCTGCTGGCCGTCTTCAGCCTGCCGGCGGACTTCAAGGCCAAGGCGATCCAGACCGTGACCACCAAGCCGGCACGCAGCGGCGAAATCGTGCTCGGCCGGATTCTCGGGTTCGCGCTGGTGGGCACCGGCCTGCTCGCGATCATGGGACTCGCCGGCTGGGTGTTCGTCGCGCGTGGCGTCGCCCACTCCCACACCGTCGAGGCCGGCAGTCTCGTCGAGATCCGCAACGACGCGGGCGACCCGATCGGGTCCGCGGGGCAGACGAGCCTCGACCACGGCCACAGGCACCGCGTCCGGCTCGATGCCGCGGGTACGGGGGTCGCGGAACTGGAGCAGGGGCATACCCACCGCGTCCGCGCTGCGGGGGGCGGCAGGCACGTCGTGGAGGCGCCCGAGGGAATCCTCGAGGCCCGACGACCGCTGCGGGGCCGGCTCTCTTTTCTCGGTCGCAACGGCGTGCCGATGGCGAAGGGAATCAGCGTCGGGGACGAATGGGCCTACCGGTCCTACATCGAGGGAGGCACGCTGGCGGCCGCGATCTGGTCGTTCGCAGGGGTCCGGGAGCAGGAGTTTCCCGACGGCCTGCCCCTGGAACTCGAGGTCCACGTGTTCCGCACCCACAAGGGGCAGATCGACAGGGGGATCAGCGGCAGCATCCGCGTCCGCAATCCCGTCACCCGGCTGCAGAGCGATCCGATCGTGTTCATCGCCAAGGAGGCGACGCCCGACCGGCATCCGATTCCACGCCGGCTCGCGGTCGCGGCGGCCGACGGGGGGCGCCGCGAGGTCGATCTGTTCAAGGAACTGGTCGCAGACGGCCGCGTGGAGATCGTCATCCAGTGCCTCGAGCCGGGGCAGTATTTCGGAGTCGCGCAGGCCGATTGCTACCTGCGGGCCGGCGACGGGTCGTTCGCCCTCAACTACGCCAAGAGCTGCCTCGGCATCTGGTTCCAGATGCTCCTGCTGACGGCCCTCGGCGTCGTGTTCAGCACCGTCGTCGCCGGGCCGGTCGCCCTGTTTGGCACGCTGTCGATCCTGCTCGTCGGCCAGTTCCGCGACTTCATCTTCAAACTCTTCACCAGCCAGGTCACGGGCGACACGCTGCAGGCGCCGGGTGGCGGGCCGATCGAATCGTTCTACCGGATCGTGACCCAGGCGAGCATCATGGCGGAACTGGCCGATACGGCGGCGGTCCGCTGGATGAAGTGGATCGACACGGCCCTGCTCGCGCCGCTCCGCCTGGCGGCGGGCCTGTTTCCGTCGCTCTCGGCCCTGGGCACGTCCGACTTCGTGGCCGGCGGCTTCGACATTCCCCTTGACCGCGTCGCCATGGACGCCGCGGAAACGCTCGGGTATCTCGCCGTGCTGGTCGTCGCCGGGGCGTTCTTTCTTCGCAGTCGGGAGGTGGGATCGACATGAACGACCGAGACTTCGTGGTGGGACAGCCGAGCGGCTCCGCTGGGCCGCTGCTCGGCATGCGGACGGAGACCGTGGTGGCACTGGTGGTGATCGCGGCCCTCCTCGTGCCGTTGTCGGCGTTGAGCCAGCCGGCGGACCAGAAGACCGCCGGGGGCACGCTGGCGCGGATGCGGTCGGCCAGCGGGCTGGCGCAGGCGGGGCTGGGGGACGTCGACGCCACCGGTGAGACGCTGCGCCTGGCCACGCTGGGGCTGAAGAACGTCGCCGTCGCGCTCCTCTGGGACCGGATCAACCATTACAAGATGGTCAAGGACTGGACGAGCCTGTCCGCCGCGCTCGAGCAGATGACCAAGCTCCAGCCGCACTTCTTCAGCGTCTGGGACTTCCAGGCCCACAACCTGTCCTACAACATCTCGGTGGAGTTCGACGACTACCGCCACCGGTATGCCTGGGTCATCAAGGGCATCGAGTTCCTCCGTCAGGGCATGCGCATGAACCGGACCGAGCCGCGGCTCCCCGGGCAGATGGGCTGGTTCATCGGCCACAAGATCGGCACGGCGGACGAGAAGCGGCAGTTTCGTCGCCTGTTCCGCGACGATGACGATTTCCATCTCCGCGACGACCCTGAGCGGACCAGGCCAGAGCGGGACAATTGGCTGGTCGGCAGGGAGAAGTACCGCGCCGCGCAGGCGATCGTCGATGCCGGGTATCCGGTGCCGAATCCGCTCGTCTTCCACAGCCACGTCATGAAGTGGTCGATCAACTACGCCCGGGCACTGGAGTCCGAAGGGACGTTCGGCAGCGCCGCGGGCGACGCCTGGGTCCGGGCACAGAAGGACCTCGCCGCGTACGCCAGCCGCGAGATCCCCACGAGCTGGCGCGTGCCGATCCGGCTGGCGCTCAAGGAGGAGCAGGAGGCCAAGGCCGCGCGGCTGGCGAAGGAGCTCGAGGCCCTGCTCCCGGGGCGATTCGCCGCCCTGGAAAGCCGCCTTCACGAGGCGCTGCCCGCGGAGCAGCGGCTGGCCGTCGAGACCCCGCCGGCACGGCGCACGCCGGCCCAGCAGCAGGTGGCGACGGAGGCCTACCTGGCCTCGACACCGACCTGGCCGATGGTGGCCCGCGAGGCGCCGGATTCCGTTCGTGACCGGGCCCGCGAACTGGCCCGGCTCCACGACGAGGCGCTGAAGACGGCCGAGATCGTCGAACGCTACCGGGAGATCGTGAGCTTCGATTTCTGGCGGGCGTGCGCGATCGCCGAGGCCACGGCGCCGGCCCTGCGGGCCCGGGAACGGCTCTGGCAGGCCCACGAGGCGGACAGGAAAGCCGACCTCCAGGCGGCCCGCACGGCCTACGAGGAGGCGTTCGCCGCCTGGCGCGAGGTGCTCGACGCGTCTCCCGTCCTGCGCCGGGACGAGCGGACCGCCGAGGAGATGGCCGACGAGATCGACCGCTACCGGAGAATGCTCGACCGGCATTTCGGTGAGCCGCTGCCCACGCCGTTCGTGCTCCAGGACGTCCTCGACCTCGCCAAGGCGAGCCGCGGCTAGAGGTCTCATACGGGTCACACTTGACCCTCGCGCGGTTCGCTGGTCGGGGTTACCCATGCCCCATCGCCGGACGTTCGCGGATGCCATCGTGGCATCCGCTCA
>Ga0208721_1000165_pt1 | contig 15136 bp, 18 predicted proteins | sample LakMenEpi17Aug10_FD_150705 | JGI IMG/M metagenome (GOLD analysis project Ga0208721, IMG submission 150705) | Freshwater microbial communities from Lake Mendota, WI - 17AUG2010 deep hole epilimnion (SPAdes) | ecosystem: Environmental > Aquatic > Freshwater > Lentic | place: Lake Mendota, Madison... | reverse complement strand
TCAGGCCGGCCATCTTGTTGTAGGCCCCGCGCAGCTTGAAGCTGAACACCGGCTGCAGGTCTTCCCGCTTGAGCAGCACGGTGTTGCCCAGGCGGCGGGAGAGGTTGGGGGCGGGATCGAGGGGCGATTCGACCGCCACGTCGTACACGCGAGCCCGCAGGATCCGCTGGAGCATGTCCGAGCAGGGGTCCTCGCTGGTGGCAGCGGCCTGCCGCGCCCCGGCTCCCGCCTGGCTGTCGCCGCCTGAATCGCGCATCGCCTCTGTCATGGCCTCAGTGTGCCAAGCCCGATGGCCGGCTCATGACGACCCGCCGCAGACGGTGTGATCCGACGCCAACGGCTCAGGTGAGACACGTAGGCTGATCCCCACTGAAGGCCCGTGGCATGCATCTCAGCGAGCTGACGCATCCGAATCAGCTGCACGGGCTGAGCGTCGCCGAGCTGCAGGACGTCGCCCGTCAGATCCGCGAGCGCCATCTGGAGGTGGTGAGCACCAGCGGCGGCCATCTGGGTCCGGGGCTTGGGGTGGTGGAACTCACCCTGGCCCTCTATCAAACCCTCGATCTCGACCACGACCGTGTCGTGTGGGATGTGGGCCATCAGGCTTACCCCCACAAGCTGATCACCGGCCGCTACAACGATTTCGGCACCCTGCGCCAGAAGGATGGCGTGGCGGGCTATCTCAAGCGCAGCGAGAGCCGCTTCGATCATTTCGGTGCCGGCCACGCCAGCACCTCCATCTCGGCAGCCCTGGGCATGGCCCTGGCCCGGGATCAGCGCGGCGAAGACTTCAAGTGCGTCGCCGTGATCGGCGATGGCTCCCTCACCGGCGGCATGGCTCTGGAGGCCATCAACCACGCCGGCCACCTGCCGAAAACCCGGCTGCTGGTGGTGCTGAACGACAACGACATGTCGATCAGCCCGCCGGTGGGTGCCCTGAGCACGCACCTGAACCGCATGCGGCACAGCAAGCCGCTGCAGTTCCTGCAGGACAACGCCGAGGAGGCCATCAAGCACCTGCCGTTCATGCACGGTGAGCTGCCCACCGAGCTGAAGAACCTCAAGGAGAGCATGAAGCGCCTGGCGGTGCCCAAGCTGGGCGCCGTGTTCGAGGAGCTGGGGTTCACCTACATGGGCCCCGTCGACGGCCACGACATGGCCGAGATGATCAAGGTGTTCCAGCAGGCCCATGAGCACGAGGGGCCGGTGCTGGTGCACGTGGCCACCACCAAGGGCAAGGGCTATGCCTACGCCGAGGAGGACCAGGTGGGCTACCACGCCCAGAGCGCCTTCGACCTGGCCACCGGCAAGGCGTATCCCTCGAGCAAACCCAAGCCGCCCAGCTACAGCAAGGTGTTCGGCCAGACGCTGATCAAGATCTGCGAGCAGAATCCGCGCGTGGTGGGCATCACTGCGGCCATGGCCACCGGCACGGGCCTTGATCTGCTGGAGAAGGCACGGCCGCATCAGTATTTCGATGTGGGCATCGCCGAGCAGCATGCGGTGACCATGGCCGCCGGCATGGCCTGCGAGGGCCTGCGGCCGGTGTGCGCCATCTACAGCACCTTCCTGCAGCGTGCCTACGACCAGCTGATTCACGACGTGGGCATCCAGAACCTGCCCGTGACCTTCGTGATGGACCGGGCCGGCATCGTCGGCGCCGATGGCCCCACCCACCAGGGCCAATACGACATCAGCTACCTGCGCTGCGTGCCCAACTTCACGGTGATGGCACCCAAGGATGAGGGTGAACTGCAGCGGATGCTGATCACCTGTCTGCAGCACAGCGGACCCACCGCCCTGCGCATTCCCCGGGGCGAGGGTGAAGGCGTGCCGCTGATGGAGGAGGGCTGGGAGCCCCTGGAGATCGGTCGCGGCGAGCTGCTGGCCGACGGCGACGATCTGCTGATCGTGGCCTACGGCGCGATGGTGGCGCCGGCGATGGCCACCGCCGGCCTGCTTCAGGAGCAGGGGGTTCGTGCCGCTGTGATCAATGCGCGCTTCCTGCGCCCGCTGGATCAGGCGCTGATCCTGCCGATGGCCCAGCGCATCGGTCGGGTGGTGACCATGGAGGAGGGCTGCCTGGCCGGAGGTTTCGGCGCTGCGGTGGTGGAAACCCTCAACGACCACGACGTTCTCGTGCCGGTGCACCGCATCGGCATTCCCGATGTGCTGGTGGATCACGCCAGCCCGGAGCAAAGCAAGCAGAGCCTCGGGCTGACGCCGCCGCAGATGGCTGACGGAATCCTCCAGCGTTTCAGCGCCCTGCGGCGTCAGCCGGTGGGTGTCTGATCCCGGAGGGGAGCTGCTGGCCACTCCGGGCGAGGACAGCTGCGATGTGTTGATCGCCGGCGCCGGCCCTGCTGGTGCCGATCTGGCGCGGCGTCTGGCTCAGGCCGGTGCCTCAGTGCTGCTGGTGGACAGCCTGGTGGATCTGCGCCAGGCCGCCTTCAGCAGTGCCGCGCTCCCCTGGGCGGCGGTTCAGGAGCACGCCCTTCCGGATGCGGTGGTGGCGGCCCGCTGGTCGGGCTGGACCCTATTGGGGCCTGGCTCAGACCGGCGCAGCTGGATATCAGCGACGCCTGTGGCCAACGCTGCCGGCCCGGCGGCGGCCGAGGAGAGTGTGCCGCCACTCGGAGCGGTTCTCGATTTCGGCGCCCTGCGCCACTGCCTGGCGGAGCGGGCGGAGGCCGCCGGGGCGGAGCTGCGGCTGGGCTGGCGTGCGGTGGAGTGGCAGCCCGATGGCGCGCAGGCCCGCACGCTGCTGCGGGGGCCAGCTGGTGCGCAACGCTGGATCCGCAGCCGCTGGCTGGTGGATGCCACCGGCCAGCAGCGGGCGTTGCTCGGCGAGCCCGACCACGCCGCCGATCCGCTGGTGCGTGGTGGCGGCGTGGAATGGCTGCTGCAGGTGGACCAAGCCGTCTGGCAGATCTGGGCGGATCGGCTCAGCTTCCTGCTGGGATCGGATTGGGTGCCCCAGGGCTACGGCTGGGTGTTCCCGATGGCGCCGGGCCAGCTGAAGGTGGGCGTCTGCAGGCTGGATGATCCCGGCCGACCGCAGCCACCGCTGCATGGGCTGCTCCAGAACGTGCTGCAGCGGCTGGATCTGGCCCAGGCGCTGGTGCTGGATCGCCATGGCGGCGTGATTCGCAGCACGATCCGCCGGCGCGAACCCCATCAGAACGGGCCCCTGCTGGGGCTTGGCGATGCGGTGAGCACGGCCAACCTGCTGGGTGGCGAAGGCATCCGCCATGCCCTCAGCAGCAGTGCCGTTCTGGCCCCGTTGCTGTTGCAGGCGTTGGCAGGCAGGCCTGCGGCCCTGCGCCGCTATCCACGCCGGCTGCGGCGACGACTCGGATGGCGCTGGAGCCTGAGCGGACGTCTGGCCCGCCGCACCTGGCTGGGGCTGGATGGCCCCACGGCCGATGGGCGGTTGCGGCGCCTGCTGGCCGGTCTCGAGGCGGGCGCCGGGGCTGAGGATCTCTCCGCCCTGCTGTTCGACTACCGCTTTGAGCGCTACGGACCTCGGGCGCTTCCCTATCTGCTCGGCTGGCGCTGACGCAGCCGTGGGTGGAACGAAACAAGCAGGCCCCGCGTGGAGGCCTGCAACACGATCGGTCTGATCTCAGACCACGCCGCGGGCGGCCAGGCCGAGGATCGCGCCCATGCCGAGGATGTGGCCGAAGGAGGTGGTGGCCAGCAGAGCGGCATGGCTCATGCCACCGAACATGGCGGCGTTGGGCAGCTTGGCGCCTTCGTTGGGGTACTTGATGGTGGCCTTGCCGATGCCGATGGCGATCACGTTGGCGATGATCATCACCAGGCCAACCTTGGGGGACCAGGCGACGGAGGCGGGGGCGATGGCCAGCAGGGGAGCGAGCATCGAATTCTCGGGGCGACGCCTCATCTTCCGAGCGGATCCGGCTGGCAGCGAGGCCCGCTTAAGACTTGTTCACTGCCTCCCTCTGCAACTGGGTCACGGTGCCGCTGCGTTTCAGGGCACTGATCCCCTTGTTGATCCTGTCCTCGGTGGCCTCCGGCAGCAGCGGTGACAGGGCGAAGGCCTGAGATTCCCGCTGCAGGCCCTGCAGGCTGATCTGCAGCGTGCGCCCTGGGCTGCGGTGCATCGCCCAGCGCAGCTGCTGGTCTTCCGCCAGCACCGCATCGGCCTTCTGGTCCAGCAACAGGCTCGGCGCCTGGCTCACCTGGGGCAGCGGCACGATCCGGATCGGTGCTTCCGGGCCGGAGGCGTTGATCTGGCGCAGCACCTCCTGGCTGACGCTGCCGGGACGGGCCGCCACCCGCTGGCCCTCCAGGTCGGAGAGCTGGCGGAGGTCCGCCACGCCGGCAGCCGGCTCGCGCACCACCTTCACAGTGATCGTGGTCACCAGCAGCGATGCGGTGACGATGCGGATCAGGTAGCTGACGATCACCAGCCCGTGGCCGCGGGTGGTGGAGGCGATCGTGTTGGTGCCGGGGCCGGTGGCCAGGATCTGAAACACCTTGGCGAAGGTGCGGCGGCGGCCGTGGCGGCGATGCTCCTCGCCGCTGCCGTGTGCCTCGCTCTGCCACAGCAAGACGCTGACCACGGTGATGCTGGCCAGATAGGCCGCCAGCAACTGCAGGAGATCGCGGCTGAGCAAGGAGCGCAGCACCGCCTCGCCCGCTTCCAGGCGGTTGCGACGTTGCATCACCCCCAGTCCCATCTCCTGGAAGGGCAGCGAGAAACGAACGTCATTCACCCGTTCGGGGGTGATCGTCAGGCAGCCCACGCCCACATCGAGGCTGCCGGCCTGCACGTCCTGCAGCAGGCTGGCTGCGGTGGAACGGGTTTCGAGGATGAAGGGCAGCCGTTCGCGGCTGGCCAGGCGTGACCACAACTCCACCGCCAGGCCCTGCCACTGACCGCTCTCGAGATCGGAGCAGGGCTGGGCGCCATCCAGCACTCCCACCCGCAGCACCCGCGAGGCGGGCTGCGGGCTGCCGGCCAGCGCTGCGGAACCGGTGCCTGCTGCCAGAACCGCCACGGGCGTCGCGAGCGACGCGATCGTTGCGACAGTCGCGGCCATCCCCACCAAGCCAACGGCGGCGCGCAGCGTGGAGCGGGCCTGTCTCATGGCGGGGGCGAGGAGCCGGCCGGGCGGCTGAAGCCGAGCAGCACGAACAGGTTGGCCAGGGTGAGAAACGCCTCGGCGCCGCCGTGCAGAGCGTCCACATCGGCGAGCTGCTGGCCGTAGCGGTTCTCCGCCACCACGGCAGCCACGATGGTGACGGCCACGAACAGCAGCGTGAGGCCGAAGCCGATCAAGGCCAGGCGCGGCAGCCGCTGTGAGCGCCAGGCGTACCAGAGGAAGGCCAGATAGGGGAACAGCGAGAGCGCGAACAGGGGTGCCGGATCGATACCCGCCAGTGCCGTCAGGGCCGTGCTGAGGCTCATGGCTGCGGCACCACCGGCTGACTGGCGCCCTGCTGGTGCACCACCGGCTGACGGGCCAGATTCCAGGCGGCCAGCGCGAGGGTGCCGTTGCCGATCAGGGTTGTGGCGGCCTGAAACACCACCAGACCCTTGAGCTCACGGGCGTTATCGAACAGATGCCAGGTGCAGGCCGCCATGGCGCTGATCAGGGCCGGCAGCATCGCCAGGGCCAGCCAACTCCAGGCGCGCTCGCGCCGCTGGAAGCCCCAGCGCTGGATGGCGACCATCGCCAGGCCCCACTCGAGCACGGAGGCGACGTGGATCCACCAGGTGGGAAGCGAGAGGGCGTGCATCGCCCGTTTCTAACCCGCGTTGCTCAGACGGTGCGGCACTGGCGACGCGGCTCAGACGATGCGGCTGCTGAACTGCTCGTACACGGTGGCCAGCACGGCCGACATCTCGGGTTTGAGCTGACAGCCCGGCACTGACTGGGCCGCCAGCAGCAGCAGAGCACAGGCATCCACCAGGGCGGAGGCCTCGTTGCTGGACAGGTTGATCAGATGCTCATCGCCGCAGTGTGTGACGTGCACAGCAACCCCTCCTTCTGTAGCGCACGATACGGCGATCCACGCAGACTCCCGGAAGCAGCTGTTTGATTTCGGTTTTGTGATCGTCTGAACAGATCGGCGCCGGGTTCTTCCGGGTTTGGTGGCGATCGCTTGCGTTAACGCCCGCGCCGCCTACGGTTCAGGCACATGCCCTGGCTCAGTGCTTTCTTTCCTGCGCAGTGCCCTGCTGCTTCCCCTCACCTGCACCATTGCCCTCGGCCTGTGCTCCGCCGAAGCGTGTGAGAAGCATCTGCACGGCCACAGCAACAGCTCCGACACAGCGGCCCAAGCTGCCCAGAAGTGACGCTGAAGCCTGGCGCGAGGGCCTCAGCCTTCAGCCAGCGGCAGAAAGCTCTCGCGCCGGTGAAAATCCGGTTCGGTGCCGCTGTGGCGCCAGGCCCAGTAGCTGCAGCCGTGGCTCACGTCGTCCAGCACAGCCGTAACGGACAACTCCAGGGCTGATGCGGCCGGGATCAGTGCGCCAATGGGCAGGCTGAGCGTCAGCTCCAGTTGGTCCAGCTCGCCTTCAAGCTGGCGCTGCTTCAGAACGAAGGGCAATGCCTGAATGCGCGGCTCAGGCTGCAGCCCCTGCCGGTACCCGTTGAGGGCATAACAGTTCCAGTCTCCGTTGGGAGCAAGGTTGAGTTCCCAGTAGCCCGGCTGGCCTGCACGGCCGATGAAGGCCTCGAAGCAGGTGCTCTGCCACAGCTGATCGCGCCGCTGTGGTGGTTCGCCGGCGATCTGGCTGGGGAGCCGCAGCCGCTGCAGGGGGCCGCTGAGGCGGTAGTGGAGTTCGAGCACACCCTCATGCCAGCGGGCGGCGCAGCTGAGGGCCAGGCCCTGCAGGTGCGCTTCGGGCGCAAACGGGCTCAGCGCTGTGGGGGCAGGAGCGGCGGAGCTGAAGGGAGCGGACGCGTGGCTGACCATCGGAGGGCCATCAGGCGGCAAGGCCGCTCAGCGCCGTCGGCTCGCTGAGCTGCTGCACCAGCGCCCGCAACGCATCCTCCTGGGCTTCGATGCTGGCCACGAGCCGGAACTGCACCACGGCACGGTGCAGATTCTGTTCGGGATGGCTGGCCTTGAAGTAGGTGTTGCCGGCGAGATAGTCGGTGAAGAAGCGCAGCCCCAGCTCGAAGCTGATCAGGCGGGCGGCATCAGCGATGAAGCTGAGCTCCAGCGGCTGCAAGAAGCTGCTGGCCATTGCCAGGTAGCCCTCGAGGATGGCGGCGGCCAGGTCGAGATCGAAGTGCACCGCGTCGAAGTCGGTGGTTTCCTCGCCGAGGCGGTTACAGCAGGAGCGCAGGCAGTCGCCTATGTCGTAGTGAACCAGCCCGGGTTTCACTGTGTCGAGGTCGATCAGGGCGATGGCCTCGCCGCTGCTGCGCTCGAGCAGCATGTTGTTGATCTTCGGGTCGCCGTGGATCGGGCGCAGGGGCAGGTCGCCGCGGGCCTTGGCGTCCTCCAGCAGTGAAACGATCAGCTCACGCTCGCGGATGAAGGCGAGGCACTCCTGGCCCAGGGGTGTGCTGGGCACGTTGGTGTGCACCAGGGCCCGGTGGTAGGCCTCGAGGTAGCGGGGGGTGATGTGGAACCCTTCCAGGGTGTCCGCCAGCTGCTCCACCGGCAGGTCGCTGATCAGCTGGTGGAACACACCGAGTCCCCAGCCGAGCTCGCGTGCCTGCCGGCGGTGCTCGATCACATCCACGCTGTGGGCATCGGCCACAAAGGTGGTGGTGCGCCAGAAGCCGCCGTCGCTGCAGCGGTGCCAGGTGCTGCCGCCGTCGCGGGTGCAGATCAGGCGGGGCAGCTCCCAGCGCCGGCCAGCAAGCAGCCCTGCCTCGCCGAGGTTCCGATCGGCGTTCAGCCTCTTTTGCACATGGCGGCTGAGCATCTGCAGATTGCCCATCACCAGTTCCGGCCGGCGAAAGACACCAGTGTTGAGCCGTTGCAGCACGACCTTCTGATCGCCAGCCTCAACCAGGTAGGTGTCGTTCACATTGCCGCTGCCCAGCGGCACGATGCTGCAAACGGCAGCGCTCAGATCGAAGGCCGAGGCCACATCGCGCAGATCGTCGAGCGATTCGATCCGGCGTTCAACGGCCTGACTCACGTCGGCTGCACTCTGTGTTCTGATGGAACACTGGCAGCGCCGGGCGGCCGCGACGGGCTGCCGGGGTCAGCTTCTGTTCAGGCCCCGGCTGCAGCTGCTGCGGAGGCGGCCTGCTCCTGTTCGATTTCGCGCCTCAGCTGGTGGCGGATGTGATCGGGTGATTTGTACTGCCTTGGTAGACAGTTGTGCAGGGTTTCGAGGCGGCTCCAGCAGAGCGTCTTCTCGATCCCCGCCATGGAACGACCTTCCAGCAGCAGTTGCTTCAGGGCCTTGCGGTACAGGAAATACTTCGCCTCAAGTTCACCGATCGTCAGGCCTTTGGTGCTGGACATGCTCAAGCCCTCGGATCAGGCTTCACCGTAAGCGAGATCCCCCCCCGCCTGGCTAGCTGGAGGCGGACGTGTAATGGCGCAGGGCCCGGCGCCAGAACACCCGGCTGAAGATCAGGCTGAGCACGGCTGCCAGCAAGCTGCCGGCCACCCAGCCGGTGGAGGCCCGCCCCAGCAGCGCTTCGGCCGGAACGGTGGTGAGGAAAGCCACGGGCAGCACGAAGGTGAACAGCAGGCGCAGGGCTGGTGGATAGGCGCTCACCGGATAACGGCCGGCCACGAGTGTCGTGCGCAATACCTCGGTTGCGTTCCACACCTTCACAAACCAGATGCTGAGCCCGGCCATCAGAAACCACAGGCTGTAGAGGATCGCGGCGGCGCACAGCAGCAACGTGAAACCGAGGCCAAGCGGCTGCAGCAGTGCGATGGGATCACGCCAGCCGATGGGCGGTGTGGCGTTGGCCAGGCCTATAGCGATCAGCACCAGGCCCGCCAGAACGCCCGGCAGCCCCCAGGGGGAGACCTGGCGGGCGGAGAGCCAGAACTGACTGTCGATTGGTTTGAGCAGCACGAAATCCAGCGTGCCGTTCTGCACGTGGCCCACGATCTTGCTGAGGTTCGGTTGCAGCAGGCAGCTCGTGAAGCCATCCAGCAGGGTGTAAAGCCCGAGCACCACCAGGGCGGCATCCCAGCTCCAGCCCCCCAGGCTGCGGCCGTTGCCGTAGAGCAGCGACAGCACGAACAGGCTGCCGGCCAGGTTGCCGAGCACTGCCAGCAGCTCCACCAGGGCGTTGGCCCCGTATTCCAGTTCGGCCGCCAGAGCCGTGCCCCAGAAACGCAGCAGGGTGCGGCGATACCGCTGCAGCCTGGACCGGCGGTTGGCGCGGACCATCGTTCAGGCCCCCAGGGCGGCGTAACGGCGGATGCCGGCCCGCCAGAGCAGCAGCGCGATCGGCAGCAACAGGGCGCACCAGGCCCCGATGCCAGCGAAGCCCGCGGCCACGTTCACCGGTTCACCCGCCAGCAGGGCTGCAGGAAAGGCGAGCATCGACGGGAATGGCGTGGCTTCGGCCAGGGCGCGCACCGATGGCGGAAAGGTGGAGAGCGGTGCCACCAGGCCGGACAGAAACAGATAGGGGATCAGCAGCAGCCGATCCAGGGCAGCGGCGCGCTCGGTCCAGAAGCAGGCCATGGTGAGGATGATGTGCAGGATGAAGCGGAGCGCGAAGGCCGCAGCGATCGCCAGCACGGCCAGCAGCAGCCGGCCAGGGCCGGGCATGGGCAGGATCCCTGGTTGCCAGAGGGCCACCAACGCGAGCATCACCAGCACGAACGGCAGGCGGGTCGCCTGCTCCGCCAGGTGGCTGGCCAGATAGCGCCAGAGCGGGTGCAGGGGTTGCAGCAGCTGGGGCGAGAGCTTGCCCTGCAGGGCGTCCTCCTCGAACACGTGGATCAGCCACACCACGGTGAACTGACGCACAACGAACGCCGCCAGGAAATAGCGGCCCAGTGCCTGGGGGCTAAGGCCTGCGGCAACGCCGGCTCCGGATCCCTGCCAGACCCCCAGCATGATCAGCGGCAGCACGCCCGCCAGCGCCCACAGGGCGATCTCGGCGCGGTACTCGAGCATGGTGGCGTACTGGCTCGAGAGCAGGGCGCGGGCGATGCGCCAGCTGCGGCGAGCACGATCACGCGAACGCCGCATCAGATCGTCTCCTCGATGATTCGGTAGTGCTCGCGATCGTCGGAGCAGCAGAGGTCGCCGTAGTAGCGCTCGAGCACGTCGTAGGCGTCGTTGTAGCTGGTGAAGCTGCGCCCGGCGATGCTGTCGCTGATTCCGTCGTCGCGCACGATGCGGTAGTGGTTCGGCATCGCTGGCCGGATGCTGGGAGCGTGATCAGGATTCATGGCAGCGGTGTCAGCTGAATGCTCGAGGCCTGGATGTGGGGAGCGCTGGCGACATCGTCGCTCCTGCTGGGCGGCTGGCTGGCCTGCCGGTATGCGCTGAGCCGGCGCACCCTCGGGCTGTTGATGGCGTTCGGTGCTGGCACTCTGATCTCGGCGGTGTCGTTCGAGCTGGTGTTCGCTGCACTGCAGCGCTCGCGAGGCAGTGGCGTGCCGGCACTCGGCTTCTTCGCCGGTGCGTTGTGCTTCTACTTCTGCGATCGCTGGATCGAAGCCATTCAGCTGCGCCACCGCAAGGCTCCGAACCTGGCGGTGCCGATGGTGCTCGGGATCATCCTCGATGGCATCCCCGAATCCGTGGTGATCGGGCTGGGGTTGCTGGAGCACAACGGCATCAGCCTGGCGATGCTGGTGGCGATCTTTCTCTCCAACCTGCCGGAGGCGGTGGCTGGCACGGTGGGCATGAAGAGCAGTGGCTGGAGTGCGGGCCGGATCCTGCTGCTGTGGATGGTGATCGCCCTGGTGTGTGCCTCGGCCTCGGCCCTTGGCTACGGGCTGTTCGAGGACGCGCCGAAGGCTTGGTTGTCGCTGATTCAGGCCTTCGCCGGTGGCGCGATTCTGGTGATGCTGACCAATTCGATGATTCCGGAGTCGTATGACCATGCCGGCAAGCTGGCTGGCATCTTCACGGTGCTCGGTTTCTTTATTTCGGTGTCGATCGCTGTGCTGGAAGCGGCTCAGGTTGTGGCCTCCCATGGCTAAGTTGCGGCCATGATGCGTGTGCTGTTCATGCAGCTGAATCCAGCGGTGATGGCGGTTGCGGCGATCCTTGCCGTGCCGCTGAATGTGTCACCGGCTGCCGCCCTGCCCGCCCAGCTGGCCGAGAGCCAGTGGCGTCTGGTTGAGGTCCAGTCGATGGATTCGGCCCAGGGCACCACCCGCCCCAGCCCCGGCACCACCTACACCATGGAGCTGAGCCGCGACGGCAGCGTGACCATGCAGCTCAACTGCAACCGCGCCCGCGGCACCTGGTCTGCCCAGGGGAGCGCCGAGGCCAGCAGCGGTGGCTTCCGCTTCGGGCCCCTGGCCGCCACGCGGGCCTTCTGTCCGCCGCCGAGCCTGGATGCGGTGCTGCTGGCCCAGGCCGCCAACATCAGGTCGTATCTGCTGAAGGACGGCCGTCTGATGCTCAGCCTGCTGGCGGACGGCGGCATCGTCGTCTGGGAGCCTGCGGGCAGCTGGCAGGTGAGCGGGCCGGTGCTGCTGCGCCAGCAACCGGCCTGGTCGGCCGAGGTGCTGGGCCGCCTGGCCAGCGACACGCTGGTGGACAGGCTCGGCTGCCAGCGCAGCCAGGGCCGCCTCTGGTGCCAGGTGCAGCAGCGGGGCGGTGGTCTGCGCGGTTACGTGCCCGCGGATCAGCTGCAGCCTGCGCCGAAACGCTGACACCCGGCCTCACCTGTACCTCCGGCTACGCCACGGCGTCAGCGCGCTCTTAGGGTCCTGGCCACAACGCTTGCGGAGGGCGATGCAACGGACTGATCTGCTGATCGCCTTTCTGGCATTCGGTGCTGCAGTGAGCACCCTGATGGCCTGGATCTGGTCGTCGATGGGGCGCTCACGGCAGCGCTGAGCGGCCGAGCGTTGCCAGAGTGTCCGACCAGACACCACCCTCCAGCATGACTCCATCCCGTGAGCAGATCCTCGCCGCCTCCGCCGGCTGGGTGGCGGTGCTGCTCAACGTGCTCCCCGGTTTGGGAGCGGGCTACCTGTATCAGCGTCGTTGGCGTGCCTACTGGATCACCTCGCTGCTGGCCAGCGGCTGGTTCGTGGCCGGTGCGGTGCTGGCACAGAACGCCGATGCCGCCGCTGAGGCTCAGAACCAGCTGGTGGGGCTGCTCGGCCTGTTGCTGCTGGCGGGCGTGACCGCCACCGAAGCCGGCCTGGCGGTGAAACGGGTGCGGGCTGACAGCTGAGGCGTTCCGGCGTGCAGCGCGCTCGAGCCCGGGCGGCTCTGGCGGTCCTTCTGCCCCTAGCCATTGCCCTGTTGCCGGGGCTGGCTGCTCCTCCCGCCCGGGCGGAGCCAGAGCAAACGACCGCCACGGTGGCGTCCATCGGCGATGGCGACACGCTGCGACTGCGGCAGGCCGGCCGGCTGATCACGGTGCGGCTGGCCTGCATTGATGCTCCGGAACTGACCCAGCGCCCCTGGGGTCCGCTGGCCCGCCACTACCTGCAGGAGCGTCTGCCGCTTGGCAGTGTCGTGACGCTGCAGCTCAAGGCGGTGGATCGCTACGGCCGGCTGGTGGCTGAAGTGATCGGCGAGCTCAACATCGGCCTGGTGATGGTGGAGGACGGCCAGGCCTTCGCCTATCGCCGCTACCTCTCCGGCTGCGATGCCGAGGAGTATCTCGAGGCGGAGCACCGCGCCAGTCGGCGGCGCTACGGCGTGTGGCAGGTGAACGGTGGCATCACGCGCCCGTGGGACTTTCGCCACAGGCGCCGACAGGCCGGACTCTGACGGCCGTTCAGGGCGTGGGCGGTTTGATGTTCGGGCAGGTGGCGCCGTTGAACCGGGAGGCGATGCGCTGGTTGCCTTCCTTGTAGATGGTCTGCGCCTTCTGGCTGTCGCCCGCTGCCTGCGCGGCGCTCAGCTTGCCGGCGAACATCTGGCAGGCCTGATCGAGTGACACAGCCCTGGCGCCGAGGGGTGCCGTGCAGGCGAGAAGTGTTGCACCGGCACAGATCAGAGAGAAGCGCATGACTGTTCCAGCAACCGCAGCACTCTGACAGGCAGACCAGGTGCCAACAACAAAGCCCGGAGCATCCGCCCCGGGCTCTTGTCTGCTCAGCCGTGGTGCCTGCCGGTGGGGCAGGGCGCAGCTGCGCGGTCTGTGATCGTGTCCGATCGGTGTGTCTTCGGTTGTGGGGTCGGAGCTGCCGGCGCTGGCACCTGGGGCCAGGTGTCTAGGGGGACGTTCCGTAGGGTCCGGGGCACCTGATGCTGTGCTGTGAGGCAGGCAGCGGTGAACGGCGCAGTGGACGGCGCTGGGCTGCAAGACGCAACCGTTTCACGCCAGGAACATCAGTGATCCGTTGAAAGTGTTGGAGCAGGGGCCGGATCGTCAGCGCGCTCCTGGCTGGTGCTCAGGGGGGGTGTCGTCCATCAATGGAGCCTCCGAATCCCGTTGCAGCCACCATGAAACGGCCTGGAGGTCACGGCAAGCTCTGCAGCACGATCGACACCGCTCTTCATCGCAGGCCATCAGTCTTCATGAAGGGGGCTTCATGGGGGCGCGGCCTCGCCATCGGATCAGAAGCGCATCCGCAAGCCCCCGCCGTAGCCGAACTGGGATGCGTTGGAATACGCCTGGTAGCTGGCGTTCACATAAACGGAGGTGGTGGGGCTCAGCTGCAGGTCCACGCCGCCGGCCACGTTCAGGGCGCTGCTGCCGAGGTTCTGGCCTTCGGTGCTGCAGCTGGGGCAGACAGCGGACGCCTGGGAGAAGGTGGAACTGAGCGATGTGTTGGCGCTGTTGTTGGCCAGTGCATCAACCTGGTAGGCAACCGTGAGCGTGGGCCGCAGGCTGATGGTTCCGGACTTGTTGATCGGGATCGGGCTTGTGGAGAGCTCCAGTCCGGCTGTGGTCACGAAGCTGTTGGCGGTGTTGCCGTTCACATTGAGGCTCATGGGCCCGCCGGACTCACTGAAGCCGGATTGCTGATAACTCCCCCAGGCAAAGCCCAGCAGAGGCTTCAGCAGGGCCTGTGTCGTGGCGGTGGCCTTGGTGAGCGGGATGGCGTAGTCGGTTTCGATCGCTGCTGTGAATCCGTTGCCGTTGGGGCTGGCTGAGAGTGAGGATCCGCCGCTCAGGAAGGCGATGGAGCGCGAGCCGGTGAGGTTGAAGTTGCTGTAACCCAGCAGGCCGCGCAGGCGCCAGCGCTCGCTCAATGCCACGCTGCTGAACAGATTCACGTTGTTCACCGCGGCCGAGATTGCCGCCTGTGCCTGGGAGAAGTTGTTGGCGTAGGAGGTGCCGTAGCCGTAGCTCCCGCCGATGCTCCAAGTGCTGGAGGGGTAGTACTCAAGACCAAAACCGCTGGAGAAGATGCCGGCGTTGTAGGAGGAGAGGCTGGCGCCGCCGCGGATGCTGCTGGTGCTGTTCTGGGCCATGGCGAAAGCGCAGAGCGGATTCTTGGCCTTCTTGCCGTTGATGATCCAGCCGTTGTTGATGCACTGCCCCGCCTGGGCGAGCTGGCTTTCGCGTTGCTGCTTGAGGGTATCGAGGCCCACGCTCTGGAACGCCGCGTAGGGCTGGGGTGAGAGCGAGTTCACGGCCGCCACGAGCTGGCTGTCTGATGTGATCTGCACCAAGCTGTTGAGGGCATCCACGAAACCGGGCTGCATTCCGGCGGCGGCGGCCTGACCGGTGGTGAAGCCGGAGGTGCCGATGGCGCTGCCACTGCTGTTGGCATTGCCACCAGCGGCTGTGGCCAGGGAGCTGAAGGCACGATCCAGTGAGCCGGCCAGGCAGGTGCTGTTGGAGCCGGAATTACCGAGTACCTGCATGGCGGCGCTCACGGCACCGGCCGGATTGTTCGGCCGCCACTGCACGGTGAAGGAGCGGGGATCGCCCAGAGGATCCTGAACCAGGGTGGTACCCGCCCGCAGCAGGGCACTGCTGACCTGCGACTGATTGAGAGTGAGGCTGCTGGGCGTTGCGAAGGGGACGCTGGCCGGCGCCGAAACGATTGTGTAGTTGAACCCGGG
>Ga0208721_1000164_pt1 | contig 15391 bp, 10 predicted proteins | sample LakMenEpi17Aug10_FD_150705 | JGI IMG/M metagenome (GOLD analysis project Ga0208721, IMG submission 150705) | Freshwater microbial communities from Lake Mendota, WI - 17AUG2010 deep hole epilimnion (SPAdes) | ecosystem: Environmental > Aquatic > Freshwater > Lentic | place: Lake Mendota, Madison... | reverse complement strand
TGCCGGAGGTGGGAGTCGAACCCACACGCCCTTGCGGGCAACGGATTTTGAGTCCGCCGCGTCTGCCATTCCGCCACTCCGGCCTTCGGCAGCCTTCTGCTCTGCGACGTAGATTACGCCGCCGCGCCCCGCGAAGCCAGACGCGGTACAGTTACAGGCCGATCGCGGCCGGACCGCCGCCGTCGGGGTGCCGAAACCAGCCCCGCTCCTCCTCGCTACGTCCTTCCAGTCGCCTGGCACCACGGCCCGCACATGATCGTCGTCGTCTTCGAGGATCAGGCAGTGCGGCAACTCGGCGTGGTCGCCGCCGCCCGCCCGGCATGCGACCTGACGATCGGATCACAGACGCTGTTCGAGGCCCTGCAGCACTTCGGCAGTGTCCGCCGCTGCGTCCGCCCCCACCTCGCCCGGCATCTCGCCGCACTCGCCGGCCGCCGCTGTGCGATCTGGGGAGGTGCCGCCGATGCAGACGGCGACGCGCCCGCCGCGTCACGGCACGGCAGCCTCGCCCTCCTCGTCAACGCCCGCGTCATTCCCAGCCGCGAAAACCTGTTCGCCCTCCGCAGCCTCGTCGAGCATGGCCGCCGCGGCATCGTCCATGTGGATGGCGCGGTGGCCGCCGCTGTCCTGCATTGCTCCGCCGACGGCCAGGGACCGGACCGACGACTCCTCGATCAGCTCCGCGACCACGGTCCCGCCGTGCTCGGCGAACTCGACACGCTCGCTCTTCCCCAGGCCGACGTCGGCATCACGCTGCTCGGCGCCATCCACGACATCATCACCGCCCACGAACAGGCCATCGAGGGCTCGCTGGCGATGAAAATCGACTCGGGCGCCTATCGGGAACTGCGACCGGGTCTGTTCGTGGCCGCGGACGCCCGCGTCGACGATTTCGTCGCCGTGCGCCGCGGACCGGTCGTGGTCGAGGCGGCGGCCGAGGTCGGACCCTTCGTCTGCCTCGACGGACCGGTCTGGATCGGGCCGGCCGCCCGCGTCAACCCGCACGCCTGGCTCCGGGGCGGCACCGCCGTCGGACGTGCGTGTCGCGTCGGCGGTGAGGTCGAGGCGAGCGTGCTGGAACCGTTCTCCAACAAGGCCCACGGCGGTTTCGTCGGCCACAGCCACGTCGGCAGTTGGTCGAACCTCGCCGCCGGCACGATCACCAGCAACCTCAAGGCGACCTACGGCCCGGTGCGACTCCACGATTCGCTTCCCGACGGCGGCCGGACGACGCTGCACACCGGTCGGCAGTTCCTCGGGGCCCTCGTCGGCGACTTCGTCAAGACCGCCATCAACACCGCGCTCCCCTGCGGCTGTCGGATCGGCCCTGCGGCCGCCATCGGCGGAATCGCGCCGGATGTGGTGCCCGCGTTCCGCACCACGCTCCTCGGCCCGACGAGCGACACCAGCACCCCCGCGCAGGCGGCCACGATCCTCGAACGGATGATGGCCCGCCGGGGCATGCCGATCCTCGATGCCGATCGGGCGCTCCTTGAAGACCTCAGCCGGGCGACGGACCGAGAGCCGGGCTGAGGACCGCTCCCAGGCGGCCCCGCGCCAGCGCCAGCGCGGCCAGTGCAGGAGCGGCTACAATCATGGACCGGGGCCGCTCATGCAGTTTCGCCGCAGGCGGCAGCATTCGGAACTCCACGGAAAGCCATCGTGTCGCTCAAGAACGCCTACACCACCGGACCGCTCGCCTTGTCGTTCGAGCTCTTCCCCCCCAAGACGCCCGAGTCGGAAGGCGTGATGTGGGGGACCGTCGCCGACCTGATGGCGTTTCAGCCGGCACTCGTCACCTGCACCTACGGCGCCGGCGGCTCGACGCGCGACAAGACGCTCGACGTCATCGAGGGCGTCCGGCGGCGGCACGACGTACCGGTCGCCAGCCACCTGACATGCGTCGGCAGCACCGTCGATGAACTGCGTGCCTACCTGCACGAGGCCCGCGAGCGGGGCACCGCCGCGATCGTCGCCCTGCGCGGCGATCCGCCCAAGGGGGAGACGACATTCCAGCCGGTGGCCGGCGGCCTGCGCTATGCGGCGGAACTCGTGGCCCTGATCCGGGGCGAGTTCCCCGAGTTCGCCATCCTCGTCGCCGGCTACCCGGAGACCCACCAAGAGGCCACGAGTCCCGTGGCCGACCTCGAGAATCTGAAGCGCAAGTGCGACGCCGGCGCCGATGTCGTCGTCACGCAACTGTTTTACGACAACGAAGACTTCTTCCGCTTCCGTGACCAGTGCCAGGCCCACGGCATCGGGCAGCCGATCGTGCCGGGCGTGATGCCCGTCACCAACTACGCGCAGATCCGGCGCATCGCCAGCCTGTGCAAAGCCCGCCTGCCCGACACCTTCACGCGGGCCTTCGACGCGGCGGGAGACGACGAGGCCGCCCAGTTCGAGGCGGGCGTGGAGTTCGCCGCCCGGCAGGTGGAGGAACTCGCTGCCGCCGGCGTGCCGGGCATGCACTTCTACGTGCTCAACAAGTCGCCCGCCACGATCCGCGTGCTCGACGCCGCGGGCCTCGCCGCCGGCGCACGCCGCGGCTGAGGCGGCTCGTTCCGCGCACCGCCGCCGGCCGCCGGCGTGCTATGATCGTGCCCCTTTGAAACACCCCCGTGTGCCCGCAGTCCGAGGACCAGCGATGACCCAGCTCAACCGGTACAGCTCCCGGATCACCCAGCCCCGTTCCCAGGGGGGATCGCAGGCAATGCTCATGGCCACCGGTCTCACGACCGAGGACCTCGCCAAGCCGCAGGTCGGCATCGCCAGCATGTGGTTCGACGGCAACCCCTGCAACATGCACCTCGACCGGCTGGCGGCCGCCGCCCGCGAAGGCGTCAGCGAGGCGGGCATGGTGGGGATGCGGTTCAACACCATCGGCGTCAGCGACGGGATCTCGATGGGCACGGCGGGGATGCGGTTTTCGCTCCCCTCCCGCGACCTGATCGCCGATTCGATCGAGACGGTGATGAACGCCCAGTGGTACGACGGCCTGATCGCCATCCCCGGCTGCGACAAGAACATGCCCGGCTGCCTGATCGCGATGGCCCGGCTCGACCGGCCGGCGCTGATGGTCTACGGCGGCACGATCCGGCCCGGCCATTACGAGGGGCAGGCGATCGACATCGTCTCCGCCTTCCAGTGCTACGGCGAGTACGTCGCCGGCCGGATCGACGACGCCCGCCGGGCGGGGATCGTCGCCCATGCCTGCCCCGGGGCGGGCGCCTGCGGCGGCATGTACACCGCCAACACGATGGCCACGGCCATCGAGGCCCTCGGCATGGCCCTCCCCGACAGCGGCTCGATCCCGGCCGAGAATCCGGCCAAGCTCGCCGAGAGCCGCCGGGCTGGGGCCGCGATGCGGCTGCTGCTCGAGCGGAACATCACGCCGCGGATGATCATGACCCGCCGGGCGTTCGAGAATGCGATCGTCACCGTCATGACGCTCGGCGGCTCGACGAACGCCGTCCTCCATCTGATCGCCATGGCCCGCGCGGTGGACGTGCCGCTCGGGCCGGCCGACTTTCAGGAGATCGCCCGGCGCGTCCCCTACCTCGCCGACCTCAAGCCAAGCGGCCGGTTCGTGCAGGAGGACCTGCACGGCGTCGGCGGCACGAGCGGCTTCATGAAATACCTGCTCGACAACGGCCTGCTCCACGGCGACTGCCTGACCATCACCGGCCGAACGCTCGCCGAGAACCTCGCCGACTCGCCGGGCCTCAAGCCGGGCCAGCAGATCGTGCGGCCGATCGACAATCCGCTCAAGGCGACAGGCCATATCTCGATCCTCCACGGCAACCTCGCCCCGGGCAGCGCCGTCGCCAAGATCACCGGCAAGGAGGGGGCGAGGTTCCGCGGCCCCGCCCGCGTGTTCGACGGCGAGGAGGCGATGCTGGCGGCGCTGGAGCAGGGGAAGATCGCCAGTGGCGACGTGGTCGTGATCCGCTACGTCGGCCCCAAGGGGGGGCCCGGGATGCCGGAGATGCTCACGCCCACCTCCGCCCTCATGGGCGCGGGACTGGGATCGTCGGTGGCCCTGATCACCGACGGCCGGTTCTCGGGGGGCTCGCACGGCTTCATCGTCGGCCACGTCGTGCCCGAGGCGATCGAGGGGGGGCCGATCGCCCTGCTCGCGGATGGCGACATGGTCGTCATCGACGCCGACACCGCGACCCTCGAGGCGGAGGTTCGTGCCGACGAGTTCGCCCGCCGGGCCGAACACTGGCAGCGGCCCGCCCCCAAGGTAGTGCGGGGAATCCTCGCCAAATACGTCCGCTTCGTGCGGCCGGCCTCCGAGGGCTGCGTCACCGACGAGGGCTGAAGGCCGGCCACGTGCCGCGGCTCACGGGCCTGGTAGAATCTACCGGTCGGGTTGGCGATGAACCCCCGGCTGCGGCCGGTTTCCCGCCGGCACCCCGTGGAGCCGACGATCCCTTGCCGGGGACGGGCGACGCTCCCCTGGTGCGGTCGTTCGCAGAGGAGCAGCAGATGCGTGCCGATATCCGCCGCCGGGTCTGCCTTGCGGCCGTGGTCGCCATGCTGTCCCCGGCCATCGCGGCCGGGGCGGAAAGGATCACATACAACCGCGACATCCGCCCGATCCTGGTGGAGAACTGCCTGTCCTGCCACGGCGCCGACTCCGCGTCGCGAAAGGCCGATCTGCGGCTCGACCTGCGCGACGCGGCGATCGATTTCGGCGCGATCGTGCCGGGCGATCCCGATTCCAGCCCGATCCTCGACCGGATCCACTCCGACGATCCCGACGTGGTCATGCCCCCGCCGGCGATGAAGAAGACGCTCACGGCCGAGCAGAAGCGGCTCCTCTCCCGCTGGATCGCCGCCGGCGCCGAGTACGAGCCGCACTGGTCGTTCATCCCGCCGCGCCGGCCCGAGCTCCCCGCCGTGCGGAACGAGTCGTGGGTCCGCAACCCGATCGATCGCTTCATCCTCGCACGGCTCGAGCAGGATGGGCTCGCCCCCGCTCCGGAGGCCGACCGGCGGGCGCTCGCCCGCCGCGTGGCCCTCGACCTCACCGGCCTGCCCCCCGAGCCGACCGTCATGGAGGCGTTCGTGGCCGACGAGCGGCCCGACGCCTACGAACGGCTCGTGGACGCGCTCCTCGCCATGCCCGAGTGGGGCGAGCATCGCGGCCGCTACTGGCTCGACTACGCCCGCTACGCCGACACGCACGGCATCCACTACGACAACTACCGGGAGATGTGGAGCTACCGGCAGTGGGTCGTCGACGCGTTCAACGCCAACATGCCGTTCGACCGGTTCACGGTCCGGCAACTGGCCGGCGACCTGCTGCCCGTGCCGCAGGATGACGGCTCCGCAGGCGAGCGGCTCGTCAACCAGATCGCCAGCGGCTTCAACCGCTGCAACATGACGACCAACGAGGGGGGGGCCATCGACGAGGAGTATCTCGTCCTCTACTCCCGCGACCGCACCGAGACGACATCCACGGTCTGGCTCGGCCTGACGACCGGCTGCGCCGTCTGCCACGACCACAAGTTCGACCCGCTCTCGCAGCGCGAGTTCTACGAACTGGCGGCGTTCTTCAACAACACCACGCAGAAGGCGATGGACGGCAACGTGAAGGACACGCCGCCGGTCGTGATCGTCCCGTCACCCGACGACCGGCCGCGGTTCGCGGCCCTGGAGCGGGAGTTATCCGGCGCCAAGGCCGCCGTCGAGAGCCGGAGGAAAGCGGCCCGCCCGGACTTCGAAGCCTGGGCTGCGGGCCTGACGGCGGACCGGGTCCGCAGCCTCGGGCCGCAGGACTCCCCGCTCGTCGAACTGCCGCTCGCCGACGGCGCGGGCACTGGGACGCAGGCCCGGCTGTCGGGCAAGGACGTCTCGCTCCCGCTGTCCGCGGAGACGACCTGGCAGGAGGGCCCCGGGGGTCGACGGGCCCTGCTCCTCGACGGCCAGGCGCTGACGCTCGCCGATGCCGGCGACTTCGAGCTCAAGCAGCCGTTCAGCGTGTCGTTCTGGATCCGGCCGGCGGCGAACGACTCGACCTACGCGGTGCTTGCCCGGATGGATGCCGACGCCGCCCAGCGCGGCTGGGGCGTCACCGTCCAAGGTCGCCGGATCGCCGTGCAGCTCGCACACGCCTGGCCGGACCAGGCGCTGCGGGTGGTCGCCAAGGACCAGCTCAAGGCCGACGCCTGGACGCTCGTGACCGCGACCTACGACGGCTCGGGCGGCGCGGGGGGCATCAAGATCTTTCACGACGGCAAGGCCCAGAACGCCAGCGCCGAGACCAAGTCGCTCCGCGCGGAGACGATCAAGTCCCAGGCCCCGCTGGCGATCGGAGGAAATGCCAAGATCGCGGCCCACGGCGTGGGCCTGGCCGATCTCCGGCTCTGGGGCCGGGCCCTGGCGGCCGGCGAGGTCGAAGCACTGGCGAAGACCTACGGTCTGGATGAACTGATCGCGTTGCCGCCCGACGAGCGGGCCGGGCCCGCCGGCCAGTTCTTCGAGTGGTGGCTGACGACCCAGGATGTCCCGTTCCGCGACGCCACCGGGCAGCAGCAGACGCTGGACAAGGAGCGAGAGGTGATCCGCAAACGCGGGACCGTGGCCCATGTGATGAACGAGCGCGGCGAACCGGCCGAGGCCTTCATCCTCGACCGCGGCGAATACGACAAGCGCAAGGACAAGGTCCAGGCCGACACGCCCGACATCCTGCCCCTCTTTCCGGCCGACATGCCGAGGAACCGGCTCGGCCTCGCCGAATGGCTGCTGCTGGCCGAGCATCCGCTCACCAGCCGGGTGACCGTGAACCGGTTCTGGCAGGAGATGTTCGGCACCGGTCTCGTCCGCACCAGCGGCGATTTCGGCATCACCGGCGAACTGCCGAGCCACCCGGAACTGCTCGACTGGCTGGCGGTCGAGTTTCGCGCGGGGGGCTGGGACGTCAAAAAGTTGTTCCGGCTGCTGGTGACGAGCGCCGCCTACCGCCAGGCGGCGACGACCACGCCGGAAAAACTCGTGAAGGACGCCGGCAACCGGCTGCTCTCGCGCGGCCCGCGGTTCCGCATGGACGCCGAGATGCTCCGCGACCAGGCACTGGCTGCGAGCGGCCTGCTCGTGCGGCGGCAGGGCGGCCCGAGCGTGAAGCCCTACCAGCCCGACGGCGTCTGGGAGGCGGTGTCGATGGGGGGGGACACGAACCGCTACAAACGCGACACGGGGGACGCGGTCTACCGGCGCAGCCTGTACTGGTTCTGGAAGCGGACGGCCCCACCGGCGTCGCTCGAAATCCTCAACGCGCCGTCGCGCGAGGTGTGCTGCGTGAAGCGGGAGCGCACCAACACGCCCCTCCAGGCGCTCGTCACGCTCAACGACCCGCAGTTCGTCGAGGCGGCTCGCGTGCTCGCCGATGCCGCCCTCGCCATCGAGGGCACCGACGCACGGATCGACTTTCTTGCCCGCCGTCTGCTCGGACGCCCCCTGGCGGACGCCGAGGCGGAGATCGTCCGCCGGTCGACCGCCGATCTTGTCGCCTGGTACGCGACGCGTCCCGAGGATGCCCGTAGCCTGGTCGCCGTCGGGGAGGCGAAGCCGCGGTCGGGCGACGTTCAGGCACTCGCCGCCTGGACGATGCTCGCCAACGAACTCATGAACCTGGATGAAGTCCTCTGCAAGTAGGAGCGCTGCCATGCCCGACCCGCATTCGCCGGTTGCGTCTTCGCTTGGCGATCTCGGCCTGAGCCTCACCCGGCGCAGGTTCTTCGAGGCCGGCAGCCACCTGCTGGGAGGCGTTGCCCTGGCGACGCTGGTTCCCGGCGCAGCCGCCGCGGCGGCCTCGTCCGCACCGCCGGCCGACTTCACGCGTGTGCCCGGCGCGGCCGGGCCCCACTTCGCCCCGAAGGCGAAGCGGGTGATCTACCTGCACATGGTGGGCGGACCGCCCCAGCAGGATCTCTACGACCACAAGCCCGTGATGGCCGACTGGTACGACAAGGACCTGCCCGAGACCATCCGCAACGGCCAGCGGCTGACCACCATGACCTCGGGCCAAAAGCGGTTTCCGATCGCCCCCTCGAAATACAAGTTCGCCCGGCACGGCGAATCGGGCATGTGGGTCAGCGAGCTGCTGCCGTACACCGCCCGGATGGTTGACGACATGTGCTTCATCAGGAGCATGCACACCGAGGCGATCAACCACGAGCCGGCGATCACCTACATGCAGACCGGCAACCAGATCAGCGGCCGGCCCTGCCTGGGGAGCTGGGCGAGCTACGGTCTCGGGTCGTGCAACGAGGATCTGCCGCGGTTCGTGGTGCTCGTCGCCAAGTCGACGAACACCGAGCAGGTCCAGGCGATCGGCGGCCGTCTCTGGTCGAGCGGCTACCTGCCGGGGGAGCACGCGGGCGTGAGCTTTCGCAGTGCCGGTGACCCGATCCTGTACATCAACAATCCACCCGGTGTCGCCGGCGCGGTGCGGCGCACGACGCTCGACGGCATCCGGGACCTCAACCAGCGGCTCGCCGAGCAGGTGGGCGATCCGGAGACGCTGACGCGAATCGCCCAGTACGAGATGGCCTACCGGATGCAGGCCAGCGTGCCCGAACTGGTCGATATCGGCTCCGAGCCGGCGGCGACGTTCGCGCTCTACGGCGAGGCCGCGAAGAAGTCGGGCACGTTCGCCAACACGGCGCTCATGGCCCGGCGACTGGTGGAGCGTGGGGTGCGGTTCGTGCAGATCTACCACAACAACTGGGACACCCACAACAACGTCGCCGGTCGGCTGCCCAGCCAGTGCAAAGACGTCGATCAGGCCTGCTGGGGCTTGGTGCAGGACCTCAAGCAGCGCGGCATGCTCGACGACACGCTCGTCATCTGGGGGGGCGAGTTCGGCCGGACGGTCTACTCGCAGGGCAACCTCTCGCGGGACAACTACGGCCGCGACCACCACCCGCGCTGCTTCACGATGTGGATGGCCGGCGGTGGCGCCCGCCCCGGGCAGATCCACGGCGCGACCGACGACTTCTCCTACAACATCGTCCGCGACCCGGTGCACATCCGTGACTTCCACGCCACGGTGCTCCACCTCCTCGGCTTCGACCACGAGCGGTTCTCTTACCGCCACCTCGGGCTCGATCAGCGGCTCACCGGCGTGGAGCCGGCCCACGTGATCGGCGACCTGCTCGCCTGATACGCTCCCGCCGGCCGCAATCCGGCGGCGCGTTCAGGGGACATGCGGTACGATGCCCGCACAGGAGGCGGCCAGATGGACACCGAACCCGAGGCGACCGGGAGCATCCGGCCGCTCGACGCCAACGAGCGGCGCGTGCTCGGCGTGCTCATCGAGAAGGGCAAGACCACGCCCGACCAGTATCCGCTCTCGCTGAACGCGCTGGTCACCGGCTGCAACCAGAAAAGCAACCGCGACCCGCTGATGACGCTCGACGAGGAGCAGGTGACGCGGGCGATCGCCAGCCTGCGGACGAGCGGCGCGGCGGCCGAGGTCTTCGGCAGCGGCCGGATCCCGCGCTATCGCCACCTGGCCTACGAATGGCTCGGCGTCGGCAAGGAGGAGCTCGCCATCCTCGGCGAACTGCTCCTGCGCGGTGCGCAGACGGAAGGTGACCTGCGCGGCCGGGCAAGCCGCATGGACCCGATCCCCGACCTCGACGTGCTCCGGCAGCACCTCGACGGCCTCGCGGCCCGCGGGCTCGTGGTCTGGCTCTCGCCCCCCGGCCGGGGGCGGATGCTGACCCACGGCCTGCTGCCCCCGGAGAAACTGGAAAAGGTCCGCCGGGAACTGGGGATCGGGACGCCCGCAGCCACGGGAGCCGGTGTGAGCACCGATCCGGCGCATGAGCCTGCAGACGAGCCAGTCGTGGCCGAGACGGCCCGGATTCCACCCGCGCCGGACCCTGTTGCTGCCGGCCTGCGCCCCGCCCCGGAGCCGGCGACGGCGGCGGTCAGCGACCGTATCGCGGCGCTCGAGGCGACCGTGGCCGATCTGCAGGCCCGACTCGCCGCCCTGGAGGCGGCCCTGTCATGAACCGCGGCTGTCCCGGGCCGCGCCGGCGCCGGCAGCCTCCCGGCCGAATGTGATCATGACCGCGATATCGTCCTCGTCCTCGAAGGGATCGAAGTCGCCGTCGAGGGGGCCGTGGACGTGCAGCGGACCGGGGTTGGGGGGCATGGTGGGCGAACTCCTCTCCATCAACTCCAATCTCGCGACGGGGCGGAATCAACTCGGTTGGAAAACCGCGGAAAACAGGCTATTCTGAGCCGCTTTCGCACCCCGAAGCCCCCGTGATCCCCCCATGGCCACCTCCACCACGCCCGCCACGTCCAGCCCTCCGGACCCCTGGTTCCAGGATCGTTTCGCGCAGCGGATCGGTGGCGCCGGGTATGGCAAGGGCAACGAGATCTACAAGTTCGAGCTCATCAAGCGGGCGAAGCGGAAGGCGATCGCCGATCACCCCGAGCGTCGGATGCTCGACTTCGGCATCGGCGAGAACGACGAGATGGCGCCGGAGAACGTCCGCGCCGTGATGCGCCGCGAGATCGACCGGCCCGAGAACCGGGGCTACGCCGACAACGGCATCGCCGCCTACAAGGAGGCGGCGGCGGCCTTCATGCAGCGGGAGTTCGGCGTCCGCCTCGATCCCGTCACCGAGGTCAACCACTGCATCGGCTCGAAGACCGCCTACGCCATGCTGCCGGCGGCGTTCATCGACCCCGGTGACGTGACGCTGATGACGGTCCCCGGGTATCCGGTCGCCGGCACGGCCACCCGCTGGTTCGGCGGCACCGTGCATCGCCTGCCGCTCGTGCCCGAGAATGACTTCTTTCCCGACCTCGACGGCATCCCGGAAGACGTCCTCGCCCGGACGAAGCTGCTCGTCCTCTGCTATCCCAACAGTCCGACCGGCAAGACCGCGACCCGGGAGTTCTACGAGCGGGTCGTGGAGTTCGCCCATCGGCACCGGGTGATCGTCGTCCAGGATGCCGCCCACATCATGCTCTCCTACGACGACCAGCCGCTGTCCTTCCTGTCCGTGGATGGGGCCAAGGAAGTCGGCGTCGAGGTGCACTCGATGTCGAAGGGCTTCCACATGATCGGCTGGCGGCTCGGCTGGGTGTGCGGCCACGAGAAGATCGTCCGCGCCTTCGCCGATGTGAAGGACAACTGCGACTCGGGGCAGTTCATGGCGATCCAGAAGGCCGGTGCGGCGGCCCTCGCCGACCCTGAGATCCCGCGCCGTGTCCGGGAGAAGTACCGGCGCCGGCTGGAGAAGCTCGTCGGCGTGCTCCGCGCCGTGGGCTTCGACTGCGACATGCCCGGCGGCACCTACTTCCTCTACACCAGCTCACCGCGCGGGGCCGGCGACCGGACGTTCGCCAACGCCCAGGAGGCCAGCCAGTTCCTCATCCACGACCTGTCGATCTCGACCGTCCCGTGGGACGACTGCGGGGCCTACCTGCGGTTCTCGGCGACGTACGAGGCCGAGGACGAGTCAGCCGAGGACGACCTGATGGCCGAGACGCATGCCCGCCTGCTTCGTGCCCGCCTGAAATTCTGACACGCGCAGCCGGCAACCGGCCGCTGCACCGTCGACGCGTTCTCCACCCTCGCCCGGAGTTTGAACCGATGCTCATCCGATTCCTGCCGCGCTGCCTGCCGGTGCTCCTCGTGCTCGCCTTCGTGCCGGCGACCGGCTGCGGCAAGAAGGCCGCCGCCCCGAAGACGATCGCCGAGCAACTGAAGGACGCCCGCGCCGCCAAGACGCCGGAGGGCCAGGCCCGGGCGCTGGTCAGGGTCGCCCGCCGTCAGCTCAAGGCCGGCGACAAGACGGGGGCCGGCAAGACGCTGACCGAGGCCCGCAGCCTGATCAAGCCGGAGGCCGATCCGGCCGTCGCCGGCCAACGGCTCGTGGAGATCGGCGACCTGCACGCCAAGGCCGACTCCCGGTCGGCCGCCCGCGAGTCGCTGAAGGCGGGCGTCGAACTGGCCGGCCGGGTGGGCGATCCGATCAGCAAGATCCGCATCCTCACCGACGCCGCCTCGGTGTTCGGCGCCAAGGCCGGCGGCCTCGGCGACGCCAAGTCCGCCCGCGAGGCACTCGACGCGGCGACCGCGGCGGCCGAGGGGGTGGAGGATCGGTTCAAGGTGCAGGCCTTCGCGGCGATCGCCGTGGCCCTCGCCAAGGTCGGCCTCAACACCGACGCGGCGAAGCTCGCCGACACGCTCGAGGAGATGGCCCGCGGCCAGGACGACCCGCGGGCCAAGGCCGAGGCGTTGGCGGCCGCCGCCAACGTCCGCGCCGAAGGGGGCGACAAGGCGAAGACGGCCGAGCTGCTCTCCGCGGCGGAGGCCGCCGCCAACGAGATCAAGACCGCGGAAAACAAGGCCTACGGCCTGATGGCCGTGGCCGGTGCGCTCCTCGCCAATGGTGACGCGGCCGCCGCCGGCCGCCTGCTCAAGGAGGCCGACAAACAGGCGAACAAGGTCGCCGATCCCGAGGGCCAGAAGAACGCCATCGAGAAGGTACGGGCTATGATGGCCGACGCCGAGCGGAAGAAGTAGGCTTCCCCTTCCCGCGGGTCACCTCCTTGAGCGCCTCCAGCGCCAGCCGGCGGGCCTCGGCATGGTCCACAATCGGCTCGGGATACGTCTCCCCGAGCCTGACGCCGGCCGCCGCCGGCTCGTGGATGTCGTCGGCGGCCAACCGCGACAGTTCGGGAACCCAGCGACGGACGTAGCCGCCATCGGGATCGAACCTCTCCCCCTGGCTCGTGGGATTGAAGATCCGGAAGTAAGGCGCGGCGTCGGCGCCACAGCCCGCGGCCCATTGCCAGCCGAGCGTGTTGGCGGCCAGGTCGGCATCGACGAGCGTGTCCCAGAACCAGCGCGCCCCCTCGAGCCAGGAGATGCGCAGGTCCTTGACGAGGAAGCTGGCCACGATCATGCGCACGCGGTTGTGCATCCAGCCCGTCGCCCACAGTTGCCGCATCCCGGCGTCGACGACGGGAAAACCCGTCCGCCCACGCTGCCAGGCCCGCAGCCCGACCGGATCGTCCTGCCAGGGGAACCGTGCGTAGTCGGCCCGCAGCGGTGCATCGGTCGTGTGCGGGAAGTGAAACAGGAGATGGGCCGCGAACTCCCGCCAGCCGATCTCCCGCAGGAACACCTCCGCGCCCCCGGTCAGCCGGGCCGCCGGGCGGCCACCGGCGGCGGTGCGGACGGCATGCCAGACCCGCCGCGGCGACAGTTCGCCGAAGTGCAGGTGCGGCGACAGGGCGCTCGTGCCGTCCCGGTCGGGCCGGTCGCGATCGGTGCCGTAGGCTGAGAGCCCGTTGGCGAGGAACGCGGCGAGCCGCTTCGCCGCCGGTGCCTCGCCCGGCCGCCAGGTGGACTCCATCGTCGTGGCCCAGTCGATCCGCGGCAGGAGGTCGAGGCGGTCGATCGGCAGGCTCGCGCTGCCCCGGGCCCGGCGCGGCGCTGCCGCCGCGAGCCGGCGCGGTGCGGCTTGCGGCTCCGCCGGCTCGTCGCGGGCCACGAGCGCCCGCCAGAACGGCGTGAACACCTGGTATGGCCGGCCCTCCTTCGTGGCCACATGCGCCGGCTCGAAGAGCAGTCCGCCGTTGAAGCTCTCCACCTCCAGGCCGTCCTTGGCGAGCGCCTGCTTGATCCCTGTGTCGCGGGCGACGGCGGCCGGCTCGTAGAGCCGGTTCCAGACGACGTGCGTGGCGCCGTGCTCCGCGGCCAGCGCCCGTAGCGCCGCCAGCGAAGGACCCTGTCTGATCAGCAATGGAGCGCCCGCCCGCTCAAGAGCAGCGGCCAGCGCGACGAGCGAGTGGTGCAGCCACCAGCGGGACGCCGCGCCGGGCGCCCACGGCGCCTCTTCGTCGGGCGCCCAGATGAACACCGGCACGAGCGCACCGCGGGCCGCCGCCGCGGCGAGGGCGGGATTGTCGTCGAGCCGCAGGTCGCGGCGGAACCAGACGATCGTGACGGCGGGCGACTCGGCCATGCATGGGCCCCTTGTTTCGGCGCTGGCCAGACGCTCAGACCCGGGGAATCTCGTAGCCCGCCCGCGGCGTCCGCGCGACGAACGCCGCCGCCTGGTCGTCGCCCACGATCTTCTCCGCCGCCGGATCCCAGCCGATCTTCCGCCCCAGCCGGCCGGCGATCGCCGCCAGGTGGCAGGTGTTCATGGCCACGATGTGGCTGAACACGTCCGACACCGGCAGCCCCCCCTCGCGGATGCAGCGGTAGAAGTTCTGCTTGTGCCCCTCGCCCGGCTTGCCCTTGAACAGCGCCCGGACGTCGGCATCGGTGAACGCGTCCTTGTCCCAGTGCTCCTCGATCGGCTTGCCGGTGATCTTCGACCGATTGACGAACAGCCGCCCCTTGGTGCCCTCGAAGAGGATGCCGTTGTCGCCGCGACTGGTCACCACGAGTTCCACCCCGCTCTTGAACCGGCACGTAACGGCGAAGTCATGGGCCGTGTTGAACCAGTCGTCACGGGTCGGGTTGCCGTCCTTGAAGGGAATCGGATGGTGGACGTCGATGCCGTCGATCTCCACCGGCCCCTTCCCCGGGCCATCCTCGCCGAGCGCCCACTGGGCGATGTCCACGTGGTGCGCCCCCCAGTCGGTGAACTTGCCGCCGGAGTACTCATACCACCAGCGAAACAGGTCGTGGCAGCGGTGGACCCGATACTCGACCTTCGGCGCCTGCCCCAGCCAGCGGTCCCAGTCGAGCCGTTCGGGAGCCGGCTCGGCGGGGAACGGCCCGCCGGTCGGGCTGCCGTCGATGCCGGCCGTCACCCGGCGGATGTCACCGAGCAGTCCCTTGCGGACCATGTTCACCGCCCGCAGGAAGAGGTCTTTCTCGGCCCGCTGCTGGGTGCCGATGAAGAACTGCTGCCGGGGGTATTTCTCGGCGGCCGCCCGGGCCAGCCGGCCCTCCTCGAGCGTCAGCGACAGCGGCTTCTGGCAGAAGACGTGCTTCCCTGCCTGCAGCGCCTCGATCGCGATCTTGACATGCCAGTGGTCGGGCGTGGAGATGCTGACCACGTCCACGTCGGGTCGTTCCAGCACCTTGCGGTAGTCGGCATACGCCTCGGCCTTGCCGGCGCCGATGCGGACGTCGAACTTCGCCCGCTCGGCATGCTTCCTGTCCAGATCGCAGACGGCGACGATGTCGGCGAACTCGCGGTGCTCGCGGGCGTCCCGCATGCCGATGCCGCCGGTGCCGATGCAGGCAACCCCGGGCCGGTCGTTGGCCGCCGCGTTCGCGAATGCCGACGACGCGAACGTCACCGGCACGAACAGCGGCGCCGCGCCCGCCGCGCCACCGGCCACGGCCGCCCCCAGAAACCGCCGCCGCGATGCCTGCCGTCCGCCTGCC
>Ga0208721_1000162_pt1 | contig 15479 bp, 17 predicted proteins | sample LakMenEpi17Aug10_FD_150705 | JGI IMG/M metagenome (GOLD analysis project Ga0208721, IMG submission 150705) | Freshwater microbial communities from Lake Mendota, WI - 17AUG2010 deep hole epilimnion (SPAdes) | ecosystem: Environmental > Aquatic > Freshwater > Lentic | place: Lake Mendota, Madison... | reverse complement strand
GGCCAGCCGCTACCGCCTGCGCCTGGAACAACGCGGCACGACCCTGGCCCTGCTGGCCATGAGCCCCGGCGAACCCAGCCAGCTGCTGGTGGGGCAGGGCCTAGTGCCCCTGCGGGACCGCGACGGCTTCGTGCAGATCCGGCTGGAACCGGGCTGGCAGCTGCAGCGACGGGTGTACGGACAGCAGACCCTCAGCCACGTGTATTTCGCCAACGGCACGCCCCTGAACCAGCTTCTCGGCCAGGAACGCGGTGGTGGTGGGGGGCTGGCCAGCGCGCCCCGGCTACAACCGAGCAGGATCTCCAGCCCAGGCCGCATCCTGGCCCCACTGACGCCGATGGGAACGCAGACCCAGCTGCAGACGCAGGGCCCGATCGCCCTGAAGGTGATTCCGTTCCGCCCCTGACGGTGGCACGAGGGGGCGGCACGAGGCGGCCCCGCGAGGTGTGCCAGTGCTGTGCCAGTTAGCAGAGCGCCCGCCAGCCCTTGCCTCCCCTTTTCCTCCCACCGTAAGGTCTGTGCGTGTGAGGAGTGCGGGACACCACTTCCGGGGTCGAAACGAGGACAGACTCCCGGAAGCGTTCCGGCTCAAGCCCTGCCTTCGGCGGGGCTTTTTTATTGGAGCGCCCTGCGCTGCTTTATTGGAGCGCCCTGCGCTGCGGCCCGCCCCTGCTGTTGAAGCGGTGGCTTGGCAGCCTGGACAGACACAAAAAAACCGGCCCCCAAGGGGACCGGTGACACGGCCAGAGCCGTGTGCTGTGCGAGCAAGGCGCGTGGGGTGCGATGGCTCGCCTTGCGACGAGCCATCGGCGGCGATCACTTGATGGAGACCTTGCCGCCGACCTCTTCCACAGCCTTCTTGATGGCTTCGGCGTCAGCCTTGGAAATGCCTTCCTTGATCGGGCAGGGAGCGCCTTCGACCAGAGCCTTGGCTTCGCCCAGGCCGAGGCCGGTGGCCTCGCGGACAGCCTTCAGCACCTTGATCTTGGCAGCGGCATCGAAGCCATCGAGGATGGCGTCGAATTCGGTCTTCTCTTCGGCGGCCTCAGCGGCAGCTGCGGGTGCAGCGGCCATCACGACGCCAGCGGAAGCGGCGGCGGACACACCGAAGGCCTCTTCAATCTGCTTGACAAGCTCAGAGGCTTCCAGCAGCGAGAGGGTCTTCAGCTGTTCGAGAATGTTGTCGGTGGTAGCGGACATGGTTGGGAAAGCAACAGATCTGTGAAAACAGTCGGATCGGGGAGCTCAGCTGAGCAGGCCTCAGGAGGCCGTGCCCTCGCCATCGGCGTGCTGCTTGAGCGCCCGGGCAAGACCGGAAGGAACCTCGTTGATGCCCACAGCCACCTTGGTGGCCACGGCGTTGATCGCACCGGCGATCTGGGCCATGAGCACCTCTTTGGAGGGCAGATCCCCGATGGCCTTGATGTCGGACTGGGAGAGGAGCTTGCCTTCGAAAAGGCCACCCTTCACCTCAGACTTCTTCGTGTCCTTCTGGAAGGACTGAACGGCCTTCACCGCACCGCCAACGTCGCCCTTGACGAGCACGAAGGCATTGGTGCCAGTGAGCAGGGAATCGAGTTCCGTCCAGGCGCTGTCGCCATCAATGGCACGGCGCATCAAGGTGTTTTTGGTCACCTTGCACACACCGTTGCTGGCCTGCAGACGGGTCCGCAGATCAGACATCTCCTTGATGGACAGGCCCTTGAAATCAAGGACCAGCGCCATTTCGGCCTCACCGAGGAGCCCCTTGAGCTCTTCGACGATCTGTTGCTTGCTCTCCAGCGTGCGGCCCATAAGAAGTGGAACGGATCGGGGGAACAAGCCGGGTACGCAGCCCTGACCGCCCCGAGTGGGGTGGTCTGACGAGGGTTGCGGAGGGCTTGGAAGCACTCCTTGCTTCTGATCCGTTCCCAGGGGTGACACCCACTGGGGCAAAACCAAACGCGTGCACCTCGGCAGGGTTTACGACTCCAGGGAAAACCTGGTGTTGACCTGCTGTCTTGGGTCGGGCGCGTGCCCTTCTGGCAAAAGCCAGTTCATAACCATACAACAAAGCCCCCGCCGAAGCGGGGGCTGAGGTGAACCAAGGAGCGACTCAGGCTTCCTGCTTGATGTCCTGCAGAGCCGTCACATCCACGGGCACCGAGGGGCCCATGGTGGAGGTGATGTAGAAGCTCTTCCAGTACCGGCCCTTGGCACCGCTCGGCTTGTTGCGGTCGATGGTCTCCTGCAGGGCCTTGAGGTTGTCGAGCAGCTTGGCGGCATCAAAGCTGGCCTTGCCGAAGCGCACGTGCACGATGCCGGTGCGGTCGGCGCGAAACTCGAGTTTGCCGGCCTTGAACTCACTGATGGCGCCGGCCAGGTCGGTGGTCACCGTGCCGGCCTTGGGGTTCGGCATCAGGCCGCGGGGACCGAGCACCCGGCCGAGCTTGGCCACCTTGGGCATCATGTCCGGGGTGGCGATCAGCAGATCGAACTCCATCTCGCCCTTGGCGATGGTCTCAACCAGCTCGTCGTCGCCGGCGAGATCGGCGCCGGCGGCCTTGGCCTCGGCCACCTTCTCACCGCGAGCGATCACGGCGATACGGATGGTCTGACCGGTGCCGTGGGGCAGCGTCACGGTGGTACGCAGCTGCTGGTCGGTGTACTTGGGATCGATGCCGAGGCGGGCATGGGCCTCGACCGTCTCATCGAACTTGGCCGTGGCGTTGGCCTTCACCAGCTCCACCGCCTCCTGCGGGGTGTAGGTGCGGTCTTCGACCTTGCCGGCCGCGGCGGTGTAGCGCTTAGAAACCTTGGGCATGACGGGAATGGGGTGCAGACGAGCCGTGAAGCTCTCCCCCGCTAAGGGACAGGGTGGACGAACGTGAGGCCTGCCGAGCTGAGCAGACGCTCAGACACAGGAGAGACGCTCAGTCGTTGACGGCGACGCCCATGTTGCGGGCGGTGCCTTCGATGATGCGCATGGCCGAATCAACGCTGGAGCAGTTGAGATCGGGCAGCTTGGTCTTGGCGATCTCCTCGAGCTGGGCGCGGCTGATGGCACCCACGGAACCCTTGGAGGAGGTGGCGGCACCCTTCTCGATGCCGGCTGCCTTGGAGATCAGCACGGAGGCGGGAGGGGTCTTGGTGATGAAGGTGAAGCTGCGGTCTTCGAAGACCGAGATCTCCACCGGAATCACATAGCCGGCCTTTTCCTGCGTGCGGGCGTTGTACTCCTTGCAGAACGCCATGATGTTGACGCCGTGCTGACCGAGGGCAGGGCCCACCGGCGGCGCGGGGTTGGCTTTGCCGGCCTGAAGGGCCAGCTTGATCACAGCTACGACTTTTTTGGCCATCGTCCTGGCGGCTTGGGCAATCTGCGGATCCGCGACCCTAGGGCAGCGGCTGCGGCGTGCCCCGGAAACCCGGTGCAACACCAAGGGCCGCCCTCCGCAGGGAGACGGCCGCAGGGGGATCAGCTCTGTTTGCTGATCTGGGAGAACTCGAGTTCGACAGGGGTCTCCCGGCCGAAGATCGAAAGCAGAGCCTTGAGCTTGCTGCGCTCGCCCGACACCTCGATCACCTCGCCCTGGAAGTCCTTGAACGGTCCGGCCGTCACCAGGATCTGATCGCCTTCGGTGAGATCCACCTTGACCACAGGCTTCTTCTCGGCAGCGCGCTTGAAGATGCGATCCACCTCCTGGCGACTGAGAGGCCGAGGCTTGATGTGACCCCGGGCCTTGCCGGTGGCGCGGCGATCTTCGGCCCCCACGAAATTGATCACGTTGGGGGTGCTGCGCACCGCCATCATCGTGTCCTCATCGAGAACCATCCGCACCAGCACGTAGCCAGGGAACACCTTCTCTTCGGTGCTGGTGCGGCTGCCGTCCTTCTTCAGTTTGACGGCGGGAGTCTGGGGGATCTCGATCTCGAGGATGCGGTTGTCCACGCCGAGGGTGACGGCCCGCTGCTCAAGCGTGGCCTTCACCTTCTTCTCGCAGCTGGACGCCACCTGCACGGCATACCAGCGGGCGATCGGGGCGCGACCCTCGGCGGCAGGCGCCGCGGCGGCCAGGTCGAGCACGGTGTCGCCGCCGGCTTCCAGATCCGCAGGAGCGAAGGCTTCAGTGGTCAGGTCGACGTCGGACACAGGTCAGGGCGTTGGAAACGAAAAATGAGGAAGCGGAACAGGGATCAGCGGAAGACCTGACTGTTTCCCCAGCTGTAGAAGCGATCGACGGCGGCGATGGCGAAGGCCGAGAGGGTCACCATCAGGATGACGGCCACCGATTCAGCGAACAGCTGCTGCCGGCTGGGCCAGACCACCTTGCGCAGCTCCTCGACGGTGTCGGCCAGGAAACCGGTTCGGGCCGGAGTGTCCGCAGCTGCGGCGGGCTCCGGTGTGGATTGTGGGTCGGTCTGGGATTCCACAGGGGTGAGGCAGCGGGTCGCGCGACGTTGTTGCCGCACGCACCGGCAAACAGACACCCTACCGGATGTGGGTCAAGCCTCCCGGGGAATGGGGCGGAAGCTGAGGTCGCGCCCCCCATCGGACAGGCTGAGGTGGACGGCGCGGGCACCGAGGAAGCGCTCCTCCAGCAGCGCGGTGGCCAGGGGGTTCTCGATCCGGCGCCGCAGCAGTCGCCGCAGCGGCCGGGCGCCGTATTCCGGCTCGTAGCCCTGGCCGGCCAGCCAGCCCACCACCGCGTCCTCCACCTCCAGCTCCAGCCCCTGCTCCCGCAGCAGGGCCGCCAGCTCCGCCAGCTGCAGCCGCACGATCCGCTGCAGGTCCGCCGGACCCAGGGGCTGAAAGCGGATCACCTCGTCGATGCGATTGAGGAACTCCGGCCGGAACTGGCTGGCCAGCGCCCGCTCCACCGCATCCGCCAGGGCCACCTCACGGGCTGCGGCGTCGGCGGTTGCCTGGTCGCCGGCGCCCTGGCGGGCGCTGTCGAGGATGGCCCGGCTGGCCAGGTTGCTGGTCATCACCACCACGGTGTGGCGGAAGTCGACGGTGCGGCCCTGGGAATCGGTGAGCCGGCCGTCGTCGAGCACCTGCAGCAGCACGTTGAACACATCCGGGTGGGCCTTCTCCACCTCATCGAGGAGCAGCACCGCGTAGGGCCGCCGCCGCACCGCCTCGGTGAGCTGGCCGCCCTCCTCGTAACCCACATAGCCGGGCGGTGCCCCCAACAGCCGGGCCACGGCGTTGCGCTCCATGAATTCGCTCATATCGAGCCGCACCAGGGCCTCCTCCTCATCGAACAGAGCCGCGGCCAGGGCCTTGGCCAGCTCGGTCTTGCCCACGCCGGTGGGACCGAGGAACAGGAACGAGCCCACCGGCCGGCGCGGATCCTTCATGCCGGCCCTGGCGCGGCGGATCGCCGCCGCCACCGCCGCCACCGGCTCCCGCTGGCCGACCACCCGCTCGCCGAGCCGCTGCTCCAGGTCCAGCAGCTTCTGGCGTTCGCCAGCCAGCAGCCGCTGCACGGGGATACCGGTCCAGCGAGCCACCACATCGGCGATGTCACCCTCCTCCACCTGCTCACGCAGCAGCGAACGACCGCTGGCCTGATCCGCCAGCAGGTCCTGCTCCAGCTGCTGGCGGCGCTGCTGCACCCCATGCAGCTGGTCGTACTGCAGACGGGCCGCCTCCTCGAGATCGCCGTCGCGCTCCGCCTCAGCGATCTGCAGCCGCAGGGCCTCGTCGTCGGCCAGCAGCTGGCGCAGCTCCGCCAGCTGCTGGCGCTCGCCCTGCCAGCGCTGCTGCAATTCCTGAAGCACCTCACCGGCACGGCGCCGCTGCTCCTGCAGGGCCACCCGCTCAGCCTGAGGCGCAGCCTCGGCCGAGAGCAGCGCCAGCTCCACACGCCGCAGCTCCGCCTCGGCCTCCTCCACCACCCGCGGTTTGGAGGTCACCTCCATGCGCAACTGAGCGGCCGCCTCATCGATCAGATCGATGGCGGAGTCAGGCAGGCGGCGATCGGCGATGTAGCGATCGGCCAGCCGCGCCGCCGCCACCACGGCGGCATCGGTGATGGCCACACCGTGGTGCAGCTCGTAGCGCTCCTTGAGGCCGCGCAGGATCAGGGTGCTCTCCTGCAGGCCAGGCTCTTTGATCAGCACCTGCTGAAAGCGCCGGTTGAGGGCCGGATCCTTCTCCACTGTGCGGCTGTAGTCCTCGGGTGTGGTGGCGCCGATGCAGCGCAGGTCGCCCCGGGCCAGGGCCGGCTTGAGGATGCTGCCGGCATCTCCACCGCCGCGCTCACCACCCACCACCGTGTGGAGCTCATCGAGGAAGAGGATCACACCGGCGGCGCCGGTGGCACCGCCCGCCCCGCCCTCGCTGCTTCGTGCGCCGCTGCGCTCGCCTTCGCTGGCGCGCACCTCCTTGAGCACGCTGCGCAGGCGCTCCTCGAACTGACCGCGGAATTTGGCCCCGGCGATTAGAGCGCCCAGATCCAGGGCGATCAGGCGCAGACCCTTCAGGGCATCGGGCACCTCTCCGGCCACGATCCGCTGGGCCAGCAGCTCGGCGATGGCGGTCTTGCCGACACCGGGCTCGCCGATCAGCACCGGATTGTTCTTGCTGCGGCGCGAGAGCACCTGAATCAGGCGACGGATCTCGGTATCGCGCCCGATCACCGGATCCAGTTCACCAGCGCGGGCAGCGGCGGTGAGATCGCGGCCGAACTGCTCAAGGGCCGTGGGTTCACGCTCCAGACGCAGGCCATCGGCGGCGACCTCGGGAGCAAGCTCAGCGGCGGGCACCGACGGACGCTGAGCGGCTGACGCCGGGGCGCGGGAGCGGTCGTCGATCCAGGCATCGGCGGCGCTGCCGGAAGGCGCCGCGGACTGCGGCGCCGTTGAGACCGGCTCAGCACCGAACGGCCCGGGGCCCTCTCGCAGGGTCCGCTGCAGCAGCTCGGCCGTCAGGCCCTGACGCTGCAGCAGCGCAGCACCGATGCGGGGCTCCTCCCGCAGGGCCAGCAGCAGATGCGGCGCATCGATCAGTCGCGACCCCCAGCCGGCGCGCTGGCGATCGGCGGCCTCCAGAAGCTCCTCGAGGGCCTCGCCGATGAACAGCTGCCGCGCACCACTGGAAGGCTGGTCAGCGCAGAAGTCATCCAGCTGATCGAGCAATCGATTGCGATCGATCGGCAGGGGATCGACCCAGCTGGCATGGCGGGGATCGGTGAACAGCACCTGCAGCAGGTGCTCCACATCCAGTTGATCGTGCCGCCAGCGGCGGGCCTGCTCCTGGCTGGCCAGCAGCAGCTCCCAGGCCACCTCGCTGAAACGATCCGGCTCAGCGGTGAGGCTGCCGCGGGGGCTGAAGGCCGGGGCATCGATCTCGGCTGGCATGGAATCAGGCCGCCTGGGGGCTGGACGAGGTGCGGGAGCCGAGCTCAATCAGCTCCACCTTGTAGCCATCGGGATCCTCCACAAAGGCGATCACGGTGCTGCCGTTCTTCATCGGACCGGGTTCGCGCACCACAGCACCGCCCCTGGCGCGGATCCCATCGCAGACCGCGTGGATGTCATCCACCCCCAGGGCGATGTGGCCATAACCGGTGCCGATCTCGTAGTGATCGGTATCCCAGTTGTGGGTGAGCTCCAGAACGCTGGTGTCGCTCTCATCGCCGTAGCCCACGAAGGCCAGGGTGAAACGTCCACCGGGATAATCCTTGCGCCGCAGCAGGCGCATGCCCAGAACCTCCGTATAGAAGCGGAGTGATCGCTCCAGGTCACCGACCCGCAGCATGGTGTGGAGCAGACGCATGGGCGAAGGAGTTGGCGGCAGCGGCGGCCGGCGCCGACCGCGATCGCCCGCATTCTGACCAGAGCGACCGGGAGGCGGCCAACACCTGATCCAGACCCGCTCGTGTGTGGCGGCGAGTGCAGGTTCGGTGCCAACGGTCACCAAGGGGCTGGCAGGGGCGACCCATAGGATCCCTTTCAAGCCCCCAACAACGTGCCAAGGCCGCCGTGATCGACACCCTCGACCTCGTCATCGACACCATCGTGGCCCGCGAAGTGCTCGATTCCCGCGGCACGCCCACCGTCGAAGCCGAGGTGATGCTCGAGGGCGGTGCGAGCGGCCGGGCGATCGTGCCGAGCGGTGCCAGCACCGGTGCCCATGAAGCCTGCGAACTGCGCGACGGCGGCAGCCGCTACTGCGGCAAGGGCGTGCTGCAGGCGGTGAACAACGTGGAGGAGAAGATCGCGCCGGCCCTGTGCGGCCTGAGCGCCCTCGATCAGGCCGCCGTGGATGCGGCGATGATCGAACTCGATGGCTCCGACAACAAATCGGCTCTCGGCGCCAACGCGATCCTGGCGGTGAGCCTGGCCACGGCACGGGCAGCCGCCAACGGCGTGGGGCTGCCCCTCTACCGCTACCTGGGTGGCCCGATGGCCACGCTGCTGCCGGTGCCGTTGATGAACGTGATCAACGGCGGTGCCCACGCGGCCAACAGCCTGGATTTCCAGGAATTCATGCTGGTGCCCCACGGCGCGCCGACCTTCCGCGAGGCGCTGCGCATGGGCACCGAGGTGTTCCACACCCTCAAGGGCCTGCTCAAGGACAAGGGCCTGAGCACGGCGGTGGGTGATGAGGGGGGCTTCGCGCCGGATCTGGGCAACATCGAAGCGGGTGACCTGCTGGTGCAGGCGATTGAGAAGGCCGGCTATCGCCCGGGCGACCAGATTTCCCTGGCCCTGGATGTAGCCAGCACCGAGTTCTTTGCCGATGGCCGCTATGCCTTCGACGGCGGCAGCTACAGCAGCGCCGAGATGGTGGATCAGCTGGCGGCGCTGGTGAATCGCTTCCCGATCGTCTCGATCGAAGATGGCGTCGCCGAGGACGACTGGGATGGCTGGAAGCTGCTCACCGACAAACTCGGCAGCACGGTGCAGCTGGTGGGCGATGACCTGTTCGTGACCAACAGTGCCCGCCTGCAGCGCGGCCTTGATCTCGGCGTGGCCAACTCGATCCTGATCAAGGTGAACCAGATCGGTTCGCTCACCGAAACCCTGCAGGCGATCGATCTGGCGGGCCGGGCTGGTTACACCAGCGTGATCAGCCACCGCTCCGGCGAAACCGAGGACACCACCATCGCCGATCTGGCCGTGGCCACCCGCGCCGGCCAGATCAAGACCGGCTCTCTGAGCCGCTCCGAGCGTGTGGCCAAGTACAACCAGCTGCTGCGTATCGAGGATGAACTGGGCAGCCAGGCCATCTATGCCGGCGCCGCCGACCGCGGGCCGCGCGGCAAGGCGGCCTGAGCACTGCAACCAACTGCCGCGAGCTGCGGCAAGCTGCCACGACCATCCCGACAACCCCTGACAAGTCACGCCGAGCCTGGGTATGTTGAGCTCTCTGGTTTCAGGACCAGGATTGCTCCTCGAGGGTCAATTCCGGTCCTGCGATGAAATGGCCCAGCGATCTGGATCCAACCCCTGAGGCCAGAGCGAGCCTGACCATGGGCTGCTCCCGCCTGTGCCTGGCGCTGGCCGGCATCGGCATCACCGTCACCACAGCGGCCACCCTGTTCACCCACAGGATCCTGCACGAACCGCTCGAATCGGTGGGCGCTTCCGTGGTCAGCCATCTGGCCTCCGCCAACTGCACGGCGATCTCACGCACCCTCACGGCGTTGTCGGTGGCCAGCAGTGATGTGCTGAACGGCGAGCCGGAGGGCGAGCGATCAGCCCCCGGCCCCCACACCACCCTCGGCGTGATCACGACAGGGAGCCTGGCCCTCGAGGATTTTCACTCCAGCAGTCTCACGGCCGGACAGACCGTTTCACTGCTCAGGAGCCTGCCGCTGGGCAACCTGGCCGAGGGGGAGCGGCACCCCATCCAGACCAGGCTGAGCCACAGCTCACCGGAACTGCGGGCTGATCTGCGCCAGCACCGCTGCAACCATCTCGGCTATGGCCTCGATCCTTCCGCCGTTCGCGTGTACCCCGTGGCGGGCCAACGCAACCGGCTGGCCTTTCTCTACGGGCCGCTTCGGCATAAGGGAACCGAGAAAACAGCCTTTGTGCTGACCGATCTGCGGGCCAGCACCCTCGAGACCAGCGGACACGATCAGACCCTGCACAAGCTGTTTCCGTCCGGTGGCGGTCAGCTGAGCATGAGTGTGCGGCTGAGCCCCTCCAGCGCGCTGCGCAATCAGATCAGCCTGCATGAGGCCATGCCGGAACTCGATGAAGAGGACGAGAAACTGGTGGCGCTGCGGGTGGTGCCGTTCGCCAATCAGCTGGTGAGCGCTCAGTTCAGCGTCAACCACGCGGCCCTCGATCGCATCGCCAAGCGCGCATCGGCCCTGGTGTTCGTCATCGGTCTGCTCGCCACCACCGCCGTGGTGCTGATGAGCCGCCGATCAGAAGTGCAGCTGCTTGCCCTGAATCAGGCGCTGCTCAAGGAAAGCCGGACCGACGGCCTCACCCGCATCGCCAACCGGCGTGCCTGGGATGAAGCCATCGCCCTTGAGGAGAGTCGTCGCCAGCGCCATGGCCACCCCTATGGACTGGTGGTGGTGGATCTGGATGGCTTCAAGCAGATCAACGATCAACAGGGCCATCAGATCGGAGATCAGATGCTCCAGACAGCAGCGGCCCAGTTGGCCGCACAGCTGCGCAGCACCGACCTGCTGGCCCGGGTGGGCGGCGATGAGTTCGCGCTGCTGGTGTTCAGCCCCACGCCCGATGGGCTCGAGGACCTGGTGGAGCGGCTGCGCGGCGCCCTGGCCAAGGCCGGCGTCCAGGCCTCGATCGGTGCAACCCTCAGCGAGGAGCGAGCCACCCTGGATCAGACCTGGGCCAAGGCGGACGAAGCGATGTACCGGGACAAGAGCGCCTGCGCAGGCAGGAGCGCCAACCTCGGATCCAGCACTGACCGTGATGCGGTCTCCCAGCCGACCACTCCCGCCGCAAGCGAATCCGCATGACCAACCCCCTGACAACGATCAACCGCGTCATGAGCCGGGTCAAGCGGACCCTTGGCCTGCCGGACTCGATCAGCGTGCTCGGCCTGATCCGGATGTGTCCGATCCTGGCTCTGCTCAGCCTGCTGATCCTGGTGGCCCTTGGGGTGATGGTGCTGGGCTGACGGAGGCTGCCGGGCTGGCACCGGCGGGGCTGACAGCGGCTGGCACACCCGGCAGGCGATCGAGGCGGCCATCACGGCGCAGACGCCCCTGCAGCTTCAGCCAGCTGAGACCGACTGGCAGGCCAAGCACCAGTGGGATGGCGGTGAGTGCAGGCCTGGTGCTGGCGGCCAGCAGGGCCGCAGCCACCGCCAGCGCACCCAGCAGCACCGACTGGCCGGAGCTCTGCTGGCTGAGGGCGAGGCGGCGCAGCAGCCGATCGGTTTCGCCGGCGCGGATCTGCACCTGCAGATCGCCCTGTTCGATGCGGGAGAGGCTCTCCTCAAGACGCTGAGGCAGACCGAGAGCGCGGCTTCCCACCTCCACTGCCTGGCGACCCAGCTGATTGAGCAGATCGGTGGCGTTGGAGCCGGGACCGGAGCCGGAAGCACTCATCAGCGGCAGCAGATAGGGACGGGCGATCGCCACGAGGCTAAAGCCGGGATCGAGGCTGCGACCGACGCCCTCGAAGGTGGAGAGGGCCCGCATCACGAAGATCAGCTCCGGCGGCAGGCGGAACGGCTGGCCGTACACCAGGGAGTACAGATCACCCGAGAGCTTCTCGAGCACATTGGCGGCGAAGGGCGGGGTGAGCGCTTCGCGCAGCATCACCCGCACCAGACGCCGCACCGGGCCGGGATCAATGCCGGTGGCGATCACACCGGCCGCCTGCATCTCCTGAACCAGGCCGGCGGCATCCCGGGCGGCGGCGGCGGTCACCATCCGGCCCAGGCGGCTGCGCAGCCGCTGGGAGAGGGTGCCCATCATGCCGAAGTCGTAGTAGATGAGCGCGCCGTCGCGCGCCACCGCCAGGTTGCCGGGGTGGGGATCCGCGTGAAAGAAGCCGTAGCGCACCAACTGTTGGAGATAGCTGGCGGCACCCTTCTCGGCCACGGCAGCCGGGTCGATGCCGGCCTCCAGCAGGGCCGGGCGATCGGTGATCTTGATGCCGGGCAGGTAGTCGAGGCAGAGCACACGGCGCGTGCTCAGCTCCCACACCACCGCCGGAATGCGGATGCCGGGATCATCGAGAAACTGCTGGCGGAAGCGGGCGGCATGTTCAGCCTCCAGGCGGAAGTCGAGCTCGCGTAGCAGCACGTGGCGGCACTCCTGCGCGATCGACACCCAGTCGCGCCCCACGCCCCAGCGTGGATGGCGTTGCAGCACCGCCGCCACCTGCTGCATCACCTCGAGATCGAGCCGGAACAGACGCTCCAGCCCAGGCCGCTGGATCTTCAGCACCACCTGGCGGCCACTGCGCAGGCTGGCGCGATGCACCTGGGCCAGGGAGGCGGCCCCCAGCGGTTCGGGTTCGAGATCGATGATCTCGGCGCAGCGCTCACCCAGCTCCTGCTCCAGCAGCGCCTGGGCCGTATCGAACGAGAAGGCGGGAACGCTGTCCTGCAGGCGGGCCAGCTCCTCCACCCAGCAGCTGGGCAGCACGTCGGGTCTGGCCGAGAGCAGCTGGCCCAGCTTGATGAAGGCCGAGCCCAGATGGAGCAGCTCTCCGGTGAGCCAGCGGGCCCGACGCCGCTGGCGGTTCTGGCGCCGCTCCGGGCTGGCGCCGCCGCGATAGGTCCAGGCGGCGCCATCCCACCAGAGCAGCAACACCAGCTGCAACACGGTGCGCCAGATGCTCAGGGAACGGCCCAGCCCGCGCAGGCTCTGGGTCAGACGGCGCATCAGGGCTGGTCCTCAACCAGGCGTGCCAACCGTGCCACGGTGGCCCGCAGATCATCCACCTGCTGCTGGGGATCCGGGCCGGAGGCGGGTGCAGACCATGCAGCAGCGGATCCGAAGCCACCCTCCCCGGGATGCTCAATCCGGCGGGCCTCGAGCTCCACCTCCTCCCGGAACAGCTCCCATTCGCGGCGGAGCCGTTCCGGAGCGTCCTGGGCCAGCACCGCCAGTCCGGCGGCCGCCTCAACCAGGCCACTGCCGAGCCGGGCGCTGAGCCGGTTGAGGGCTGCCTGAACGAGGGTCTGAGGCGCGCTCATGGCAGGCCGCGAAGGGTGCTGGCCAAACTGTGGCAGATCAGGGCCTGGAAACCGCCGGTGGCGGTGCCGACGGTGCGGACGGAACAGATGGAGCGGGCGGCAGGTCTGGAGCCGGCGGTTCCCCTGCCGAACGGGCAGGGCCGTCGGGCCCATTGGCTGGAGCAGCGGAGCCGAAGGGATCGGATGGCTCAACAGCGTTGCCAGCGGACGGCTCCGGCAGGCCCTGCTCCTGCTGGGTCGTGAGTCCGGGCTTGTCCTCCTCGGCCTGGGAGGCAGCCTTCTGGCGCTCCAGCTCGTTCAGCTCCAGGTTGCCGCGCAGCTCGGATTCGGCAGCGCCGAAACGCAGCCGCAGGCTCTCGAGGCTCGTGCCGGGGAAAACCTGCACATCAAACCCCTGGCCGAAGCGGATCAGCTCAGACACGTTGATGCTGACGATCCGCTGGGTGAGGCCATAGGCCAGGCCGAAGCAGAGACCCGCCACCAGCGGCCCCGTCCAGGCGGAGGGTCGCCGGGAGGGAGTGGCGGCGGACTGCGGCGGATGAGCCTGAGCGGCCTGGGTCATCGCGATGGGCTGCGAACGCCCTGTTGGCTGAGGGTCAAGCTAGCCGCAGCCAGACAGGGCAGACGCCGCAGGGCCTCAGAAGGCCAGAGCAACGCCCAGCAGTGCCAGGACCCCGGCACTCCAGCGAGCGCTCGTGGCCGGCAGACGACGCAGCAGCAGCCAGCTACCGGCGCTGACAACGCAGGAACCGAGCAGGGCGCCAACCCACCAGCTGAAGCTGCTGGCATCCACCGGAGCCTCAAGGCCGTGAAGCAGGGCATGGATCATCACGCCACCGGCGACCACAGCACCGCTGATGCGAGCCAGGGGCAACGGCTGCAGCTGGGCGGCGAAGCGCTCCGCCAGCAGGCTCCAACCGGCCAGAACCGCCACGGCCAGAGCCGCCAGGAGTTCAACGGCCGGCAGCTGCAGGCCAAAGCCGCCGAGCAGCGCACCCACCACACCGCCGCCCAGCGCCCAGAACAGCAGCTGCGGCGTGCTCAGGGCTGCGGCCGTGCCGACCGCCACCAGCATCAGCAGGTGATCGAGGCCGAGCAGGGGGTGACTCAACCCCGCCAGGGCACCGGCCGAGGCGGAGCCATGGGCGAGGACCGGGGCCTGCAGTCCAGCGATCAGCAGAGCCCCAGCGGCGGCCAAGGCCGCCAGGTTGGTTGTGCGTGGTGCGAAGAAGCGCGTCATGGGGTGCCTCGGGCCTCGCCGAAAACGATGGTGGGCGGCAAGGGCGAGTGTTCCCGCTGAGGGGATCCGTGAATGTGTTCGCCGTAACAGTTGCGGCACCGCGGCGGACTTCAACGCGGCCGGAGCCAGCTCTCAGCGCAGGTTGCGCAAGGCCCCATTCCAGGTCCCATCCCTCAATGACCCACTGGCAGCGAGGCCATCGGAGCCACCCAGGCCGAGCCCGGACGCCAGCGCCCGCTCCTCCCGCAGCGACAGCATCACCGTGCCGAAACCGAACAGGAGAGCAGGCAGCAGCACCGTCAGACAAAGCATGGGACCCATCCGCGAAACGTGAGCCACCCCTACGTCGTGTAATCGGCGTTGATGCGGACGTATTGATCAGAGAGGTCGCAGCCCCAGGCCAGGCCGCGGCCGGCGCCGGTGCCCACCTGCAGGCGGATCAGCACCGTGTCGCCACCCTCGCCGCTGCCGCCGAGATAGGCGCCGGCGGCCCGGGCGCGCAGGTAAGCGCTGGCGGCGGGGCGATCGAAGGGCAGGGGCTGGCCGGCGGCCATCAGCTGGTGGTCGCCCAGCCAGAGGGCCACCGCATTCGGATCGAAGGCCACGCCGGCGCGGCCGGCGGCGGCCACGATCCGGCCCCAGTTGGGGTCGCGGCCGTGCACGGCGCACTTCACCAGCGACGAACCACAGACGGTGCGGGCGATGGCGCGGGCGCCGGCTTCATCGGCGGCCCCCTCCACCTGCACCTCGATCAGGCAGGTGGCGCCCTCGCCATCGCGGGCGATCGCCCGGGCCAGATGCTGCGACACCGCCGTCAGGCCGGCCTCCAGTGCATCGAACAGCTCGGGGTTCAGGGGCTCGCCGGCTGCAAATGCCAGGAACGTGTCGTTGGTGCTGGTGTCGCCGTCCACCGTGATCGCGTTGAAGGAGCGATCCACCGCGCGCTTCACCATGCCTTGCCACACCGCAGCGGGCACGCCGGCGTCGCAGGTGAGATACCCCAGCATCGTGGCCATGTTGGGGTGGATCATTCCCGACCCCTTGGCCATGCCGCCGATGCGCACGCGGCGGCCGCCGAGTTCGGCCTCAAGGGAGATCTGCTTCTCC
>Ga0208721_1000161_pt1 | contig 15500 bp, 11 predicted proteins | sample LakMenEpi17Aug10_FD_150705 | JGI IMG/M metagenome (GOLD analysis project Ga0208721, IMG submission 150705) | Freshwater microbial communities from Lake Mendota, WI - 17AUG2010 deep hole epilimnion (SPAdes) | ecosystem: Environmental > Aquatic > Freshwater > Lentic | place: Lake Mendota, Madison... | reverse complement strand
TAAGTTAAGGGGTGGGGAGGGAGGGCCACTTTGCGAGTGTGTGTTTACCGCCGTCCACGCTTCAGAAGAAGTCGAGGTAACTTTGAAAGTACAACCGATAAGCTGAGGGTACAGAGCAGCATCCGGGGCAACAAAGTCACCTATCTGGTATTTATCCCCGGTTCCCCCTACCCCTGGGATAGTGACTGCAGTGACTATTCCACCTGAGACGGTAATGTCTACCGTCCCGAGTCCACCGGTCCCGGAGAGAGCCACGAGGGGAACGCCAGGGTAAACCCCGTCCGGCAGGTTAACGCCTGGGTCCACGATTGACAAACCAGTGACGGCGGAAGGGCTGGAATAATAAATAGCTGCTGTGCGGGTATTGGGGTCGGTGTTTACAAAATCCCACCACATTTCGCCTTGTTGTGGACTCCCAAAGAGTGCAGAGTATGCAATGTACTTAAGAATCGAGTCGGGATAGATTTCCCACGTCCGGTTGTTGTAATACTTCATCAGAAGAACGTCGTAGTCTCCCGAGATTGTAATACTGAGGTTCTGCACATTGAATGTCGGACCAGTGGGACCCAACCCGTTGGCGTCATGGATGGAGACCGGGATCTTATAGGGAAGCAATAAGGCATCCGTTTCAAAATCCGTGACGTTAAGATACCTAAACTCGTCGGGAGACCAATAAGGTTCTGAACTTGCCCTGTGAAGAACAAGAGATCCCGGTGTGGTCAACGTGCCTTGCACACCGAGAACGTTGTCAGATATTCCGAGTCCAGTAATGTTTTCGATACGAACAACGGTTCCTATTGCCAAAGCACCCGATTGAGCTTGAAAAGTTGCAACGTCCGGATACACGACTTCGGCACCAGGTGTCTGACGGGGCTCTTGCCGGTAGTCAATCTCAACCCAAGCTTGGCAGTTAGTTTCGTTAGGTAACCAGACCGAGAGCGCCCCCGTGGTGTCATTCCACCACAAATCGCCGATTTTTGGAGAACCTGGGGCCAACTCTGAAACAGTTGTCTTTTGGTAGTAAATAAAATTTACAATGTCGTTAAAGTTGAGCGACGTTTCAACGGTTGGCAAGTACACTGACGCAGCTTCGTTAAAACCGTGAATACTTAGAGCGTCGAACACAAAGTTAAACGGTAAGTCTCCCCCTTTGTTCCCCCAGGTTCCTCGGAAGTTATCGAGCGTAGACACTGACTTCCAGTCAGAGGGGTCTACCCACTCTTTAATCAAAACTTCGAGCGAGTAGTTATTGGACTGAGCGCAGTCCGACCCAGACCATGCAAGGTAAGGTGTCAATCCCAGGTCATTTGACAAACTTTCTGGGACACTTAGGAACCAAAGACCAAGTTCGGAGTCGTAAGTTGGAGGAACTTCCGGAACCAGGGACGAGTCCAGGGATAAATAAATCGGTTGGTTAAAGTAATAAGTTGACCCGGCAAAAAGAACGGGGGATTTTACCGGAAATTTTTGTTGTGTATCGTACGAGGGGTATAGAATCAATTGTGACCCTGCGTTCCCACAGACAAACGAGTAATCACCTGAAACACCTACATTCGGGCGATTGAAAGGAGCTGGGCGGAAAGTTGGTAGGTCGACACGAAGCGGGACATTCGCTGCAATCTGATCGAAGAAATCCTGAGTTAACTCGCCAATAGAAACTACGTACTTGTCACCCTCCTCCTCCACTGACTGAAGTCGGTACACGGTGTCCCCAAGGAGAACTCGAGCTACTCTGTTAGGGCGTCCCGGTCGGAGAAAAGGTAAACGGTCAATTACAAAGGTGTTATTCCAGTTTCGAATCTGGTATATTCGCGGAATAAAGAAACTATTGTAAACACCAAATGTGCCTCCCAAAAGTTGGCGTTTTTGGTCAGGAGTGACAGCAAGATTATCCCAATAGTTAGGGCCATTCCACCCTAACATTTGAGCTAAAAAGTCCAGCTGCGCGTTTACACGATCTTCCGTCTCTGTTACTTGGGTTGTCTGATCCGGAGTCAACCACGGGTTTGTGTAGTTACGAAGCTCAAAATCTGAGATGTCAAAAACAGGAGTGAGTTGTGTCATATCATGCCTCTACGGTGATACCTTTGCTTTCAAGTGTGACGTACTCCTGTTTAAGGGAGGTTGTGGGATCCATCCAGTTTCGCGGATACTCTTGTGCCTGGTTGTAGAAATAGATGAGATTTTCATCAAAAGGTAGAGTCAACCAGTCAGCAACTGGAACATAGTCTCTGTGAATAATTGTACGCTGGTCGTCTACCCTTAAGATATTGAAAGAAGACCCGATATCTACGATGGCGAGGCGGCAATAAGTTGCGGGAACTTCGCTCCCATTCCCGACTGTGACAGTCGGGGGCAACAAACCAACGGGATACATAACCAACTGCGTGAGAGGCGAAGGTGCAGAGGGTCTCTCCAAGATAGTTACAGTTCCAGACACAGTTATGGACTGCACCGAAACTTTGGGGGAGGAGAATGCTATATTCCACCCTGTTTGCAAAACGGGAGAGTCAATGACGAACTTAAAAAATTGCCCATTAGCGTCAGTTGACACGTCAACTGTGGCTACCTCCGAGAAAGCACTTCCATTCACATACTGCAACGTAGCGGTACCGTTGTACGCTGAACCGGGGGGTAGCCTAAGCGTAATGTCGGAGTACGCTGCTGTTTGAGAACTCACCCACTGCAAGAAACTTTCGTTAGGTTGTATGCAGGACTGAAAAAAGGTGTCCTCATTTGACCAACGCAGTTGGGGGTTGTTTAGGAAAGCGTTTACTGCAGGGAAACGCCAGCCGACGATGGAGTCGGTGCTGGAGGTTATATTCAGAGGTTGCCCAACCAGCGAAAAATCCTCAACTGCGTATAATTTCGGTACTGGCGAATCGTCGTAGATAAGCTGATAAGCGAGATCATACTGGCCGCTACCTATATCAAGTGTGCGAATATCGATGATCGTCGGAAGAACGTCATCTTTACCGTACTCCCAGATAACGACTCCACCTTTAACTAGTAACGCTTTGTCGCCGTCTGCGGCAACCACCTCAACTGAAATCGGACCGTTGATGTTCTCACCGTACGGTAAATAAACGTATCCTACTTTCTCGATGCCCTCGATATTCTCGTTTAGACTGAGAACGTTTGAGTTCGCAACAAAATTGAAGAAGTTGATTTGATATGTTTCTGAAGTCGCAGGCAGGCGACGATAAATCGGACGACCTCCTGGAACCCACTCGGTCGGGCGGCTATGTAAGTTATTTACATCGATGTAAATGGACGACAGAACATTGAGGCGATCTTGCGTGACCGTTGTTTGAACCTGGGGGACCACGCCGTTGTTCAGTGGGATTAGTTGCTGGCTCATAGCTTCATCGTCCCCTCGTTATATTGAGGAGGGCTATAAGGGTAGGTTGTGCCTGAATACCACGAGAGTTGTGGAACTTCCGATAGAGTGGAAGCATTCTCCCACACGAAAGTCGATTGTTGCCGAGCGTTTGAGAATCGCCCGTTGTTCTTCGGGATGATTGTAATTTGCGCGACTCCGAGTTTCACTGCGGAAATATCTCGGCCAAGCTGAGAAAGGATATCCTCTTCACAAGAGTACTGGTCCACGTAGCGTAACAGATTACCCGCATACTCCTCATTTCGAGCTGTGTTTATCACCGTCGTGTTGGTCCAGTTTACCACTGTGTCGGCAGGCGTAAAAGCCAACATGGTGCGGTACAGATTGCGTCCGTCTTCCGACAGAACTGTGTCTTCTGAGTAAGTGACGTAGAAAGGATCGAAATAAGGGATATAGTTACCAACTTCAAATTGATTCGGACCATACTTCTCAGTTTCCACGAAGATTCCGTTTTCCAGATAGATGTAAAACTCGAACAAGGGGTGGACATTAGTTGTTGCCGTGTAAGCTATGGCTTGACTTCCTTGCCTGAAGAAAGTGCGATCGCCTTTGAAAAACCGGAACATGCGTGTTGGTTTTCTTACAGTACCGTTCTTAATCGCTAGTTCAAGTTGTGTGTATTGGACATTGGAAGTAGACAAGGGGAAGATCAGTCCCTGGTTCACCATCACTTGGGAGTTAGTGCTGGTCGGGGTGAAGTATTTAGCCGCAATGAAATACTCGGGGGAACTTGTGGCATCGGACCGGTATTCCAAATAAGTACCTGCCGGGAAACGAGGTTTGTACTTGTATATGGGCAACCCTTTGTCGCCATTTTGCACAACGACTTCTCGAACGATTCCTTGTTCGACAAGGTCGTCAAAGTATTCGCTGATTGTGCGACCGTTCGGCTCGTACGTGAATGCGTTGACGACGTAGGCGTATTTATTTACCACACCAAGGCGAATGTCTACGTAGTTGTAGTACGGGTCGGCCACGGGGTCGGGACCGGACCCAATCTGAGGTGTGTAGACCCAGGTGGCTGCTGAATAGGATTGCCCAACTTCCAGTTGTTGAGGGGTTATAGGGGAACCAAGTTGGAAAGCCGCTAAAGCCCCCGTAACATCGTTGGTAGCGGGCTGAAGAGTGAAGTTTTGCGCCACAACCCAAACAAATGCCCCAGGGCGCTGATCGAGGGGAATAATCGAAGCTGGATCGGGAACAAACTCATCGAGTGCGTAATCGTACAGAATAATTTCAGGGTCGTAAATACCTCCCGAGGTAACTTCTTGGTAGGAATTTCCTACAACCCAGGGGGAGTAGGCTTTGGCTGAGGATACTTTTCCTTTCGTAATTAACGTTGGGATCTCGTTCTGCGACCCGATTGTCAGGTTTTCGTTGATAATGTGAAGTTGACCGTCACCGTTTACCGAAGGGTCCCAGTAACAAACTTGGCCCTGAAGGTAATCACCTGGGACTAGAAACTCAATCTGCTGGAGAACCAGGTTCCCGTAAATCGTTTGATCTTTCTTTGTCGCGGAATAGGGAGTGAAGTCGGTAAGGACCGGATAATAGATCGGAACCGGTAGGGTGGTTTCTACAAGATCGTTAACTGTTAGTAGGTCTCCGGTCGGCTCAAAAGTATAAACGTTGGTGTAGGTGGCGGCGCCTGCCTCAAGGAGAGGAGGCGTGTTGTAAGCCGACGTGAACTCGATATGCGGATCAATGAAACGTGTTGAGGAGTCAAACGTGGAGTAAAATGCTGCGTCAACGTCACTGACCGTCGGATTTGTTGTGGAGGGAAACACATTGCCTGGCTGCAGGATCTCAAACAGACGGTCTCGAAAGTTAAGGGATGAGTCCTTAAGGTTAACCCCGAAGCTTCCGTTGGCATCTACCTCAACAGTTAAGTTATACTGAACTTGGCTGAGTGTGATGGGGTACAAGTGTCCCTGGTTCTCGACTGGAACGGAATAGTTGACTACGTTTTGCCCACGCTCAAGTTGTGCAGGGTTGAGTTCAACACCGCCGGGGCCTAGCACGAAAAACGAAACTTGCCCGTTGGCCTTAAGGTAGTCTGTAACATAGTTGTAGGTGCCTTGGTTTGGCCGATTCGGTTGAACCGAAGTCTGCGTGCCAACACCGTAAAAATCCGTAAAGAAATCTTGCCAATCCTCGGCACTGACTGGATTTCGACGGCGAATTAGCGTAAAGAATCGTTCCTGAACCTCAGGGTATGTCTCAACGTCGCTGCCACCGGTGGCTGGGAGAGGATTAATTACGGTGAGTCCGTTGATCTGAGTTGCGGAAACCCCTGTGATCGAGTTTGCAGGCGAGTTATAAATGGATCCTACAAACTGTGAGGAGACGGAGGCGTATCCAATCGACTCGCCAGGAGGTATGATAACTTCTGAGTCAGTAACGAAAGTAAAAGTCTCGCCTCCAGTTAAGTTGGAGTCAGTCGTGAAAGCGGTCCCAGCCGGAATAGCTGTAGGGGTGTCTGAAGGAGGGATCGTAAGAGTTAGGCGGGCGACAGAAGGAGTACCAAGACGCCGCATCGCCCCAAGAAAAGGGCCGAGCCACTCAATAAGGATGGATTGAGGGAGTTGGTTCGCGCGAAAAAGAAACTCCCCCTGTGCAAAAACCATCCCTTCCAGTAACGCTGCAAGAGGGTTACCGGCTGAAAAGTCATTTAGAGTTTGACCGGAGGCCTCGTAAACTCGCTGAGCTGCTTGCTGCACGAGTTGTGCTTCGTTCCTGGGGTCAATATTAACGGACGGTAAAGGTGCGTAACGGGCCATTTTTTAGTACCTTACGCTGGGCAGATGACGTCGGAGTTACCCCCGCCAACACTGTAGTTTTGGCAAGCTGGGTTCGAGGAGGATTCGTATATACCGTTGTCAATCTCGAGGTCGTCAAACAAAGACTGAACCCAAGTTTCTAAGACTTCTTTCGTGATGATGTCAGCAGCAACTAATGCGGCAAACTTCTGAGCAGGCGTGGGGACAGGTACGCCCGACGCATAGTTGAACTTGTCGTTGGTGGTATAGCTGCGAGGTGCGTTGGCGCGAACGTTCGCGGGGTTGCCTACGACTAAGGGGTCGTAACCGAAGTTCCACATTCCGGAGACTACCTTGTCTCCGCTGATGGGAGCGCCACTAACAAGCAATCCGGTGGCGTCAAGTTCGGGCTGGTTGGTGCCAAGTGTGGTGTAAGCGGAGTCCAGGCCGTTTGGACCCGTGCGCACGAGCGAATTCAGACCGAGCGGCGGGTAGTGATGGTCGATATCTTGACCGTCAAAATATATCTGTTGAAAACCATTAAGAAATTGGGATGTGACTATGACGCCACTTGAAAACGTTGTCTTCATTTTTGTTCCAGCAGATCGTCACAATGCGTTATTTGCTTTTACCCTTACCTGAGACCCAAGGAGCAGGTAACGGTGTCTTTGACCGTTTACGGATAATGTTGCCATAATCATCGTGGTGGTGGTACCATGCCATCCCTTTATTGCGAGGTCCCTGAACTGTTCCCCCCAGACGAGATGTCTCTTTGAGTTTACCAGAGTCTCGAGTAACTGCACCACCTATTTTGCCACCTTGGCTACAAGTTTCAAAGGTTTTTACACCGGGAGAGTGGATTCCTAACCCTAAGTCTCTAGCTAAGGCGCCCCCTGCTCTACCGTTTGCTTCCCTCTCCTCTGGCGTTAACCCATATATACCGACACCTTTCTCCCGGATGACTTCCGTACCTCTTTGACCACCAAGTACCTTGGCTTCGCGAGGTTGATTTTTTACGCCTTTCTTTCCCGCCTCCACTTGGGCGTTTCCAATTCGGTTACTTTCGGCCCACCAGGTCTCTCCCCCAAACTCACACACAATCCACTTGTCTTCAATCAAAAACTCCCCAATGTCGCCAAAAGTAACCGGTGCAGGGTGCTCGCATACTCGATAAGGTACGAACCTATTATTCTTACGTTTATTGTAAGACTCTTCCGCAATAATCTCGTTGTAATCGTTACCGGTTAAACCGGATACGAGATGGCTTTTCTTGGGGTCAATGTGTTCTAAGTTGAGCATATTACTACGTAATTTTGCTCCATTATAGTGCTAGTCTAGAGCAGTAAACTCCCTACAAAAAGACCCCCGCCGAAGCAAGGGTCCTTAAGGTATTGAACGGTAATCCCGGCGGGATTACGTTCTTTCCCAGTAGTTTACCGTTAGTTCAATTTCGATAGTCTGAACATCGCCGCTCTCACGGTCAACGTCAGCAGTCGTGATCGAAACAAACTGGCACTCGTAGCAGATGTACTGGCCACTTGTGGTTGCGAAACCAGAGAATGCTTGCTGGTAGCTACCGTCGCAAGAGGTCGGGGTCACAGTTACAGTGATCGGATTACAGTTGTAATCCAGCCAAAACTGCTCGAGGGACTTAAAGATAGTAGGGTCGTACGGTGCGGTCAACGTGATGTTGTCGGCGGTACGAGGTCCCACAATGTGGTACAGGCGGTTGCCTGTGCCGTTAGCGTAGGTGCTGCTATCTGAGGAATCATTGATTCCGCTGAACTGAGTAAAAACCGAAACAAAAGTCGCGGCGGGCGCTCCAGCATTGGAGAGCGCGGTGAAGCTCACTTCGTATTGAGCTTTTGTTAACGGACGGAGAATAGCCATGATAACACCTCTTTAGTATCCTATATCAGGACAGAATGTCGGTGATCATCGCGCCGGAACCGATAAGACCAGTAGCACCGAGGCCAACCAGGTTGACAACACGCTCGACAGTAATCTCAGCGCGGACAACGCGACGCTCACGGATGTAGTACTCAGGACGAACGGCAGGGGTGCCGGTCAGCTGGTAGGTGTAAGCGAAAGCGGGGGTGGCAGCATTAGCACCACCGGCAGGCATCACAGAATCGGAAGGACCGTTGGGGCTATAGAACAGCAGAATTCCATTCTCAGGGAACACGGGCTGCAGGCTACCGTCGGTGGCCAGATAACGACCCTCAGCCACGCGCAGACCGCGCTCGAGACCGAAGTAGCGGGCAAGCATGTCGGTGTCGATGCTGTCGGCGGTAGTGTACTTGATACGCTCAAGGATCGCCTGGTTGGTCAGCAGCTGGTCAAATACGGCAGTACCAACAACCATCGAGTTAGGACGGATACCGATCTGGTTAGCGACGGAACGCTTCAGGGTCAGAACGTCTTCGATCGGGTTGGAGGTAAGGGAGGACCAAGCCGAGGGGCCGGAGGCGGCACCGTAGGCGGTGTTAAAGGTTGTCCAGGTAGTGAAGCCCAGGCCGTCTTGAGCACCAGCACCGGTGTTCGGCTCGTAGGGGTTGTAAGTACCGGTTACGGTAACAGCCTGAGATACGGTGTACTCATAGGCGTTCATCAGGCGGCTCATGGCGTTGCGAGTTTCGATCGCACGCAGGTCTACCTGAGCGGGGCCTTCGCCAGCGTTCTCAATGACTTCTTCGGGCAGTTCCCAAGCCACCACTTCTTGCTCGAGAGCATAAGGCTCCGAGTCATAACGTGATTGCACGTAGGGGATGTTGGTGCCATATGCACGGCGGAAGTCGTTGATGGCGAACTGCTCTTTGCCGAAGCGCAGAATGCGGCCAGCACGAGTCGGGGTATCTACAACAGGAGCAATAAAGTTGGCGATATTTGTCGCCGGCAACATGAAACCTTGTGCCAGTGTAGTCAGAATCGGATCTACACCAGCATAGGTTTGCTGGAGGTTCATCATGGGAGGGAGTCTCCGAAATTAAAATGTCTTCAAATGGTTGCAACCAGGGCTGGGGCTTACACCGAAGGATGCCCAGCCAAAGTTAACTATTAGGCGAACGAAACGAGCACCAGACGGCGACCGCCGATGGTTACGTTCTCGCGGATCAGCGGGGTGGTGCCGTCCAGAGTCACAGCGGTTCCGGCGGCGGTAGCCTGACCCAGCAGGTTGACTTGCAGGGGGGTGTTCAGGTTGATTGCGGCAGAAGCAGGATCCACTTCAACCAGCAGCAGGCCGGAGGTAGCCACAGTCAGTTGACGGGCAGTGTAAGGCTGAGCCAGGGCGGAAGGCATGTAGGCCTGGTTGATACCACAGATTGTGGTAGGGGCCACAGTGAAAGCATCGCCGGCAGCGGCAACGTTGGGACCAGCCCAGGTAGCGTAGCTAACGGCACGGAGTTCGCCGACTTCGACGGTACCGACAACACCACCTTGGGTGTCGACGGCGGCTTCCCAGGTCTCAGCGTAACGGATATACTGTTTTCCGTACACGGGTGCGGCATTTGTAGCCATGTTTTTATCCTATAGTAAGGGACTTCAATGTTTAGGTTTGTTTGCTCTAGGACTTGTTTTGTCACCTAGTTGACGTAACCAGTTTTACCCTTGCCAGGAATTAACGGTATTCTACGACACATCGACAGCGATCGTAACAGCGGCAACCTTTTCCGGGCATCGGGAGTTCTCCGAAAGGAGCCCACCCTTGAGCGTCGTAGTTCTTACAGTCAATACAACAACGTTTATCCTGTTTAGACAAACGACGCATTTCTTTAAACCCTTGGTCTTGAGCAACCATGTACTCACCGAGGCTAAAGAATGCAAAGATTGGTGTCGCTAAGTACCGTGCAACACGTTTGGCAAGAGAAAACCATGTTTTTCCTTGTGCTCGTTGCTGACTGGCCTCTCGAGTGCCTTCCTCACTTGGGTTGACGCCTTCAAGAACATCTGCATCGAGTTCGATCGCTCCGGGTACGACGCTAAGGAGGTCGTAATCCGCGAAATCAAGCGTTTGATCGCCAAGGCGAAGTACGCCGGAGTCGATATATTCCTTGGTCTCTGCCAAGAACTTTGTTAAAGGAGGTAGCATATCTCCGACGATTGTCGGCCACGCTTTCTCCATCTTTTCATCTGGTTTGTTTTCTTTTGCACCCAAATAGACGGCGGCAAGGGCAGAGGTGAGTGTTTTGTCGAGCATCGCTCGCTCGTACTCTTCCCATCTCATTAACTTGTCTCTCAGTCCTTTCACTAACCCTGTGGATTCTGCCGCCATCCGTTCTTCCAGACGGTTCTGCTCTTTATATTTTCGAGCAAGGGTTCGAGCTTGGGTGAAGTAATCTCCCCTGCGCTTGGTTGCCATGCTAACAAACGAGAGGAGATCCATACTAACCTCAGGAGAACATCGCCTTCTTCAGAGCTTCGACGTAATCCATCTTGCCCTCAGAAGCTTCAACCATCTGGAGTGCTTTTGCGTGGGGATCCAAATCTTCCTCGGAATATTGGAAAGTCCCACCTGCAACTTCCCCAAACGATACCATCGGAGGAAGTTTGCTCAAGAGGCCCAGCAGTTTAGTGGCAGCAGTTTCGCCTTCGCTAAACTCCAGGGTGCCAAACTCCAGACCTTCGCAGTAGCTAATCAGCTCTTGCTCGGGAATGATGCCGTCGGTCAGGCGACCTTCGGTGTACAGGGCCTCGACGAAGTTGGCCATCTGACGACGACGATGCATCATCTTCTCTTCAGCGTGGCGACGCTCGAGTTCGGCGTATTTGTGCTTCAGAGACTGCAGCTCTTCGTACATTTGCTGAGGGAACCCCATGGCTTTGGATTGGCCCATTGAGCCCATGCCGTAGTCCATGCCGCAGCTGGAGTGGTCGGCAGACAGCTCATTGTAGTCCTCCTCTCCTTCATCAACTCCGTCGTCGCCTTCACCCTCTTCGTAGGTAGATCCGAATCCAGTCTTGGTGTAGGGGTCTTTCTTCTCACCGTGCTCTTCCGCGTAGACACCGCCAGATTTCTTCGAAATCTCAGCAGGGTCCTTAACGGTGCCCATAGCGCCTGGGGTTAGTTGCTTGGCCTTGGACTTCTTGCCGTCACCAATGTTTTCACGAAGGCTCTCAAGAGAGGCTTCCTTGAACACACCCGAGGGGCCAGTTACCTGGTTCTCGTCATCGACACTATCCATAGCGCCAGGGGTCAGCTGTTTGGACTTAGCCTTGGGCTCACCCTTGTAGGACTCAGCATAGGCTCCATCAGGTCCAACAATCTGACCTGCAGTGTCAGTGTCGTCCATAGCGCCAGGGGTCAGCTGGCGATTCTTGGACTTCTTGCCATCGCCGATTTCTTCGCGAAGGGTTTCCAGGTTGGCTTCGCCAGAGATGTCGCCTGTCTCATACTCCGCGTGCTCAACCATCTTGCTACCCTTCATTGACTTGCGGGCGGTTGTAACACCGTCTTCGCCGGTCATTTCGTCAGCTTGGGGCTCAGCATACAGCAGGTTGTGGGTGCCAACCGATTTGGCACGGGCATCGGAGGACTTTTGACGGATAACACGCATAGATCCGTCGGACATGACATTAACGGTCTTCACAGCGAAGATCTCGTCATCAGGCATTTCTTCCGACTCAGTGGGCATCTTGGTAGCGCCGTCATCACGACCATAAGGGTCGTTACCGTCTGAAACTTTCGGGGCGTTGACACCGTAGCTCTTAGCGTCTACGTCGTACTGGTCCATGTTGTTGACACGCTCGTAGTTGTCAGCTTGGCCAGCCCAGCGCTCTGCACCGTCAGAGGACATTTCGGAGTCCTTGGCGGTGTGCATACGATCTTCGTCTTGCTCACCATTTTCAGCAGTGTGCATGCGATCGCGATCTTGCTCACTGGATTTGGCGGTCTTCATACGACCGACATTGCCGTCCGCGTCGGACTTACCGGTCTTCATGCGGTCGACATAACCGTTATCGGCAGAGCGAGCGGTTTCGTAGCGGCCAGTAGGGTCTTCAGCGTGGTCAGCTGGGCCAGGGCCACCGTCGCCACCGTGACGTTTCATCACGCCTGAGTCGGTCATGTCGTCTTCGGCATGCTTGACTTCCATGCCTTTTCCTTTCGTTTTGGCTTTCATTTCTTCGGCCTTTTTCTTGAAGGCTTCGGGCATTTCGCCGTGTTTTTCATCGAGTTTTTTCTCGTCAGCTTCTTCGTAGACATTCTCTACGACTTGCATAACTTGGCCGTGGGCACCTTTGGCGTGCTTCCGGCTGATTTTTCCTTGGTCCATAAATTCCTCTTCCGGAAATTGAGTTTCGAGGTCAGCCGTCTGCTGAGAGATTTCAGTGCCTTCGCGACCCGTGTGTTTGCTGGTTTCTTTGAATTGGGGAGCGTCAGGGTTTGCCATTTGAGCGGCGTCCCCTTGACTCGTTGCCGAAGACCCGGCAACTTCTTGCGTGTTTTCAGTTGTTTGCGATTGTTGGTTCTCTTGCAGGTCTTTGACCGCACTCGACACATCCTCTCGGACGGCATCGAGTTTCTCGCGGAGCATTTCGAGAGGGCTTTTTTCCACAATCAAGGTGGGCCCAAGGTCCTCATCGAAGATGTCGGAAGGAGCGAGAGAAACGGCGAAGTCGTAGACTCCCTCTGCTTCCGAGAAAGAGAAGGGTTCTAAACCTTTCACTGCAGGGGGAGAGGCCCCCAGCAGAGCAAGGTGGCGAGCACTCCACTTCCCCTTGTGAGGGTTTATTGCGCTGTCAGGCGAGTAAAAGGAGATCGAGACCTTGCGGTAATGACCTTCTTTTACTAAATCTCTAGCAGTATCGGTAAAAGCAACGTCAGCATAAAGATTTCCGCCTTGCTGGCTGAACCCTTTGATCCAGCCGTAGGCAGGAGTGCTGTCGTTATCACCGGCATGCCCGATAACAAGGGGAGCTTCGTGGATGGAGGGGTCGTAGTTTTTCACTACCTGCTCAAGATCCTTTTCAGAGAAGTGCCTCTGAACACCTTGGGCAGAAGTTTGGTCCCCCGCCTTGAACACATGAATCTTTTTTGTGAACACCGTGTTTAGTAGTGACCCGTTATACGTTTTTTACCCTACTTATCCATCTCTACGGCTTCGTCTTCTGATATAATCTGATTGCCAAATGGTTTCTTCCCTTCTTCCTCATCTTCATCTTCATAAGGCAACCCTAAGAGTCTCATGATGTCTTGGTCAGATAATTCATCCTCTTCGAGAGGCTCACTAATCGCATCGGCTTGAGATTCTTCAGGAGTTGCCCCAGCAGGGGTTTCCATAGCATTCGCAGCAGCCTGAAGCTCTTGGCCCGCTGCTGCCTCTTCTGCCGGAGGGGCTCCGGCTTGGTCGCCACCGAAAATAGAGCCGAACAGGTCTTGATCTTGCTCCGGATCAAAAGTAGTCCCTTGTTCTTGCTCGCCCTCGTCATCTTTTTTCTCTTCTAACTCGACACGGAAATGACGTTGAATCCATTCCTTGCGAGGGGTATATCCCGACTGGATTAGTAGGGAAACGTCCGGTACTGTAAGGGGAGATTCCTCAATACGGAATTCACGAGTTAGGATTGGCGCGGCAACATCTGTACCAAAGTTCAAATCAACAATCCACCTGACCAGTGTTTGTGTTAAAGTTTGAGACAGGGTTTCAGACAGTTCGCTGGCGCGAACCACGCGAATGGTGTTTGCTACTTGAGACGAAGCACGTGATCCAGCCTCGGCTTGACCTGCTTCGTCTTCCCCGCAGATTACCAGTGAGATCTCTTTGTCGATATAGTCGATCAGGTTTTTGAAAACCTCGGGGGAACCGGACGGTACGACAAACTCAAGTTCGTACCCTTCCGGAAGAATCATCGCAGTTTCTTGGGAGAGATTGGATAAGTGTCCGTACAGAGTATCCAGTTCTCGCGTGCTTGCGCTGAGCGGTGCTTTCGCAACAGCAGTCGGCGTCGCGTAACGGTCGCCGTAGAGCACGTAAGACTCGATGGCACGGCGCCGAAACTTGACGAGAGGATAAAGAATCCGGCCCAAAGCAGCACCGTACGGGTCACCGTTGTGCGAAACATAGTATCGAGATACAATAAATTTCCGTTGGGGTAGTTCGACGCCCTCAAACATCCGGTTAAAGGTGAGGCAACGCATTGTGAATCCTGTTTGAGCATCCTCGGATTCCTGGAAGACGAAACGGCGTTGATCTCGCATGCGAACGTCAAAAGGGATGACTCCGCGCTTGGTTTTCTTCCACATTATTTCTCCGACTGAGAAACCTGTGACCATGGATTCTGCCATTCCAGTGTAAACACGGTCTATGTTCATCTCCTCGAGAACCTCGGCAACGAAATCCCGAACTGCGAGATCTCCTGGTTTATCTGAGTATTCTTGAACGTACCAAGGCCGAGAGGTTACTTCTTGCAAAAGTTTGCGAAACGATGCTTGAACTGCCTCGTCGTAAAGGAGACGTTGATAGACTATTAGGGCTCGGTTGCCACCTTTTTGGATTAAGAGATCGTCGTTAGGCCTGACGATGGTATTTCCAGCTCCCGTGAAGGGGCTCGATGACCCGAATTGATAGATCGCAGATAAATTCCAGGGGTCAGAAGTGTAGCGAGCCACCTCCCCACTAGGTACCGGAGCAGTTTTGAATCTTTGGGCCATTTACTTACTCCTTTTGATGCGACCGCGAACCCAACCTTCGCCGGGGCACGTTTTAGCCCGGGTTGAAGTCATACCGTTATTCCACCACACATTGCCTTTGCCCGAAATACCCTGCCTCTCCGCAGTTCGAGGTATCTGAATTCTTCCAGTAACCCACTCACCGGGGGGAGACTCCACTCCAAAACGATTTTCAGCACCATTGTTCCACCAGCAGCCCAGGCGCCCCATAACCCATCCTTCCCCGGGGCACTCGAAAACTTTCACCTGTTCGATACCGTTGTTCCACCATTTTGTTCCAGCTTGTGACGGTGGCTCAGAAGCATTCGGATTGTGATTCACACACCACATTGTGCCGTGATAGAAGTCCAGGTAATACTGCTCCTCGTCACGAGTGTCCAACCCGTCGTCTTCACCCGCAATCCAATAGAAGTTTTCAGGGTTCTTATGTAGTGCTCGATGAAACAGCGGATTCTCGTTTTTGGTGCCGTGGTGTCCTCGGCATCGCCTTACGAAATCCTGAGCGCTCCCCACGTAGAACTTCTTGTTGGTTAGATTTATCGCAGCGTAGGTAATCACACGGCAACAGCGTTTATAATCTATTTTACCCTTCTTCCGTTTCTGTAAATCGCGCAGCGATTTAGTTCGCCAAAGTAAAGTTTAGCGGCGCCTGCATAGCACCGTCAATGGCGTA
>Ga0208721_1000158_pt1 | contig 15548 bp, 8 predicted proteins | sample LakMenEpi17Aug10_FD_150705 | JGI IMG/M metagenome (GOLD analysis project Ga0208721, IMG submission 150705) | Freshwater microbial communities from Lake Mendota, WI - 17AUG2010 deep hole epilimnion (SPAdes) | ecosystem: Environmental > Aquatic > Freshwater > Lentic | place: Lake Mendota, Madison... | reverse complement strand
CTCCAGCGGCTCGCCCGCCGGCAGGCCGGCGAGCGTCCGCGCCTCGTCGATCGCGTCGTCCAGCGTTCCCAGCCGATCGACGAGCCCCGCCTCCTTCGCCATCCGTCCGGTGAAGACACGCCCCTCGGCGAGGGTCGCCACCTTCTCGATGTCGAGTTTGCGGCCGGCTGCGACCTTGGCGGTGAACAGCCGGTAGACGTCCTTCATCGTGCCGAGGAACGCCTCCTTCTCCCCGGCGCTGAACGGCTCCCGGCCGGAGAGCCAGCCGGCGTTCCGCCCCTTGCTGACGACGTCGGTGTGGACGCCGATCTTTTCCAGGCCCTTGCCGACGACCATCTTGCCACCGACCACGCCGATCGAGCCGGTGAGGGTGCCCGGCGCGGCCACCACCCGGTCGGCCGCGACGGCGATGTAGTAGCCGCCGCTGGCGGCGATGTCGGACAGGCTCGCCACCACCGGCTTGCGGGCCCGCTCGGCCTCGCGCCAGATCAGGTCGCTGGCCAGCGCCGATCCGCCGGGGGAGTCGATCCGCAGCACGATCGCCACGACGTCGTCGTTCTTCTCCGCCTCGCGGATCGCCTCGATCACGGTGTCGGAGCCGGCCGCACCGCCGCCGAGCAGGTCGTCCTTCCCCTTGCCCCCCTGGATGGCGCCGCTGACGTGCACCACTGCGACCCGCTTCCCCTTGCCGCCGGCCTTGTCCTGGCGCTGTCCGGAGAGCATCTCCACCAGCTTCACGAGACCGCCGACGCCGGAAAAGTCCTTGTCAAGCTTCCGCTCGCCATAGTCGCGCACCAGCCGCGGGCCCTCGACCTTGGCCCGCCGGGCGAGGGCGTCGAACGCCTCGTCTTCGTAGGCGACGGCATCGATCAGTTTCGCCTCGACGGCCGCCGCGGGCGTGAACACACCGGTGTCGACCAGTTCGCGGACCCGGGCGACGGGCAGGCCCCGGCCGACCGCAATCCCCTCGACGAGCTGCTCGTAGAGGTCGCCGATCCAGCGCTCGTACTGCTGCCGCAGCTGCGGGCTCATGCCGTCGCGGGTCAGCGGCTCGGCCGCTCCCTTGAACTCTCCCACCTGGAGGATCTCCGCCTGCAATCCAAGCCGGTCGAGCATCGACTTGAAGAACGTCATCTCGGCCCGCACGCCGGTGATCTCCAGCGTGGCCGCCGGCGGCATGGCGATCGAGTCGCAGGCCAAGGCCACGGCATAATGCACCGGATCAGCGCTGACGAGGTGGGCGGCCACGGGCTTGCCCGCCTTGCGAACGCGGCCGATCGCCGCGCGGATCTCGTCCCCCCGCGCCCGCCCCAGGTCCGGGCCGTCGATGGAGAGCAGGAGCCCCTGCACCCGCTCGTCCTTGGCGACCTTCTCGATTCGCTCCACGATGCGGTGGAGGTGCGGCCTGACGTCGGCCAGCATGCCCCCCTGCCCGACGCCCTCGGGCATGCGTCCGGCGAGGCTGATGTGGGCAATCGAGCTGGTGGGCTTGCGCCGCTGCGGCTCGGCGGTCGTGACGGGCGATTCCCGGTCGGCGACGGCAGCCGGTGCATCCGCCCCCGGGGCGACCTGCCAGCAGGGGACGACCACAATCGCGACGAGGACCAGGGTGCGGATCGACATGGTGACTCCGTGACGGCGGGGGGGGAAGGCGGTGGCAACCAGACGGGACTGGGCCGGCCGGAACTCTCAGGCTACTCCCGCGTCGCGATCGCGTTCAACCGGGGGGCCCGACAGCGACATGTGCCGGGCCGGAAAATTCTCGCCGCCCCTCTTGAAAATGAACGGCCGTATAGTAAGATACCGACGTCCAGAAGGAGTTCGAGGCCGCTCCCGAGCCCCCGAATCCACGAGCCCACGAATCCCCGACCCCTCTAGTCCCCGTATCCCAAGGAGTGCGGATTTTCCGCAGACATGATCATGGTCAAGCGAAAGGCATCGCCTCGTACCAGTTCCCACCGCGCCAGCTCCAGCAGTTCCGCCCCCCGTGGTCGGTCCGGGAAGGGCCGGCCCGGACCGGCTCGGACGGCGGCCGCACTGGCCGCCATTCGCCGCGATCCGTTCGGGCTCCAGGTGCAGAAGGATGCCAACGACGGCGACGCTCCCACGGAGCGGCAGATGGAGATTTACGCCTTCATCCGCGACAAGATCCACTCCCGTGGCTATGGACCAACGGTCCGCGAGATCGGCCAGGCATTCAAGATCAAGTCACCCAACGGCGTCGTCTGCCACCTCAAGGCCCTGGAGCGCAAGGGGCTGATCACCCGCGGCAAGAACATCTCCCGGGCGATCGAACTGGTGACCGAGCCGGCCCACCTCCGCGGCCTGCAACTCGCGGGCTGGGTCGCGGCGGGCACGCTGCGAACGGCTGAAGAGCAAACGGAACGGATCGACTTCACCGACCTCTTCAACCGGGACAATCACTTCGTCCTCAAGGTGATGGGCGATTCGATGATCGACGCCCAGATCGCCGACGGCGACTGGGTGATCATCCACAAGAAGCAGTCGGCCCATGCCGGCGACATCGTCGTCGCCCAGACCGAGGACGGCGAGGCGACGCTGAAATACTGGCATCCGGAGCGGGATCGGATCCGACTCCAACCGGCAAACTCCTCGATGAAGCCGATCTACGTCAAGAATGCCCGCGTGCTCGGGGTGCTGGTCGGCGTGGTTCGCAAGATGTAGGGTCGCAGCGGGGCGTGGAACGAGGACGCCGGCGAACTGCTCCACCTGAACGGTCGCCCGCGACCGTTCAGGTGGGCCTTTCGAACGATCCTTCCTGCAGTTGGTGCAGCTTGTTGTAGAGCGTCTTGAGGCTGATCCCAAGTTCCTCCGCGGTCCGCACTTTGTTGCCGCGGTTTCGTTCCAAAGCCTCGACGATCGCCTGCATCTCCAGTTCGCGGAGCTTCACCGGCGGGCGCGATGACGCTGGACCGTCGGCGGGCTGGGCGGCCTGCGCCGGCGCGACTGGCGCCGTAGTCGGCTGGTCGTCTTCCGGCCGCTGCGGCTGGCGCAGGCCGCCACCCAACCGTCCCGGCAGATGCTCCGGCTGCAGTGGCAGTTCGTCGCAGAGCACGAGCCCGTGCTCGATGACGTTGGCGAGTTCGCGGACGTTGCCGGGCCAGTGATGGCCGCGCAACAGGTCCAAGACCGCACCGGTCGCGACCATGGCATCGGGGGGCGTCTGCGGCCGCGACCGCTGCACGAGGTGCCGCACCAGCCTCGGGATGTCTTCGGTCCGCAGCCGCAGCGGCGGCACCTCGATCTCGAACGTGTTGATGCGGAACAGCAGGTCCTCGCGAAACTCCCCCGCGGCCACCATCTGCTCCAGCGACCGGTGCGTGGCGCAGACCACGCGGACGTCGACCATGATCGGCTGGTTGTCCCCGACGCGGCGGATCTCGCCGCTCTCCAGGGCCCGGAGCAGCCGGGCCTGCAACGGCCGGGGCAGTTCCCCGATCTCGTCGAGGAACAGCGTTCCTCCGTCCGCCACCTCGAACAGCCCGGCGCGATGCTCCTCGGCCCCCGTGAAGGCACCCTTGCGGTGGCCGAAGAGCTCGCTCTCCACGAGGTGCTCCGGGAGGGCGCCGCAGTTCACCGCCACCAGCGGCCCGGCCGCGCGGCCACTCTGCTCGTGGATCGAGCGGGCCACCAGCTCCTTGCCGGTGCCGGTCTCGCCGCGGATCAGCACGGCGGCCGTGCTCCCCGCCACGCGGGCCACCAGCCGCCGCACCTGCTCCAGCGCTGGCGACTCGCCCACGAGGTGCGTCGCCCCCTCGGCCCGCTGCACCCGGCGCTCCAGCGCCCGCAGGCGGGCGGTCAGCTCGCGCTTCTTCCGCACCCGTTCCAGCACGGCCTGGATGTCGGCGAGCTTGCAGGGCTTCGTCAGGTAGTCGAACACCCCCTGCCGCACCGCGCTGATCGCGCTCTCCACCGACGACTTGCCGGTGATGATCACCGCCTCGCTGTCGGGAGAGATGGCCCGTGCCCGGGTGACGACGTCCAGCCCTCCCGCTCCCGGCATGTCGAGGTCGACGATCACGCAGTCGTAGGAGGTGCGCTCCAGAGCGGCGATCGCGGTGCGACCGTCCGGGCAGATGGTCGCCTCGTGCCCGAGGCGGGGCAGTTCGATCCGCATCAATTCCTGAATCGAGGACTCGTCGTCCGCGAACAGGATCCGCATCGGCCTCGGCGCCGGTCTGGTCATCGTCGCTCCCTCCGTGTCATGCCGCCCGATCGGCCGCGTCCCGCGGCAGCGGTCCAGCCGCCCGGCTCGACTCGGCCAGCGGCAGGCGGACGCGGAACGTCGCCCCCTGACCGGGGCCAGGACTCGTGGCCTCGATCCGGCCGCCGTGGTCGGCGACGATCCGCTGCACGATCGACAGCCCGAGCCCCGTCCCCTGCCCCGCCCGGCGCCGGGTGAAGAAGGGCTCGAAGAGGTGCTCCAGCACCTCCTCCGTCATGCCGCAGCCGTCGTCCGTGACGACGAGCACGCCTTCGCCGGCGCCGCGGCGGACCTCGACCCGCACCCGCCCCTGCTCGTCGATCGAATCGAGGGCGTTGACGAGGAGGTTGAGCACGACCTGCTTGATCTCCTGCGGGTTGGCCATCACCAGCGCGTCCTGCTCGCGGGCGATGTCGACGGTCCGGCCGGCGAACCGGCCGACGTGACGGAGCATCTCCGCGACGTCCGCGACCAGCGGGACGAGGGCCGTCGCCTGACGCCGAACCTCCCCCAGCCGGGAGAAGTCGAGGAGCTTTTCCGTGATTCCCTTGCAGCGGAAGGCCTCGGCCTGAATGAGCTCGAGGTAGCGGCGGGTCACCTGGGCGGCGCCGTCGTCGGCGCCGGGGTCGCCGAGCCGCCCCTCCAGCGATTCGGCGCACATGGCGATCGATGCCAGCGGGTTGTTGATCTCGTGGGCCACCCCCGCGGCGAGGAAGCCGACGCTCGCCAGCTGCTCGCTGCGGATCACCTCCCGGGTCCGCAGCTGCACCTGGCGGTCGAGGTCGTCGCGGATCTCCTGAAACCGCTCGGTCATGTCGTTGAGGGCGTCGGCCAGCTCCGCCATTTCGTCGCGGGTATCGAGCCGGATGCGATACCCGAAATCGCCCGCCGCCACCCGGCGCGAGCCATGGCCGAGGAGGCGAAGCGGCCGGAAGATCCAGCGGTAGGTGACGACCGCGATCGCCGCCAGCAGCGTCGCCGCCGCCAACGCGGCGACAGACGTCGTGAAGATGAGCGTGTGATACCCGCTACGAACCTCCCGCGACAGGTCGTGGAGCCCGTCCTGGAGGAAGGTGGGGAGTTCGGCGGTCAGCGACGAGAGCCGCTCCAAGTGCGGCCCCGCCTCCGACAGCATCGGCTGGCCGTCGCCGTCGGCCGCGAGCCGCGTCAGCGCTCCGAGGCAGGCGGCGATGCTGGCCACCGTGGCCCGCTCCCGGCTCCGGTCGCCGAACGGCATCGTCTCGATCTCCCCCTCGTCGAGCACGTCCCGGTAGTGGTCGAGGAGCACGTGCGCCTCGCGCAGGCCGTCGCGCCATTCGGCGATCCGCGATTCCTCGCCCGACAGGGCCCGGGCCTGGGCGAGCCGCAGTCCGGCGACGCAGCCGCCGAGCTCGCTGGCCCGGGGCAGTTCGGCGGCCCGGCAGGAGAGCGCCCGCACGAGCTTTCGGTAGGAGTAGATGCCGACGAAGCTCGACGCCGAGAGCACGACGACCATGACGCCGAGCAGCAGGGCGCAGAGCACCAGTTTCTCGCGGATCGGCCGACTGTGTTGCACGACCGACCTCCCTGTCGGCGACTGGGCGCCGCGCGAGACTGCGCGGGGCGGGAAAGATAGCAGCCCACCCGCGCCGGCCCTAGATGGATATTCAGCCGGTCCTCTGCCCTGTCCTCTGAAATATCAGGGACGAGTCCCGCCCGCTTTCCAGCGCACCAGGCTCTCAGACCCGTCAGCGCGGGGCTGCCCATGGCCCGGGGAGCCGGCGTGAGCTGCCAAGCGCAGGCAGGATGCCGGAGCGCAGGCAGGTCCGAGTGAGCGAAGCCCAGGATGGGCGTAGCGAACGTCCGGCGACCGGGGCGTGGGCAGCCCCGCGCGGGTTGGGCGCGGCGACCGGCGGCGACCGGCGGCAACCGCGGCACGGGCTCGACACGCGACGCCCCTCAGACCAGTCCCCAGCGCTTGCGCAAAAACCATTCGCCGCACATGCACGCCGCGAGCAGGAGGAACATCGGCCACTTGTCCCAGGGCGTGTACGACCACTGCTCCTCCGTCTCGAAGGCGGCGGGCCGCTCGGCGATCTCCGTGAAGATCGCGGCCAGTTCCTCCGGCTGACGCACGCCTCCCGGCGTCGACTCGGCCAGCTGCCGCATGAGGAGCGGATTGGCCCGCGGGTTGGCGAGTTCCAGGTCCTGGCGGAAGACCGTGAACCGCTGCGACTTCTCCTGCGAACCGGCCGCGCCGGGCCGGATCGCCTTGACGACCAGCCGCCAATCGCCCGGCTCCGCGCAATCGGTGATCGTGCCTGCCCACGAATCCCCCTGCTTGGCCAGTCGGACCGTCCGCTTCTCCTTGCTCGGTCCCTCCCGCTCGCCGGGACCCTCGAGCGTTCCCTCGAGGACCGCGTCGGCAACCGGTGTGCCATCCCCCCGCACGATGCCGGCGTTGAATTCGAGGGGCGTGCCCGGCGAGATGCGGCGCTGTGCCAGCCGCACCCAGAGCCTGTCCTCCTTGGCGTCGTCCTGCTTCGCCAGCCAGAGGACGACCTGGCGCCAGAACCGCTTGTATTGCTCGGCCGCGCCCGCCATCTCCCAGCGCCAGGTCTCGTCGGCCGCGCAGGCCAGCACCCGGCCGTCGCCATACTCGCGGACCACCGCCAACGGCCGGCCGTCGGCCGTCACCGCCACCGGCCGGGCCGTCGCGGTGAGCCGGCCGAGATCGTTGGCCCATGGCAGGGGCGGAAGCGACTCCCACACGGCCCGCGAGTCGCCGCCTGTCTTGCCCAGCCGCATGAACGAGATGTCGCCGAACCGCTCGTGCGGCAGCATCCGCAGCGGCCCCTTGAGGTGCAGTCCCTCGCGGACCGGCTCGTCGAACGGCTGCCGGGCGAGCCGGTCCACATCAAAGGGCACGAGCGGCCCCAGCGCCGAGGATCCCCAGCCGCCGGCCTCGAAGGCGTGCAGGCCGCCGAGCAGCCCGATCCCGGCTCCGCGTTCCACGCGGCCGAGGATCGTCCGCAGGTCTTCGGGCCGCAAGGCCGCCGAATCGAGGTCGCCGATCAGGTACACGGCGTGCTCCTTGTCCAGCGTCCTGGCCAGATTCACCGGCCAGTTGCGCCGCTGCGCGGAGTTGATCAGTTCGTAATCCACCTGCATCTCCGCGATCGAGGCCAAGGCCCGGCGCAGCCGGGTCTGCTCGAATCGCGGCGTGCCCTCGAGGTACAGGACCCGCAGCCCGCCATCGACGACGTCGACGAACGTCGACAGCTCGTTGTTGGCGACGACGACCTCCCCGTCGAGCCGGTCCACGACGAGCGACAGTTTGCGTTCGCCCACGGTCTTGGGAGTCCAGGCGAGCCGCACCGGCTCCTCACCGGCTTCGGCGCCGGCCTTGACGGTCGTCCGCGCCACCTCCTCCAGCGCGCCGGCGTCGGTCTCGGCGAGCAGCCGCACGACGGCGCTGCTCCCCGCCAGCCCCTCGAGCCGGACGCGGCCCTCGACCTCGAGCGTGTTCCTCACCGACACCCGCTCCGCCGCCTGGAGGTTGAGGATGGCCGCATCCCGCCCTTGCCCCGCACCGCGCTGCTGCCCGAACGTGACGGTCCACAGCGGCGTCCCCATGTCGCCGAGCCGGCGGGCCGTCGTCTGCGGCGGCACGTCCCGGGGTGCATAGGCCTGCTGCGCACCGTCGCTGAGCAGGATCACGCCGGCGAGCGTTCGGCCGGCCAGCGCCCGCAAACCGTCGTCGAGGGCAGCGCCGATCGCGGTCTCGTCCGTCGAGTCGGCAGCGCGCCACTCGCCGAGCGGAAAGGGATCGTCCCCGACGGGGGCCAGGGCCTGGAATTCGCGGTCGAACCGCCAGACGGCGACGTCAAATCCCCCCTCGTCGATGAGTCCGCGGGCCACCGGCCGCGCCGCTGCCAGCGCGTCGGTCATCTCGCGCCACCGCGTCCGGCCCCCCGGCCCATCGGCCACGGTCATGCTCTCCGACGCGTCGGCGAGCACGAGCACCGTCCCCTGCTGCCGGGCCTTCTTCGTGGCCACGAACGTTGGTCGGACGAGGCACAGCACGACCGCGAGGAAGGCCGCCAGCCGCAGGAGCGTGAGCATCAGCACCTGCTGTCGCGAGACCCGCGACCTGTCGGGAGGGACGGCCAGCAGCACGGCCAGCAGCGCGGCCGTCACGAGGCCGACGCCGAGCCACGAGCCCACCGGCTCGAACTGCAGGGACACCTCCTCGAGCATGGTCGCGGCGATCATCAGCCGACCCTCTGCATCGGCACGGGTGGGGGCACCGGCGGCGGCCCGACGGGGGGCCCAACCGGAGGCACGGCCGGCGGCACGGCCGGCGGCAGCGGCCCGGTCGCGCCGGGAACCGGGCCGGCGAACGAGTCCGCGATCGCCGCGACCGTTCCCTGCCCCTCCGCTGCCCGCGGCGCGTAGAACCGGTTGGCGACCATCCAGTCGGCTGCCATCGCCAGGGCGGCAAGGAGGATGATCCAGCCGGAGAGCTCGGCGCCGACCCGTTCGAGGTTCACGTCGCGCACGAGGTCGGCCTCGCTGCGGGCCAGCCGATGTCCCGGACCGAGCAGGGGCGCGAGTCGTTCGTCGTCGAGCCGTTTGAAATCGGTGCTGGCCGCCGCCAGGTTGGCGCTGAAGCCCCGGCTCACGCCGCCCACCTCGCCGCCGACGCGGACTGCATAGTTGCCCGGCACCTGCGTCGCCGTGACGGTCACCGTGCCGCGGCGCTGGTCCACGGCGGCGGGAAACTCGTCACCGGCGGGCGTGCGCACGAAGGCCGTGTTCGCGTCGCGCCGGTCGAGGTGCAGCACGGCCGGCGTGCCGGCCGTGACGTTGCGGTCGTCGGACGTGTCGATCGCCCGCAGGACCGTCTCGTTGGCGAGGATCAGAAACGGCCACGGGGCCTCGTCGAGGCCGCCGGTCAGCATGTTCCAGGCATCGGGATCGGCGGCTGCCTGCGACACGGGGGTGGTGACGACGATCACGGTGCCCTGTCCGACCCGGCGCTCGAGCAGCGCCGGCAGCCCGTTGCGATAGGCCGCCACCACCGTGGCCGTGTCCGCCTGATCGGCGGCCGGGCCGGCCGGCGGTTCGTCCGCCGCGAACTCCCAGTGCTTCCAGACCGGAAAGTCCTGCCACGGGACAGCATCGCCGACTCGCCGGAAGACGGCGAGCAAGGGGTGATCGAGTGCCACCGGGGCGAGGTAGTTGAAGTCCGGATCGGCGCCGCCGCGGCCCGCCGACCGCCAGACGCGGACGATCCGCCCGCCGAGCACCCGGCGCGAGGCGTCGGAGTTGAACCGACCCGGATCGCCGGCCCGGGGCCCGAGCCAGACGACCAGCCCGCGGCCCGCCGCAATCCACTGCTCGAGCTTCTCCCACGTCCGCGGCGCGAGCGGCGGCGGATCGACGAGCACCATGCCGCGGGCCTCGTCCCAGCCGCCCGCATCGAGCGTCGCCACGTCGACGATTCCGGCGTCGAACCGGGCCCGCCCCGTCTTGCGCATCGCCGCCGGCGCGATCGCCTCGGCCACGAAGAACCCGGTCCGCGCCGCCGGGGCCGGCGCCGCGACGACGATCCGGGCCGGCGCTCCCACCTCGACGGTGAACGACCGGATGTTGTCCGCCTCCAGTTCGTCGCTCCCTTCGAGGACGACGCGTCCCTGGCGCAGCCCCGGCTCGAGGCCGGCGATCTCGAACTCGATCCGCTGTGATTCGTTCCCGCGCCACGTCACCGGCTTGACCGCCCGGCGGGCGTAGCGGCCGTCCGCTCCGAGCACCTCCACCGCCACCGGCCGCACCGCCTCCGGGCCGGTCCGCTCCAGGTCGGCCGCGACCGTGAGCGAGGTGCCGGCTGCGATCCGCTCGTTCGACAGGTCCACGGCACCGATCGCGAAGTTCCGCGGCTGCGGCACGGAGACGTCGATGAACAGCACGCTCGTGCCGGGATGCGACTTCGCCACGTCGACGGGGGGGGCGTTGTCCCAGGCGCCGTGCGAGCAGTCGGTGAACACGTACAACTCCTTGCGGGCCAGCGGCGACGTCTCCAGCAGTCGCAGTCCCTCGTCGATCGCCCCGCGGAGCGTGATCGCCGGGGTGCCGACCGCGAGCCGGTCGATCCGGGCGGCCACGGCGGCAAGCAGCGGCGCGAAGGCGGCCGCGCCGCCGCCGGTGTCGAGTGTCGCCACCTTGCTCGACGGCGGCAGTTTGGCGAGGAGCACCCGCGCCAGGTCCGCCGCCCGCTCCAGCCCCGTCCGGTTCGCCTCGCGGAGCGCCAGCCGCGGCGCCGTGTCGAAGACGAACACCGCCGCCACCGGCCCTTCCCGGTCACCGAGCCAGCCGGCGCCGCGCAGCACGGGGCGGGCCAGCGCCAGCGCGACCAGCGCGATGGCCGCCATGCGCACCAGCAGCAGCAGCAGGTGCTGGAGCCGGAGCCGACGCCGGTTCGCCTGGATCCGCGCCTGGAGGAACCGCAGCGCCGGAAAGTCGTGCTTCACGGGCTTGCGCCGCATGAGCAGGTGGAGCACGATCGGCACGGCGACGAGCGCCGCACCGCCGAGCAAAAGCGGCGTGAGAAACGACAGGCCCATGATTCGATTGTACCGGCGGCCGCTCCGATCCGGACCGCGGCCGGCGGCCGTTCGGCCCGACCGTGCCCGCGGCGCCCCGGCGCCGCCGTCAGAACCGGTTGCGTCGGCTGACGAGGTAGCCCATCAGGGCCTTGTCAAACTGCATGCTCGTGTCGAGGGGCACGTAGTCGATGCCGGCCTGGAAGCAGGAGCGGCGGTAGTCCTCGCGAAACGCCTCCACGGCGGCCACGTACTCCTTCCGGGCCGCGTCGGCGTCGATCACCAGCCGGTCTCCCGCCTCCGGCTCGGTGAGCTCCACCATGCCGTCGAAGGGAAACGTCACCTCCGCCTCGTCGAGGACGTGGAACAGGATCACGTCGTGGCCGCGGTGCCGGAGCCGGAGCAGGGCTTCGCGGACGGGGGCCGGGTCGCCGAGCAGGTCGCTGAACACCATCACCAGCGACCGGTGCCGGAGCATCGCCGCCACCTGGACGAGGCTCCGGGCGATGTCGGTGCGGCCCGACGGCCTGATCTTCGCCAGCACGGAGAGCACCTGGGCGATCTGCGACCGGCGCGACCGGGCCGGCAGCGAGGCGTGGAGCTTCTCGTCGAAGACCAGCAGGCCGCAGGGGTCCTGCTGGTGGACCATCAGCCAGCACAGCGCGGCGGCCAGCGAGATCGAGTAGTCGAGCTTCGTGAGCTGCTGGCTGTAGGTATAGGCCATCGAGGCGCTCGTGTCGACGACGAGGTAGCCGGTGATGTTGGTCTCGGCCTCGAACTTCTTGACGTAGTGCTTGTCGGTCTTGGCGTAGACGAGCCAATCGATGTCCTTGGGATCGTCGCCGGGGGCGTACTTGCGATGCTCGCTGAACTCGACCGAGAAGCCCTGGTAGGGACTGGCGTGCAGCCCCTGGAGGAATCCCTTGACGATGAACTGGGCGCGGAGGTCGAGGCGGCTGATCTGCCGCACCACTTCCGGCTTCAGGTATTCCTCGACGGCGCGCGGCATGGCACGACCTCCCCGACGGCCGTCACTTCACGAGCTTGGGGATCTCCGGCTCGGGCGTCTCACGGACGAGCCGGTCGATGATCGATTCGCTGGTCAGCCCCTCGGCCTGGGCCTGGAAGTTGGTGGCAATGCGGTGGCGGAGCACCGGCACGGCGATCCGGCGGACGTCGTCGAGCGACACGCTGAACCGGCCGTCCATCGCCGCCATCGCCTTGCCCCCGTGGATGAGGAACTGGCCGGCCCGCGGCCCGGCCCCCCAGTCGACGAGCTCGGCGACATACGGCGGCGCCTGCGGATCCTTGGGCCGTGTCGCGCGGACGAGCCGGGCGACGTACTTGACCACGTACTCGCTCACGGCCACGCTCCCCACCAGCTTCTGGATGTTGACGATCGCCCGGCCCGAGAGCACCTTGCGGACCTCCGGCTTCTCGGCGCGGGTGGTCGCCATCAGGATCTGCTCCTCCTCGGACGCCGTCGGATAGCCGACCTTGATGTTGAACATGAACCGGTCGAGCTGCGCCTCCGGCAGGGGGTAGGTGCCCTCCTGCTCGATCGGGTTCTGCGTGGCGATCGTGAAGAACGGGTCGGGAAGCGAATGCGTCTCCTGGCCGACCGACACCTCCCGCTCCTGCATCGCCTGCAGCAGCGCCGCCTGCGTCTTGGGGGGCGTGCGGTTGATCTCGTCGGCGAGGAGGATGTTGGTGAAGATCGGCCCCTCGACGAACCGGAACCGGCGCCGGCCCGCCTCGTCCTCTTCGAGCACGTTCGTCCCCGTGATGTCCGAGGGCATCAGGTCGGGCGTGAACTGGACCCGTTTGAAGCCGACGTCGAGGATCCGGGCCAGGGTGGCGACCATCAGGGTCTTCGCCAGGCCGGGCACCCCCTCCAGCAGGCAGTGGCCGCGGGTGAAGATGGCCGCGAAGAGCTGCTCGATGACCTCGTTCTGGCCGACGATCACCTTCTGCAGTTCGTCCTGCATCACCTTGCGGTGCTGGGCGAATTCACCGAGGACGTCGTCGATCGACTTGCTGCGCGGAGCGGTGGACACGCCTGCCTGCTTTCCTGACCGAGCGGATTTTTTGACCGAGCGGACTGGGTGATGCGTCGGACCCGAACCCCCAGTATCGCGCTCCGCTGCCCTTCCGGCAATCGGTGGCCGGACTGTTCGCCGGTTTTCCGCACAGGCCAACCGACAGCCCGATGGTAGACTTGGAATAATCGGCTCCGCTTCTCGAGTCCGCATCCAGAGGACACCATGCGATCGCCGTTGCACCCCGGGTTCCGGCCGCTCGTTGCCCTGCTCGGAATCCTGCTCATCCCGACAGCCGGCCTGCTGGCCGAGGACCCGGCGGCCCAGCGAATTCGCCCCGAGCAGATCCAGCGCTCGATCGACAAGGCCCGTGACTGGCTCCTCAAGCAGCAGCAGCCGGACGGCTCCTGGCCGACGGTGCGCATGCCCTTTCCCGTCGGCTCCAGCGCGCTGACGATGCTCGCCCTGGCCAACGCCGGCATCGACGCCGACAACCTCAACATGCAGCGCGCCCTGAAGTGGCTGCGCATGCAGGAGCCGAAGGACACCTATTCCGTGTCGCTGCAGACGATGGCACTGGCGATGCTCGCGCCCGACGCGGACCGGAAGATCATCCAGCGGAACGTCGAGTGGCTGGAACGGATGCAGATCCGCGGCGGCCCGAACGAGGGAGCCTGGAACTACGGCGACCGGCAGGGAGGAGGCGACCCGTCCAACTCCCAGTTCGCCCTCCTCGCCCTGCACGAGGCGGCGCGGGTCGGCGTCCGCGTCCGCGACGACACCTGGAAGCAGGCCCAGCAGTACTGGGTCGACATCGCCAACGCCGACGGATCGTGGGGCTACGGGGCGCGGACGGCCGGCACCGGCAGCATGACCTGCGCCGGCATCAGCAGCCTGTGGATCACCACCGAGCACATCGGTCTGCCGGACGCCCGGGCCCAGCAGGAGTCGGTCTCCTGCTGCGGCGGCGGCACGAACCCGAAGCTCATCGAAAGCGGCCTCGACTGGCTGGGAAAACGGTTCAGCGTCCGGCAGAACCCGGGTGTCGGCAGCGCCGGCTGGCTCTTCTACTACGTCTACGGCATGGAGCGTGTCGGCCGGTTCACGGCCCGGCGGTTCATCGGCGAGCATGACTGGTATCTGGAGGGTGCGGGGATGCTCGTCCAGATCCAGGACGATCTCACCGGCCGGTTCGTCTCCCAGGTCAACGAGGAGCCGATCGTCGCCACGAACTTCGCGCTCCTGTTCCTCGCCAAGGGGCGGCGACCGGTGATCGTCGGCAAGAGCCGCCACGACCCGGTCGCCGACTGGAACCGGCACGGCCACGACATCGCCCACCTCGTGGAGCACGTCGAGGGACGGTGGAAGAAGGACTATCCCGCCGGGCTTTCCTGGCACGTCGTCGACACGCCCTCGGCCACGGTGGCCGACCTGCTCCAGGCGCCGGTCTTCTGGCTCTCGGGCAAAACCCTCTTCGACCTCGGGCCCGACGCCGGCAAGCGGCTCCGGCAGTACATCGACGAGGGGGGCTTCGTGTTCGCCGAGGCCTGCTGCCCCAAGAGCGGCGAGTTCGACCGCCGCTTCCGCCAGCTCGTCGCCGAGATCTTTCCCGAGCCCGAGTACCGGCTGCGGCTCCTGCCCGCCGAGCATCCCGCCTGGCATGCCGAGGAGATCGTGCCGCCGGAACTCCACCGGCCGCTCCTCGGCGTCGACTACGGCTGCCGCACGAGCCTGATCTACGCGCCGCCGACCGACCTCGAAGCCGGCGGCCAGCCGATGCCGAGCCTGTCCTGCCTGTGGGAACTCGGCGGATACTCCCGCAAGTCGCTCCCGGCACCGGTGCAACGCGAGGTCGAGGCCGCGCTTGCCATCGGCACCAACGTCCTCGCCTACGCCACCAACCGCGAGCTGAAGCGGAAGGACGAGCTCCTCGCCGTCGCCCCGCGCGAGGCGGCCGCGCCGGCCCGCGGTGGCCGCGGCCAGCTGGCCCTCGTCAAGCTCAAGCACTCGGGGATGTGCGATGCCGCCCCGGCGGCGTTGGCCAACATCCTCCGCGCCGCCGCCCGCGAGCTCGGCACCCCGGTGAGCGAGACGCCCGGCCAGATCGATCCTCTCGACGCCGCCCTCTTCGACCACCACTTCGTGTTCATGCACGGCCGCCAGGGTTTCTCCTTCGACCAGCCCCGGCGCGAGCGGATCGCCCGGTTCATCGACCGTGGCGGCACGCTCCTCGCCGACAGCGTCTGCGCCTCGGCCGGCTTCAGCCAGGCGTTTCGCGCCGAGATCGCCACCATCCTCCCCGACCACAAGCTCGAGGAGATTCCCGCCGCCGACCCGATCTTCACGGCCCGCGACTACGGCGGCTACGACATCCGCGAAGTCACGCTCCGCGAGCCGGCCGGCGGCGACGGCCCGCTCGGCGTCCGGCGCCGGAAGATCACGCCCCGGCTGGAGGGGGTCAGGATCAAGGACCGCTGGGCCGTGATCTTCTCCCCGTTCGACATCTCCTGCGCCCTCGAAAAGCAGAACTCGATGGAGTGCACCGGCTACAGCCGCGAGGACGCCGAGAAGATCGCCCTCAACGTGCTGCTGTATTCGATCAACCGCTGATACGGGTCACACTTGACCCTCGCGCGGTTCGCTGGTCGGGGTTACCCATGCCCCATCGCCGGACGTTCGCGGATGCCATCGTGGCATCCG
>Ga0208721_1000157_pt1 | contig 15557 bp, 37 predicted proteins | sample LakMenEpi17Aug10_FD_150705 | JGI IMG/M metagenome (GOLD analysis project Ga0208721, IMG submission 150705) | Freshwater microbial communities from Lake Mendota, WI - 17AUG2010 deep hole epilimnion (SPAdes) | ecosystem: Environmental > Aquatic > Freshwater > Lentic | place: Lake Mendota, Madison... | reverse complement strand
ATGACAAACACGTCTTCGATCATCTCCCTTGATACGTTATCCCCTCCGTCTCCAATGTCCCTGTCAGTATCGGCCAAGAGCAACATAGCCTTCGCCGCGATGAGGAGTTACTTCTCCGACCCAGATAACCTCCAGGAGGTGGCTGTGCTAGTCTCCGGCACCGTCATCGAGCAGGAGATCGGGTTCTCCTGCGAGGACATCGCCCCCGACCTCTTCACCGAGCTGGTGAGCCAACTCACCGACGCAATCTACGAAAAACTCAACGAGCTCTCGCAATGACCAATCGTATCAATCGCAACGAATCCGGCTACACCACCACTATCCTCGCTGTAATCGCCGGCGTGGCGGTTATCGCCCTGCTGGGCTTCGGCCTGCCTCAGTACGGCGTTTACACGAAAACGCTGAATGGCAAGGCCCAACTCCAGGAGGCGGAGTTCACCCGCCAGGTCGCGGTGCTGGAGGCCAAGGCCAAACTCGACTCCGCAAAGGAATTAGCCATGGCGGAGGTTGAGAGGGCCAAGGGCGTTGCCCAGGCCAACCAGATTATTGGTGATAGTCTCAAGGGCAACCGTGAGTACCTTCAGTATCTGTACATCACCGGCCTGGAGGACGGGGCGAAGAATGGCAACAAGACCATCTACGTGCCCACCGAAGGGGGTATGCCGGTCCCGACTCTGAGCGTTGATAAATGAAACCGTATAGGGTAACAGTGACTCAGGAATGGGTGCTAGAGGCCGAGGCAATTGTCCTCGCCTCTAGCGAGGCCGAGGCCCGCACTCAGGCCATTAGGAACGTTGATTTTGACATCTACGACGCTGAGGATAACGGCTCGAGTGCCTACGCTCGCGAAATGACTCTTGATCAACTCCTCGCCACCCGCGATCTTAATAAACGCTTTTACGAGGTTGAGTTTATTGCGGATAGTGGTTCGGGGTTTAAATCATTCGATCCGGAAGACTTTTTCAATCTGGATGTTTTTTCGGAAGAGGCGCTTGAGACCGCCCGAATTTCCCGAATTGAGAGGGACAATGGCCAGATCGACCTCCCCCTCGTAGGGGGGGCTCTGAGAGCCACCTCGTAAACTGGCCCACTGGCCCCGGCGACGGGGCTTCTTCTGTAGTATGATAGTCTCATGACAAGAACCGATCCCATGGCTTCCTCCCACCCCCTCACCCCACCGCCGGAGCTACTGGATAAGTGGGACAACTTGCCGATAAGTACTCAGGAAATCTTCGTGGTTGCCTCCCAATGGGGCGCCGACGCTCAGTTGGAAAAGTGTCATGAATGGCTTTACTGCCGTGGTTATAACCGCACTTTTCTAGAAGAATTCCGCGCCGCCCTCCGCCCCAAACCGCCGAGCTTGAAGGAAGAAGCACTCAAGGGATTTGACACTATAGCTGACATTGTCCTTGAAGAATATAGTGGAACTAGATTCTACGAGAAATATAAAAAGGTTGCTGATACCGTCCGTCGCGCACTGGAGGCGCTACCTGAATGACTGAACAACACCCCATCATGCCGCCGGATGAGCTTGTGCAGCAATGGCGCAATTCTAAAATCCTCCTTAAAGACGCTCTTATGGTTGCCGCCCAATGGGGCGCAGACCAGGAGCTGGAGGCGTGCGTCGGATGGCTTGACCGAAATGGTTACTTCGATTCTGCGCATGATCTCGGCGCCGCCAGGCGCCCCGGGCCGCAGACACTAAACAGCATTGCGCTGGAAATGCTGGGAACGATTGAAAAAATGGATGTCGTGGTTCCAGAGATCACCGATACAATCCGCCGCGCACTGGAGGCGCTACTTGAATGACTGACTACAACAGAGAAAATGAGTTTCTTCGGTTTCTTTCTGACAAAGGATTAAACCTTCCTCCATTTACTCCTTCTGAAACAAAGTTTATATGGAACAAACAAGACTGTTGGGCAAGACACCCAGAAACTCAAAGGTGGTGGCACTTGCCTGCTGATCGCCCTGGTCGGGAATGGGTGGAGTCACTGAAGACATGCTCAAGGATGGATTTGCTATGACTGACCGCACCCTTTCCCCCGCCGCGCAGGCGGTGCTGGATGCCTATCGCAGCATTTGGCTAGATGAACCATTGGAGTGTGACGTGGAGTGCCTCGCCGCCGCCCTGCGATCTGCTGCTGATCAGGTGGTGCCGGAGCCACCAAAGAATTGGGATTTGATTTCTACTGCTGCAGCACGAGAACGCGAGATCCGAAAGAATCTCCTCGCCATCGCCGCCGAGCTGGAGGGTGGCAATGACTGAGCTTCTCACAGAAAAACCACCTAAGGTGGTCAAAGTAGATAACACTTACGTTTATGTTCATTTCTTGCAGGAAGTCGAACAAGAGATTCAGCAGAAAGCTTTTGTGGTAAATGCTGGTCTGGACACCTTTTCTAAAGCTGAACTTTTTGCTTATACACTTTTAGAAGCAAGAGGCTACTTTTCTGTGTTACCTGAACCAACAAGTGAAGAGACCCACGATGACGACTAACCAACCGCTATCCCCCGCCGCTCAGGCGGTGAAAGATGCCGTGATTGCTCTGTACACCGATCAGCAACAGATCCGGGACTGGGGTTGGCGACTTGATGCCCCTACTGTCGCCGCCGCCCTGCGAGCAGCTGCTGTGCACTGCAAACAGGACAGGATTCAACTCCTGGCCGTCGCTGATGAACTGGAGGGACAATGACTAATCAACACCCCATCACCCCACCACTCGAGCTGTTAGATAAGTGGAACAACCTGTCATTAAGCAATAAAGAGATCCTTGTGATTGCCGCCCAATGGGGTGCCGACCAGGAGCTGGCGGCGTGCTGTGAGTGGATTAAATCTGAACTCCGAGGACAACTTCGCCCCGCCCATCGAATCGCCATTGATCTCCGCGATGCCCGCCGCCCCGAGCCGCCGAGCTTGAAGGAGCAGGCGCTGGAGGAGCTAACCGAAATCGGCTGTCACTACATACCCCCTGGGGCGACCGAACGCATTGACATTATCCGCCGCGCACTGGAGGCGCTACCTGAATGACTGAACTATCACCACAAACGCAGGCGGTGCTGAATGCCTGGGAAAGCGAATGGAGTAAGGGAAGTTTTTACCATGAAGAACGCTCCGTGGCCGCCGCCCTGCGAGCTGTTGCGGATCAGGTGGTGCCGTGGAAACCAGAACCAACAGAAGAATCAATCGGACCGACCATTGATTTTGGCTACGCATGGGCATTGTTTTCAAAAGCAAATGATGTGAGGCAAGAACTTCTTGCCATAGCCGCCGAGCTGGAGGGTGGGGAATGATGGGTTCAGAGGGGGAAACAATAGTTGCCGGAATTATGACAGGCTTTGCCGTCATTGCGATTTCGGGAATGTTAATGACTTTCGGCGCAGTTCTGTCAGAAGAAGGTAACATCGAACGTGGCAGAAACGCCGGAATCATCTACTGCACCGAGCGACCCAAACAGTGCGCTATCGAGTACACCTACCTGAAGCTTAAGGAGGCGAAGAAATGACTGAACCCACCACCACCGACTGGCGTGCGCTGTGCGCCCGCATGGCCGATGAGCTAGATCACTACCGACAGCTGCTGATGGATGATCGCCGCGCAACTCATGCGTTGGCAACTGAAGCCCGCGCCGCCCTGGAAGCCCAGCCCGAGCCGCAGGGGTTCACGCCGGACCACGTAAACCTGATGTGCTTTGCTTTTGAGAGGGAGCCATGGGCAACGTGGCTGCGCAGGGGTGGCTGCCTGGAATCAGCCCACTGTGAACTGAGTGATTTGATGTTGGCCGTCCTCGCCCGATGGGGCCGCCCCGCCATCGAGCCGGTGCCGGTGAGCGAGCGCCTGCCGGGGCCGGAGGATTGCGATGCGGAAGGGAGGTGTTGGGTGTTTGACGACATGCTTGGGCTGCCGTCTTGGACTCTTATAAAAGTGCTGGGAGAAAATCTGGAGCCTGACATGACCTGGCTCCCCCGCGGGGCGCTGCCGGTGCCGCGCTCATGACAAACATCAGAGTTGTCTCCGACCTCCACCTCGAGTGCTGCGAGCATGGTCACGGGGTCCCCGACCTCGGTGAGGGTGACCTCCTCATCCTTGGTGGCGATATACTGTGCGCCAGGCACTTCAAGTCCGAGAATGGGAGGCTCCGCGAGGTGTACCTAAAGTTTCTCGAGCGGTGCGCATCTGACTTCGATCAGGTCCTCTATGTGGCCGGCAACCACGAGCCCTACGGCTACAACTACGAAGGGGCATTTGGCGCGATCAGGACCCACCTGCCGTCCAACATCCGACTCATGGAGGATGAGACAGTTGAGATTGGTGGCTGGCATTTCATCGGCAGCACCCTATGGACCGACTTCCGCAATGCCAATGCGCTGGAAATGATGGAGGCGGCTCAGTGCCTCAACGACTACAAGGTGGTGAGGATCACTCCTAAGTACCGGAAGATGGTCCCCGAGGACACCCTTGGGTTCCACAGAGCGTCTAAGGCGTATATGGTGTCGGAGCTGGAGAGGCTCGGGCCCGACGCCAAGGTCTGGGTCCTCACTCACCACGCACCCTCTTACCAGTCCGTGGCGCCTATGTATCGGACCAATGGCATCGCCAACGGCGCCTATGTCTCAGACCTCGACCAGCTCATCCTCGACCACCCCGCCATAAAAGTCTGGAGCCATGGGCACACTCACACCTCCTTTGACTATGACATTGGGCAGTGCCGAGTTATCTGTAACCCCAGGGGCTATTACAACGGCTACAATAACGCCGACCTTAACACATCCTTCGACCCCCTGCTCACCGTGGAGATTACTAGTACTGGTGTACCGCCCTGCGGGCCAGTTGGGCAGCTGTCCACCAAACCCCCCGTTGGCCGCGGATCTGGAGTATCTTAGACTCATGAACACAAACACGGCCCCCGAGATGGAAGATTACAACTATTCTCTGTGCGTTGGACACTCCTCCGCCCCAGAGCAGGGCTGGCTGTGTGTCTTTGAAGGGACGAAGGACGAGTGCCAGGCGTACTTCGACGAAGGCAACGTTCCCGAGGACTACGATGTTGTTTTTATGATGAGCGTTACCGAGCAGGTCGATCTGCGCCGGCCCCAATAGCCCATTCAAAAAAAGTGCGTGCGCGCGTAGGGGTCTGGCAGGAGTCCCAGGCCACCCCCGGGGGCCGGATCTTTTGGCCACCCCCCTCCCGGCCTCGGCGGCCGTTGAGTTTTTCAGGCTTCGGCGTTTCTCGCCGCGGAGATGCCAGACGGCCCGTCCAGTCGACGGACTGGCCAACGCCCCCCGCGTAGCCCTTGACCCCGACCCCCTCATGGCCCTATAGTAGCTACAGAACGAACGAGACAGAAACCGACATGAACCTCTACATCATCAACGACGTACTCTACGACTACACGGCTGGCATGGTCGTCATCGCGGCCGAGTCCAAGGACCACGCTCGCGAGCTCTTCGCCGAGGAGTTCTCGTGGTACGTTAAGGAGTTCGACGAGACCGCTACGTTCACGGTGATCGAGGGGGTCAACCACCCCGCGGGGATCGTGTCCCACGTCCACGGTGGAAGCTGAGGCTGATGAGCCAACCGGCTCCTAGCCCTTGACCCCGCCGCCCGGACCGAGTATACTAGTCTCATGAGCAACACCCCTCCCCGCTTCGACGCTATCATGGCCATCGTCCTCGAGTGGGCCGAGTACTCCGCAACCTGGTGGTGTCAGCCCCAGGCTGAGGCCGAGGTCCGCTACATCCTCGACCAGCCTTACGACGCTGCCCAGATGACCGACGAGGAGATCGCCCAAAGCGCCATCAACGCTTGGCAAGAGGCCGAGTGAGGTCGGCAGAGCCAATCGACCAACCGTCCACCAAAGCCCCACGAACCGGCCGATCCATCGTATACTAGACTCATGAACACGAACGACTCCTCCATGCCCCAAGTCTACGCAGTTCTGGTCCAGGACCAGGACTACTACGCCCGCCTCGAGCTCTGCAAGATCTTCGGCGCCGAGGCCGATGCCGAGGCCTACGCTCAAGAGCTTCGCGAGATGATGGGAGAGCCCGACTACGACGGTGCCGAGCCCGAGCCTGAATTCGCCCTGGTCAAGGTCGAGGCCTACTCCGTCAACTGAGCCGGACCGGGGCCAGTCGAGCAACCGTCCACCAAAGCCCCCATCACCCCACGCGAGATCGTATATTAGCCTCATGACCCAAGACAACATCTACGCCTACGCCCACTTCACCGCCATCGGCGGCTGGGAGCACGAGGGCGAGCACGCCTCCTCCCTGCGGATCTTCGCCTCCCACGAGGCGGCCCTGGACTACGCTCGGGACCTCTGCAACGAGGGCTTCGACCACGCCTACGTGATGGGCGTTGGCGCCGATGGCGTTCCCGACCTGGCCAACGTGCTCCGCGTGGCCGACGAGGAGCCGAGCATCGTCGACCTGCGCTGAGCCCATCAGGGCGCGCTCCGTTCACTCCGTTCACGTTCACGCAAGACCGACTCATGCTCATCGCCATCTACGCACTCATCGGCATCTCCACGGCTCTCGCCGTGCTCGAGGACTACACGGCCAACGAGATCATCGCCTCGGTTATAGTCGGGGCTGCATGGCCCATCTACATCACCACCAAGCTCATCCAGCGTCTCAAATGAGCCGGGTGGGGGAGTGGCTACCGGCCCTGTACGTAGCCGCCCTCCTAGCCCTATAGTAGCTACAGAACGAACGACTCAGATGACTCTCCGCACCCGCCTACTCCGCTCCATCACAGAGATGCTCGGCGCGCAGAACGCCCACCCGGCCGACTCCTACGAGTGGGTATGGGCACGGTGGGCCGATGCTCCCATCACCGATCTGGCGCGGATGCAGGCCGGGTGGATGCGCAACTACCCCGAGATCCACGCCCAGCACGGCATCTACGTGATGTGAGCCGGCCGATCCGGAGTATACTAGACTCATGAGCAACACCACCATGACCGACTCCAAGCCCCAACCTGAGCCTGTGAAATCCGAACTCTCTCCTGCCGCGCAGGCGGTGCTGGATGCCTACATTAACGCGCCATGCGGGAAACCACGTAGCGTTTGGGTGGCCGCCGCCCTGCGAGCTGCTGCGGATCAGTGCAAGATTGAATGGAATTACCATCCTGACTATCCCGAAACAGAGTCGGTGATTGTTGTCTCCGATCTACTCGCCATCGCCGCCGAGCTGGAGGCCCAGGCCAATTAGGCCAATCGGCCCGTCCAGCGGGCGGACTGGCTACCAAAACCCCACGAGCCGCCCGATCCGGTGTATACTAGTCTCATGAACCTTCCAATCGTTGAAGTAGAGGTCCTTGACCCCAACCCTGACTTCGTGGCCCAATGGGTGATTAACGAGCGTGGAAATCGTGTAGTGGGGAACCACGAAGACTACCGCGTTAAGCTAAAGGTAACCGCTGAGGTCGTCCAACTGAACCTCAACAAAGGGACGATGAGAGTCCGTTATCGTAGCCCCGCCACTGGAAAGTGGAAAACTCCAGACATCTCGATTGCTCCTTTCTTCGCAAAGTATCACATCGCGCAGAATCAGGTGTGGTAGACAGTTGAGGAAGTGGCTGACGCCCCCGGCGTAGCCCTTGACCCCGACCCCCTCCTGGCCCTATAGTAGTCTCATGAGCAAAACGACTTCCGCTTCCGAACTCAAGGCCCTCTACGAAGAAGCCACCCAGGCCAAGCTGGCCTTCTATCGCGGGCGGGGCGATCGCCCCTGGACCGAGGAGGCCATCGCCGCCTACAACGACCTCAGCGACCTGGCCGAGGCGGCCTTCCTGGAGTGGAGGTCCGCCGTCACCGGCATGACCCCCACGGCCTACGCCGCGAAGATCAACGACTCCATCCACTCCGCCCGTGACTGATCCTATGGCCCCCACGATCGACCGCATCACCGTCTACGACATCCACGACCTCAGCGACTACCTCTACTCCGACATCGAGCACCTCATCGCGGAACTCACCAGGGTGCGTGAGTTCGGGTACACCAAGGTCGACATCGACACCGAAACCGACCACTACGGAAATACCACCGTCACCTTCAACGCGACCCGCTCTCGCCTGGAGACCGACGAGGAGTACGAGACTCGCCAGAAGGTCATACAGACCGTGCAGCAACGCCGCTACGCGGAGTACCTGAGGCTTAAGTCGGAGTTCGAGGCATGACCGAAGTCACCGTGGTTCTTAAACTCCGCGTAGCCGACGACGCCTGCCTGGTGGACTGGTTGCCCCAGCTCATCACCGACGCCCTGGAGGCCGAGATGGGTGAGGAACTGCTCTCCTACGACGACACCGAGCGCTTCTGGCCAGCCGAGGAAGCGGGAGAGCTGCCCTTAGGTATGACTCAGGAGCAAGCCCAGGCCAACTATGAGCAGGCTCTGGCCCATCTGGCAACCGTCCACTAGCCCTGTACTCGGGCCGGCCCGAGGCCCTATAGTAACTACAGAACGAACGACCCCAAACCATGGCCTCCATCACCACTCTCACCGCCCGCGAAGAACTTGAGATCGGCGTGGCCATCGCCTCCGAGCTCATCGACTACCTCTGGGATGGCAAACTCGCCTCCAACGAGATCAGGAAAACTCTTCGTGAGGTGGTGCGTGAGATCGGTAATGGCCACACCGACGAATACTTGGCCGAGGTGACTGTCCAGCGGCTTCGTCATGACCTTGCCGGTCGCATCTAACAGGACTCATGAACGAACCACTCAATCTCCGCCCCCAACTCGGGGATCAGCGAATCACCGTACGGCGCGAAAGCAACGGCTTCTGGGGAGTCAATGTCCAAGTCTGGAAGGCCAACACGCTCCGTGGAGATGCCTATTGGGCCCCTGTCGCCTATCGCACCTACCAGAAGAGGGCAGATGCCGAGCGCTATGCTCGTCGGTTCGGGTGGGGTGACCAGTCGGCCTAGTGGCTACTAGCCCTGTACTCGGGCCGGCCCGAGGCCCTATAGTAGCTACAGAACGAACGAGACACATGGCACACACTGACATCCGCGATCAACTCGACCAACTCTGCGGCGAATCCGTCCCCGACGGCCGCGGTGACAGCGTTTGCGTTCCTGATGTGAACACTCTCTACTCAATCATCGAGCAGCTCGTGACTCGCGTAGAAGAACTTGAATCGCGGCTCTCCTAAGCTTTGCTCCAACTCCTCACTTCACTCCTGTTACCATGATCTGCAATATCGCCACCAACATCTCCACCAAGACCATCGCCTGGACGGTGACCGACATCGAGACCGGACGCTTCATCCAGTGCGTCCCGGCTCACATGGTTCCGCAGGCGATGCGCCTGCTCCAGCGCCAGCGCCCCGTAGCTAAGTAATAGTTACTTACTACTACCAAGCTTTTCTACCAACGAACTTCTCTCACATGACCCCGTCCATCAACCGCCTCCACTACTCCGCCAAGGCCCTCGGCGAATACATCATGGAGGCGGAGTTCGATCTCCTCGAGTCGGAGTTCGACGCCAGCGTCGTTACGTCCTACGAGCAGTTCGCCCGCTGGGTGACTGGGTACACGTACTACCACGCCCTGGTATGCGCCTGCTCCGGCGATCTCGGCTTGATCCTCTCCCAGCTCCAGGAGGACTACGATGAGCTGGTTGAGAACGAAGGCGACGGCAGTTTCGTACCCGAGTGACCGACTCGTGCGGCCTCCCCGCCTCCCGGCGGGCGTTGGTCCGATACGGTGGTACATATGTACCACTCCGTAGCCGATCGTGGAAGTGGCTGAGGTGGCCGCGTATACGCCCCTCCTGGCCCTAGAATAGTGGGAACAAGACGACCAGACAAGATCCAATGCTCAACGCTCCCGACGCCATCGACTTCCTCTCCGGCGCCATGAACGCGGTTAATGACCTGAAGCTCAACGACGAGCAGCTCGAGTTCTACATCAAAGCCACGACCGGCGATTTCAACAAACTCCTGCTGATGGGCGAGGCGGGTGCGGGTAAGACCTACGTCCTCACCCAGGCCCTCGCCCAGCTCATGCGCCAGGGCGCCAAGGTGCTTCTCTGCGCCCCCACTCACCTCGCACGTATCACCCTCCTCAACAAGATGCCCGAGGATGTGCGGCCCTACGTCGAGACCCGGACCGTGGCGAGTCTGCTGGGTCGGTTCGGCTTCTCCACCGGAGATGGCGGGGTTGGTTTCTCCAAGCCCAAGGCCGACCGGCTTGGCGGTTACGACATCATCGCACTTGACGAGTGCTCGATGATCGGCAAGTCCGAGTACGATGTGCTGATGTCCTCCGCCTCACGCATCGTGTTCACCGGCGACTTCAAACAACTCCCTGCAATCATGCAGAAGGGCTCTGGCATGATGGACGATCCCGCTGTCGAGAAGTTCACCCTCCGGGTGCAGATGCGCGCCCCCGGCGTCATCCACGAGCTGGCTCAGCGTAACCGCGAGGCGGTGCACTTCCCCACCTCCTCCGTGTCCGATGACCACTCCGAGGTGGTTGTTCATGACAGCCGCAACGCTCTCCTGGAGCGTATGGCCAACGATATCGCTTCCGACTCCAGGGGTGTGGACGCCCACCCGCACTACCGCTTCATCACCCACCGTAACTCGGTGATGTACGAGGTGGGGACGTTGATCCGCGATGTGGCCATCGCCGCGGAGATGGGTGATTCCACCGACGCACTCGTCGCCGGAGAGTACCTCCTCAACTACGAGACCTGCCCCGCGGCCTACAATGGCGAGGTGGTACGTGTCCTCCAGGTCATGCCTGACCCGGCCGCATCCCACTCCCACCTCTGGAACTCCTACCGGGTGGAAGTTGAGGGGTCGCGTGGTACCTGCTGGGTGAACATGATCGACCCTCGCAAACTCCACGTCGCCGAAGAGTACACCGAGCAGCGCCGCGAACTGCTCAAGGAAGCGAACAAGCGTAAGGCCTTCGACGCCGCGAAGAGCTACTTCGATGAGGTGCAGCACCTCTCCAACTACTGGACGAAGGCATTCTACCCCTTCGCGATGACCGTTCACAAGTCCCAGGGGCAAACCATCGAGCACACCTACGTCGATACCGAGTCGTTCGCCAAAGCGTCCAACAAGCGTGCCCTGCTCTATGTTGGATTGAGCCGGGCGAGTGTGGCCCTCCACACCGTCAAGGTCGCCCCTCCCAAGTGGCAGGTGGTGCGCACGATCAACGATCGCTACAAGGCCGCCAAGGTTGCCTACGAGGCGATGTTCGGCGAGCCGGCGCACAAGGTCCGGGTGCGGACTGGGCTGCCCGCCCGGACTCCAGAGCAGAAGTTGACGCTCGCGGAGTACATGGAGGCGCTCATCGCCGACGGCGAGCAGGCCATCGAGGCGGGCGAATCGTCCATCGAGCAGACCGTCACCCCTGAGATCCTGGCCAACGCCTTCACCGTCGAGGGTGGGAATCAGCCGACGCTCGAAGAGATCGCCTTCTAGGCGATTAGGGCCTGGGGCGGTTAACGCCCTTGGTCCGATAGACTAATACACGTGTCCTATGGACGGGTGGGAAACCGTCCACCAAAGCCCCCATGGGCCCCGGATCTGATGTATATTAGTCTCATGAACAAAAACGAGATCGGCATGGAAGTTATCAAAGTTTACGCAGTGATCGGAGGGATTGATTACGAGGGCGAGAACTTCGACTCCTTGAAAGTCTTTATGTCTGAATCATCGGCTTTGGATTATAAGATTGAACTGGAAGAAAGATTCGATTACGTTTCCATCGAAGTTAAAGAAGTCGGCGTTTAAACATTCCGGAGGGAAATAACTCTCTTTCCTTTATATCTTGGTCCGATACGGTAGTACATATGTACTATAGGCCGGACGTAGCGCCGGCTACCGAAGCCCCCGATGCCCCCCGATCCATCGTATACTAGCCATATGAACACGAACACCATGCCCACTCCTTTCGCTCTCGACTTCGACCTCTGCACCGAGGGCTACGCCAACGCCTACGCCGCGGTGGGCGGAGTGCTCGCCGATTCGGTCCAGCCTGAGTCGGCGATCGTGTCCATCGAGTATAAGGGCGAGGAGGCCAACGGCTGGCCGACTATGCTCATCACCTTCGCCTCCATCGAGTGCGCCAAGGCGTTCACCTACGCCTACCTCGGGTATAACCTCAGCTCGAAGTGGGATGTTCATACCGACGAGGAGGTGGGTGAATACATCTCCCACGGAAAGTTCGTGAACTCCTGAAGAGGCACCCGCCTTCGGCGGGTAAGACCATCTCCACGAAGAGCGGGGGTGGTCCGATACGGTAGTACATATGTACTATAGCCGGTGCGCCTAGTGGCTACCAGAACCCCCGATGCCCCAGGATCCATCGTATACTAGTCTCATGAACCAAACCGAGACCGACCAGTTCTTCCGCCTCCTCCACGACCTTGAGGATGCGCGGGCCGAGGCACTTGGCATGGAGGCCGAGGAGCTGATCTGCCAGAACCCTGACTATATGGAGGGCTACGATTACGTCATGGACGAGGTCAACGGCGTCATCCTTGAGGCTTACGATGTCAGGAACCTGTCCGGCCTCGATTACTTCGTGAATCGGCTCGATGCTGACGCCAATGACTACGAAGGCGAGTACCGTAGGGGTTATCAGGAGGCGGTGGATCTCTGCCTCGAGGCGGTTAACCAGCTCATCGAATCGGACGAGGTGTGAACACCTGGGGGCCCCGGCCCTCACCCTATGGGTGAGTGGTCCGATACACCAGTACATATGTACCATGGCCAATGGTCGCAGTGGCTACCAAACCCCCACGTCGCCAGCTCGCTGGAGTATACTAGCCATATGAACACGAACACCATGACCCACCTGCTCGGCACCCCCATCGTCAACGTCGGCGAGTGGTTCACCGCGCTCCGCGCTGACACCCAGGCCGATATCACCGAGCTGGTCAACGAGGGCGGTTACCCCCTCCACGACATCCGCGAGTTCGTGGAAGCGTACGGCGAGCAGGCCTACATCGATGGCCACTACGTGACCTGGTGCGAGCTCACCGAGCATCGCGGCGCCGACAATGACGCCATCGAGGCCTACGTGGACGAGGTGGGGATCGACAGCATCGAGAGCTTCGAGGACGCCTTCCGCGGTGAGTATGACTCCGAGGCGGATTTCGCCGAGCAGTGGTACGCCGACACCCAAGGCTTCGAGGTGCCTGACGGCGTCGTGGTGAACTGGCAGGCCACCTGGGATAGCAATCTCAGCTACGACTTCGTCTATAACAACGGGTACGTTTTCAACTCCCAGGTATGAGTCGGATCGGGCGGACCGCAGGTCCGGGGGCCAGAGGCCCCCTTGCCCGTCATATGGGGAGTGGTCCGATACATTGGTCCGATACATGCACTACGTGCGCAGCGCACTTGCGCGCGGGGTTGTGCGTGGAGCGCGGGGCGGTGCGTGAAGCGCGGTACGCTTACGCGGTGCGCTTGCGCAACACTAGGGGAATGCTAGGGCGACTTTCGCCGTGGCTTCAAACGTTTTTACCAAGTTCTCCGAGCGCATCGAGCAGACCACCGTAAGTTACCTGCGCCAAGTCGAACATCAGAAGTCACCGCCTCCCTGCGCTACGTCGAACACGAAGATACCTCGCTTGATCCACATATCCACGACACGTTTCCGGTCGTCGAATACGCCAACGATGCGATAGTCCTTCTCAACCTGATCGGCAAGTTCGGACTTGACCTCGTCATCGGGACGGAAATCGCCTTCGGTCCGCATATACAGATCGCTGAAATGCACTCCGTGCTTACGTAACCAATCAATGGTGGGTTGGCGATACTCCGAACCCCTGCCACTTACAAGGACGATGTCATACACATTGCTAAGACGGTGAAGCACCTCAAGGACGGGCATGTTCGGCTTATCCTCACTGATCCCCGCATTCCACGCGTCCCAGTTCTTTGGTTGGGTGGCAACCCACTGGCGCCGATGACTCACATCGCACAGGGTACCATCGAGGTCGAATACGAAGCAGGAGTTTTTGTCTTTAAGTCTCATAAAGCTACTATACTACAGAACCGGGGGGCGTGGGGGGTTTGGTGGACAGTTAGTGAAGTGGCTACCTATCAGTTACCTCTGATGATTAGATCGAAGTCCTCGGCGCTCGTGGGCGGAGCGAAAGTGTAGAGCATACGCTTGAGTACGCTTCCCGGCACCACTTTGCCAGGCCGTTGTTGGTTGCGGATCAACGCCTCCTCGAGCGATACATCAAACCACACTACGGTTTTGTAGTACGTGCTCGGGATCTTAGATGACTTATTCCGGCGTACTTTAGGCGTGAGGTTCGTCTGATCCCACACGATGTTCCTAGAATCGAGCAGGGCGAGTTGCAGGTCAAGGTACATCCTGCGTTCGGCTTCCTTGTAGAAGGCGTCGAATGCCTCGTTGTAGGAAACGTTGTTCTCCAGCGCCCGGCGCTCGATGAACGCGTCGGTGCTAAGTACTACGTACTCCTCGCTCCTCTCCGACTCGAGCAGGTGTTTCTGGATGTACGTACTCTTGCCACTGGTGGGTACGCCACACAGCATGATGAGTTGAGGTTGATTGGTCATTTTTCAAGAACGAATAAAGAGTCGGAGATCATAGCCTCAGTCATATACACCTCTCCGGTTTCAGTAGTAAACGAGAAGTAGGACAGATTCTTGAGTCTTTCTAGAAAGACTCCAATTCTCTTGTACTCTTCTTCGGAGTACTCTTCTGCCACTCCGTTAAAAACGCCGTATTTGGTGTGTGCGACGATTCTCATTTCAGTTGTTGCTCCAAGAAGTGGGTTCTTTGCTATAGGACTCGATGATCTCGCCGGTTTTAGCATCCATTAGATGCGCCCAGTCGGTAGGGAACATTTCGCAAAGTTCCGTGAACCTATGCTGCTCGGAGATACTTTGCGAGACCGGCTCGTTAAGTGAGCTGTGATAGAAAATGGCGGTGAGTTTTCTCTTCATAGAACTACTATACTACAGAACCGGAGGACGTTGGGGGTTTGGTGGCCAGTTTGTGAAGTGGTCGGATCTCTACGCGTTTACCGCACCCAACACCACAGATCTACGATTGTGGCGAGGAGAGCATTCGTCCACAAACGGATTGCCACGCAAATCGGTGTAATCTACGTGCTGCTCAGGATTGAACTCCATAGTATCAGCATTTCCACCTTGGTCGTAATAACCACGACCCCCACTGTGGACAACTACTTCAACGATGGCATCCTGATCCTCAAAGGTAGACATCCATTCGATCATTTGGCGGACAGTCATTGTCATTTGAAATGCCCCCGGCTTGGTTTCTTGTATTCCGCAATCATACTACAAAACCTCCCGGTTTGGGAGGTAGAGTAGCCAGTCCGTCGACTGTCACACCGCAGACCACTTCAACCCGCCCCACATCCACCGCGAGGCGTCGATCTTGGTCTGGCTCACGGTACACTTGGAGATGGAATCTACCAGCATATCCCGTGCGCCTTTGCCCTTACGCAGGCCGTACATGAACGGGTGCCACTGCTTCGGCAGGGAATGAACGAACTTCTGGGCGAAGTCCTTCTGCTCGACTATATCC
>Ga0208721_1000156_pt1 | contig 15604 bp, 9 predicted proteins | sample LakMenEpi17Aug10_FD_150705 | JGI IMG/M metagenome (GOLD analysis project Ga0208721, IMG submission 150705) | Freshwater microbial communities from Lake Mendota, WI - 17AUG2010 deep hole epilimnion (SPAdes) | ecosystem: Environmental > Aquatic > Freshwater > Lentic | place: Lake Mendota, Madison... | reverse complement strand
CTACCGCGCCCGCGGCGGCTATGCGCCGCTCGAGAAGATCCTCAAGCAACAGCAACCGGCCGAAGTGGTCGAGATGGTGAAGTCGTCGGGGCTGCGCGGCCGCGGCGGGGCCGGCTTCTCGACCGGGCTCAAGTGGACCTTTCTGCCGAAGGACCATCCCGGGCCGATCTATCTCTGCGTCAACGCCGACGAGAGCGAGCCGGGCACGTTCAACAACCGGATCCTGATGGAAGACGACCCGCACCAAGTGATCGAGGGAATCATCCTCTCCTCGTTCGCCACGCGGGCCTCCACCGCCTACATCTATCTCCGCTACGAATACCCCCACTCCTGGCACCGGCTGCAGGGGGCGATCGACGAGTGCTACGCGGCGGGCCTGCTCGGCAAGAACATCCTCGGCAGCGGCTTCTCGCTCGACGTATACCTCCACCGCGGCGCCGCGGCCTACATCTGCGGTGAGGAGACGGGCCTGATCGAGAGCCTCGAGGGCAAGCGGGCCTGGCCGCGGATCAAGCCGCCCTTTCCGGCGATCGAGGGCGTGTTCAAGAAGCCGACGGTGGTCAACAACATCGAGACGATGGCCTGCGTGGCCCAGATCGCCCGCCGCGGCGTGGAGTGGTTCAAGTCGATCGGCGTGCCGGCCGATCCGAACAACCCCCGCGACCCAGGCTCCTACGGCCCCAAGCTGTATTGCCTTTCGGGCCATGTCGAGAAGCCGGGCTGCTACGAGGCGCCACTGGGGATCACGCTCCGCGAGCTCGTGGACCACTTCGGCGGCGGCGTCTGGAAGGGCCGCAGGGCCAAGGCCGCGATCCCCGGCGGGATCTCGATGGGCCTCATGACCGAGGCCGAGTTCGACACGCCGCTCGACTTTGCCGGCCCGGGAAAGGTCGGCTGCCTGGGCCTGGGCACGGCGGCCGTGGTGGTGATCGACGACCAGACGAGCATCGTGGACTTCCTCCACAACTCCTGCCGGTTCTTCGCCCACGAGTCGTGCGGCCAGTGCACCCCCTGCCGCGAGGGCACGAGCTGGTCGCTGCGGATCCTGGAACGGATCCGGGCGGGCAAGGGCCGGCTCAGGGACCTCGACATCCTCCTCGAGCTCGGCAGCACCATGGGGATGATGCCGGGGAGCACGATCTGCGGGCTGGCCGACGGCGCCGCCTGGCCGATGAAGAACGCGATCAAGAAGTTCCGCGGCGAGTTCGAGGACTATATCAAGCGAACCAACCCCTCCGGCTGGATGGTGACCGATCCCGTCCCGGCCCTCGCGATCGTGGGAGCGCACTGATGCCGGTCGTCATCGTCGATGGACAGGAGATCGAGATCGGGGCCGACGAGCGGCTCAACTGCATCGAGGCCGCCCGCCGGGCCGGCAAGGAGATCCCGCACTACTGCTGGCACCCGGGGCTGTCGGTCGTTGCCAGCTGCCGGATGTGCCTCATCGAAACCGGCCAGCGGGACGCCGCCACCGGCAAGGTGACGATGGTGCCGAAGCTCGTGCCGGGCTGCCAGACGCCGGTCAAGGACGGCACGGTGATCGTCACCGAGAGCGAGACGGTGAAGGCCAGCCGGGCCCGGGTCGAGGAGGCGCTGCTCATCGACCACCCGATCGACTGCCCGATCTGCGACAAGGCGGGGGAGTGCCTGCTCCAGGACTACCACTTCCAGCACGGCCAGCCGGAGCGCCGGGCCGACATCCAGCCCTTCCACAGCCGGAAGCGCGACGTCGGGCCGACGGTCACGCTGTTCGTCGACCGCTGCATCATGTGCACCCGCTGCGTGCGGTTCACCCGCGAGATCTCCGGCACGGCCGAGCTGATGGTCACGTCGCGCGGCGCCAAGGAGGAAATCGACGTCTTCCCCGGCCAGCCGCTCTCCAACAAACTCGCCGGCAACGTCGTCGACCTGTGCCCGGTCGGTGCGCTCGGCGACAAGGACTTCCTCTACCAGCAGCGGGTCTGGTTCCTGAAGCGCGAGGCCAACGTCTGCGGCGGCTGCGCCGCCGGCTGCTCGATCCACACCGAGCACAACCAGGACACCGTCTACCGGCTCAAGCCCCGGGAGAATCCGCACGTCAACGGCTGGTGGATGTGCGACGACGGCCGCTACGGCTGGCACCACCTTCACGACGCCTCCCGGCTGCTGGCCGCCGGTCGGCGCGATGCGGCGCCGGGCGGCACGGAGTTCCTGCCGGTGGAGTGGTCCGACGTCGTCAGCGGCATGCGGGACGACCTGAAAAAGGCCGGCCGGCTGGCCGTCGCCGTGTCACCGATGCTCACGGTCGAGGAGGCGTGGATGCTCTGCGCCGTCGCCCGCTCGATCGACCCCGGGGCGTTCCTTGCCGTCGGCCGCGTGCCCCTGACCGGCAGCGACGAGGCGTTCCCCGGCGGGTTCACGATCCGGGCCGAGAAGTGCCCCAACCGGCACGGCGTCGAGGCGGTGCTCGGTGCCTACGGCGCCGGGGGGCAGACCTGGGACGACCTCGTGCGGCACGTCTCCACGGGCAACGCCGACGCCGCCTGGATCAGCGCCGGCTATCCCAGCCCGTGGATCGACGACGCCGGCGCGGCCCCGTTTGCCGACCTGCGCTGCCTCGTCGTCCAGGACCTGTTCGATTCGCCACTGGCCCGGCTGGCCACCTGGCGGCTTCCGGCGGCGGGCTTCGCCGAGCGGGCCGGCACGTGGGTCAACGTCGCCCACCGCGCCCAGTCGTTCCGGCAGGCGATCCGCGCCCCGGCCGGCGTCTGGCCGGAGGGGCGGCTGTACTGGAACATGCTCGGCCGGCATGGTCTCTACGACCCCGACGCCGTCCGCCGCCAACTCGCCGCCTCGACGGCAGCGCTGGCGGCTCTCGCCGGCGATGTGCCGGAGTCGGGCGTCGATCTCCGCATCCTCCAACTCGCCTGAGCCGCCATGGGCCTCCTCCCCTCCCCTGAAACGCTCGCCGCGCTCGTGAAGATCGGCCTCCTCGTCGGCGGCCTGATGACGGCGGCCGCCTACCTCGTGCTCGTCGAGCGCTGGATGGCCGCCTGGGTGCAGGACAGAAAGGGGCCGAACAGGGTCGGCATCCCGCTGACGAAGATCCGTCTCTTCGGCCTCGGCCAGCCGCTCGCCGACGGGCTGAAGATCATCCTCAAGGAGGACTTCACGCCCCGGCACGTGGACCGCGTCCTGTATACGGCGGCGCCGCTGGTGATCCTCGCCGCCTCGCTGGCGATCTTTGCGGCGATTCCCTTTGGCAGCGTCCTGCCGCCGCTCGGCATCGCCGGCCTCCCGGATCCGGTGCCGTTCCTCGTCGCCCCGGGCCTCGACGTCGGCGTGCTCTGGGTGTTCGCGCTGTCGAGCATCGCCGTCTACGGCGTGCTCCTCGGCGGCTGGGCGAGCAACAACAAGTACGGGTTCCTCGGCGGCCTGCGGTCGAGCGCCCAGCTCGTGGCCTACGAGATCCCGCTCGGCCTCGGCCTGCTCGGCGTCGTCCTGGCGGCGGGGTCGCTCAAGCTCGACGCGATCATGAATGCCCAGGCGGAGAGCGGCATCTGGTACGCCTTCGCCCAGCCGCTGGGATTCGTCGTGTTTCTCGTGGCGAGCTTCGCCGAGGCGGCCCGGCTCCCCTTCGACCTCCCCGAGGCCGAACAGGAACTGGTGGGCGGCTATCACACCGAGTATTCCGGCATCAAGCTCCTCCTGTTCCTCGTGGCCGAGTTCCTCCACATGGTCACGGCCGCGTTCCTGATCGTGATCATGTTCCTCGGCGGCTGGCACCTGTGGGGTGTGACCGGCGCGGACCAGAACATCACCTGGCTGCAGTGCCTGATCCGCTTCGGCGTCCTCTCCGCCAAGATCCTTGCCGTGATCCTGTTCTTCATGCTCGTCCGTTGGAGCTGGCCCCGGTTCCGCTTCGACCAGCTGATGAACCTCGCCTGGAAGGTGATGCTGCCGCTGGGACTGGCGAACCTCGTGACCGTGGCCACGATCGAGGAGTTTCGGCCGCAGCTCGTGGCGGCCCTCGGCCCCGGGCTCGCCCAGGGCGTCGCCCTCGCAGCGCCGTGGGGCGTGTTCTTCCTCGGCTGGATCGCGGCCGGCCTGCTCACGCCGTCGGGCACCGACAACCGGCCGATCCGGGCCACCGGTCCTCTCGACATCGAACACGAACTCGTGGAGACCTGACATGCAGCCCACCGACCCCGCCATCTCGTGGCTGGAGGAGAAGCCGCTGGGCCTGGCCGAGCGGCTCTACCTCCCGCTCTTCATCCAGGGCCTGACAACGACGGCCCGGCATTTGGTCAGCCCGAAGGTCACGGTCAGTTTCCCGGAGCAGCGGCCCACGGTTGGCAACCCGCTCATCTACCGCGGCGTCCACCGGCTCAACCGCGACGCCGAGGGGCGGGTGAAGTGCGTGGCCTGCTTCCTCTGCGCCACCGCCTGCCCGGCCCACTGCATCGACATCGTGGCCACGGAGAGCCCGTGGCCGGACCGGGAGAAGTATCCGGAGAGCTTCCAGATCGACGAACTGCGGTGCATCTTCTGCGGGATGTGCGAGGAGGCCTGCCCGGTCGATGCGATCGAGCTCACCAGCCTCCTCGACCTCACCGGCCGGAGCCGCGAGGAGATGATCTTCGACAAGGAGAAACTGCTCGGCGTCTACGACATGACCAAGGATGCCGAGCCGATGAAGTCGATGGAACTGGGAGGCGCGTTGTGATCGCCTCCCTGTTCCCCATCGACGACGGACTCCTGCTCGCCGGCACCGTCGCCGTGACCGCGCTCAGCCTGTGGATGCTGCTGCCGCGCGGCGCCGAGCGGGCGGCGGCCCGCTGGATCGGCACGCTTCTCGGCGTCGCCGCCCTCGCCGGCTTCATCCTCACCGGACGCCGTCTCGGCAGTGTCGGCGAGGAGGCCGTGTTCCTCGTCGTCTCGCTCGTGGCCGTCGTCTCCGCGGCGGCGACGATCGTCTCCCGGTCGCCGGTCTACGCGGCGATCTGGTTCGCGCTGTCTCTCGCCGGCGTGGCCGGCGTGCTGCTCGTGCTCGGGGCGCAGTTCCTCGGCGTGGCCACGATCGTCGTCTATGCCGGGGCGATCCTCGTGATGTTCCTGTTCGTCCTCATGCTCGCCCAGCCTGCCGGCCTCGCCCCCTACGACCGGGTGTCGAACGAGCCGCTGTTGTCGGCCGTGGCGGGGGCCGTGCTCCTCGGCCTGCTCTCGCTGTCGATCGGCCGGCTGTCCGCCGAGCCGGCCGCGTGCTGCAAGGTGCCCTCGAGGGCCGCGGCGCTTGCCGGCGACACACCTGCCGGCGATGCCGCCGGCGGTCCGGCCGCGCCGCCGGCCGCCGGCGCACCGGGCGTCGAATCTGCTGCCGACCCGCTCGCCCGCGACCATGTCGCCCGGCTCGGTGCAGAACTCTTTGGCCGCCACCTGCTCGCCGTCGAGGCAGCGGGCGTGCTCCTGCTCGTCGCCCTCATCGGCGCGATCGCCATGGTCGCCCGTGGGTCCGAGGCCGCGGCATCGCAGGCCGCCGATCGGGGTCGGGGGGCCGTCGCATGACCGGGACCGCACTGGTGGAAAATGCCCTGCTGGTCGGGGCGATCCTCTTCGCCCTCGGGCTCGTGGGGATCCTCGCCCGCCGCAACCTGATCGTGATGTTCCTCTCGGCGGAACTGATGCTGCAGGGAATTTCGGTGAGCCTCGTGGCCTGGAGCCGCCGGCATGGCGACTTCGGTGGCCAGGTGCTCGTGATCCTCGTCCTCACGGTCGCCGCCTGCGAGGCGGCCGTGGCGCTGGTGTTCGTTCTTCAGGCGTACGCCCGCACCGGGCGGCTCGACGCCGCCGCCTGGCAGTCGCTGCGCGAGCAGGGCCGGCGCCGGTTCGTCGACCGTGAGCTGCCGGCGGTCGATGTCGAGCCGCCAAAGTTCCCCCGGCTCACCCCGGCCGGCGTCCGGCCCCCGGCCGACGAGGACGAGGCCCTGGAGCGCGAGCACGTCTGACCCGGCCATCCCCGGCCCCGGAACCCCTTCACCCAATCATGCCCGACTCCATCTCTGCCGCCACGCTTCTGGTGCTCGTTCCGCTGCTGCCGCTCGTCGGCGCCCTGCTCACGGTGGCCCTCGGCCGCCTGCTCCGTGGCCAGGCGCACCTGCCGGCAGTGGCCGGCATCGCCGCGTCGGCGGTCAGCGCCGCGCTGCTCCTCGGCTCACTCGTCGGCGACGTCGGCCTCGGCAGGAAGGGGGACGGCGCCCCCGTCGCCGGCGGCGCGATGGCCCGCCCCGTCGAGATGGTCACCACCCTCTGGCAGTGGGCGACGATCGACGGCGGAGCCGCGGCGGCCGCCGATCCGATCGCCACCGACGCGGCGGCGCGGGATGCCGTGGGCCGGTTCTCGATCCCGATCGCCCTCCGGCTCGACCCGCTCACGGCCACGCTGCTGGTGATCATCACGGCCGTCGGCCTGCTGGTGGCGATCTACTCGATCGGCTACATGCACGACGACCCCGGCTATCCCCGGTTCTTCGCCCTCGTGGCGATGTTCGTGTTCTCGATGACGATGCTCGTCGCGGCGAGCAACTTCCTCCTCGTCTACGTCTTCTGGGAGGCCGTGGGCGCCTGCAGCTACCTGCTGATCGGCTTCTGGTTCACGAAGCCTGAGGCGGCGAAGGCCGCGAAGAAGGCGTTCCTCGTCAACCGCGTCGGCGACTTCGGCCTCGCCGTCGCCACGTTCCTGCTCTGGATGACCTACGGCACGCTGAACTTCCACGACACCGTGGGGGCCGGCGACACGATCATTCCCGGAATCCTCGGGCAGGTGCGGCTTGCCGACGCCGCCGGCTACGTCGGCGGCGCGGTGGGCACGGCCATCTGCCTGCTCCTGCTCCTCGCCGCCTGCGGCAAGAGCGCCCAGTTGCCGCTCCACGTCTGGCTGCCAGACGCGATGGAGGGCCCGACGCCCGCCAGCGCCCTGATCCACGCGGCCACGATGGTCACCGCCGGCGTGTACCTCGTGGCCCGCTGCGCGCCCTTGTTCGTCGGCTGCCCGGACGCGCTCGCGGCGGTGTCGGTGGTCGGGGCGACGACGGCGCTCGTGGCGGCCCTGATCGGCACGGTGCAGAACGACCTCAAGCGGGTCCTTGCCTACTCCACGATCAGCCAGCTCGGCTACATGTTCGTCGCCCTCGGCACCGGCACGCTGCTCGGGTTCACGGCCGCCATCTTCCACCTCGTGACCCATGCCTTCTTCAAGGCGCTGTTGTTTCTCGGCGCCGGCTCGGTGATGCACGCCATGGGGGGCGTGATCGACATGCGTCGGTTCGGCGGCCTGCGCCGGATCATGCCCGTGACGGCGGCGACGTTCCTTGTCGGGGCGCTGGCGCTCGGCGGCGTGCCGCCGTTCGCCGGCTTTTTCAGCAAGGATGAGATCCTCGCCGCGGTCCATGCCCGGGGCTGGGCGGACCTTCACGCCGGACACCACGAGGCGACGCCGGGCGACGGCGACCATGCGGGCCGGGGCATCCCGGTCCACCAAGCCGTCCTGCGCGAGCCGGTGCCGGCGGCGTCCGGGGCCGGGCTCGATCGGCCGCAGACGTGGCGCGTCCTGTTCTGGATGTCGCTCGTGACCGCGGGCCTGACCGCCTTCTACACCTTCCGCGCCCTGTTCATGACCTTCACCGGCCCGACACGGGTGCCGGAGGAGGCCGGTCATCATGCCCATGAATCGCCCCCCGTGATGACGGTTCCGCTCATGCTCCTCGCCGTTCCCTCGGCGCTGATCGGCTGGTGGCTGTTCACGACGCACGGGCTCGCCGACTTCCTCGCCTCCACCCCGTCGTTCACCATGCCGGCCATCGCGGCCAGCGCGGTCCCGCACGCCTTTCACCTCGACCTCGCCCTCCAGGGAACCCTGGCGGCGGCGCTGGGCATCGCCGTGGCGGCGGTCGGGCACCTCGGCCGGCGCAGCGACGGCCCGCAGATGGAGCGGTTCCTCGGTCCGCTCGGCACGCTGTTCGCCAACCGCTTCTACATCGACGAGTTCTACGGGGCGTTGGTCGTGACGCCGCTCAAGCTGCTGGCGGGAGTGGCCGCCGCCTGCGACCGGGGCATCGTGGACGGTCTGGTGGACGGCATCGGCCACATCCCCGTCGCCGTCGGCGCCGCCGTGCGGCACCTGCAGTCCGGACTTCTCCAGCGGTATGCCCTCGCCGGCGTGCTGGGGACGCTCCTCGTCGTCCTCGGGCTGTGGTGGGGCATCTGCTGACCCGTGACGCGCCCCGCATCGACACGATCGACAAGAAAGTGACCCGCCGCCGATGAACGACTTCTCCCCCGGCCTGCACCTGCTGCTGGTCATCGCCGCGCCGCTCGTGGGCGGCCTGGCCGCCTGGCTGCTCGGCGGCCGAGGTCGCGGCGCGGTGCGCCAAAGCGCCGCCGTGACGACCGTGGTGACGCTGGTGCTCGCCGGCTGGCTGATCCTCCGCGCCCTCGCCGACCCGGGGTTCATCGCAGGGCAGCCGTTCGCCGAGGTCTCCCTGCCCTGGCTCGTCGAGTCCCCGTTCGACGTCCGCTTCTCCCTCGGCCTCGACGGCCTCTCCATCTGGATGTTCGGCCTCGGGGCGCTTCTCTCGGTGACGGCGGTGTTCGTCAGCTGGGACGCCATCACCGACCGGCCCGTGGGCTTCTATGTCCTGCTCCTCGTCCTCGAGGCGGCGATGCTCGGCGTGTTCGCCGCCCGCGATGTGATCCTGTTCTACGTGTTCTTCGAGTTCACCCTCGTGCCGCTGTTCTTCCTGATCGGCATCTGGGGGCACGAGGAGCGCCGCCGGGCAGCGGTGAAGTTCTTCGTCTACACGCTGACCGGGAGCGTGCTCACGTTCCTCGGCCTGCTGGCGATCGTCCTCTGGGCCGCCTCCCACACCGGGACGATCTCCTTCGACATCGCCACGCTCACCAGCGTGCTGCGCCAGCACCCGCTGCCGATGACGGCCGAGGCGGGCTGGCTGCAGATGATCGTGTTCCTCGCGCTCCTCGCCGGATTCGCGGTCAAGGTGCCGATCGTGCCGCTGCACACCTGGCTCCCGCTGGCACACGTCGAGGCGCCGACCGGCGGCAGCGTCGATCTCGCCGGCGTGCTCCTCAAGATCGGCATCTACGGCTTCCTGCGGTTCTCGCTGCCGATGCTCCCGGAGGCGACCGCGGCGGCCGCCCCCTGGCTGTTCGGCCTCGGCGTGGCGGGCATCCTCTACGGCGCGCTTGTCGCCCTCGTCCAGACCGACCTCAAGCGGCTCATCGCTTACTCGTCGGTAAGCCACATGGGCTACATCGTCATGGGCCTGTTCGCGCTCACGCCCGTGGCCGTCGAGGGGGCCAACCTCCAGCTCGTGAACCACGGCCTCTCCTCGGCCGGGCTGTTCGCCATCGTGGGGATGATCTACGAACGGTTCCACACCCGCTCGATCGCCAACCTCGGCGGCATCGCCTCGCGGGCGCCGTGGCTCACGGTGCTGTTCGTCCTCTTCACCTTCTCGAGCATCGGTCTTCCCGGCCTCAACGGTTTTGTCGGCGAGTTCCTCATCCTCGCCGGCTCGTTCCAGCGGGCCTGGTCGGGCGTTGCTCCGGCCTACGCCACCGCCTACCTCGGCATGGCCGTCGCGGCGGTGCTCGGCGTGGTGCTCGGCGCCTGGTACATGCTCTGGGCACTGGAGCGGGTCTGCTTCGGGCCGTCCCGCGAGCCCCCCCGAGCGGCAGGCCACGGGCACGACACCGGGCATGCCGCCAGCGGCCACGGCGGGCATGGGCACGGTGGCCTTGGTCATGGGAACGGTCACGCCGCCGCCGCTGCGACCGACCGCTGCGACCTGCGCTGGCACGAGCTCGCCGCCCTCCTGCCGCTGGCGGTGTTCGTGGTCTGGATCGGCCTCACGCCGGCCACGTTCCTCGCTCCGGCGGCGCCGGCCCTGCGGGCGACCACGCGGGCCGCGGCCGACGCGTTCGCGGCCCGCATGCAGGCCGCCACCCCCTCCGACCAGGTCGCCCACGCCCCCTGAAGGCTCGCGCATGAATCCCACGTCGTCCCTGTCGTTCACCCTGCTCGCCCCGGAGATCGCCCTCGTGGCGGCGGCGCTCGTGGCCTGGCTCGGCGCCTCCTTCCTCGGCCTGCGGTCCGGCTGGCTCGTGGCCCTGGCAGGCATCGCAGGGGCGGCGGTCCTGGCCGGTGGCGGGCCGGCGACCGGCGGTTCGATCGCCTCCGGCGGCGTCATCATCGACTCGTTCTCGACCTTCAACCGCTGGACGGTGCTCGGCCTCGGGGCCCTGCTGGCGCTCGTCCAGGCGGGCGACCTGTTTTCCACGGCCGTGAGTCGCGGCCCGAGCCTGCGGCGCGGCGGCACCTGCGAGGAGGCCGGGACATTCCTCGTGATGCTCGCCGGCCTGTCGCTCGTCGGTGTCGCTGGTGATCTCGTGCTCCTGTTCGCGGGGCTCGAGCTAGTGTCGATTCCGACCTACATCCTCCTCGGCCTGAAGCGGACCGACGCCCATGGCCAGGAGGCGGGCCTCAAGTACTTCTTCCTGTCGCTCGTCGCCTCGGCGTTCTTCCTCTACGCGCTGGTCTGCCTGTACGGCATCGGCGGCTCGACGAGCCTGGCGACGATCGCGGAGCGGATCCGCGGCGTTGACGGCACTGCGGGGAGCGTGATGCCGCTCCTGCCGGCGGCCATCGGGATGGCGCTGGTCGGTGCCGCCTTCCGGCTGGCGGCGGTGCCGATGCACTTCTACGCGCCGGACGTCTATGAAGGGACGAGCCCCGGCAACGCCGCCCTCCTCTCCACGCTGCCGAAGGTGGCGGGGATCATCGTCCTGGCACGGGTGCTGGCGCTCGGCATCGCCCCCGAGCAGGCCGGGCAGCCGTCGGGCACGACGGCCGTCGCCTGGCTCGACACCCTCTGGCAGCTCACCGCCGTCCTCGCCGCGGTCACGATGACCGTGGGCAACGTGATGGCCCTCGGGCAGCGGAACCTGCGCCGGCTCCTGGCCTGCTCGTCGATCGCCCATGCCGGCTACCTGCTCGTCGGCATCGCCGCCGCCGCCGCTGGGGCTGCGGCCCGGGCCGGCCAGCCGCTCGGCGACGTCGGCGGCCTCGACGCCGGCTGGGTGGCACGGATGGGGGGCATGTCCGCCACGCTCTTCTATCTGTCCACCTACGCCCTGGCCACGATCGGCATCTTCGGCGCCATCGCCTACCTCGGCCACCGCTGGCCCGAGTGGACCGCCGACAGCGGCCCGCGGCCGCCGCGCGAGGAGATCGCGACCGTCGACGATCTCGACGGCCTGGCATCGACCAACCCGGTGGCCGCGTTCGCGATCGCGGCATTCCTCCTTTCGCTGGCCGGCATCCCGCCGCTCCCCGGCTTCTGGGGCAAGCTGTCGCTGGCGACGGCCAGTCTGGCGGTCGATTGGAACGCGCCGCTCGTCACCGGCAGCCGGCGGGCATGGTTCGTCGGCCTGGCGGTCGTGCTGGTGCTCAACGCCGCGATCGCCGCCGCGTATTACCTGCGGATCATCGCGGCGATGTACTTCAAGTCGTCGAAACGGGGCGTGCAGGCGGATGGTGGTCTGGCCGCAGGGCTGGCGATGCTCGCCTGCCTCGTCGCGGTCATCGGCGTCGCGCTGGCGCCGGGCGGGCTCGTCGCCCGGACGCGGACGGCCGGCAACGTCGTCTCCGGCGGCGATTTGCCCGCGACGGAGGTCCGCGCCACGCCACGTGAACCGGCCGGCATTCCCGTGGCGGGTGTGCGATGAGCAGTGCCGTGAGCGAATCCGCCGTCCGCGGCCTGCTCGGCGAGATCGCCGATCCCGAGTCGGGTCGGCCGCTGCCCGAGATGGGGCAGATCGTGTCGGTCGCCGCCGACCCGACGACGATTGCCGTCACGATCGGGCTCACGACGCACTCCGCGATCCTCTGGCAGGCGACCCGCGGCCGGATCGAGGACCTCCTGCGCGCCCGGTTTCCCGCGGTGCCGCAGGTGACGGTGACGATCGTCCCGCACGACCGGCCGGCGCCGAAGCTCGGCCAGATCGGCCTCGAGGCCAAGAGCGTGATCGCCGTCGGCTCTGGCAAGGGGGGCGTGGGCAAGAGCACGATCGCCGCCTCGATCGCCATCGGCCTCGCCCGGGCGGGGAGCCGCACCGGGCTCCTCGACGCCGACGTCTACGGGCCGAGCGTTCCCCACCTGCTCGGCCTCTCGGGACGGCCGCAGATCGAGGAAGGGAAGATCGTCCCCCAGTGGCTCGACGTCGGCCGCAGCCGGATGCCGACGATGTCGATGGGGTATCTCGTGCCGGCGGGCGAGGCGGTGGTGTGGCGCGGGCCGATGCTCCACGGGGCGATCACGCAGATGCTCCGCGACACCCGCTGGGGACCGCTCGACTATCTGATCATCGACATGCCGCCGGGCACGGGGGACATCGCGCTGACGCTGTCGCAGGTGTTGCCGCTGACCGGGGCGGTGGTGGTCTGCACGCCGCAGGATGTGGCCCTGCTCGATGCCACGAAGGCGATCGCGATGTTCCGCAAGGTCAACATCCCGCTCCTCGGCATGGTGGAGAACATGAGCTTCTTCGTCTGCCCCGACACGGGGAAGCGGTACGACATCTTCGGCACGGGGGGCGCGCGGCGGACGGCGCAGGAGATGGACATTCCGTTCCTCGGCGAAGTGCCGATCCAGATCCCGATCCGCGAGCATGGCGACGCCGGGCGGACGGCGGCCAACTACGACGATCCGGCAGCGGCCCCGTATTTCGAGGCGATCTGCACGCGGCTCGTGGGCACGCTTGCCGCCGCGACGGCCGCCCGCCCGCCGCTCCCCGCCCTCCCGGTGCTCTGAACCGCGGATAGACTATTTTCCCTCGATTCGTCGAGCGCGTCTCAACGAGACAGCGAAAGGACCCGTGCCATGCAGCGAACCGTCCGGTTGGCCGCCACTCATGCCCTCCTTCGTGCCGTTGCCCTGACCACCCTCTGGCTGACGGCGGGGCACGGCACCCGCGGCGCCGAGCCAGGGGCCAACGCAGGCCCGGTTGTGGCGCTGAACAACGCCACCTCGTGGCGGCACTTCCACGTGGAAGGCGCATCCCATGTGCGGGATGCCGACGGGGTCTTGCGCCGCAAGCGAATCAACTGGGGCAACGGGTACGGCATGAACGACGTGGATCCCAGTCGCGTTGCGAAAGAGCAGGACCCGGCGTCGACGGCTTACAATGCCGCAGGAAGCCCGAATCCGGCCCATGGTGCCGGCAACATAGCAGTCCTTCCCGGTCCCGAACCGGCGGCGGCGTTCTTTTCGCCGAAGCCGCCGGCCGACTGGGCGGATCCGGCCTTTGACGATGGTTCCTGGCTGCGGGCGCAGTGGCCGGTCCCGGGGCTGATCGGCCCGGTGGAAGGGCAGGAATCGCCCTTCATCCTTCGTCCCTACGAGACGGCGGTGATCTATGCCCGCGGCCGGTTCGAGATTGCGGATCCGAAGAAGGTCAGTGCCTGCCGTTTCTCCCTGGATTACTGGGGGGGCGTGGTGGTGTATGTCAACGGCAAGGAACTGACGCGCCAGCATCTGCCGGCAGGCGCGGGGAATCCGGACGAGGTGGCGGAGGACTATCCCGAACAGGCGTGGGTGCTGGCTGACGGCAAACTGATTTCCAGACCGCAACACATACACGCCAACCGCGATCGCTCGAAGTTGCGCGAGCGTCACGTGAAGGATCTGGAGATCCCGCCCGCGCTGCTGCGAAAAGGCGTGAACGTGGTGGCCGTCGAGGTCCATGCCGCACCGGTCAACTTCAAGGGGGCCACGAAAGTCGGATATGACTGCGCCTGGCCTCCGATCGGGTTGTTGAGCGCCGCGTTGACGGTTTCGCCGTCGAGTGCGGCCGTGGCGGCGACGCCCCGCAGCAAGGGGATCCGGCTCTGGAATTGTGCGCCGTGCGATACGCTCACGATCTACGACAGCGACAATCCGGCCGAACCCCTCCGGCCGATCACGATCGCCGCGGCGCGGAATTCGGTCTTTTCCGGCCGGCTGGCGGTCAGTTCCGACCAGCCGATCAAGGGATTGAAAGTCGGCGTGTCGAAACTCACGCAGGCCAAGGGCGCAGGTCAGATTTCTGCTACGGCCGTTCGCGTGCGCTACGCGACGCCCGCCAGCCCGGACAAGTCGTGGACGACGCCGGGCCGTTTCGATGGTTTGCTGGACACGGTTCCCGCGGAGATTCCGCTCAGCAACGCTCCTCCGGAATCACAGTTCTATACCCTGATGGTGCAGCCCAAAACGGCGAACCCGGGTGAGTTCTTGCCGCAGTGGCCGACCGACTACACGATCGTTCGGCCATGGGCGCCCGGCGCGGTCGCGTCGCTCTGGTTCACGGTGCGTGTTCCGCGGGATGTCGCGCCCGGCGTGTACGAGGGACGGGCGTCGATTTCCGCCGCGGGATTCGCGGCCACGAACGTCCCGCTGCGGGTCGAGGTGAGCGACTACACGATGCCGGACCCGGCGGACTGGCGGCTCCAGAATTTCCTGATTCATTCCGACGAGCAGGTCGCCCGGCACTATGACGTGCCGCGCTGGTCGGATCGGCATTTCGAGCTGATGGGGAAGGCGCGGGCGCTGATGGCCGAGGTGAACTCACGGCAGGCCGAGGCCTTTCTGGTGGCGAACTACCACGGTCCGGACAGCAATCCCGAGTCGCTGGTGAGATGGATCAGGCAGGCGGACGGTTCCTTGAAGCATGATTTCACGATCTTCGACACGTACCTGGACATGGTTGACAAGTCGATGGTCAAGCCGCGGTCCTTGCGCCTGACCGCGTTCACCCACGGCGGGCTGAACCAGCCGGATCTTCCCGACAGCGTCTCGGTGCTCGATCCGGCCACAGGCAAAGTCGAGAAGGTCAAATACACGTCGCTGTATCCGGCCAATGCCAAGGATCCCGAGTCGGCATTCTGGCAGCCGGTGTTCGAAGCGATCCGCAAGAAGATCGAAACGCGGGGATGGCTGGAGCACACGACCTTCGGCCTCTGCACGAGCTGGGGTGTGTCCGGAGACTACGGCGTCGTGTCCCGGAGCTGGCCAGGCGCCGAGTGGAGCTACGGCAGTCACAGCGGGGGTCGGGACATGAAGATCAACGACATGGTCGTGCGCCATGCCAGCGGCATCTTTTACTGTCCCCGGCCGACGCAGCGCCGGGGGGTGCCGGTCCTGCTGCCGCAACCGCGGCGTCTGACCTTCGCCAATGCGTATCGCGGCAATCTCAACGACCAGTCGCTGTTGCCGCTGTGCCGCGGCATCGGTGAGGAGATGGTGCGTTCGGGGATGGATGGTGTGTGCGATTTCGGAGTGGACCTGTTCCCCTTGAAGACCAAGGTCGGCGGCTACGCCACGCTGGCGGTTGCGCGGGGAATGAATATCAGCCCGCCCGGGCGAAGTACCGCGGCCCTGCTCTACCCCGGGCCCGACGGGCCGGTGGCCACGGAACGGTTCGAGGCGTTCCGCGAGGGCATGGAAGTGGCCGAGGTGGTCCTGTTCATCGAGACCGCGCTGGCGGAGAAGAAACTGAGCGCGGATCTGGCCGC
>Ga0208721_1000151_pt1 | contig 15801 bp, 15 predicted proteins | sample LakMenEpi17Aug10_FD_150705 | JGI IMG/M metagenome (GOLD analysis project Ga0208721, IMG submission 150705) | Freshwater microbial communities from Lake Mendota, WI - 17AUG2010 deep hole epilimnion (SPAdes) | ecosystem: Environmental > Aquatic > Freshwater > Lentic | place: Lake Mendota, Madison... | reverse complement strand
GCGGCGGGTGAGGATGCGCGAGCCGGAGTCTGGTGTGACGGGCTTGACGCTGTCGTCGGCCCAGAGGTAGGCGAGCGAGAGGGGTTCCGTCGTGTCTGGCCCGATCAGCATGTGGTGCTGCCGATACTGCATACGCTGGTAGAGCAGGTAATTCATCAGTCTGTGGGCGGCGAAGCGATAGCGGCCGTCGCGGGTTTTGGCGGCCACCGCCTCGAGGACGGCGATGCGGACACCGGCACCTTGATTCCAGCCCCAATGCGAGCCGTAGGGGGGCAGGCTGCCGTCCGGAGCCATCTCGTCAACGAGTCGGTCCCACAGCGGCTTCATGCCCGGGTCGGTGAAAAACGCGTCGTCGTTCCAGAGCATGGCCCGGATGGCAAGCGGTTGCAGCGTTGCGAGAAAGTAGTTGCTGTCGTTGGGGGCGAGATCGCGGAACTGCCACCAGTCGTCGTACACCCGGGAGGCGTACCGTCCCCACTCGCCGGCTTCCGGGACGTCGGGATACCAGGCAGCCGCCAGCCCCTTGAGCACGCCCTCGCCCTGGGCCCGATGCATCGGCCCCCGCCAGAATGTTTCCGGCGTCGCCCAGGCGTGGATGTTTCGTGCCATGAAGAGATACAGGTCGCGGAGCATCGTCCTGTCAGCATCCGAGAGCCGACCCGAACGGCTCAGGACCTGCTGGTAGACCGCGATGTATCCCGGCTCCTGGCAGAAGTGGTAGTGCCAGCCCTCGTCGGCGACCTGCTTCCGCAGCCATGTGTCGTAGGTCCGCAGCATCGTCAGGCAGGCATCCGCCGATGCTGGGTCCCGCGTCTGCACGAAGTGCACGAGCACTGGCAGGAAATGCCGGGGGCCGTACTGGCCATGGTTCGTCGGGCTACGGGCGTAATCGAAGTGCCGCGAGAACTCCAGCCAGCGGTAGTAGGTGTCTTTGGTGATCTCGAGATCCGGGATCGGGCTCTTCATATCAGGGCGAAGGCGGCGGAACTCGGCAGCCCTGTCCGAGCCGGCAGGAGCAGCCGGATCGGGCACCGGCCGCGCCGCAGACGGCTGCCCGGCCGCGGGTTGCCGCCGCGGTGCCGGCGACTGCCGAAGACCCTGGGCTGCGGCTCCATCGGACCAGCAGACCGTGGCAGCCGCCACCAGCACGACCGACGCGAAAAGTCTGAAGCGGTGAGTCACCCTTGGCATGTCAGCCCGTGCTCTGTCCGGTGAGCTCGATCCGGGGAAGGTTTCTGCCGGGAACGCCTGCAACGAGCGTGCCGGCAGGAGCGTCGGCGAGGACCGTCGAATTGGCGGTCACCTTGCTCTTCGCGCCCACCGTCCGACCAGGTCCGACCGACGCATGGAGGCCGAGAAAGACATCCTCCCCGATGCCCGCTCCGCCGCCGAGCGTGGCGTATGGCGCCAGGACCGCGAAATCGCCGGCTGAGGCATCGTGGCCAAGCGACGCGTGGTAGTTCACGATCACGAACCGGCCGAGCCGGCAGGCGTCGCTGACGATGGCGTAGGGGCAGATGATCGAACCCGCGCCGATTTCCGCCGTCGGCGCGACGATCGCGGTCGGGTGGATGAGCGAAAGAAACTCGGCTCCGCGGGCAAGAAGCGATTCTGCGACCTGTCGCCGAACGGCTGGAATCCCGATCGCCAGCAGGCAGGCGTCGCCCGGCTCGAGCTCGAAGGTCTCTGGATCGCCGATGATGGCCAGCGGTGTTGCGTGCCCATTGAGCCGGCCGGAATCGGCGGACAGGAAACCGGCGATGCGCTTCGCATCGCTCGGCCAGGCCGCGGTGGCCCAGAGCACAACCTCACGTCCGAACCCGCCCGCACCGATGATCAGAATCCGACGAAAATCAGCGGGCGAACGCATGGCTGGGACGGGCGACTGGGGATCGACTCGCTCGCTTACGTGCCCGGAATGACTCGCCGCACATGTTGCCGAGGCATCCGTCATGTCCCTCAAAAGAGGGTGTTTTCGGCGAGGCACTCCGTTCCCGTCGGTGCCACACAGCCTTGCGAAATGGTCAGGATCAACCGCCCTCCGGCAAATATAGCCGATTCCAGGTGGCTCCGCAGCGATTTCACGGGGATTTTTGGAAGCGATGAATCATGAATTTGCCGCGGATTGTGGGTGTTCGAGGATGCCGAGGCGGCGGGGATCCACGGGACTTGGACGAACCGGCGAGGACGCCCTCTACCCCACTGTTGGGGCTCATTCAGATCAAGATTCCCTAAAAAGGGTCGCCGATCGATTCACGAGGCGAGTCGCTGATCAGCCGCCGCCGTCGATCGTGAGCACCTGGCCGGTGATGAAGGCGGCGGCGGGGCTTGTCAGGAATTCGACGGCGCCGACGACGTCGGTGGGAGTGCCAAGACGGCCCAGGGGCGTTCGCCGGGCGATTCGGCTACGGTTCTCCGCCGAAAGCGTCGCCGACAGGTCGGTCTCCAGGAAGCCGGGGGCAACGGCGTTGACCCGGATGCCACGCGGGCCGAGTTCCCGGGCAAGGCTGCGGCCGAAGCCTTCGAGAGCGGCTTTTGTAGCAGCATAGACGGAGAGCCCGGCGGAGCCGCGCGTGGCGACGATCGAGGAGATGAGGGTGATGGAGGGAGTGGTCGAAAAAGGTGGCAGGCACCGGAGGTGCCTGCCACCTTTTTCGGGAGCGAGCATTTGCCGGACGCATTCCCGGACGAGAACGATCGAGGCCTTCACGTTCACGGCGAGCATCTGGTCGATCTCATCGTCACGCATCGTCGCCAGCACCCCCTCGTGGGCGACCGCGGCATTCGCGATACAGTGGTCGATGCCGCCGAACGCCTGCGTGACCCGGCCCACGAACGCGATCACCGCCGCCGAGTCACTACCGTCGAGCGTCTCGGCATGAAGCCTGTCGGGATGCGCTGCGACGAGCGCGTCGAGGGCCGGCGAGCCGGAGCGGGAAAACGTCGCCACGCGGTCGCCACGGGCGATCAGCCGCTCGACGATCGCCAGGCCAAGCCCACGGGAGCCGCCCGAGACGAGGGAGGTCAGAGGGATTCCCATGCCTCGCGGGAGAGCCCCGCCTGTCTTAGGAGTCGGCGAAGCAGATCTCGGCCGATGTCACCCTGATGTGGATTCGGGATAACCAACGTCAGGTCGCCTTTCGTCATGAACGAATGCCTGCCCCCAGCGAACGGACCTTCAAAGCCTGCATTTCGAGGTGCCCGCACGAAATCGCGTCGCGAGATTGGGCCAAAGGCTGGCATTCAAGAACCGGCTTCAGCCTTCACTGCCAACTCGATGCCATCAATGACCGGCAATGAAAGATGGCGATGAATGCGAAAAAACACCCAGTCCTCCAAGGCCGACAACAAGGCTGCCCGACAACTCTCCAACGTGTTTCCGGTGGCATGAACACCGGGACACAGGGGTATCTCCCCGTAAAAGTCCTTGTCCTCGGGAAGGATTTCGTAGGTCGCGTAGCGGGCAGCAGCGTTGAGATATTCCGAGAGCATAAAAACCTCCTGTCGCGATCAGGTCCTGGCCGCGATCGCTGCCCGGCGGGGGAAGTGTGCACGCCGTTGATGGGCCGAGAAAATAATCAGGCCGCGGTGGATCATGCGTACATCAATCGACCGCGTGGAGTCGGAATCGGACGGCCAAGAGACTCGGCGGTTTCGATCCACTCCCGAATCACGACTTCGACATTCTCCAGCGCCTCCCGGTAGGTCGCCCCGTCAGCTGCACAACCCGGCAGTTCTGGAACTTCGGCAATCACGGCGTGATCGTGTGCGCTCCAGTAGAGAATGATCTCGTAGCAATTACTGCCGCTCATTCGTCGCACTCCTCTCCGGTACTGCCAGACGCAAGTCCGTACATAGTCAACACACTCCGAACCTGTTTTACCTGATAAGGCTTCGCCTTCCCACCGCGAGGCTGAAGGTTGAGGATTTCGATCACTCCAGCCTTGGTGAAGATGTGGTGGTCGCCCTTGACGCGCTTCTGGAATCCCAGATGTTCGAGCAATCCGACCAGTTCTTCGAAACGAATGTCGGTGTCCGCGTCTCCTCGGAGGATGCGGCCGAGAAACTTTTCGCGACGAGTCATGAGGCCTGCACCATTGGCCGGCGGGGGGTTTTGCCGGCAGCGGTGGTCGCGATCCGCTTCACGATGTCGAGGATCCGCGGGACGGCGTGCGGCTCGAGCGAGCCACGGCAAACGGCCAGCGCCGCGGTCCGGATGTTGTCGGGACCGCCCGCATCGGGGAGCGGATCGGTGAGGACGATCTCCGCCGCCACGAGTTCGCCCGTGATCGCGCTCGGCATCCCGTAGACGCGGGCCTCGGCGATGCCCGGCACACGGCGCAGAATCTCCTCGACACGCTTCGGATAGACCTTCGCACCGCCGACCACGATCACGTCGCTGCGCCGGCCGGTGAACTCGTAGCGGTCGCCGCGCCGCTCCACGAGATCCCCCGTCGCCACCTCGGCCGTGTCGCGGGAAAGCTGCACGAGCAGTTCGCCGTCGCGGCGGGTCGCAATCCGCACGCCACCGGGAAGCGACTTGCCGAGCCAGGCAGCTGGAAAACCGGGCAGGCCGTCCGCCACCCGAAACACCTCACCGAGTTCCGTCGTGGCGTAGACCTGCGTGATCTTCGCGGCAGGAAAGACCGCGCGGGCCTGCTCCAAAAGCGCGGCGTCGGCCGCCTCGCCCCCGAGCGTGATCCGGCTCGGAGCACAGGTCGCGAGCAGGGAGCGATCGGCGGAGGTGATCAACCGGCGCAGGAGCGTCGGGGTCGCCGGAAGCACCGCCACCTGCTCGGCCGCCATCGCCCGAGCCACGATGTCCGGATCGCGGGAGGGCGGCACGACGAGCGTGCCGCCGGTGAGCAGCGACTGCACCCAGACCTGGATGCCCGCCCAGCGGGTGGCGTCGTAGACGAGCAGCCAGCCGAGGCCGTGCCACTGCTCCGCCAGCCGGGCTGCGGCGAGCAGCGAGTCCCACGAGTGCTGCACGAGTTTCGGCGGGCCGCTTGTGCCCGAGGTGGCCACCACGACGTGGGCCGGGACGGCGTCGAACTCCAGGCGACGGCCGGAGGCGGCAGAGGGCACGGTAAGCGTGTCGTCGATCTCGATCCAATCGCGGAGCTCGCCGACGAGATCGCGGGAGTCGTCCGCCAGCAGCGCCACCGGCACGTGCTGCCGACCGCAGGCGGCGGCGATCGCCACGAGCGCCTCGGGCGTGGTCGCCCGGGCCACGACACCCACCGGCCGCACCGCGTCGAGACGCGCTTCGATTGCGACGATGGACGCGGCGAGCGCGGCATACGAGACCTGGCGGCGCCCGTCTGCGCCGGCCGCGACCACGATCGCCGGGCGGTCGGGGGCCTGGCGGGCGATCTCGGTAATGGCGAATGCGAGCCGGTCCTCGACCGGCGCGTCGGGGATGCTGGAAAGGTCGCTGCTCATGAATGGTCCAATGAGTCGTTCAGGGCCGAGTTGTAGATGGCGATCAGGTCAGAGACGGTGCGCAGCGGCGGGCGGGAGCCCGTCGTCGGGGCCGAACGGAAGGGGTCGATGCCGAGCGACCGCTCGAGGAGGACGATCGTCTGCGCGAGGTCGAGCGAGTCGAGGCCGATGTCGGCCGCGAGCAGCATCGCCGGGGTGACGTCGCGATTGTCGCGGCCGGTGTCCCGTAGCACGGAGCGGATCGCGGTCGTGACGGCGTCGGCTATCGAAGGCGTCATGGCATGAACTCCGGCATCGTGGCCGAGCCCGGGGCCGAAATGCCCCGGCCGGTCAGGGCCTGACCGATCATTTGAAACACGGTGGCGACCACGATCCAGAGATCGGTCAAAAAACCGAGCGGCCGGCGGACCCGCTCGACGTATTCGGCGTCCAGTTCCAGCCGGTCGGGCCAGTTGACCGAGTTGCGGCCGTTGATCTGCGCCCAGCCTGTCAGGCCCGGCCGGACCTCGAGCCGGGTCGCCTGCCGGGGCGTGTATCGCGGCACGTACCGCAGCGGCAGCGGCCGCGGGCCCACCAGGCTCATGTCGCCGCGCAGCACCGCCAAGAGCTGCGGCAACTCGTCGAGGCTCGTGCGGCGCAGAAACCGGCCGAAGCCGCCGAGCCGCTGGGCATCCGGCAGTAGGCAGCCGGCGGCGTCACGGGCGTCGGTCATGGAGCGAAACTTGAGGACGCGGATCGGTCGGCCTCGCAAGCCTGCCCGGTCGTCGGCGAAGAGCACCGGCCGGCCGAGGAAGACCCGCACGGCGACCGCGACGAGGAGCAGCACCGGGGCGAGCAGCACGAGCATCAGCAGGGCCGCGACGACGTCACACACACGCTTCAGGACGTTGGCGTAGAGTGCGGGCATCGTTCGGCGTTCAGGGTCAGGCAGACGAGACACACGGCTTCAGCCGCCGCCATCCCCAGGCCAATCGCGGCGGCCGGGCCCTCGCGCATCTGGGCCAGCAGGGGCACAAGCGCGAACGAGGCGCCGATCGCCGCCAGCAGCCCGTAGAGCGTGGAGGTCCACCGATGTGACCAGCCGGCGATCACAAGCCGTTGGTAGAGGTGACTGCGATGGGCTTGAAACACGTTCTCGCCACGAGACGCCCGCCGGATGATCGTGAACACCGTGTCGAAAATGAACGGCCACATGGCGAGCACGGCCACCGGCACCAGTCGCGGGGCTGCGGTCGGTCCCGCTGCCAGCGGCAGCACGGCGATCACGAAGCCGCAGAACGCGCTGCCAACGTCGCCCATGAAGATGCGGGCCGGCGGCCAATTCCATGTCAGGAAGCCGATCGCGCCACCTGCGAATGCCAGCGACACCACTGCCATCGCCGGCACCCCCGCGATCCAGGCGGCGGCGGCCAACCCCACGCCGGCTGCCGCGGCCGTCAGACCTGCGATGCCGTCGATTCCGTCCATGAAATTGAAGGCATTTGTCATCCCGATAATCCAGAGCAGCGTGATCGGCCAGGCTGCGGGGCCCAGTTCGAGACTGCCGAAGGCCCCAAGATCAAAGGACCGGATCGGACCCAGTGCGGCGATTGCCGCGGCGGCCGCGGCGACGTGAACAGCGAACCGCACCCGGTTCGGCAGGGAATTCACGTCGTCCAGCCAGCTGACGGCGGCGACGGCCAGCGCCGGACCGCACAGCCCGGCGAGTCGCAATGCCGCGGCACCGTCGAAGCAGATGACAACCGCGGCTGCGATCAGCGTCATCGCCACGATCGACAGGCCACCGCCCCGCGGAGTGACCCTCGAGTGGCTGGAACGCGAGTTTGGCCGATCTACCACCCCCCGTGCCTCCGCCCATCCGATGAGCCGGCCGGTGAGCAGAATCGCTCCGGCAACCGCAGCCGCCCAGGTGGCGATCCCAACGACTGCCGGGTTCACGCGAACTGCTTGGCAGAGGCGATGGCTTCGCAGACTTCCACCACCAGATCCTCGGTCATGTGCCCGCCGATCGGCAATGCAAGGCTGCGGGCAGCGAGCATGTCGGTCACCGGCAGCGGCCGCATGCGATCATGGAAATGCTCGAACGCGGTCTGCCTGTGGCAGGGTGGATCGTAGTAGGCCCGGGTCTCGATGCCGGTTTCAGCAAGGGACCGGCGCAGGGCATCCCGCGACATGCCGAATCGCGTCGGGTCCACTGTGATCGAGAAATCCTTCTGACTGGAACTGTGGCCGGCAGCGACCTCGACGAAACCGATGCCCGGCATCTGTGACAGCTCGCGTCGATACACGGCGGCCAGATCGTTGCGGCGCTCGGCCACGGTGTCGAGCATCTCCAGCGAGGCCAGTGCCAGGGCGGCACTCAACTCGGGCATTCGGCCATTGACCCCGGGAAACAGGGCGTCGTACGAGCCGTCGTTGCCATACTCCCGGCCGAGCCTGATGAAGTGCGCCAGGCAGTCGCAGTCGGTGACGACGAGTCCGCCTTCGCCGGCCACGAGCAGTTTGGTGGGAGAAAGGCTGAAGACCTGCGCGGTCGCGCCGGCGCCGACCGGGCGACCGAACACGCTGGAGCCAAAGCCGTGCGCCGCATCGATGATGAGCGGAAGACCATGCTCTGCGGCGATCGTTCCGAGCACCGGCACGTCGCACGGATTGCCGAAGTTGTGACAGGCGGCGATCGCGACGGTCCGAGGCGTGATCGCCGCCTTGACCGCCTGCGGGACCACGTTCGTCGTCAGCGGATCGACATCGACGAACACCGGCCGGAGGTTGTTCCAGACGATCGCGGCCGGAGCGGCGAGAAAGGTGAAGCTCGGGATGATCACCTCGCCCAACGGCTCGAGCCGGTTGGCGGAACGGGCGATGCCGAACCGCGACACCGACTCCATCGACCCCACGGCACAGCCACGGGCGATGCCGTTACGGCTGCGGCAGCCGCCGCTGGCCAGGTCGAGCCCGCGGTAGACCAGCATCAGGCCGATCGTGCAACTGCTGACCGCCACGGCATGACGCACCCCGAGCCGGGCCGCGATCGCGGCCTCGAAGCGTTCGACGAACGGCCCCTTGGTGAGGCGGCCGGTGTGCAGAATCTCCTCGAGCGCGGGACGGACCGCCTCCACGGGTGGCAACGCCGGTCGCACGAACGGCACGCGGATGCCGTGGGCGGCCGGGTCGCCGGCCGCGTGGACTTCCGGAATCACCTGGAGGCGGCTACTTTGCACGAGTCTTTCGCAGTTCGTCGGATGGTTGTCGGGAAGGCTCCCCCGCCGTGGAGGCCGCGTATTCCGGGACCAGGTCCCGGAGCCGGTCGCGAACGACCTGCGGCGGTTCGTCGAGCACCTCCGTGAGCTCCTCGAGCACGGCCTCGACGGCCGCGAGTTCCGCCGGCCGATGCATCGCGCAGAACACCTTCGGGTGGCGCGTGGCGAGGCGGCGCTCGTCGGCGAAATACAGCTCCTCGAACAGCTTCTCGCCAGGCCGGAGTCCGGTGAACGTGATCTCGATGTCGTCTTCGTTGAGGCCGGAGAGAGCGATCAGGTCGCGGGCGAGATCAACGATTCGCACGCTCTCCCCCATGTCGAGCACGAAGATCTCGCCACCGTTCCCCTGGGCGGCGGACTGGAGCACCAGCCGCGAGGCCTCCGGGATCGTCATGAAGAACCGCTCGATGTTGGGATGGGTGACGGTGATCGGGCCGCCGCGACGGATCTGCTCCTGGAACGTGGGCACGACGCTGCCGTTGCTTGCCAGCACGTTCCCGAAGCGCACGACCATGAACTTCGTCGGCGACTCGTGCGACACGGCCTGCACGAACCGTTCTGCGAGCAGCTTGGAGCTCCCCATGACGCTGGTCGGGTTGACCGCCTTGTCGGTCGAAATCGCGACGAATTGCTGGACGCCGAATCGATCGGCCAGCATCGCCACTTGCCGCGTGCCGAAGACGTTGTTTTTGATCGCCTCCGCGGGGTTCCATTCCATCATCGGCACGTGCTTGTGCGCCGCTGCGTGAAACACGACCTCCGGCCGATAGGCCTCGAAAATCTGCTCCATCCGCCGCGCGTCGGTGACATCGGCAAGCAGGGGTTCGAAGGGCGGGCGGGGATCAAGGCGGGAAAACTCCTGCTCGATGAGAAACAGGGCGTTCTCGGCACGCTCCACGAGGAGGAGCCGGCGCGGGGCGAATCGGATCAGTTGGCGGCAGATTTCTGAACCGATCGAGCCGCCGGCGCCGGTGACCATTACGGTCCGGTCGGCGAGCAGGGTACGGATCGCCGAGTCCTCGAGCTCCACCGGCTCCCGCCGCAGGAGGTCGTTGATCTCCACCGGGCGCAACTGCACGTGCCGCAACTCGTTGCCGCTGTCGAGCAAGTCGTCGATGGCCGGGAGGACCTTGACCTGCGCACCGGTTGCCGTCACGGCGTCCAGCAGGTCGCGGAATCGCTTGCCCGTCAGCATGCCCGACTGCACGATGACCTCCTCGGCGTTGCAGCGTTCAAGCACCGCGGCGGCATCATCGACCGTGCCCAGGATTTCCAGGCCGGCGACGCGGGCATGCCGCAGCCGAGGGTCGTTGTCGAGGAATCCGAGCACGTAGTAACGGCTGCGCGAGGTACTGACGAGGTTTCTTGCGATCAGTTCACCGGCATGATTGGCGCCCACGATGATGGCAGTGCGAATGGGCGTGCGTGACAGGAGTGGGCGGATCTCCTCGGCGAAACTTCGGTACAGGGCACGCACCCCTCCGATGGCGAAGATCGTGCCCGCCCAGTCGAGGAGGATGACGCTTCGTGGCGGACGCGCAAACGAGGGTAGTAGTGGTCCGGTCAGGATCGTGGTGGCGAACGTGAATATCAGCATCGCAAGCGTGGACGCCCAAAGCAGGCTCGTCAGGTCGCGAAACGCGACCCGCGCCCATGAGCTATGGCAGTGACCGGACAGGTAAAACACCGGCACCTTGACGGCGAGGAGCAGGCCCAGCGTCGTCAGGTAGGTCGAGATCCATCCGTCGAACGAGAAGTCGTTCCGGATCAGGAATGCGAGGAAGTACACGACGGCGAAGATCCCGGCGTGAAGGCACGCGAGCAGGATCGCCCGCCGATTGAACTGCCGAACGTGGATTCGTGACAATAGAAAATTCATGGTGTGCTACGGTTTCCCTCCGGTTTTCACAACCGCTCGAGATCGACGTCCTCCAGTTCGATCGAGGCCCCCTGGTTCAGGAACCTGACCGCGATCACCAGCCGTTCTTCGCCGCGGCGTCGGACCACCGCGCCCTCCAGGCCCCGAAGAGGGCCGCTGCGAACCCGGACGGCCTGACCGGGCTCGAGGCGGGCCTCAGGCGTGAGCGGCTTGTCGAAGTCGACGAGCCGCTTGATCGCCCGGAGGTCGTCCATAAGCATTCGCTCGTCGACGATCGGAATCCAGCGGGCGACCGTGTTGGTGGCCAGCGCGGTGCGGCGCTGGTCCTCGTCGGCCTTGGCGAAAACATACCCCGGGAACAGCGGTAAGAACGACGATCGCGTCCGCCCGCCCGCAGAATGGAGCCGTCGTCGAATCAGCGGCGAGTAGAAGGGGACGCCGGCGGCTTCGAGTTTTCGCATCAGGTCTTTTTCGCGCCGCGCCAGCGTGTAGAAGGCCATCCACCTGCTCCCCCCCGATCCCGTCGCGAGGCCAGGCGAAGTGTCTGCGGCGTCGAGGAGATGCTCGGGGTAAACATCGCGCTGTTTGGGCAGGATGGGCACTGTGAGCGCGCACTCCGTTCTCGTGGGTGGCTTGGGCCACTGCCCCCAAAACCCAGATCCCTGTGAACTTCCGAAGTTTACGTCGATCGCGGGGCCTTGTCGCGTGCCATGGGGCGGCGGGCGAACAATCCCAGGGCCCCGGCTCCACACCCTCGGAAACACGGGCAAAGTTTACCGGCTGAAAATGCCGATTACAGCGATCGAGCCGATTCTTCCGGTTGCAAGGAGCCTGCCATGGCGACGCCCGAGACTGTGATTTTCCCGCGGACGACCGTTCTGGAGACGGCGGCATGGCGGGTTCGGACAGGAGCGGCCCTCGTGCTCGTCGCCCTCGTCGCCGTCACGACCGGCTGCCGGACATTTGGCCGGCCGCAGAATCATACCGCCCAGCAGGCGCTGCTCGATGCCAACTGCCCCACCGACCCGGCGAAACTCCCCGCCAAGGAACTGGCCAAGGTCACTCTGCCGCCATACGTGATCGAACCGCCGGACATCCTCCTCGTGGACGCCCTGCGGGTCGTGCCCAAGCCCCCGTTCCGCATCCAGTCGTTTGACACGCTCCAGGTGATCGTCGAGGGAACGCTCCTCGAACAGCCGATCAACGGCCTGTATGTCGTCGAGCCGGGCGGCATGCTCGACCTCGGCCCCTCCTACGGCAAGGTGATGGTCGGCGGGCAGTCGCTGGAGGAGGCGCAGGACGCCGTCTTCCGGCACTTGAAGCGGGTGCTCCGCGAGCCGCAGGTGTCGCTGACGCTGGCCCAGGCGGCCGGCCAGCAGCAGATCGCCGGCGAGCATCTCGTCGGTCCCGACGGCACGATCAACCTCGGTACCTACGGCGCCGTCTACGTCACCGGCCTGACGCTCGAGGAGGCCAAGGTGGCGATCGAAAAGCACCTCGCCGAGTTCCTCGACGCGCCGCTCGTGAGCGTGGACGTGTTTTCCTACAACTCGAAGGTCTACTACGTGGTCACCGAGGGGGCCGGCTTTGGCGACCAGATCGCCCGCTTCCCCGTGACGGGCAACGAGACCGTGCTCGACGCCGTCTCGCAGATCAACGGCCTGTCGCGGCTCTCGAGCAAGGACATCTGGATCGCCCGCCCGGCCCCGTCGGGTGTCGGCTGTGACCAGATCCTGCCGGTGGACATCGAGGCGATCATGAAGGGGGGATCGACGGCCACCAACTACCAGGTGCTGCCCGGCGACCGCGTCTTCATCGCCCAGGACCAGTGGATCGCCTTCGACAGCATCGTGGGCAAGATCACGGCACCGTTCGAGCGGATCTTCGGCTTCGCCCTGCTCGGCTCCAGTGCCGTGCAGCAGATCAACCGCTTCCCCTACGGCTTCAACCCGAACTTCGGCCTCTGCTGGGTGGCTCGCGAGGTCTACGGGCCGCAGAACCCCGAATGGCTCCTCTTCCGGGCCTGGTTGCTGACGGAGGCCCCGGATTGGCTGCGTGAGGCCTACGCCGCCCACGGCGAGGACTTCGCGGCCTGGATTCACGACAAGCCGGTCATGAAGGCCGCGGTCAAGGCCCTGATGGATCAGGTCGTCGAGCGGTACAAGGCCGAGATGCCGAAACTGGCCGAGATGCCCGCCGAGGCCGAGTCCGGGGCGACGACTCCGGAATGAGGGCCGGCGGTCGGGAAGCCGTGTAGGATAATGATTGTCAGGAGCCGAGGCCGACGCGGGATGTTTCGAGACGAGGAGCAGCGACCATGCGAATCATGAAGAGACTTGAGGCCGCGGTGATCGTTGCCGCTGTGATGGCAGGTGGAGAGGCGTTCGCCCAGGGAGGCGGTAACAGGGGCGGGGCCGATCTGCCCTTCTCGCAGACCTATCGACGGCCCACCGTCAGCCCCTACATGCAATTGCAGCAACAGGGGATGAACCCGCTCATGAATCAGAGCGTCTATCAGACGACGGTCCAACCGCAGTTGCAGCAGCAGCAACAACAGATCACCCAACTCCAGCAGAGCCGGCAGCTGGGCAAACTGCAAAACCAGGTGCAGCAGATCCAGCGAGACACGACCGCCCGGCAGGTGGACGAGTCGATCCGGCCAACCGGTCACCGGGCGACCTATATGAACTACTCGCACTTCTATCCGGCCGCCCGCTGATCGGCGGCCCAGACTGCTCGGCCGCTGCTTGCCCGTAGCAACGCCGCTCAGGGCTCGTCGAACGGCCGCCGCGGCGGACGATTCTCCCCGGCCGGAGCAGTTCCGGCGCGAGCTGTCGCCTCGTCGACCGCATCGGCCATCTCCTGCCGCTCGCGCCACGGCTTGGCCGCCTCGTAACTGGCGAGTTCCTTCTCCAATTGGCCGCGGATCTCGGTCTCCTTTTCCGTCGCCTCGACCGCCTTCTGGCTGAACTTCCGCGCGGCCGCGAAGTCACCGCTCTCGGCATGGCCGGCGGCCAGCGTGCTGATGATGTGGGGCTGCTTCCATTCCGTCTTCTCGCAGGCCTTCTCGGCGAGGGTGATCGCCCGCTTGCCGTCGCGCAGGGTCTCGTCGGGGGAGGTGGCCAGCAGCCAGGCGAGGTTGTTGAGGACGCCGGAATCGTCGGGCCGCAGTTCGAGCGACTTTTCCAGGTCGGCGAGCGCCGCCTTGTGATCGCCGATCGAGATCGCCGCGTCGCTGCGGCCGCGCCGGCTGGGGAAGTGCGCCGCGTCGATCTCCAGAGCCCGGCTGAAGCGGCGGATCGCCTCGCGCGGCTGCTTGGCAGCGAGATAGAGCGCGCCGAGCTGCGACACGAGCACCGCGTCGTCCCCATTGCGGGCCACGAGGCGGCGGAAGTCACGGATCGCCGCCGGGTAGTCGTCGCGCTCGGCGGCCATGAGCCCGCGCATTTCCAGGGCCGAGGGGTTGTCGGGGACGTCGCGGAGCACACCCTCGATTTCCGTGAGCGCCCGGTCGGTCTCGCCGGCCTGGTGGAGGATCCTGGCCCGCAGCACCCGCGGCTGCGGATTGTCCGGGGAGAGCTGGATCGCCTTGTCGACGTCGGCGATCGAGCGGTCCTGCTGCCCCTTGACCGCCAGGAGCCGGGCCCGCTGCAGAAGCACGCCGGGGGAGTCGGGCTCCAGTTCGAGCGACTTGTCGAACGCCTTCTCGGCCTCGTCGAGCCGATCCGCCATCGTGCAGGCCAGCCCCAGGGCCTCGAAGACCGCTGCATCCTCGGGATCCTCCTCGACGGCGACGAGCAGGTCCTCCCGCGCCTCCTCGAACTGGTCGGCGACGAGCCGGGCATGAGCCCGGGCCCGGCGGATCTCGGCGTCGCGGGGGGCGAACTCGACCGCTTTGTCGAGGTGCCCCATGCGCTTCTCCGGCTCGGCGATGGCGCCGAGCACCATGTGGGCCCGGGCGCGCTGCAGCCGGTCGTCGTCGAGCAGGTCGAGGGCCTTGGTGGCGGCTGCCGCGGCCCGCTCGCGGTTGCCCCCCGGCAACGACTCCAGCCGGGCCACCATCAGCAGGGCCTGCGCGTTCAGCGGGGATTTTTCCAGCACCTCGCCGAGGTCGCGGAGGGCGAAGGCCCGCATCCGCGGCCATTGGTCGTCCGGCTTCCTGCCCCCGAAGAGCGCGTCGACGAGCATCGCCGCCCGATCCACGAGTGTGCCGACATACAACTCCTCGGCGAACTTCCGCGCGTCCTCGGCGAGCCCCTTCTCCAGGGCCTGCTTGCAGAGGTCGAGCACGGTGGCGTAATCCTGGATCTGGTCCGCCGTGAGCTTGGTCTCGATCGCCGCATCGAGATCGGCCTGCCCCGGGCTGTCGTCGGCAGCGCCGGCGGGCGACCCGCACGCCAGTGCCAGCAGGAGGATCCACGAGGCCCACGGGCCGCGGCCGCGGTCGAACGTCTGCATCGGTGCTCCTCCGCTCCGGGTCGGTCGCGGCCGACTTCGGCCGATACCAGAGAACAGTATGCGGCAAACGCCCATCCGGCTCAAAGGGGCGCCGGCAAGTCGCGGCGGGCGAAGAGCAGCGCCCCAAGGGCATAGGCCCCGAGTCCGACGGCCAACAGGATGCCGTCGTACTGGGCGAGGAGCCACCACGACCGGCCCGTGCCCTCCACCAGCCGCTGCGGCTCGTAGGCGTTGAGGATCGAGAGATAGCCGCACCACGACACGAGCGGTGCCCCGAGCCGGCCGACGAGCTTCAGCAGGATCGTGAACACGTAGAAGCCGCCGAGGATGCCGATCGTCCGCCAGCGGTGGCTGTCGGCGGCGGAGACGCAGGCCGTCAGGCCGGCCACGCAGACCATCAGGCCGAAGACGTTGGCGGCGGCGGGCACGAACACGCGGGGCTCGACCTGGCCCGCCCACGGGCCGAACGCCACGGCCGTCCAGACCGCGGCCAGGAGGACGCTGCAGAGCAGCGCCGCGGCCACCGTGGTGGCGAGGGCATGCGTGCAAAACAGGGCCGAGCGGCGCAGCGGGGCGGCCAGCGTCATCTCCAGCGTGCCCCGCTCGAGCGGCCCCGACACCACGTCGCTGCCGCGCGTGATCCCCCAGGCCGTGGCCGCGAGGACGACGACCGGATCGACGAACGCCAGTGCCACCCGCCCCGGGTAGGTAGCCACCTCGGCGATCGGCACGGCGGAAAGTTTCTGCCAGTCGGCGGGG
>Ga0208721_1000150_pt1 | contig 15895 bp, 7 predicted proteins | sample LakMenEpi17Aug10_FD_150705 | JGI IMG/M metagenome (GOLD analysis project Ga0208721, IMG submission 150705) | Freshwater microbial communities from Lake Mendota, WI - 17AUG2010 deep hole epilimnion (SPAdes) | ecosystem: Environmental > Aquatic > Freshwater > Lentic | place: Lake Mendota, Madison... | reverse complement strand
GATCGCCAGTGCCTGGAGGCCGAGCCGGTCGGCCTCGTCGAGGTCGCCGGAGAGCCGCATCGCGGCCGAGAGGCCGACGAGGCTCGTGGCGACGTCGAGGTGATCGGTGCCGAGGAGCCGCTCCCGGACCGCCAAGGCCTGCCGGAAGAGCCGGCGCACGCGGCCGAGCACGGCGTCGCGATCGGCCGCGGGCACGACGCCGTGCTCCAGCCGGCGCCGGAGGCTGGCGGCGAGGTTCTGCGTCGAGGCGGCGCTGGCCTTGCTGGCCGGCCCGAGGGCGCGGATGCGGATGGCGAGGGCCCGCTCGTGGAGCGGCAGGGCCTTCTCGAAGTCGTCCATCTCGTCGTACATGACGGCGAGGTTGTTGAGCGCCAGCGCCGTGTCGGCATGCTCGGGGCCGGCGACCTGCTCCTCGATCGCCACGGCGAGATCGAAGAGCCGCTTGGCCTCGGCGTACCGCTCCTGCTTGAGGAGGTTCAGCGCGTAGTTGCCAGCGCCGACGGCCGCCTCACTGCTGCGCGGCCCCTCGAGCGCAATGAGCATCTCCAGAGCCCGCGCATAGTGTTCGTCGGCGGCGGCATACTTGCCCTGCCCGTGGAGCACCAGCGCCAGCGTGGTGAACGACTCCGCGACCGCGGGATGCTGCCTGCCGAACGTCTGGATCGCGAGCGGGACCGCTTCCGAGGCCAGTTTCTGCGCCGGCTGGAACACGCCGCCGGCCATGAGCCGGTGAGCCTCGTCGTGCATCTCGTTCCAGACCTGGTCGGGAGACCGCTTCACCGGTGCCCGGGGGGCGAATGCGAAGCGGGCGCCGACGACGCCGGCCGCCACGACCGCGATCAGGCCGAGGGCCTTCCAGTTGGTGGCCCGTGGGGCGGGCTCTGACACGGTCGTGGACATGACGTGGCCTCCCTGGCCGCCCTGCGGCCGACGGCTTGATCAAAACGGCCGGGGCCGCCTCGCGGCGGCCCCGGCTTTCCGATGCATTCAGACGATCCCGGATCACTCAAGCGAGCCGCCGCCGGCCGTCTGCACGGCCCGCACGAACCCGACGTGGACCTGATCGCGGATCTCGTCCTGAGCCGAGCTGTTGATCACGAACGTGCCGCCGACGTTACCGCCGGTCGAGTTGTAGGCACCGATCCAGCCGTCGCCGTTGCCAGAGTAGCCGCCGGTGTCATTGACCCGCCGGGTGCTCAGGTCGGCAAACAGCACCTGAGCGTAGCCACCGCCATTGAGTCGGACCGAGCCAACGTCGATCTTCTTCGCGTTGTGCAGTGGCACGATGTCGTTGAGTTCGTGCCGCTGACCCGTGCCGACAGCGGCGTCGGTGAACGTCGCCGCCATGCCGTCGGTGAACGACTCGACGGTGAACTCGCCAGCCTTACAGACCTTCTTGCGGCCCGTGGCGTCCACGAAGTTGTTGATCGTGGTCGCCACTCCCGTCGTAATCGTGCACTCGTTGCCGTCACCGGCCCGGGCCGCACCGATGAGCGGAATCCGGTCAGCCGTCGCCAGGGCATTCGCCAGGTGGTCCGCCGAGAGCGGGCCGTCGCCGTCCCGCGGGCACTTGGAGGGATCGGCCGTATCGGTTGCCGAGGAGTACAGAGCGGTCCCGGTGGTGCCGGCGGGAATACTGTCGCCGCGGACGAACACCCACGACGTTGCGTAGTTGGTGTTGTAGCCGTCGTTATAGACGTCGGCCGTGGCCAGCGAATTACCCCAGAATGAAGTGCCTTGGCAACCTGCTCTGTCCGCGGGCACGGTGCCTGCAGAGTTCACGTATCCGAAGCCAACCCAGCGGTCGGAATTGAACGACCCCGACGCCGAAGCCCCAGACGCGTCAGCGAACTTCTCGTTGATCTTGTTGCGATTGGCGGGATCGAGCGCCTTGCCGGGATTCGACACCTTGGCGTTGATGAGGTCGGCGACCCAGCCGCTCTTCGTGAAGTCACCGTCACGCAAGTGGTCATAGGCCGACGAGCAGAGGCGGGCGCCGCTGTCCTCGGACTGCCAGGTGGCGAAACCACGGCCGAAGCCGGAGAGATTGCTCGCGCTGGCCGAGGCGTTGGCCGAGTCACGGGCGGCGGACAGCGAGGGGAGCAGGATCGCGGCCAGCACGCCGATGATCGCGATCACGACGAGCAGCTCGACGAGCGTGAAGCCCGCCTTTTTCAGATTGGGATTTCGAACGGTCATACTGACCTCCAGGGTTGGTGTCGTGGTGCCCGGCCGGGACTCCCCGGTCCGGAAACAACATCGACGCGAGGAGTTCTACGGCACGAACGTGAAAGTGGTATGAGGCGTGTGTGAGATTTCGATGAGAACGGAACTGCCCCGGTGCGGGGCGCCGACCGGCCGGCAGCGGTACGCAAGGCACACCCCGATTGTTTGCCGCGATACCATGGGCGTTTTCCGGGCGACCTCTTGAACGGCTTGAACGGGGGGCCCCGTCCCGTTGCAGGATCAGGCGTGAACGGCTTTTACTCCGAATCGCGGCGGGTGTCGTGGCTGCCGCTTGCGGTGATCGCGGTGCTGGCGGCGGTCGCGGCCGGCTATGCGAACTCCCTGTTCGGGGGGTTCGTCTTCGACGACGTCGGCGAGATCGCCGCCAACCCGGCGATCCGCACGCTCTGGCCGCCGACGGTGCCGATGTTCGGCGGGCGGCAACTGGCGGCCAGGCCCCTCCCCTACCTGTCGTTCGCCCTCGACTACAGCCTCTGGGGAGCGCGCCCCTTCGGCTATCACCTGACGAACCTGGTCCTGCATGCCTGCGGTGGGCTGCTGCTGCTCGACGTGGTGCGGCGCCTGCTGGCGAGCCCGCCGCTGCCCGTGCAGGTTCGCCGCAACGCTCTCCCCGCGGCCACGGCCACGGCCGCGATCTGGAGCGCCCATCCGCTGACGACGCAGGCGGTGACCTACGTCTACCAGCGGATCGAGATGCTCGCCGCCGTGCTCATGCTGGCGACGCTCGCGGCCGCGATCCGCGGGTTTGGCTTGGAGGATGATCGGCCGCGCCGCGGCTGGCTGGCCCTGTCGCTGGCCGCGAGCTGCCTGGCGATGCTGTCGAAGGAGACGGCGGTCGTGCTGCCGGTGCTCGTGCCCCTCTGCTTCCATGTCTACGCCGCGCCCGGCCAGCGCGGCTGGATCGTGCGGCACTGGCCCTATTGCCTCTGCCTGGCTGCGACGTGGGGCGTGCTGGCTGCGGTGCTCGCCGTCGAGCGGGCGTCCTATTCCGAACTCCGGCGGCCGATCCATCCGCCGTTCGACTACCTGCTCACGCAGGCCGGCGTCATCCTTCACTATCTCCGGCTTGCGTTCTGGCCATCCGGGCTCTTGCTCGACCACGACTGGCCGCTGGTGCGGGGCCCGGCCGACTACGCCTGGCAGGCGCCGCTCGTGGCGACGGCCGCCGGCGTCGCCGCCTGGGCCGCCTGGCGACGCCGGTCGTGGGGCTTTCCCGCGGCGGCGTTCTTTCTGCTGCTGGCGCCGACGTCGAGCCTGCTGCCGGTCGTCGATATCGCCTGCGAGCACCGCATGTACCTGCCGCTGGCCTGCGTCGTCGGGCTGATCGTGGCCGGGGCGACGTGGCTCCTCGGTCGTGTCGCCGATCAGCGGCCGGCGGCAGCACCGACCCTGCGCCGCCTCGCCGGTGGGCTGGCCGTCGTCACCGTCATCGCCCTGGCCGCGACGACTCACCTCCGCAACCGCACCTACCGCGACCGGTGGACGATGTGGCACGACGTGCTCGCCAAGAACCCGACTGGCGTCCGCGCCAACTGGTTCGTCGGCACGCTGCGCGCCGAGCGCGGTGACGTCGACGCGGCGCTGGCCCATGCGCGGATCGCCACCGAGCGGGCATTTTCCTGCCTCGCTCACCAGCAGATCGCCCAGACGCTCTGCGAACGCGGCGACCGCGCCGGCTGGGAGCGGGCCTGCCGCAGCGGCTACGAGCAACTGCACCGGCTCGGCAAGTCGTCAAGCGCCCCGGGTCTCGATCTCGGTGCCGGTCTCGTGACCGCGCTGCTCGCCCAGGGCCGGACCAACGAGGCGGCTGCGCTCCTCGACACCGTCAGGCGCGAAGCCGCTGCCGCGCTGCCCGCGAACCATGGGGTGCAGGCGGCGCTGCGGTCGGCGACGGTGCGGCTGGCGCTGCTGCAGGGGGACACGGCGGCGGCTGTCGCGGCCGGTCGCGAGGCCCTGGCCCGTGCCGAGGAATCCTTCGGCGTCGATCACGAGACCACGCTCGATGCCCGGGCCGCGCTGGCGGCGGCCCTGGCCGCGGCGGGCGCGGACGACGAGGCGGAGCGACTCCTGCGGGACGTCCTCGACACGCAGGCCGCCAAACCCGCCAACGACCACAACGTGACGGCCGCCACGGCCGCGCTGGCGTCGTTCCTCGAATCCCGCGGCCGCCACGCGCAGGCGATCGCGCTCCGGGAGCGGATCTGCGACCTGGAGTGTGGCCGGTTCGGCACCCGCCATCCGGTGGCGCAGCGGGCGCTCCGCGACCTCGCCGACACGCTCGATCGGGCCGGCCGCGCGGCCGACGCCGCCCAGGTCCGCGGCCTCGTGACGGAGCCGCGGCGAAAGGCTGGTCCGCCATGACATCCGCCCGGGGCGAGGTGGCCGCTGTCGCGATGCGTCGGCACACTCGGCTCCTCGCCGGCCTCGTCGTCGCGGCCGTCACCGTGGCGGCCCACTGGCCCGCCGTCCACGGGGAGTTCCTCTTCGACGACGTCGGCGAGATCGCCGACAACCAGGCGATCCGCACGCTCTGGCCGCCGCAGGTGCCGATGTTCGCCGGCGGCCGGCTCCCGCACCGGCCGCTGTCCTACTGGACGTTCGCCTTGAACCATGCCGTTCACGGCACGTCGCCCACCGGCTACCACCTCGTGAACCTCGCGATCCACCTCGCCAACGGCTGGCTCGTGTGGTCGATCTGCCGGCGGCTGCTCGCGGGCGGCCCTGAACAACCCGCGGCCGGTGCCGGCCGCGGCCTGTCCCGTGGCGAACTGGTCGCCTGGGCTGCGGCGGCGATCTGGCTCGTGCATCCGCTCGTCACGGCGGCGGTCGATTATGTATACCAACGCATGGAACTGCTCGGTGCGACCGCGATCCTCGTGGCGGTGTGGTGCCTCCTCGAGGCCCGGCGGTCGGCCCGGCCGCAGCGCTGGCTGGTGGCAAGCGTGGCGGCGGTCGCCGGCGGCATGCTCTGCAAGGAGACGGTCGTGGCGGCGCCGGCGCTTTTGTTTCTCGTCGACTGGCTCGGTGACGCTGAGCCACCGTGGCGGCCATGGGCAGCCGCCGTGGCCACGCTCCGCCGCCGGCCACTGTTTCATGCAGCGACATGGGCCACGCTCCTCGTGGCGGCCGCGGTCGTATGGGTGCAGCGGGAGCGGTTTTCCGAACTCGTGCGGCCGGTGCTGCCGTGGTGGGAGTACGCGCGCGAGCAGCCGCTCGTCGTGCTCGACTCTCTGCGGCTCGCCGCCTGGCCCGCCGGCCTGTGCCTCGATCGCTACCGGCAGCCGGCCACGGATTTGCAAGCGCTCGCCGCGAGCTGGCTCCTCCTCGGCGTGGCGCTGGCCGGCGCGTTCACCTGCCTGGCCCGGCGGCCGCGGGTCACGCTCGTGGTGCTCGGCTTTCTCGTCCTCCTCGCCCCGACGTCGAGCCTGATTCCGGTCAACGACCTGCAGGTGGACCACCGCATGTATCTGCCGCTGGCGGTGCTGGTCGCCGCTGGCGTGGCCGCGGCGGCGCGCGTGCTGCCGCCGCTGCCATTCACGGTCGGCACGGCTGTGGCCGTGGCGGCGCTCGCCGTGGCGACGCACGCCCGGGCGGGGGTGTTCGCGTCGCGGCTGGCGATGTGGCGGGACGTGGTCGCCAAGGCCCCGGCGAATCCTCGCGGCCGCGCCATCCTCGCCGCCGCACTCCTTGAGCGCGGCGACCCGGCCGCCGCGCTTGCGGAGGTCGATGCCAGTCTGGCGATCGAACCCGGCGCCGCCCGGCCCCACCTGCTCCGCTCGAAAATCCTTTTCGCCCTCGATCGCCACGAAGAGGCGCTGGCGGCCGCCCGGGAGGCCGTCCGCCAGGACGCCCGTGTGGAAGGAGGCTACGAGCGCGTTGCCGCGGCGCTCGTGGAACTGGAGCGGTATGCGGAGGCGATCAGCGCCGCGCAGGCGGCACTTGCCGTCGATGCCGGCGACGTGCCGGCGTTGCGTCTCCTCTCCGAGGCGCTCGTCTGGGAGGGCCGGGATGCCGAGGCGGTCGCTGCCTGCCGGCGGCTGTTCATGCTCGATCCGCCCGATCGGTCGGGGAACGCCGGCGCCGATCCGCTCCGTTTCGGCATGCGGTTCGCGACGCTCGCCGCGGCGCTGGCCGGCCTGCGGGCCGCGGGCGGTCCAGAATCCGTCGCCGAGGCGACGATCGACGCGGCCCTCGACCGGGCCGTCGCATACGACCCGGTCACAGAGCGGACGACGCGGATGCGGGCGCTGACGCTCTGGCGGCTCGGCCGCCGGGATGCAGCCCGTGCCCTGCTGGCGCCGGGGCTCGAGTCCGCTCCGGAGGATGCACGAACGCGGCGTCTCCTCGAGCGGCTGGAGGCCGGAGAGATGAAAGTGCCCTGACGCGGTCAGTCGCCGGCCCCCGCCCGGGCCGCCTCGGCCGCCGCCAGGTTCGTGCCGGCCAGTGGGTGATCGGGGCGGATCCCCAGGCAGGCCCTGTAGGCGGCGATCGCCTCGTCGAGCCGGCCGGCGGCGAAGAGCAGCCCGGCGAGATTGTTGTGGGCATCCGCGTTGTCGGGCTCGAGCCGGATGGCCGCGCGAAACGCCTGCTCCGCCTCGGCGGGCGCGAATGCCGCGAGTGCGCAGCCGAGGTCGTACCGGAGCTGTGGATCGCGGGGTTTGATGGGGACGATCTGACGGTAGAGCTCGGCCGCCTGCCGCGGCTCGTCGCGGACGAGCGCCCGGGCCAGTTGCTCGCGGGCCAGCAGCGAATCGGAGTCGGCCCGCGCGGCCTCCTGGAGCAGGCGCCGCCCCGCGGGGTCGCCCTCCCTGTCGAGCGCCATGCCGAGATAGATGTCGAGTCGCCGCGCCACTGGATCGCGCCAGTCGCCCGCGGCGTCCAGCCGCGCTGCCGCGCGCCCCTGCCTGCAGACGGCGGCGGCTTCGGCGTCGCGACCGGCGTTCAACAGCGCGGCGGCAAGCGCGGCATGCTCGACGCTGCCAGCCGGCCGCAGGGCGACCGCCTCCCGGGCGATCGCGATCGCCTCGTCGTGCCTGTCGGCGCGGGAAAGTTCCGTCGCCAGGCGGGCCCGGGCCCGGCTGCTGGTCGGCGACTTGGCGACGGCGTCGGCCCAGGCGGCCCGGGGCGAGGCGTAGATCGAGTTGCGGTTGTAGGTGACGATGGCGAGGGCGGCGCAGATGCCGAGGGCCAGTCCGGCACGTGGCCAGCGGCCCCAGCCGAGCCGCCGGCAGACCGCCGCGAGGCCGGAGGCGAACGCCACCGCCAGCGGCGCCGAGGGAAGATACATCCGGTGCTCCACGCAGGCGTCGTGCACCGGCTGGATGCTCGACGTCGGAGCGAGCAGCAGAAAAAAAGCCAGCCCCAGCCAGGCGGCGCCAGGATGGCGGCGCAGGGAGAGCAGGCAGGCCGCCAGCGTTCCGGCGAGGACGAGGCAGGGGCCGGCCAGCCACCAGCCGGTCGCGAGCGGCATGCCGTGGTCGAGGCTTTGCCCGACCGGCACCACGAGCAGGGCGAGGTACCAGAGAATCACGGCCGGCTGGTTGACGAGGTACAGGAGCCGGTGCTGCAGCCCGGCCGCGGTGCCGGCGAACTCCGGATACAGCCCGCGCTGTGAGGCCACGACGCCCGCGAGGACGAGCCACGTCGCCGCCAGCGCCGCGTGCCAGCCGCCGCGCCGGGAAAGCGTCTGCCGCCACGGTTCTCCGATCACGAGCACATCGAAGAGCAGGACGAGCGGCGGCACGACGACGAACCATTCCTTGCAAGCCATGCCTGCCGCGGCGCAGGCGACGCTGGCCGCGACCAGCAGGCGCTGGCGTGGTCCGCGGGCATCCACGGCCGCGAGAAACGTGGCCAGCGTGCCGAGGGCCGCGGTCGCCGCCAGCAGTTCGATCCGCTGGTAGACGTAGCTCACCGCCTCGGTCTGGATCGGATGGAGGAGCCAGACCGCGGCGGCGATCGTGGCGATGGCGTGCGGGTCGGCCGGCGGTTCTGCCGCCAGCCGTCCCGCGCGGCGGCGTGTGAGCGTCAGGGCCACGAGCCACCAGAGCAGCCAGCCGTTGCAAAGGTGGACGAGCAGGTTGAACAGGTGATAACCGAACGGCTCGAGGCCACCGAGGGCATGGTTCAAGGCGAACGTGAAATAGGGGAGCGGCCGGTGTGGCAGCTCGCCGCCCGTGAACATCGACCGCGTCGGCGGCCAGAGCATGCGGATCGCCGGATTGGCGACGATCTCGGAGAGGTCGTCGAACAGAAAATCTCCCCGCAGGGCCGGCGCATAGGCGACCGAGACCACGGCGGCGAGCAGGACCGCGAGGCCGACGATGCCCGTGGCGACCGGCCACCGGCCGCGAATGTGCGTTTTTCGTGAGTCCATCGCGACCGGATATTCTACGGCCCCGGCCCGCCGCGGCGACGAAGGGCCGCAGAGATCGGGCCGAGAGCGGCGCGGGACATGGTACGGGCATGGCGAATGAGTGACGACCCGGAGCGGAACACGGCCGACGGATCGGGCCGGCGGCGCCTGGGCAGCGCCGACCTGTGGCTGGGGCTCGCGGTCGGCCTCGTGCCGCTCGTGGTCGCGGCGGCCGTGGCGGCCTGCCTGCAGGACTTCGCCCTCAGCGTCGACGACGCCGTCTCCACGCTCCAGCCCAGCGTTTCGGCGGCGTTTCGTCAACTCGCGCTGGGACGACTGCCACTCTGGAGCGATCACACCATGTGTGGCATGCCGCTCTGGGCCGGCGGACAGATTCTCCATCCGGGCACGGCGCTCGGGCACCTGATCGCCCGCGTCACCGGCAGGCCCGACACCGAGGTGACCACCGCCTCCCTGCTCCACCTCTGCGCCGGCACGTTCGCCGCCTGGATGTTTCTGCGCTTTCACGGCTGCCGGTGGCCCGCGGCGGCCGTCGGGGCGATCGCGTTCGCGCTCGCCGGGCCCTTCTGGGGGCTGTGGACGAATTGGAACCCGTACGGCTGGTCGGCGGCGGTCGTGCCCGCCCTGCTCCTCGCCGTGGACCTGGCGGTCGCCCATCGCGGGCCGCTGCGGTCGGCCTGGCGCGAGGCCTGCTTCGCCGCCGTCGCCGCCGCGGTGATCCTCGTGATCGCCGATCCGCAGTTGATCGTGAAACAGTTCCTGCTCGTCACGGCCTACTTCCTCCTCCGTGCCGACCGGTCCACGTGGCGGCACGGCGCCGCCATTCTCGCAGTGGCGGCGGTCCTCGCCGCCGGCTGCGGCCTGGCACAGTGCCTGGCGGTGCGCGAGTACGTCGCCCAGACGACCCGCGTGTCCGCCGCTGGCGTCCACCCGGCCGACTTTTTCTTCATGGGCGTTCCGGCCGCCGCGCTCGCCGGCTTCATCGACCCGTTCGTCGCCGAGCGCTGGATCGGCTTCGGGTCGGACCGGCTCAACGGGGGGGCGATCGCGATCGGGCCGCTGTTCCCCGCGCTCGCCGGCGTGGCCCTCGATCGCGGCTGGTGGACGCGAAGCGTGACGCGAAGCCTGACGATCATCTTCCTGGCGACGCTCGTGCTGTCCATCGGCGCCGCGTTTCCACCGAACGCCCTACTGCTGCGCGTGCCGCTGGTCAACAACTTTCGCTGGCCCGTCCGCTGGATGCTCGAGGCCTGCACCATCGGGCCGCTGCTGGTCGGCTTCGCCGCCGATCGCGTGCTCGGACAACTTGCCGCGGGCACGGCGCGGCCGCTCGTGGCCCGCTGTGCCGGCATGTTCGCCCTGCTCTGGTGCCTGCGGGCCGTCGGCTGCGGCTGGCCGCAGCCGCTTGCATCGCTGGCCTGGTGCGCCGCCGGCGCGTGCGCCGTCGCCGCCCTGTGGACGGTCGCACGGCTGCCGACGCGATCCGGCGCCGTCGGCCGGCTCGCCTGGGGGGCGGTCGCGCTGGCGGTGTGCGGCGGCGTTGTCACGGTGCCCATCGCCCAGCGGCAACGGTTCGCCGTCCCCGACCTGCGGAATCTGTCCCTGGCGCCGCTGGAAATCGCGGTCGGCCCGCAGGAGCGGGTCTGGGCCTGCCTGCCGCTGCAGGTGCATCGGGAACTGACCAGCGGCGGCAATCTCGTCTACGGCATGCCGCGGCAGTTCGACCTGCGGACGGTGAGCGGCTACGCTTTTCCGCTGCGCTGGCAGACGTGGGGACCGTTCATGGGATTGCAGGGCCAAATCAGCTCGTTCCCGGCGTTTCATGCCGCCGTGCTCGATCCCCGGCGGCCCGGCCTCCTGCACCTGCTGCGGGTCGGCGCCATCGCGATCGCGGCGGCCGACGAGGCATCGCAGCGGCTCCTCGACGCCCATCCGGATTTCGTCCGCCAGGACGCCACGGCGCAGCTGCTCGTCTATCGGCATACCGGCTTTCGCGCGCCGGCCTGGTTCGTCGAGCAACTCGTCGGTGTGCCGCCGGGTCCGCTGCCGCTCCACGAGATCGACACGCGGCGCACGGCCGTCGCGGTCGTGCCCGGGGCGAAGAGCGTGCTGCGGCGCGGTTTTTCCCCCGCCGGCACCGTGACCGGCTTTACGGAGCGTCACGGGCAGGTGGACATCGCCGTCACCTGCCCCGAAAATGGGCTGCTCGTGATCGGCAGCACGTTCTATCCCGGCTGGGAGGCGCGGGTCGATGATCGGCCCGCGGAACTGAAGCTGGTCGATGGCGGGTTCATGGCGGTCGAGGTGCCGGCGGGGACGACGCGGGTGGAACTTCGCTACGCGCCCCGCTGGATGATGATCGCCATCTGCTTCAGCGGCGTCGTGTGGCTTGCGGTGCACGCCCTCTTCATCTGCGGGGTGCTGCCGGCGTGGCTGCGCCGGCTGGCAGCCGCGCGGGAAGCAGGTCGGCCCGCAGGTAGAGACGATCGACCGGCGAACTGAAGACGAGCCGATAGTCGGCGTTCACCAGCGCCGCGAACTCCGGCCAGGCGTGGAGCCCGAACCGGTCCCGGTCACGGAAGATCGCGGCGTTCGGTCCGGTGGCGTCGATCACGAAGGCCGGACGGTGACGCAGGAAGTCGAAGCGCGTCTCCCGTTCCCGGTAGGCGTTCGCCACGGGGTCGACGCCGACCATCGTCCGCTGCAGCGGGGACAGTGTCTCGCGCGGGACGCGCATGAACGCCGGGCTGTATCCCAGCCAACCGAGCGGCAGCTGCGCGTAGACGTGGTACGAGGTCTGCCAGCCCCAGACGGCGAGCCGGTCACCCGGACGGGCCAGGGCCACGAGCGGTTCGAGGGCGGGGAACGTGTCGCGTGGGTCGTCGGCGAGGCCGCCGTTGGCGACGATCCGCAGGGCGGTCGGCCGCAGCCATGTCCAGGTGATCCCGGTCCAGGTGATCACGGGGCCAGCGAGGATCGCTGCGAGGGCCAGGTACCACGCGGCCGCGGGCCGGCGGTCGGAGCCGCCATCGCGACCGGCGGCGCCCGGCGGGCCGTCAAGCACGCCGACGAGCATGCCGAGCAGCAGGCACATGGGCAGGATCGTCAGCGTCAGGTAATGGACGTAGCAGCGGCCCGGTGCGGCGGCGGCGATGAACGCCGCGACCGTGAGCACTGCGGCGACGGCGATGTCGATGCAGCGTCCCCGCGCGATCCGGCCGCCGGCGGTGCGCCACCGCGCGACCGCGACGATCGCCGTGACCAGGAGGGCCGCCAGCAGGCACTCCCAGCCGGGTTCGCGTTCGGCGAACGGCAGCCGCGGATAGTGGCTGAAGAGCCGATCGTCACGGGAAGAAAGCGTGGTGTAGGCGGCGCCGGAGAGCAGGTACAGGCGCACGAACCGCTCGCCCACGCCGGCCCACGCAAAGACGAGGCCGAAGCAGGCCGGCACGAGCAGGCCGCCACCCGTCAGCCAGCCGGCCAGGTGCACGCGGTGGCCGGCCGGCCGCGCCGCATCGTCACGGGGCTGCAGGAAGATCGCCGCATACCCGAGGGCGGCGAGGGCCAGCCCGATGGGGGCGGCCTGGAGTTTCGCCAGCGGCAACGCCCCGGCAAGGAGACCGAGCAGGAACGCGGTCCCCCGGGGCGCCGTGGCTACAGGCCCGCGCAGCCGGAGCACGGCCCAGGCACCCCATGCGGCGAGCATCACCGGCAGCAGCTCGCTCTGATAGCTCATGAAGTCGAGCTGGCAGGCGAGGGCGTACGTCACCGTCGCCGTCCAACTCGCGGCCACGGCCGCCAACGGACCCGCTGCCCGGAGGGCGGCCCGGTGCACCGCCACCACCCCGAGCCACCAGAGGAGGAGACCGACGCAGCGGACCGTGAAGAAATCGATCGCCTGTCCCACGAGCAGCGGCAGCCAGAGCACGTGGCTGTCGAGCGGCCCCGCCGAGCCGCCATCGACGGCGCGATAGAAGACCGGATCGTGGAGGAGCGTGAGCGCCTGCGCGGCGAACTGGGATTCGTCCTGCTGGAGCTCGTAGGGAAACGCCAGGCACGGCAGCCGGGCCGTCACGAGCAGGACCGCCTGCCAGACGAGCGGCGGCCAGCCGGCGCCGAGGCAGGCACGCAGCCGGCGCGGCAGCCGGTCGAGCAGGGGCTGCGCGGCCGGCAGGAGCGGCAGGAACGTGGCCGCAAGGCCGACCACGAACACGCCCCACACGAGCGCTGCAAAGGCCCCCGGGTGCGCCAGGAGCGGGAGTCCGGCGAGCCAGTGGGCGAGCGGGTGCATGTGGATGGGTGCTGACGACGTCATGACCGGCCGCGGGTTCTACCACACGGGAACGGCCCAGCGGCCAGGCCCTTGACCCGCCAGCGCGGAAACCATTCTCTCTGGACATTGGCCGGCCACGTTCCGAATCCATGTTGCCATCACCCAGCAGCCCCTCGATCGGCCCCCGTTTCCGCGGCCTTGCCGCGGTCCTCGGGCCGCTCGTCCTCACGATCGTCGCCTACGGGCCGAGCATGCGCGGGCCGTTCGTCTTCGACGGCGTCGGGGAGATCGTCCGCAACGTCGGCCTGCGGACCCTCTGGCCGCCGTGGGTGCCGATGCTGACCGGCGGCCAGCTGCCGCAGCGGCCGCTCCCCTACTTCTCGTTCGCGCTGAACCGGGCCGCCTGCGGCCTCGAGCCATTCGGCTGGCACCTGGTCAACGTCGCGATCCACCTCGGCAATGGACTGCTGGCCTGGTACGTCGTCCGCGAGGTTCTCGCCCGCACCGCCCCGGACGACGCCCCGGCGTCCGGCCGCCGCGCGGCGGCGATCGCCTGGGCCGCGGCCACGCTCTGGCTGGTGCACCCCTTGTGCACGCAGGCGGTGAGCTATGTCTACCAGCGGATCGAACTCGTGGCGGCGACGAGCATCCTCGCGAGCCTCGCCTGCCACCTCCGCGCGGGCCGCTCGTCGTGGCCGAACGCATGGCGCTGTGGCAGCATCGCGGCCTGCGCCGCCGGCATGCTCTGCAAGGAGTCGGCGGCGGCGACGCCGCTGGTGCTCCTGCTCGTCGCCTGGCTGACAGGCCCGCGGCCGGCCGGCTGGCGGTCGCTCGTCGGCACGCTCGGGTCCGCGGCACCGTACTGGGCCGCGCTGGCGGCGACGTGGCTGGTGGTGGCGGGCGTCGTGTTCGTGCAACGCGACCGGTTCGGCGAGTTCGCCCGGCCCAAGTGGACGCCGCTCGAATATTGCCTGCAGCAGCCGCGGGTGATCCTGCGCTACCTGCGGCTCGCCGTCTGGCCGACAGGCCAGTGCGTCGACTACGGCTGGCTGCCGGTGCCGTGGCCGCGGACGCTGCCGGGCTGGCTCGTGCTCGGCGGCCTGGTGGCGGCGTTCGTCCGGTCCGTCGGCAGATGCCCCGCCCTGGCGATCGCGATCGGCAGCTTTCTGATCCTGCTCGGGCCGACGTCGAGCGTGCTTCCCGTCATCGATCTGTGCGTCGAACACCGCATGTACCTGCCGCTCCTGCCGCTCGTGGCGATCGTCTGCACCGCGGTCGACGCCGCCGTGCGACGCCGGTGGCCGGCCGCGGCCGCGGCGCTCCTGCCGGCCGTCGTCGCCTGCGGCCTGGTCCTCGCCGCGGCCACGTATGCGCGGAACGGCGTCTGGTCGTCGGGTGAACGCCTCTGGCAGGATGCGGTCGAGAAGGTGCCCGACAATCCCCGCGCGGCGGTCAACCTCGCTGGCGCGCTGCTCCACGAGGGGCGGTTCGCCGCCGCCGCCGCCGTCGCGGCCAAGGGCCTGGCGATCGAGCCCGCGCCGACGGGGATCATGCGCGCCTCGCTGCTCACCTGGCTGGCCCGCGGCAGGAGCGGTGCCGGGGACCGGTCGCCGGAGGTGCTCGCCCTGCTCGACGCCGCGATCGCCGTCGCGCCGCGACACGCGGAGGCCCACTTCGAGCGTGGCGACTTGCTCATGGAGGCCGATCCCCTCGAGGCGGAGCGCTGCTACGCGCGGGCGATCACCATCGAACCCGGCCATGCCAACGCCTGCAACAATCTCGCCGGCATGCTCGTCGACAAGGATCCGGCGGCGGCGACCGATCTCATGCGCCGGGCGGTGGCCGGTGCTCCCGAGCGGGTTCGGTTTCGGCTCAACCTCGCCCGCCTTCTGGCCCGGGACGGCCGCTCCGCGGAGGCTGCGGCGAGTCTTCGTGCGGCGCTCGCCCTGCGGCCGACGGCAGCCGAGCGGGCCGAGGCCGAGGAGGCGCTCGCCATGATCGGTCCGCCGGGGCCGGCGCGGCGGCGACCGTGAGTCGTTCGCGCGGCCGTCACATGCCCGCCGGCGCTACGGTGCCGCCGCTGCGGCCGCATCCCCCGGCCCATCGCCTCCGACCGCCTCCCGGAGCTGCGGCGACGGCGTGCCGCCGAGGCGGACGAACGTGGCGAGATCCCGCCGGGCCTCGGCCCGGCGGCCCAGCCGCGCGAGCACGACGCAGCGGTTGTGCCAGGCGTCGCGGAAGTCGGGGCGGAGGTCGAGCGCACGCGCGTAGCCTGCCAGCGCCTCCGCGGTCCGGCCGGTGGCGGCGCGCAGGTTGGCGAGGTTGTAGTGCGGCTCGGGGTCGCGAGGATTCAGCGCGATCGCCCGATCGAACGCGGCCTCGGCCTCGGCCGTTCGCTTGAGGGCCTCGAGCGCGCATCCCAGTCGCGCCCAGCCCGCCGCCCGGCCGGAGTCGAGGCCGACGGCGTGGGCGAAACAGTCCGCCGCCTGCGCCGGCTTGCCGGCGTCGAGGAGGAGATCGCCGCGGGTCACCCAGGCACCTGCCAGCCGGTCGTCGATCTCGAGCGCCCGGGACACGTCGGCCGCCGCCGCCGTCGTGTCGCCGAGCCGGCGCCGGACGAGCCCGCGCTGCGCGAGCATCTCGGCATCGTCCGGCATCAGCGACAGGTAGGCATCGCAGGCGGCCAGCGCGGCGCCGAAATCCCCGCTGCGGATCGCGAGCCGGCATTCGTTGGCCAGGCGTGGCAGTCGATAGCGGCCGGTCTCGGCCACACGGGCGAGCAGCCCGGCAGCCTCTGCGAGGCCGCCGCGGTCGATGGCGGCGGCGGCGACATTGATGGCCGCCCGCTCGTTTTCTGGATCGTGGTCCAGCGACTGCCTCCAGAGGGTTTCCGGGGTCAGGTAGTCTCGGTTGCGCGCGTGCGTCCGCAGGGCGAGCGCGAGTCCGGCGACGGCCACGGGAACGATCCAGGCCCACGTCGGCAGATTGCGGCGTGCGCC